>CAEZUO010000025.1_pt1 | contig 19630 bp, 16 predicted proteins | sample 7264501 | NCBI WGS metagenome assembly CAEZUO01 (sample SAMEA6813832, study PRJEB35770) | freshwater metagenome | biome: Freshwater; feature: Freshwater reservoir; material: water | place: Czech Republic | collected 2016-04-20 | depth 0.5m m
CGAGGTGCACCCCGATCGCGTCGCTCTCTGGGGCTCGAGTTTCAGCGGTGGCGAAGCGATTGTCCTCGGGGCGCTCCATCCCGAAATCAAGGCTGTTATCGCGAACGCGCCCTTTGCCGGAATCGGCGACCTCGTGGCCAATCCGTCTCATGCTGAGCAACGATTCATCGCGATGCGAGTCGCGTTTGATAACAGCTCTCTCGATGTCGGTCCCCGAGAAATCGGTCCTATGGCTGTTGTTCTCGATGCGGGAATCGAGTCGGCGGTGCTGCCGCAGCCCGAGTCTTCCGAATGGTTCCTCGCTCACGGACCCGGCAACGGTTGGGTGAACTCGGTGACGATGATGATGACGACCACGCCCCCATTCGACCCCGGTGCATGTTCCCCATCGCTCGACGGCACCGCGCTGCTCATGGTCGTTGCAACAAACGACGAAGTGGCCTCGACCGCAGTTGCGCTCGACACCTACGAACGCGCATCAGGACCGAAGCGCCTCAAGATGATCGAAGGCCATCACTTCAGTGGGTACGAGGAACCAGCACGAAAAGAAGCTTTCGACGCAATGGTCGAATTCCTCGATGAATTCCTCTGAGAACCCAGGTAGGGACTTGCTAGCCCACTACGACGTTCGGGCGAGGAATTCCTTGCATCTCGCACAATGCGAAGTAGCCAGCCAGCGACGTTGCACCATCGGTAACTGATTCAACGTTTCCGTCGGCATCGAGGTTGAGATTTGCTCCGTACATGTGGAACCACACCTGTGTGTTGTCTTCGATGCACTGAAGCGTGTGGACAGAACCGGCGGGTTCGTACAAGAACGAACCGGCGCGGTTCACGTAGTCGTATTCCTTGTACTTCCAACCGCCACTGACGGTGTAGCCCCAGACCGGACCGGTGTGCTTGTGGGTCTGAACCTCGAAGCCCTTCTGCATGATGTTCTCGACGATCCAAAGACCTTCTTCGATCTTCACCTGGAGAACGCGGAGCTTGTTGCCATTACCAATGTCAACCCACGGGAGCTCATCAGCACCGATATGAACAGCTTCGGGTGCGCCTGTATGAACGAGTGTCATGTCGGAGATCTCCTTGAGTGGCTGGTTGATCAGATGTTATGCCGTCAGCGCATCCCACGGACCAGTCGGCCGGGACGGGCCCCGGTGTCGTGGTCATCTTTTCGAGTAACGACACCGGCCACGACGGTAAAGCGGTAGCCAGTGGCTCGCTGGATCAGCCGATGACCACCGGCGGGAAGGTCGTGAACCAGTTCCGGGTGCAGAAGGTGGAGATTCTCAAAATCGATCACGTTGATGTCGGCGCGCTTCCCAACTTCGAGCGAGCCGCGGTCGCAGAGCCCATAGACAGTGGCCGTTTCGAGTGTCTGCATCCGCACCGCCGACTCAAGCGAAAGCCGTGGGCCACGGGTTCGGTCTCGCACCCAGTGGGTGAGAACCATGGTGGGCATGCACGCATCGACGAGAAGGTTGCAATGAGCACCAGCATCGGAAACGCCAAGTACGGATGCAGGGTGCGTGATCATGTCGTACACACCGTCAAGACCGGCATTGGCGTAGTTGTTGATGCCAGCCATCATGAGTGCACGACCGTCTCGATCGAGCATTCGGTCGTACATCATTTCCATCTCACTCATGCCAGCTGCTGCGGCGAGCCCAGCGATGCTCTCTTCATTCCCAGGCTCTTGGTCGATCAATTCGCTCATCGGAAAGATGATCGAAGCACCGTTCTGAGCGAAGATTGAAATGCCCTCGTAGAGCTCTCCGCACGGAGGAAGGTCATCTTCAGAAAGAATCGCCGCTTTCACTGCCGAGTCGCGAAGTAGCGCCACTAACGCATCAAGATCTCCGTTTGATTCCTCACGAACTTTTCGGAACGTTGGTCGACGAATGAACGCATGCGACGACGTCAGCCCGATGAGTAGCCCTTGACTCTTCGCTGAAACCTGCGGGATCACAAGCGCGCCTTCGGAGCGGGCGTCGAGCGCGAGATCGAGGATCTCGCGGTAGAGGCCGATGTTGCTCGGAATCTGATTCAGAATCATCAGCACAGGAATCGAGAACTCAGCGGACATGCGCCGCATCCAATCGAATTCCTTGACCAGCATTTCAGGATCGGAACTCACAACACCAAGCGGTGAGACCTCAAACACGGGCTGACCAAACGCGTGCATCGCCTCGGCGATCGCCCAAAGTTCGTCAGTTGACGCATGCGTGCCGGGCACATAACTGCCATCAGGTGCCTGATGGGCGTAGGTGCGAGAGGAAGAAAACCCAAGCGCTCCGGCTTCAAGCGCCTCGGTGACGAGCGATGCCATCTGAGCAGCTTCTTCTGGAGTCGCAGTGTGATCACCGACCGCGCGATCTCCCATGACCCAAACTCGTAAAGCGCCGTGAGTGATTTGCGTAGCGACATCCATGGACCACTGGCGCTTATCGAGTGCATCGAGATAATCGGGGTAGGTCACCCAGTCCCACGACATTCCCTCGGTGAGAGCGACACCGGGAATGTCTTCAACACCTTCCATCAGATGAACGAGCTGCTCGCGGCGTTCGGGCGCCACAGGTGCGAAGCCAACACCGCAATTGCCGGCCACGATCGTGGTAACTCCGTGCGATACCGATGGCTCGAGGATTTCGTCCCACGTAATTTGCCCATCGAAATGCGTATGAATATCGACGAATCCTGGAGTTACAAGCAACCCGGTGGCGACGATTTCCTCAGCGCCGTCACCGACAACTGTTCCGCCGACTTGAGTCAGCACGCCATTGGTGACAGCGAGATCTCCAACGAATCGTGCGCGGCCCGTGCCGTCGACGATTGTGCCATTCCTGATTACCAAATCATGAGTAGTCATCGACGTCGCCCGACTTCAACGATGCAACCTGGACCAGCCGAGGTGTCGACCTGCTCACCAGATCGCCGAATTGGCGTTCCGTTCACCAGTACATGGCGAACACCATCGGGCTGATCAGCAGTGAGGCGCTCGGAACCCGCAGGGAAATCTGCAACACGTCGAATGGGACCGGGAGCAACCGTGGCTGGGTCGAACACCACGATGTCGGCCCATGCGCCTTCTCGAAGCTCACCACGATCGACCAAGTTGAATAGATCAGCCTGTGACTTTGTGAGTCGGTGCACCGCTTGCTCCACAGTCATCACATTTCGACCTCTCACCCAGTTGCCAAGGAGATCGGTCGCTTGAGGAGCGTCGCACAACTGACCGACGTGAGCTCCAGCGTCAGACAATCCAAACGCACAGTGATCTTCGGAGATGAGAAGAGCGACTTCTTCCGGATCATCATTGGCTACAACGCATCGAACACGTAGAAGAAGATCTGACTCGTTCAGGGCGAGCTCGAGAATGAGATCGAAGGGATCCGAACCTCGGTCCGCGGCGATATCGATAACTCGGCGGCCCTCCAACGAAGGGTCTGCGGGGCACTCGCTTATCTCGAATGTCTCCCAACGCGGAACCATGAAGGTGCCTGTTGACCAAACTTCCCTCGCACGGTCTCGCCACTCGTGGTCAGCGTATGCAGAGCGTCGTTCCTCAAGAGTCCCCGACATCAGTTCCGCAAAGACGGTGTTTACGTTGAATGTGAACGGCTCAGCCAATGACATCGCGAACGAAAGTGGACGGGGTGACACCTGCGGCCACACAACAGCTCCGCGCTCCCAACCTGCCCGATTCAACTCCACAAATTTGCGATGTGTCATCGTTGGCGTGCTCAGGAGTGCCGTGACTGTGAACGGAGCACCGGACTCGATCTGAAGGTCGTAGATGTCGGCGAGCGGGAGAATCTCACCGGGCGTCACCTCGACAACCCCTTTACCAACTTCGCCGACACAGTTGAAGAGGGCCTCGAGTTCTTCGCGATTCGCAAAGCGGGACGGAATCGGTTTGCCATCGACGCCGCGATGGGTTGGTGCAACGCTTGTGGCGAAGCCCGCCGCGCCAACATCGAGAGCTTCGTTCAGAACCACCACCATCTGTGCGATTTCTTCTGAGGTCGCCTCTCGTTCATACGCGTCATCGCCCATCACGAAGAGACGAAGTGCCGTGTGTCCGATGTAGGCGGTGAAGTTCAATCCGAGAGGAAGCTCACCAACTGCTTGAAGGTACTCAGGGAACGTCGAAAAGTTCCACGGGACTCCTGCAGCGAGAGCAGCGACATCCATGTCCTCGACGTTTTCAAGTGTTCTCGCAATCAGGTCCCGATGTTCGGGACGAGTGGGGGCAATCGAGAAGCCACAGTTACCGGCGATCACCGTTGTGACCCCGTGGAAACTCGACGGAGTCAGAGAGGGATCCCAAAAAACTTGAGCGTCATAATGAGTGTGAATATCAATGAAGCCGGGAGCTACGACGCAGCCGGTCGCATCGAGCACATCGTCGCCCACAAGATCAGTACCGATCTCAGCGATGCGACCGTCTCGAACCAGTACGTCGGCGACGAATCCTGGCGAGCCGGTACCGTCGACAACTGTCCCACCTGCAATTACCAATGAAGTCATGTTCTTGAGTCTTTCATCTCGTCGTTGATCGAGCGCTTTCAGACCGTCAGTCGGACAGGAAGTCTCTTCACACCGTTGTTGAGATTCGATCTCACTCGCTCAGGCTGACCAATGATTTCAATCTTCGAGAATCTGGCCAGCAACTCTTCGAAGAAGATTCGCCCTTCAAGGCGAGCGAGATGGACGCCCAAACAGAAGTGCTCTCCGATCCCAAATGAGAGTTGCGGGTTCGGCGATCTCGTTATGTCGAAAAGTTGGGGATCGTCGAATACCGCTTCATCTCGATTCGCAGATGTGTAATACATCGCCACCTTGTCGCCCTTCGCGATCCTCTTACCTCCGAGTTCAACATCTTCAGTTGCGGTTCTGCGGAAGTAGTGCAGCGGGTTGAACCAGCGAAGGATCTCTTCGACAGCCGCTGGAATCAACGATGGATCATTCCGCAACGCTTGAAGTTGTTCCGGATGATCAAGCAGAGCCCAAAGGCCTCCAGCGAGCATGGAGACGGTCGTATCGTTCCCAGCAGTAATCATCTGCACGAGCAGGCTTCCGATATCGGGGTCAGTGAGAAATCGACCATCAAATTCCTGACCGAGGATGACGTCCATCAAATCGCCTTGTGGCTCGATCTTCCGTCGCTCCGCAGCAAACGCCATTCCGTACATCGCCATCTGCATTGATGAGTCGGCGCTTCCCGCCTCGCTGAGATCGCCATCTGGATTCAGATCAGGGTCTTGGCCGCTGGTATTCATCTGCGCGAGACGGTGAAGCCAGTCCCAGTCTTTCTCTGGCAACCCGAACAAGCGGCCTATGACTTGAGTCGGCAACGGTCCGACAACCTCATGCACAAATTCGACATCTTCATTGTCGGCACAACGATCGAAAATCTCGGACGTGATTGTCCTGATTTGATCTGCCATGCCTGCAATCACGCGCTGCGCGAATTCCGGAGCTAGCGGTTTCCTGTAGGCAATATGTCGCGGAGGGTCCATCGAGAGCAACATGTCGCGCATTCGAGCGAGGCGCTCTGGATCAAGGTCTTCGAGTACGACCCCTCCGGTCTCGCACGAGAACAGAACAGGGTTTCTTGAAACATGTACGACATCGGCATGGCGCAGTACTGCCCAGTATCCAGCCTGCCCAGGGATCTCCTGCCAAAACACGGGATCCTCACGCCGAAGTCGCGCGAATTCAGCGTGTGGCGCTCCATCGACATACGTGTCGGGACTATAGAGATCGACCATCGTGCTGTCCTCCCCCTCGGACACCCCCGGCGTCACGAACCTCCGGAGTCTTACCGAAGTACTCTGCGCCGTGCCGGAAACTCCGATTTTCCCTCACGCTCGTAGACGACAGGATCTTTCATGGATATCGCGATGACAATGCCCACGATGGTCGCTCACAACCGGGCTGACACGTTGTCGTGGTGTCGGGCGATCGATGAGGGCCCGTGGTCAAGCTTGGCGGTTCCCGAGCGTGTCACCTATCCAAGTCATTCGTGGGTAGTGGAACTTTCAGCTGCTGCAGCCCTCACAGAACGGGTTCGTCTTTGGACAACGATCATCGTTCTGCCCGCACACGACGCTGTCGACGTCGCGAAGCAGCTCTCGTCTGTCGATCAACTCTCCAACGGTCGCCTCACGGTCGGCATCGGTGTCGGCGGTCGTGAACACGACTACAGGGCAATTTCCGGGTCCTTCGACCGACGCTGGTCGCGCATGGACGAGCAGGTGGAAACGATGCGTCGCATCTGGAATGGCGAGCCCCCCTTCGAGGGTGCCGATCCTGTGGGCCCACCTCCTGTTCAGGCCGGTGGTCCACCATTTATCGCCGGGGCAATGGGGCCCAAGGCAATCGCCCGTGCTGCCAAATGGGCAAACGGAGTCGACGACGGTTCGACGGTCTTTGGCATCGATCCCGCTGCCACCGATGCGGCGTTCACTCGAATCCGTGACATCTGGGCAGCAGAAGGTCGCACTGATGCGCCGCACATCTCAGCCAGTCTTTGGTACGCACTTGGCGATGGCGCACAAGAGCGCCTTTATGACTATGGCTACTCATACATGAAGATCTTCGGAGAAGAGGTCGGAACCATGATGGCTTCGATGCTCGCGACGTCGACGCCCGAATCTCTTCGAAACGCTGTCGAGACGTTGGAGTCACTCGGCTGCGACGAACTCTTCCTCGTCCCTTCGACTGCCGATGTCACCGAACTCGATCGCACACGCGACGCACTAGGAATCTGAACGGAGACTGATATGACAGACATGACCTATCGCCATCTCGGCGAAAGCGGCCTCATGGTTTCAACTGTGGGTCTTGGCTGCAACAACTTCGGTATGCGTATCGATGCGGAAGCAACCGATCGTGTCGTCGGAGCGGCCTTGGAACATGGCATCACCATGTTCGACACTTCCGATTCCTATGGCGATTCCGAGATCTTCCTCGGGAACGCCCTTGGACCCCGACGTGGCGACATCATTCTCGCAACGAAATTCGGAAGTGATCTCCGCGGAGCAAATGGAGCTGACTGGGGTGCACGCGGATCGCGTCGTTACATCCGTAAAGCTGTCGAACGCTCGCTGTCGCGTCTTGGCACCGATTACATCGACCTCTACCAACTTCACATGCCAGATCCTTCGACGCCGATCGAAGAGACGTTGAGCGCTCTCACCGACCTCGTCCATGAGGGCAAAGTGCGCTACATCGGCAACTCAAACTTTGCAGGCTGGCAGATTGCCGACGCCGATTGGATTGCACGAACGACTGGATCGGTTCGATTCATCAGTGCGCAAAACCATTACAACCTCATCGAGCGAGGCGCTGAAACCGATGTACTTCCGGCATGCGAGCGCTTCGGACTCGGCCAACTCCCCTATTTCCCACTTGCAAGTGGCCTGCTGACTGGCAAATACCAACGTGGCGTGGCCGCACCAGCCGATGGTCGCATCGCCGCTTGGCATATGGACTCCATGCTCTCTGATGCAAACTTCGACAAAGTCGACGCCCTTTCATTGTTTGCCGCTGAACGTGGGCTCTCGCTCCTTCAGGTCGCACTCGGCGGTCTCGCATCTCGGCCCGCCGTTGCTTCGGTGATCGCTGGAGCAACGTCACCTGAGCAGATCGCTGCGAATGTTGAAGCAGGGCTGTGGTCGCCTTCGACTGAAGATCAAGCAGCACTTCAGGCTGCTCTCAGATAACTCAAACCGGCAGAGGACCAACGTCGGTCAGTTCGACGACATTTCCGCTTGGATCGATCACAAACGTTGCGCGCACGCGGGTACCAAAATCGTCGCGCTCTGACGGTGCAGAGAGAAACGAAACCCCTGCTTCTCCGAGTTCGTTCATCACTTCGTCCCATTGCTCGCCATCAACATGCAAAGCGAAGTGCGGAAACCCAGGCCCCGGGACAGGCATTGATTCGTTCTCGATGAAGTGCAGTTGAAGGTCTCCGGCGCGAAGCCACATACCAGGAATCCCAAAATCGGGCCGGGGCAACTCCGTCAATCCCAGCACATCGATGTAGAAGTCACGCGCCTCGTCAAGGTTCGTGCAGACAATCGCAACGTGAGAGAAACCAGCGATGGACGATCGTTTGGCGTTCAAAACACGATGCTGTCTGATCGGAGTTTTTCAACATCTCCACCACGCCCAAGTTCAATCAGAATTTCGTCGGTGTGCTCACCAAGCATCGGGGAAACGGTCTGCAGCGTTGCCGGTGTTCCTAAGAAGCGAGCCGGATGTCGTGGCTGACGAACTCGCCCGGCGACCGGGTGGTCAAACTCTTCGAACATTCCGATCGCTCGTGCGTGTGGATCATTTGGTAGATCCTTCGGCTCGACGACAAGAGCGAACGGCACCTTCAACGCTTCCATACGTTCCGAAATCTGTTCACAGGTAAACGAACCCGCAGCAAGGTGACACTTCGACATGATCTCGCCACTCACTTCGGGATGCTTGCGACGCTCGCCGATAGTTGCGACTCGCGGATCGTCATGACCTTCGACACCGAGTGCATCGCACATGCCATGGAAATCTGCGTCGGACGTAGGTGTCGCAATACCAAACCCATCGATAAACCGGAACGGCTTGGAGCCCTGCACGAAACTTGAATTCATTGAACCATCGGAATCCAGCATCACCTCATTGCCTGCTGCGTCGGCCCAAAGAAACGACACAACCGAATCGGCCATCGAAAGTTCAACGTGTTGACCACCCATTCCTCGCTCCCGAGCGAAGAGGGCGGCGGTAATCGCTTGCACTGCATACATGGCGGTGATCTTGTCGGCGGCGGTTTGTCGAAGGAACACCGGTGTTCCCTCATCGGGATCGGCTTGGTTCGATCCGAGCCCTGCATATGCCTGGATCACGGTGTCGTACGCGCCTCGCTGTGCGTAGGGTCCGGTCTGACCAAAGCCAGACAATGAGATGTAGACGAGATCGTCGCGACCCTCTGACAGGTCTTCCCATCCGATTCCGAGTCGGTCGGCGACACCAGGGCGCATGTTCTGAATAACAACGTCACTTCGCGCCGCGAGCTCGCGAACGATCGCAAGGCCCTCAGGTGTTGCCATATCAAGAGCGATTGACCGCTTTCCACGGTTGCACGATTGAAAGAGTGCGGAGACTCCGTTGACAGCAACCCCGACCCAACGGGCGAGGTCCCCGAGACCGGGACGCTCAACCTTGATGACATCAGCGCCTTGATCGGCGAGCAACGCCGCCGGGTAAGGCCCGGTGAGCGCCGTCGAAATATCAAGGATGCGAATTCCGTCTAATGCGCCTGCCATGGTTCCCCCCGGAAGTAGTGGTCAGCCGACTCGACGGTATCGCCATACCGAGAGCGGGATGAATATCGCCATGAAGATGAACGACCAGATAATGGCGAGCATCACCCAATGGCCTGTGTTCGCGCCGGGTCCACCCTGCATGAGTCCCCGAGTCGCATTGACCATGATGCTCACTGGCTGATGTTCGGCAAACCAGCGCAACCAAGGAGGCATGGACGAAGCAGGCACAAATGCTGTCGACGCGAACGTGAGAGGAAACAGAATCGGAAAAGCCATCAACTGTGCGGTCTCACTATTCGAAGCCGAGAGCCCGATGTAGGCAAACACCCATGAAAAGGCGAAGGCGAAGAAGATCAAGAGTGCGAAAGCCACGAGGTAGAGCCCGAATGACGTACCAATTCTGAACCCGACGAGGAAGCCAACGATCGTGATCAGGATCACAACAAACACGTTGCGCACAGAGTCAGCGAGAGTCCGGCCGAAAAGCACCGCTGAACGGGCCATTGGAAGTGACCGGAATCGTTCAATAAGGCCTTTGTGTAGATCTTCAGCCAAACCGACGCTTGTACTCACCGAACCGAAGAGAACGGTCTGCACGAAAATGCCCGCCATCAAGAAGTTGACATAACTCATGCCTGGTGTAGCAATTGCACCGCCAAAGACGTAACGGAAGAGCAACACAAACATGATCGGCTGAACACTCGAGAAAAAGAGTTGATCAGGGATGCGTAGATACGCGACCAAGTTGCGTTCTGTCACAACGAGGCTGTCGCTGATGGAGCGACGAAGTTTCGAACGCTTCATCGGCACAGCTGGCTGAGGAAGAACTGTTGCGCTCATACGTCCGCCTCTTCGAGTTCTGCTCGGCGACCAGTGAGACTCAGAAAGACATCATCGAGACTCGGCTCACGAAGCGTCATTGTTGTCGGGGCGATACCCGCCTCGTCGAGTGTGCGCAACGCGATCATGACCTGCGACGGGCCTGCATCGATGGGAAGCTCCACCATCGTGCCGTCGAGTACGGGCGGCGCCGGCCAAGAGCCTTTAAAGAGATTGATCGCTGAAGCCGCTGTTGTCGTATCGGCGAAACCGAGGTCGAGAACAGTTTCGCCGAGAGTCGACTTGAGCTTCGCTGGCGTTCCTTCGGCGATGACTGCGCCGCGATCGACCACCACGATGTTGTCGGCGAGGCGGTCCGCTTCTTCGAGGTATTGCGTTGTGAGGAGAACCGTTGTGCCGTTCTCGACGAGATCTTCCACGATCTGCCATACCGAATTTCGGCTGTTGGGATCCAAACCAGTTGTCGGTTCATCGAGAAACAACACGGGAGGACGAACAACAAGTGCCGCAGCAATATCGAGGCGACGTCGCATTCCGCCCGAGTACGTCTTCGAAGGTCGATTCGCTGCTTCGGTCAGGTTGAAGTGCTCAAGCAGCTCGTCAGCCACACGTGATGCGTCCTTGCGCGATAGCTGAAAGAGCTGCCCGACCATTCGCAGGTTCTCACGACCGGTGAGGTTTTCATCGACTGCCGCATACTGACCAGCGAGTCCGATGCTGGCGCGAACTTTGTTGGCATCTTTGACAACGTCGAGTCCATTCACCCGAGCCCAGCCCGAGTCAGGGGTGAGCGTGGTCGTCAGAACTCGAACCGTGGTGGTCTTACCGGCACCGTTTGGCCCGAGTAGCCCCAGCACGGTTCCCTTTTCGACGGTGAAGCCGACCCCGTTCAGAGCCTTCACTTCCCCACCAAATGTCTTTGTTAGGCCTTCGGCCTCGATTGCGGCTGTCATCGGTTCATCACGGTGAGCGAGGCTACCGGCCGCAGGGGCTTGCCGTTCGCCGTTGTCAGTCTCAGCCGAAAGTGATCTCTCGCCGTGCCATCTTCCATCCATCTTCGGTGCGCTGGAGGGTGTCGCGGTAATGACCGACAAGCGTTACCCGCGGAGCAACATTGGTCTCGACGTAATAGACCCAATAGGAATCGGCAACTGCTTCGTCGTCGCTGCTGAACTCGACAGCGGTCGAAGCCACCACATGTCTGGAGTTACTGCCAGGCCCGACAGTGCCTTCAGCGCGGCGCGCCAAGCTGCCTTCGAGGATGTCAGCGCGGCCGTGTCGCGGCGCATTGGGCATCAACCATTCAGCGTCTTCAGTGAACAGCTCGGCATATTGCTCACAGGAACCAAGCCCATCGGCGTACTGCGCCAACCGAACGATGACATTCCGCACTGCCCATTCGTCGGCGGCCTGTTCTCCTGGACTACGTGTCGACGCCATATTTCCCCCTCGTAGATGTCTCCAGATCATCGCATCCTCAGCTCAGTCGCGGAGCACCTCCCCCTTCCTCGCCGGCGGCGTGGGAGGATGGCGCCCATGGAAATCTCGATCGGAATCACCCCCGGACCAGACGCCGTTCGCCACGCTCAACTTGCAGAGAAGCTTGGATTCCGCCGGGCGTGGCTCTACGACTCAGCGGCTCTCTACGAAGACATCTGGATCAACATCGCCAACATCCTCAATGCAACCGACAACCTCGACGTTGGCACCGCTGTTCTTGTTCCGAATCTTCGTCACGTCATGACGACCGCGTCGGCAATCGCGACGATTGAGCGGATGGCACCAGGCCGCCTCATGGTCGGATTCGGCACTGGCTTTACCGCTCGAATGGTGCTCGGCAAGAAAGCGCTTTCGTGGAAAGCAACCCGGACCTATATCGAAACTCTCCACACACTCCTGGCCGGAGGCGTCGCCGAGGTTGAAGGCGAGCGCGTACAGATGATCCACCGACCGTCGCTTACTGCGGAGCGACCAATCAATGTTCCGCTCTTGCTCTCAGCAATGGGCCCGAAGGGTCTCGACATCACCGCCGAAATGATCGCAAACGGCACCTGCGCCGGACTCATCGGCGTGGCACCGCTCGAAGGGCCATGGGGCCACCAAGTACTCATGGTGTCTGGTTCTGTTCTTGACGAAGGTGAATCCGCAGGGTCTCCTCGTGCTCGAGCAGCAATCGGCCCTTGGTATGTCGTCGGCTACCACGGTTGCTGGGAAGCAGCACCCGAGTTCCTGACGGCAATGCCGGGCGGAGCCGAGTGGCTCGCTGATGTTGAATCGACTCGACCAGAACGTGAACGTCATCTCGCCGTTCACGAGGGACATGTCACCGAGGTTTTCGGGCGCGACCAGGTCGTGCTTGATCTTGCTGACGAAGCAACGCTTTCTGGCGTTGGATGGACGGGAGACAGCGCGTCGATCAAAGAAAAGGTGTCGCACGCATCATCGGTTGGCGTTCGCGAGATTCTCTACACACCGGCCGGACCAGATGTTGAGCGCGAAATGCGCGCATTCGCGGCCGCCACTCTTTCCTAACTAATGGCGACTCGACAGCGGACCCATCACCTCCCAACGCGAGCCGGTTGGGCGACCCTTTTTGGAGTCGTTCCCGATCACGGGCTTCACCGTCGAGCCAGCGACATTCTTCGCGTTGCTGCTGGAGTGATCCTGTTTGGAATCGGAACCGTTGGGGCCTTGTCGTATTCCCGGTTCGAAAGATCCGTTCACTCCGCCGTCGAGTCACTCCCTGATCCGCTCCTCAAAGTCGCGAGCATCGCCAATGGCGGTGGACTTGTTGTCGCGATCATCGTCATCTACGTCATCGCACTCTCATCACGACGATTGCGGTTCATCGCAGGGATCTCGATTGCACTTGGTGGCGGAATCCTCTTGGCATGGGGACTCCAACATCTAATCGACGCACCTTCGGTCATTGGTGCAACAGCGAAGGGCCTCTCTCGCTACCCGCAATACCCGCCCATTCGAATCACCGTGCTTGCCGCCGTGTTTTTTGTGTCAGGACCGGAACTCACACGCCCATCGCGTCGTCTCATGATGACGCTCCTTCTCATCGTTGCTGTTAGTGCCACCGCCCGAACAGACGGCTACCCAGCAGGTATTTTCGGAGCAATCGCGCTCGGGTGGGCCTTGGCCGCCGCTATTCATCTCCTGCTCGGATCACCCGACGGCGCTCCAGATCCCACTGAAGTTGAAACCGATCTCGCATCTGTTGACCTCACCGTTAATGACCTTGTCGTCAGTCCTGTGCAGGCTTGGGGTGAGAAGGCCTACAGCGGTACCAGTTCAGACGGAACGCCCCTGCGAATCGTCGTCATCGGACGAGACGCAACCGATGCGCAACTACTCACCAAAATCGGGCGCTTTCTTTGGTACAAGGACTCCGGCCCCGTTCTTAGCTTCAGCCGACAGGGTCAAATTGAGCATCGAGCGTTTGCGCTTCTCTTGGCAGAGCGTGCTGGAGTCCGGGTTCCAAGTGTCGTTTCGGCATCAACCATCGGATCGCGTGGCGATGCGACGCTCGTTCTTGATTCGGTAAAGGGAACGACTCTCGACCAACTCTCACAAGATCAGATCACCGATGACTTTCTCGTCGACACGTGGACCGAACTCTCGAAGCTCCATGATGCCGGTATCACTCATGGCGGAATTTGGTCGCAAACATTTCTGCTCTCTGACTCTGGTGCCGCCTTCACAGATCTTCCTACAGCTAACACCACGCCTGATTCCGACGCGTATTTCTTGGACCGCGTCGCACTCCTTGCAACCCTCGCCGATTCGGTTGGAGACGAGCGAGCGATTGCCGCAGCGCAATCTTCACTCGGCAAAGAAGGACTGGCAGCGCTTCTCCCCTACCTCCAGACGACCGCCTTGCCTCGAGTGAATCGCCGTTCTGCCGATGGTCTCAAGAAGCTGTGTTCTCGACTTCGCGACGAAGTCAGCACTGCTACCGGCGTCGAAGCGCCCAAGCTCGAAGAACTCCGGCGTGTCGCACCCTCTTCAATCCTGATCGCCGCGTTCACGATCCTCGGGATGTATCTCCTCATCGGCCAATTCGCTCATGTCGAGTGGGCGACGATGTTCGAGGACGCTCATTGGGTTTGGGTGCCAGTTGTCTTCTTACTTGCGTGGGTCCCGATTGCGGGCCTCTCAATGTCACTACTCGGGTCGGTCAGTAAACCGCTTCCACTCAGGCCCGTGGTCATGCTGGAGATCGGGACCAAGTTCACCGGGCTCGCAGGTGGCGGCGTCACAACGTTTGCTCTCCAAGTCCGGTTCTTCCAGAAGCAGGGATTGAAGTCAGCAGTCGCTGTCACCTCGAGTCTCCTTAACTCAGTCGCCTCAGGTTTTACCGAAGTCGTGTTCCTACTCATCGCTCTCATCTTCGGAGCAAGCGCATTTTCCTTGAGCAAGGGCGGATCGGGAAGTTCAGGCGGACTCTCAGGCAAGATCTTCTTGGCCGCCATCCTGATCGCAGTCATCACAGCAATTGCGTTCACCATTCCGGGGCTGCGACACAGGGTGTCGAAATTTCTCATCCCCCAGGTACACGCCGCGAAGGAAAATCTTGCGGCGGTGATGAAGAATCCTCGGAAGGGCCTGCAGATGCTTGCCGGCAACGCTCTTTCACAGGTTTTCTACGCTCTTGTCCTGTGGGCTGCTCTGCACACTTACGGCGAATCACTTGGCCTCATGCAATTGATCATCATCAATACCCTCGCCTCGATTCTGGGAGGGATCGCTCCGGTTCCCGGAGGCATTGGCGTTATCGAGGCAGGTCTTATCGCCGGTTTCACTGCTGCTGGCATTCCCGATCAGCAAGCGATCGCCGCGACCTTTACCGCTCGAATGTTCACCGCGTATTTGCCGCCGATCTGGGGCTGGCTCTCAATTAATTGGCTGCGACACCGGGACTATGTCTGATCTGATGGCTGATCGGCTTGATTGAAATGCTCATTGAGCATTTCTTCGATTCGTCGGATCCTTCCATCTGTTGAATCATCATCAGGACTTGAGGCTGCGTTACGTCTGCTCTGTGCTTGATCCATGAAACTTGATGCGATTTGTGCGGTGATCACCGCTGCTGTCGTGAGACCAAGAACCATGATTGCGACTGCCGCAATTCGACCCGGAGTCGTAATCGGGAAGTAGTCGCCGTAACCGACGGTGAACACAGTGACACAACCCCACCAGACGGCAATCCCGATACTGGTGATGTTCGCCCCTGCTGCTGTTCGCTCAAATCCCCAAACGATCACGACAAGGTTAAAGAGCAAGACAATCGAGACGAAGACGAAGTGCGCAGTGTTGCCCCTCTTGAACATCGCCCGCAGCAGCCGGAGACTGAACACGAGGCGAATCACAGGAAGAATGACGGCTAAGACACCAACTGGGTGATGAGTGAAATAGCGCAGTCGCCGCCGAGAGAGGTAGGTGCGGACTGCCATATCAATTCCGTAAATAACTGAGACAGCAATACGACCGACATACCAAAACATTGGGTGGTCTGCGACACGGTGGATGGTCCCCAATGGAACGACCGTGAGCCAGATCGTGCAAAGCGCAATGAGATCAAGGGGAAGAGTCGTCTTGTTGATCCAACGATCGAGCCGAGGATTATCCGGCTCGGACTCTGAGGGATCGGCGCTCTCGAAATCGGGAGGGATCGGTGGTGCAGTTGTATCGCTCACGTGCGCAGTCTCACAGACGAACTCAGGCCGATGCACTTCCGAAGTGTTCCGCCTCGGCTTTCCAGCGACCCTGATCGACTTTCCCGTTGGCGGCGCGGCCTATCGAATCGACGATCACGAGATGGCGAGGGACCTTGTAGCCGGCAAGTCGCTCACTGAGTGATGTCTTAAGTTCGTCGAGATTGAGTGGTGCCCCCTGATTGACCTCAACAAATCCGATCACCTGCTGTCCGAAACGCTCATGGGGTGCTCCCACAACGACTGCGTCATGGACCAGTGGGTGAAGCTTGATCGCCTCTTCGACTTCTTCTGGAAAAACCTTTTCTCCACCGGTGTTGATACACCCAGAACCTCGCCCAAGAAGGGTGACGCTTCCGTCTTCGTTCACCGTTGCGAAGTCGCCAGGTGTCGTCCAACGACGGCCGCCAATATCTCGAAACGTCTTGGCGGATTTCTCAGGATCATTGAAATAGCCGATCGGCGCTCGACCAGCGATCGCAACCAGACCCGTTTCTCCTGAGCCGGGAGTCACCGATGTTCCGTCGTCACGAATGACCTGAGCGTCGGGTCCGAGTTTGAAGCCTGCGGTTTTTGCGGTTCCGCGTGATGACGAAATTGAACGCGCTAAGCCGACTGCTTCGGAGGAACCAAGGGTGTCAACACACAGCAGGTTTGGTGCGTGACCGATTAAACCGTCCTTCACCGGAGCTGACCACATAACCCCGGAAGAAAGCATGACCTTGAGCGACGAAATATCCCAACGCTTCGGTTGCGCATCGAGCGCGTCGAGTAGCGGTTTGGCAAATGCGTCTCCGACGATTGAAAGGTCTGTCACCCGATGAACTTCGACTGTGTCGAGCAATTCTTCGGGGTCAAACTTGGTGTGTTCGCAAAGGACAACTGCGCCGCCAGAATCCAGAATCGCAAAAGCAGAAAAGGCTGCGGTGCCGTGCATCAATGGCGCAGCAGGGATGACGCGGGCTCGCACGTCACCGACCTCGGCGAGACCCCGACGAACGACGTCGATGGAGCCATCCTCCGCGTACTTGATCGTGGCGCTGCGGTTGAGAACGCAGAACAGGTCGTCCTGTCGCCACATCACACCCTTTGGTCGACCCGTCGTTCCGCCGGTGTACAACAGAAAAAGATCGTCGCCACTACGACGTGGCGCGTCGAGAGGCAACGACGCCCCTGACTGCGCCGCCGCCTCATAGGGCTCCGCCCAATCGGGACACTCCCCTATTCCATCATCAACCCACAGCCAGAGCTTTACGTCAGGCACTCGTGACCGAACCTGAGATGCGGACTCGGAAAAAGATCCGTGGAACATCACGGCCTCGACCCCCGCATCGATCCACAGGTATGCGAGCTCATCGGCGACATACCGGTAGTTCGTGTTCACCGGAACCATCGCCGCTTTGAACGTCGCAAACAACGACTCGACGTATTCCGTCGAATTCGTGAGGTACTGCGCAACTCTCGACTGACGTGACAAACCAGCGTTGAGCAACCGCGATGCAAGTGCCGAAGAACGCTGATCGAACTCCGCCCACGAAAGGACAGAAGATCCTCGGATCAGCGCTGGGGCGTCCGGCTGAACCTCAGCGATTGTCTCCCACACATCAGCAAAATTCCACGATGTCATCAGCATCATTCAATTCGTTAGGAGTAGTGAGATCATCTCTTGTGAGACGTGCGAACAGTTCTGACTCTAGTGAAATCCTCGATTTCGACGGGTACGATCGTCCGGGGACAAAGAGCCGGGCTTACTCACCATCGGTCACGGCGAAGCGTTCCGGACGGAGCCGTTAGCGTCACCTACGGGGGAACTGTGAATACCAAGGTCTACACGCACGAGTTCATCGACATCATTGGCGCCAATCGCGCGAATTACATGCACCACATGACCGCCAACTGGTGCCCGATGGCTCGGGACGATCGCGGTCAACTTTGTTTCGGCGTGTGGGGCGTGGTCGGCACAACCGACCGCTGGCCCCGGGTCGTCAACATGTGGGAAGAAGACGGCCTCGACGGATTAGCGACCGCTCTTGCGCATGAACTTGGCCGACCTTCCCTGCAAGATGCCAAGCTCGAAACCTGGTGGAACGAAGCCGCGAACTTTCGATCCGGCGGTTACGACCGTGTCCTTCTCCCCGCACCGTGGACTCGTACCATCGAAGAACTTTGCGCAGACGGAGTCTCCGGGGTGGCCTACGCCCACGACACAATTCGTGTCGAACCGGGTGGAGCAGACCAATTCCTTTCAAAAGTTCGCGACATCGCAGTGAACGCTCATCAGCCCTTTGGGTGGCAACTTGTCGGAGCGTTGAAAACTTCGATGCGGCGAGACGACGAATGCATCGTGATTTGGGCGATCCCTGAATGGCAGCAATGGTCCGAGGTCGAAAAGGCTAGGGATTCCGATCCCAGTCTTCGAATGTGGCGCGATGTCCTTTGGGCGGCCGATGACTACCAGAGGTTTCTGATGTGTGACGCTCCCCTAGGCCCACTCAAGATCGGTCGCCAGCCCGAACGTTCCGACCGCACAATCGAGTGGAACGAACCGCAATGATCCAAGAATCCCTCATGCCTACACAACGAGGCTCGTGATGCATTTACGTGATTCCGATAGCGACGCCGTATTCCGCTCTGAGGTGCGCGATTGGCTTCGAAGCGCTGTTGCCTCGATGCCCACACCGCCATTGCCCGACGATTGGCCTGGACGACGCGCCTATGACGGTCAATGGCAACGAATGCTGTTCGACGCCGGCTATGCGGGAATCAACTGGCCTGCCGAACATGGTGGACGCGGCGCCACTCCAACAGAGCACCTGATTTTCCTCGAGGAATCTGCCGCTGCGAAGGCGCCCGACGTCGGCGTCGGATTTGTTGGCCAAATGCATGCAGGCCCAACGGTCATTGCCGAAGGAACCGACGCCCAAAAGTCACATCACCTGCGCGGGATTCTCACTGGTGATCACGTTTGGTGCCAGGGATTCTCCGAACCCGGGTCTGGAAGCGACCTCGCATCACTCCGCACACGAGCGTTCCGTGACGGCGACGATTACATCGTCAGCGGACAAAAGATCTGGACATCGCACGCGATGGCAGCCGACTACTGCGAAATGCTCGTTCGCACCGACCCGAACGAACTCAAGCACAAGGGCATCAGTTGGCTCATCATGCCCATGAATCTCCCCGGCATCGATGTACGACCACTCGTCACAGTTCACGGTTCTACTGAATTTGCAGAGTTGTTCCTCGACGAGGTCCGCGTTCCTGTTGCAAACCTTGTGGGCGCGGAAAACGACGGATGGCGCGTCGCGAATGTCACTCTTAGTTTCGAACGAGGAACCGGGTTTGTCGGCGAACTCCTTGATACGACCAACGTCTTTCAGGAACTCATTGGGCTGACGAAGTCGACCTCGCGAAACGGAAAGACCATTTGGGAAGATGACAGCATCCGCCGGGAGATCGGCATCATTGGCGCCGACCTCGACGCATTATGGGCCTTTACGAAACGCAACGTCTCGCAGGGCGCACGCGGCGGAATGGCCATGGGCTCTGGTTCTGGTTTCAAAGTTGCTTTTGCGACATCGCAACATCGTCTCGGCGATCTTGCACTGCGGGTGCTTGATCGAGCATCTCTCTCGATGGACGATCTCAACGGCGAACCAACCGGCGAGCTCGTGCACAGCAAATTGCATGCTTTCGCTATTTCATTGGGCGGAGGAACCACCCAAATTCAGCAGAACATCATCGCCG
>CAEZUO010000026.1_pt1 | contig 19042 bp, 18 predicted proteins | sample 7264501 | NCBI WGS metagenome assembly CAEZUO01 (sample SAMEA6813832, study PRJEB35770) | freshwater metagenome | biome: Freshwater; feature: Freshwater reservoir; material: water | place: Czech Republic | collected 2016-04-20 | depth 0.5m m
ATGGCGGACTACGTGATTACTGAATCCGGAGGTATCCCGCTACCGAGCCCGAACGGTTTGAAGCTCCCCGTGCTCGTCGGGGAAAAGGGCCTTTTTGGGATCCGGATCCGGGTGGGCGGGACAGCCGGCCATGGCTCTCAGCCCTATAAGACTGACAACGCATTGCTCACCGCGGCCGAGGTCGTGAGGCGTATCGGCGAGTTCCAGCCCGAAACACATATCCACGACATCTGGCGACGCTTCATCGAGTCGATGGGATATCCCGAAGAGATCACGGGACCATTGCTTTCGAAAGACGGACTCGATGGCATCCTCGAGCATCTTCCTGTTGGCATGGCCCGTCAGTTCCACGCCTGCACGCATACGACATTCGCACCCACCGTGATCCACGGTGGTTCCAAGCTCAACATCATCCCTGACTCTGTCGAACTCGATGTCGACATTCGAACGCTGCCTGGGCACGACGCCGAAATGGTGATGGCCGAACTTCGGCTCGCCCTCGGCGACTTGGCCGATGCGGTCACCTTTGAGCAACTCAACTACGACCCGTCGAGCGCGTCGCCCACAGACACGCCCCTTTGGGATTCGTTGTCGCGTGTGACCCAGCAGTGGTACCCGGGATCAGAAACCGTTCCGTTCCTTACGGTTGGCGCGACCGATGCAAGGTTCTTCCGTCGTGCCGACAAGGTCGCCTATGGGTTTGGTCTCTTTAGCGAGAACCTGTCGTTCGAAGACTTCGGCCGCATGTTCCACGGCGACGATGAACGCATCGATACGCGGTCTCTCGGACTTTCCACTGAAATGTGGGAAGCCGTTGCGAACGACCTGTTGCTGAGCCGAGAAGGCTGAGAAGGTGGGGCAGGATGCCCCACCGATCAGATTCCGCCGAGCGCTGATTCCATGAGGTCGTGGACCTCGGCCTGGTGGATGGCGTGCGATCCGGTCGCCGGGCTCGCTGATTCCTGACGACTCACGCGACGGATCTTGTGCGTGTCGTCATGGGCTTCGTACAAGCGACCCTTGATGTGGTTCCACGCACCCATGTTCTCGGGCTCTTCTTGAAGCCAAACGATTTCGTCGGCGTTCGCGTACTTCTCGACGATTCGAGCGACATCGGCATAGGGCCATGGGTAGAGCTGCTCAACACGAGCGATGGCAACCGGGGTGCCCATTTCGTCGCGGGCGGTCTGTGCTTCGACGCCGATCTTGCCGGAGGCGAACACGATGCGACGTACCGATGCGGGATCGGTGACGCCGTTGTCGTCGAGGACCTCTTCGAACGAGCCGTGGATGAGCTCGCTCACTGGCGAACGAGTGGTCTTGGCTCGAAGAAGCGACTTCGGGGTGAACACGACAAGCGGCTTGCGTAGATCACGACGAACCTGGCGACGCAGTAGGTGGAAGAACTGCGCTGCTGTCGTTGCGTTGCAGACCTGAATGTTGTCACCAGCGGAGAGGGTGAGGAAACGCTCAATGCGAGCTGAGGAATGCTCGGGGCCCTGGCCTTCGTAGCCGTGGGGAAGAAGCATGACGAGCCCTGATGTTTGACCCCACTTGTCTTCTGCGGCAACGAGGAAGTTGTCGATGATGACCTGAGCGCCATTCATGAAATCGCCGAACTGGGCTTCCCAAACAACAAGGGCATCTTTGTTGACGACCGAGTAGCCGTATTCGAAGCCGAGGACTGCATATTCGGAAAGAAGCGAGTCGTAGATCCAGAATCTGGCATCGTCACGAGCTGCATCGGCAAGTGGGATGTACACGCCAGCGGTGTCGTAATCAATGAGGGCAGCGTGGCGGTGAGAGAAGGTTCCGCGACGAGAGTCTTCACCCGAGACGCGAACCGAAGTCCCTTCGTGAAGCAAAGTGCCGTAGGCGAGTGCTTCGCCGAGAGCCCAGTCGACTTCGCCTTCTTCAATAAACATCTTGTGGCGGCCTTCAAACTGCTTGGCCAACTTGGGATGAACAGTGAAGCCCTCGGGCACGTTTTCGATTGCAGCGAAGACCGCATCGAGTTCTTCTTTTGAGACGCCGGTATCAACATGCGGAAGCACGCCACTGAAGACGCGCTCGGGAGCATGTTCAAGCGGCGGCGGTGCGTCATGTGAACGAGTTTCGTCGAGCGCAACCTGGAGTCGGGCCTGGAAATCGTCGAGTGCGGCTTCTGCTTCTTCAATGGTGATGTCGCCGCGACGCATAAGCGCTTCGGTGTAGAGCTTGCGAACCGAACGGGTTTCATCGATGCGCTTGTACATGAGTGGTTGGGTGTAACTCGGATCGTCGCCCTCGTTATGGCCGTGGCGGCGGTAACACACCATGTCGATGACGACATCTCGATTGAACGTGCGGCGATAGTCGAAGGCAAGCCGAGCAACGCGAATGACGGCTTCGGGGTCGTCGCCGTTCACGTGGAAGATCGGGGCTTGGACCATCTTGGCGACGTCGGTTGAGTACACCGAGGAGCGTGCTTCCGATGGCGAGGTCGTGAAGCCGACCTGATTGTTGATGATCACGTGGACAGTTCCGCCAACGCGGTAGCCAGTGATTTCCGAGAGGTTGAGCGTTTCAGCGACGATGCCTTGTCCGGCAAATGCGGCATCGCCGTGAACGAGGATTGGCAATACCGGGTAATCGCCCGGAGGTTCGATCCGATCCATCTTGGCTCGGGCCATACCTACAACAACAGGGTCGACGGCTTCGAGGTGTGAAGGGTTGGCGGCGAGTTCAACCGCAATGGTGTTGCCCGCGGGGCTCGTAAAGGTGCCGTCCTGTCCAAGGTGATACTTCACGTCGCCCGAACCTTGAATCGATTCAGGATCGATGTTGCCTTCGAACTCGGTGAAGAGCTGTTCGTACTTCTTGCCAACGATGTTCACGAGAACATTGAGGCGACCACGATGAGCCATGCCGATGACGGACGACTGCATCGATGTGTCGGCTGCTGATGACAGCAGTGAATCAAGAAGCGGAATCGCTGATTCGGCGCCTTCGATGCCAAATCGCTTCTGGCCGAGGTACTTGGTGCCTAGGAAACGCTCAAGCGCTTCAGCAGCATTGAGTCGTTCGAGGATGTGGCGCTTCTCTTCGATCGAAAGCTCAAATTTTACGCCCTCGACCTGTTGCTGGATCCATGCCTTTTGTACTGGATCCTGAATGTGCATGTACTCAATGCCGATCGTGCGGCAGTACGCCGAACGAAGGACATCGAGAATCGAAGCAAGGGTCATGCGGTCGCGGCCGGCGAGTCCACCAGTGAGGAATTCACGATCGAAATCCCAAATGGTGAGGCCATAGGCCGCGGGGTCAAGTTCGGGATGAAGATCGTGCTCGGTGAGGTTGAGTGGATCGAGATCGGTGTCGAGGTGGCCTCGAACGCGGTACATGTTGATGAGAGCTCGAACCTGAAGGTTCTTTTCGAGCATCAGATCTTGGTGATCGTTGGGGTTGACGTCGTGAGCCCAGTCGACCGGTTCGTAGGGAAGGCCAAGTGATTCGAAGATTTCTTCGTAGAACTCGTGCTCACCCATGAGCAGTTCTTGAATTCGCTTCAGGAAGAGACCTGACTCAGCGCCTTGAATGATGCGGTGGTCGTAGGTCGAGGTCATGGTCATGACCTTTGACATTCCGAGCGATGCGATGGTGGCCGGATCTGCGCCACGGAACGCGACTGGGTAGTCGAGCGAGCCGACACCGACGATGACGCCCTGTCCTGGCATAAGCCGCGGAACTGACTGGAGCGTTCCGATGGTGCCGGGGTTGGTCAGGGTGACGGTTGCGCCGGAGAAGTCGTCGGGAGTCAATTTGTTCGAGCGGACCTTGCGCACGAGTTCTTCATAGGAATCAAGGAACTGTGCGAAATCAAGGGACTCAGCGTTCTTGATGCAGGGAACAAGGAGCGATCGACTTCCGTCGCTCTTTTCGACATCGACGGCAAGACCGAGCCCAACGGTTTCGCCCCGAACGACGTAAGGCTTGCCTTCAGCGTCGGTCGTGAACGATGAGTTCATCACTGGCGTGCCATCGACGATTGCGCGAACGATTGCGTAACCAATGATGTGGGTGAACGAGACTTTGCCGCTTCGGCTGCGCGACAGGTACCCGTTGATCGACTTGCGATTGACCTCGAGAAGTTTTGTAGGGATCTCGCGGAACGAGGTTGCCGTCGGAACTTCGAGGCTTGCTTCCATGTTCGAAACAATGCGGGCCGCAGCACCGCGCAATGGCGTGCCTTGCGGTGCGGCGTCGGACGTCTTTGGCGCTGCCGCGGGCGCAGCGGTCGGCGCAGTCGGTGCGGCTGCAACCGGTGCTGCAGGAGCAGGCGCAGTCGGAACGGATCCCGCGCCGGGGGAGTACCCGGCAAAGAATTCGCGCCAGCTTTCGCTTACGGACGAAGGGTCGGTGCGGAACTGTTCGAACATTTCGTCGACGAGCCACGCGTTGGGTCCTGCGATGGGGGAAGCAGAGTCATCAGCCACGTTGGTCGACTCTATCGGCGGCGCCGGAGCCCGGTGGCAGTGGGCCCTGACCTCGCGGCGGATAGATTCGGCAACCGTGCTCCGAATCGTGACGTGGAATGTGAACTCGCTGAAAGCCCGGCTCCCCCGAGTGGAGCAATGGCTCTCCGAGAATGGACCCGAGGTCATCTGTCTCCAAGAGACCAAGATGAAGGACTCGGCATTTCCCGCCGAGGTTTTCAACGCAATGGGCTACGAGACCGCCCACCATGGCCAAGGCCAATGGAACGGTGTTGCGATCCTTTCGAAGGTGGGCCTCGAGGACGTTGTGGCTGGTTGGGACGACGATGGACCCGAGGACGCCGACGCTCGCATTCTCTGGGCGACCTGCGGCGGGATCCGAATTGCCAGTGCCTATGTACCCAATGGCCGGGCCCTCGATGACCCTCACTACACCTACAAGCTCGGGTGGCTTGAGCGCCTTCGACAGACCCTTCTGCGCCGTGAAGACGCCGGCAGCGAACTCGCAGTCTGCGGTGATTTCAATATCTGTCCCGACGACCGTGATGTCTGGAGCCCCGAGGCCTGGGTCGGCAATACCCATGTGAGTGAGCCCGAACGCGAGGCCCTCCGGTCCCTCGAGGCATGGGGACTTGAGGACGTCTACCGCCGTCATCATGACGAAGGCGGTCTCTATTCCTTCTGGGACTATCGCGGTGGCGACTTCCACCAGGGCCGTGGCCTTCGAATCGATCTCATTATGGCGACGGCATCGCTTGCCGCTCGATCGGTTGAAGCTCGCGTTGATCGCGATGCTCGTAAGGGTGAAAAGCCCAGCGACCATGCCCCCGTGATCGCGCAGTTCGACTGATGAGTGAGGAACCCGTCATCGATGTCGCGAATGTGTTCGGCGTCGGACAGCTCCGCCGAACCATTGGACTTGAAGACGCGATTTTGCTCGAGCCTGGACTGCGCGAGGTCACGCCGGCCCAACAGGCTGCGCGCGAAACGGCGGAATCCGTTCGGCGACTTGTTCGGAGTCTTGAGACGACCTCAGCCTCGATCGAGGAATTGGCCTCACTCGCTCGTCAACTCGACGAACTTTCAGAGTCCCTCGGTCTCGGAAACCGTGATTCAGCGGCCGCTGGAAACAGTTCGAACGCGGCGTATCAGGCCCACCGGCTGCGGGAGCGGAGCCCCTTTATCGGACGAGCCAATCCAGTCGCGTTGCCTCTCATCGTTGAATTTGTCGATGGCGGAGTTGATGCTGTGGCGAATTTCGGGACTCTGTATGAAGGGCCACCCGGTTGCTTGCACGGCGGCTATATCGCAGGAATTTTTGATGAGGTGTTGGGTGCGGCGCAGACCTTCTCTGGCCACGCAGGGATGACAGGGCGTCTTACGATTCATTACCGCAGCCCAACGCCGCTGAACACCGACCTGCATTTGAAAGCGCGACTTGAGTCGGTGAGCGGTCGAAAGATTCTGTGCAAGGGGACGTTGCACGCCGGCGATCGACTTTGTGCCGAGGCCGAAGGGCTCTTTATTGCAGTTGACCCAAAGAAACTGATGGGTCTGTCCGAAGGCTGAGCGACTGGCGGTTACGAGTCGATCGTTTCGGAAATGACACTGAGGATTTCGTCGCCAAACTTCGAGACCTTGATTTCGCCCATGCCGTTGACGGTCAGGAGCTCAACGGGCGTTGTTGGTTTGAGTCGCGCGATTTCGGCAAGCGTGTGGTCGTTGCACACCACGAATGCGGGAACGTCGGCAGACTTTGAACGTTCGGAACGCCATGACCGCAATGCATCGAACAGTGGATGATCGGCAGCTTCGAGCGAGTCGGGATATTTGCCGGGGCGTTGGCGTGGGCCCTTTGCGTTGCTTGATTTCGGTTTCGGCTTGGATGAGCGAGTGTTCGTGGTTGATGGTCGACTCGGCGCAGTTGCACCGTTGCCGACAGCAATGGGGTCGACCCCAGCTTCGAGTGCTTCGCACGCTTGCGCGTAGGTGTCGAGGAACTCGGAACGATCACGCGGAATGGCGCGTTCACCAAAGGTGCGCGATTTTGCCCACGTGCAGAGGAGTTCGCGCTCGGCGCGAGTGGCGGCGACATAAAAGAGGCGACGTTCTTCGGCCCAGGCGCCGGGCGTCTTGGCGTGGCCGATGGGCACATAACCCTGTTCGATGCCAGCCAAATGCACGATGGGCCATTCCAGACCTTTGGCGGCGTGGAACGTGAGAAGTTCGATGGCCTCGCCGTTGGGGTCGGGTTGATCGGCGCGAGTGGTAGCAGTGAGCCACAAGAAGAATCCGTTGGCAGTTGGCGGGGATTCGATCGCCATGTAGTCGCGAGCCATTTGTACGAGTGCATCGAGATTGGCTCGGCGCTCGGCGGCGCGATCGCTTTCTGATTCGTCGTCGACGACGACGGAAAGTGCGAGGTCGTGGATGGCATCGGAGAATGGGCGCGGCGTGCGGCGAAGGTCGCCAAGAGCCGCTTTGACCTCGGGTTGATCGAGCAATGGCGTGGCGCCGCGCACACGGAACGGGATGCCTGCCGACTTCATTGCTTCTTCAATGATGGGTAACTGCGCGTTGGTGCGCACGAGTACTGCTTGGTTGGACCAGCGCGCGCCAGGACCGTGGCGGTCGCGTGCGGCACGCGCAATTGCGGCGGCCTCAGCGCGTTCGTCGGGCAACTCGCGAACAGACGGAACACCACCATCGGGTCGTGTGGCCGACTGCGTGCCATCGTGATCGACGCCACGGCCACCAACGAGCAACGCATTGGCTGCGGCGAGAATCTGAGGGCTTGAGCGGTAGTTGTCGAGAAGGCGGATGGTTTCGCCGGTGGGGAAGCGGTGCGGGAAGGTGCGCAGGAGGTCGGGGTCAGCGCCGTTCCAGGAATAGATGGCCTGATTGGGGTCGCCGACGATGCAGAGATCGTTGCGATCGCCACGCCAAGCCTCGAGCAGTGCGTGCTGCAGTGGGTTGACGTCCTGAAACTCGTCGACAAAAAGATGGGCGAAGCGCCAACGTTGTGAAGCAGCGAAGCCATCGTCGGATAGAAGGTCGCGGTGGCATACGCGCAACATGTCGTCGAAGTCGATGAGCCGCTTCTGGCGACGTTGATCTTCGTAACGGGCATAGACCGCGGCAGTGGCCTCGTAGGAGATTGGCGGTTTGCGCCCAGCAGCCTTTGCTGCGTCGGGATAGGCCTCGGGCTCGACCATGCGAGCTTTGGCCCATTCGATCTCGGCGACGAAGTCGATACCGGGTGTGGACTTTTCGGCGCCGGTGAGCAGGCCGATGACAAAGCCCGCTTTGCGCGTCATGAGTTGTGGGGGAGTGATGTTGCGCTCGGCCCAGCGAGTGCGCAACTGCGCATAAGCAACCGAGTGGAAGGTGCCGGCCGCAACTTGTTCACGCAGTCCGAGTGAACGGAGGCGAGCGGTGAGTTCGCCGGCGGCCTTGCGGGTGAATGTGAGAGCAAGAACGTGGCGCGGGTCGAGATCGCCGGTGGCGGCGCGATAGGCGATGCGGCGAGTGAGGACGCGGGTCTTGCCTGACCCGGCGCCGGCCAAGATGCATAACGGCGAGGTCGGCGACGTGACCGCGAGACGTTGCGCGGTGTTCAGGCCGTCGAGAAGGGCGTCGGGATCCACCCGGCAGACCGTACTCACCGCCAGCGACAGTGCTGGGGGTACGGTTTGGAATGCCGTATCCCGAAGACGAACTGCACGCGACCGAAGAGCTCATCCTCGATCTCCATCCCCATTGGTGGTTCTTCGCCAAGTCAGCGGCGATGCTGGCTCTGGCCGTGATCTTGGCGATTGTCACCTTGAGTCGTGGCTGGCCGTCGTGGATCTCGGTCCCAGTCGCCGTCTTTGTCTTCGCCACGCTGGTGTGGTTCATGCAGCGTTACATCCGCTGGGTGAGCACCCATTTCGTGCTCACCTCTGATCGCGTCATTTTCCGCACGGGCATCATCGCCAAGCACGGCATCGAGATTCCGCTGGAACGAATCAACACGATTTTCTTCCATCAGCGCATCTTCGAACGCATGCTTGGTCTCGGTGACCTCGATATTGAATCGGCGTCAAAGGACGGCGCGCAGCGATTCGACGACATTCGTAATCCCAGCGCAGTGCAGAACGAGATCTATCAGCAGATGGAAGCGAATCAGATCAAGGCTGCTGATCGAATTTCAGGTGGCATCAATCGTGCTCATGGCGCTGCCGAGTCTGAGTCAATCCCCGATCAGATCGCGAAGCTCAGTGCATTGCGCGACCAAGGCGTGTTGACCGAAGACGAATTCCAAACCAAGAAGCAGGAATTGCTCGGCCGTATGTAATTCGATGGCGCTTAGATCGCCCGTTGGCGGGCGCCATCGGAAGGTCGAACAATCCAGCCTCGTCCGGTGAGCGCCGCGGGTTCGTTGATAGCGCCGCGTTCGCAAAGTGCAACAACACAGCCACCGAAACCGGCTCCGGTGAGACGCGCACCGTAAACACCAGAAAGCGTGTTCAGTCGCTCGACAAGTTCGTCAAGCACAGATGTTGAAACGTTGAAGTCATCGCGCAATGACGCGTGACTCTGAGTCATGAGATCGCCAACAGTTATCGGATCGTTGTTGCGAAGCGCCGTTGCTGCGTTTCGAACCCGTTCGCATTCGGTGGCGACATGACGCGCTCGTCGTTGTAGATCTCCTTCAAGCGTTGCGACATCGGTAAGCGAAGCTTGCGCTAACGGACCAATCTGTTTTACAGCGAGTTCGCAAGATGCGCGGCGTTCGGCGTACTCCGAATCTGCGAGTTGTCGTTCTTGGCCAGAGTGCAAGATCACGATGTCGAGGTCGTTGGGAAATGCGACGTATTCGATTGCGTTGTCGGCAAAGTCGATGACCATTGCGTTTTCTGCTCGTCCAAACACAATGCTCAGCTGGTCAAGAAGCCCGCACGGAACGCCAACGGCGCGAAGTTCGGCGCGCTGCCCAAGAAGTGCGAGCTCCATGGGCGATCCAGAGAATCCAAACGAGAGAGCCACCGCGATTTCAAGCGCAGCACTTGAGGAAAGTCCCGCTCCAGTAGGAAGTGTTGAGGTGGCGGACGCGGTGAATCCTTGTGCTGCGTTTACTTCCACGGCAACCGCGGCGACGTAGCGACCCCACTGGGGTTCGATCAACGCGATGTTGACAGCGGGATCAAGATCGAACGTGACGGTGTCGGCGAGCGCATCGGACGAAAGTTCAACGCGGCCTTGTTCGTGAGTTCCGCTGATGGAGATCCCGAGATCGATAGCGCACGGCAAGGCAAGGCCGCCGGCATAGTCGGTGTGATCGCCGATGAGGTTCACGCGACCTGGAGCATGAACCGTGAATGCCTGACCGTTCATTTTGCAGAGCGCAGTTGTGCGGCGGCGGTTATCGGTTCGATTGGGTTGAACCACACGCCACTTCCAAGTTCGCCAGCCGCTACGAATCGTTGCGTGCCGGGGGAGCGAAGCAGCGGCGCGATGTGCGCATGCACCCGAAGGGGAGTGCGCTCCGCGTTGTCGAATGGTCGCTGGTGGAACCACATCATGAATGGCATTGGTTCGCCGAACAACGCGTCGAGACGTCCAATGCACTCAATGAGTAGTGACGCGAGATTGCTGCGCTCTTTATCGTTCAACGATGGAAGGTCGGGAACATCGGTCGACGGAGCGAGCAATAACTCGTAAGGCCAGGATGCGGCGAGAGGAACCCACGCTGACCACTCGCCATGGGTGGCGACCACGACGTCGGCTGCTGGAACACTGAACGCTGCCGACTTCACAGTGGCGTATTCCGTCGCAACTACCGGCGGCACGATGTCGAACGCATAGATCTGTCCATGTGGGTGCGCGATGGTCGCGCCTACTTCTGGTCCGCGATTTTCGAACACCAATACATACGAAACGTCGTCGCGAGCGCCGAGTGCTGCGGACCGCTCTGCCCACAGATCAACGACACGTCGAGCGTGATCGGGGGAGAGTTCCGCGAATGAGGATTCGTGCTGTGAGGTGTAGAGAACGATTTCTGCCCGACCGTCGTCAAACGGCGGCCACCGGTTTGGGAAGGCGAGCACCTCATAGTCGGCAGGCGCCTCAATGCCCCCGACGCAAAAGGGACACTCATCGGCTGGCAGATTGGGTCGGCCTTGGCGAGATGGAACTATCCAGGCCGGATCTCCGGTCAGTGGATCAATCCGATAGCCAGCACCGGCAGCCGTGTCGCCATCGAAGTGTCCACTTCCGCTCATAGAGCGAACGGTAGTCGTGGTCGCTTGACCGCATGCCGGGTGCGGGCGAGGATTCCCCCCATGCGAGCACAGGCCAATGGCATCGAGATTGAGTACGAGACCCTGGGCGACCCGTCCGACCCTCCGCTTCTGGTGGTTGCTGGGCTGGGTTGCCAGCTGAAATGGTGGAACCCAGATTTTCTTCAGGGTTTCGTTGATCGCGGTTTCTACGTCATCACGTTCGACAATCGCGATGTCGGCCTGTCAACGAAGATCGACACCCATATCGACCTCATGGGAGCTGTCGCGGGGTACCTGCAGGGCACGCCCGTTGAAGCCCCATACCAACTTTCTGACATGTCAGCTGATGCATGGGGTCTCTGCGATGCGCTCGGTCTTGATCGCGTCCATCTCATCGGGGCCTCGATGGGCGGCATGATCGTTCAGCAAATGACCATCGATCACCCGGAACGCGTGATTTCGCTCACATCGATCATGTCGACGACGGGCGAACCCGATGTCGGTCAACCCACTCCTGAGGCTGTCGGGGTTCTTCTTGAGCCCGCGCCCACTGAGCGTGAAGCGAACTTGGCAAAGTCTCTTGAAGCAGGTCGTCTGCTCGCTGGCCCGGTCTACTGCGATGAAGACTGGATTCTTGAGCGCAACACTTTGCAGTTCGATCGTTGCTTCCACCCAGAAGGGCAGACGGCACAGTTGCTTGCCATTGTGACGTCGCCGCCGCGTTCGGATCGGTTGCGCGAAATCGATGTGCCTGCACTCGTTATTCACGGAGATATCGATCCGCTTGTGACGTTTAGTGGTGGCGAGCGCACTGCCGAGTCATTGCGGGGCAGCGAGTTTCTTGTACTTGAAAACATGGGCCACGATGTGCCCCGCCAGTACTGGGCGACCATCATCGAGCACGTCACTGCACTCGCTGCTCGGGCCAACGCCTAACCACTTTTCTTTTCACCTCTAGGAGCTTTGTTATGGGACCTCTCGCGGGCGTTCGCATCGTCGAGATTGCAGGAATCGGACCAGGACCATTCGCGGCGATGATGCTCGCTGATATGGGCGCCGACATCATTCGTGTCGATCGTGCCGGGCAGGTGTACGGCGGCGACCCCGCCACTCCGCCGAAGGACGTCATGAACCGTGGTCGTCGCTCCATTGGTGTCGATCTCAAGAATCCCGAGGGTGTTGAGACGGTGCTTGGTCTTGTCGAGAAGGCCGATGCACTCATTGAAGGTTTCCGTCCCGGTGTCACCGAACGTCTCGGTATCGGTCCCGATGCATGTTTGGCTCGCAATCCGAAACTTGTTTACGGACGCATGACCGGTTGGGGTCAGGACGGTCCCATGGCGCAAATGGCCGGCCATGACATGAACTACATCGCCATTGGTGGAGCACTCGGTGCGATCGGTCGTCCGAATGAACGCCCGCAGCCCCCGCTCAACCTTGTGGGCGACTTCGGTGGTGGCGGAATGCTGCTTGCCTTTGGCATTGCGTGCGGAATCATCGAAGCTCGCATGTCCGGCAAGGGCCAGGTCGTCGATGCGGCGATGGTCGATGGCACTGCAGTGCTCACCACGTTCATGCATGGCTTCATGGCGATGGGCCTTTGGAGTGATGAGCGCGGAGTCAATATGCTTGACTCGGGCGCGCATTACTACGAGGTCTACGAATGTTCTGACGGCAAATTCCTTTCCGTTGGCGCAATCGAACCGCAGTTCTATGCCGAACTTCTTGAGAAGACCGGTCTTGCTGGCGATGAGGAATTCGCAAAGCAGAACGATCGGTCAATGTGGCCGCATTTGAAAGAACGTCTTGCTGCGGTGATCGCGACAAAGACCCGTGACGAATGGGCCGCCATCTTCGACGGCTCCGATGCATGTGTCGCCCCGATCCTTTCGCTTGTTGAATCAACGACGAATGCGCACACCGTTGCTCGTAAAACGTTCGTTGACAACGCGGGAGTCGTGCAGCCTGCGCCGGCACCGCGTTTCTCACGTACCGAAGCCAGCATTCAGCGTCCGCCTTCGCACCCCGGCCAGCACACCGATGAGGTGCTGAAGGAATGGGGAGTTGCTGACGACGCTCGATTGGCGGCCCTCCGAGCCGAAGGGGCAATCGCCTGATGGCCACGCTCGTTTGTTTCCACGCCCATCCTGATGATGAGTCAATCGCTACTGGCGGCTTGATGACGCTTTCAAAGCGAGATGGTCACGAGGTCGTTCTTGTTGTTGCCACCCGTGGCGAACAAGGCGAACCGGAGCCCGGCGTTCTGAACGATGGAGAGCCACTGTGGGAGCGCCGTGTCGTCGAAACTCATCAGGCCGCTGAAATCATGGGTCTCGACCGTGTTGAGTTCCTTGGTTACGAAGACAGCGGAATGATTGGTGAGCCCACTAACGAGAACCCGTCGTGTTTCTGGCAGGCCGATGTTGAAGAGGCCTCACAGCGGCTCGCCGCAATTCTTCGAGACGTTGACGCCGACGTTCTCACCATTTACGACTCGCACGGCGGTTATGGCCATCCCGATCACATCCAGGTGCATCGGGTGGGAAAGCGCGCTGCGGAAATCGCGGGCGTCGATCGTGTGTTCCAGTCGACGATGAATCGCGATCGCATCATGAAACAAATGGCAGAGAATGCATCGGTCTTCGAAAACGAGGTCGAAGGCGAACTCGAGGGCGAGACCGTTGAACAGATGCGTCGGCGTGCTGAAGCTGCCGACCGTGGCGAATTTGGTTCGCCCGAAGCGGTCATCACTCACGCAGTTGATGTCGCTGCGGTCGTTGATGTGAAGAAGGCGGCTATGGCTGCACATCGCAGCCAGATCGGACCTGATTCCTTCTTCTTCAAAATGCCAGAAGCGGTTTTCGAAGCAGCGTTTGGCACCGAATGGTTTATTGCGCTCGAGAGCAACCGCGCCGAGGGCGAACCCTTCGGCACATCACTTTTCGCCTGAACACTCAGTCGTTGAAGTCGAACTGCACCACGGTGCGTGAATCGAGATACGGGGCGATGAACGTCTGGATGATTCGATGGTGTTCATCGTTGTCTCGATACGCGAGGTAGCCCGCGGCGTTATCGAATTCGGCAACAACAGCGAAGTCGTAGTTGCCTTCGTTGATTCCGGCGTCGGTGCCATAGGCGTAGCGCCGAAGGTCGGGAAGAATCGGGGGCAGGCCTGAAAGTGCCTCTTTGAGCGCAGCGACGTGCTCCGGCGATGACTGTGCGTTCCAACGAAAATTGACGACGTGACGAAACATAGCGCCACGCTACCGCTGCGCTTGAAGGTCGGCGGTGGGTTACTGGTTTGGTCCGAGTCCGTCTTCGGGCATGAGACCGCTGAGGTCGCCGCCGCCACGAAAGACGTGTCGATTCTGGTCGGAACGCACAACAAGAGCGTCGCCAGACAGCGTTCGACTTTCGACCACGTCAACCATCGCTAAAAACACTGGTTCCTGCGGGAATGGTTCCATCAACAGCGTGAAGGCAACGCATTCCCAATCGATGCGATCGGTTTCGGGGCGGCGCACGACGACAAGGTCGGCGGAGAGCAACGGCACTTCTTCGCCGTTCACGGTCATCGACTCAAGCGTGACGTTGATTGATTTCATGTCAGGCAGTCGTCGTGAGAATTTCAACACCGGTGTCGGTCACCACAATCGTGTGCTCGAACTGTGCGGTGCGACTTCCGTCGGCAGTGACTGCAGTCCAGTCGTCGTCCCAAATCTTGTGCTGGCCCGTTCCCATGGAGATCATCGGCTCAATCGTGAAGACCATGCCTGGTTCCATGATCGTGGTCATGCGAGGTTCGTAATAATGCGGAATTTGAAGATCGGTGTGGAACTGTTCGCCAATTCCGTGACCAACAAACGCGCGTACAACTTCGTAGCCATTGGCGACAGCATGCGTTTCAATCGCACGGCCAATGTCGGAAAACGGGCGGCCGGGCGCCACCGCAGCGATACCGCGGTCAAGACATTGACGGGTGACCTCGATGAGACGCTTGGACGCGTCGTCGACGTTGCCAACGCAATAGGTGGCGTTGGTGTCGCCGTGTACGCCGTCGAGCCAAATGGTGACGTCAAGATTCACGATGTCGCCATCACGTAACGGACGGTCGTCGGGGATCCCGTGGCAAATAACTTCATTCACCGAGGTGCAAAGTGATTTTGGATAGCCGCGGTAATTCAGCGTGCTCGGATAACCGCCGCGATCGATATAGGCCTGATGTACGACGGCATCGATTTCATCGGTGGTCACGCCAGGGGCGATGACAGCGGCGCCAATGTCGAGAACTTCAGCAGCGGCATGGCCAGCTCGACGCATGCGCTCAATGAAGGCAGCGTCTTTGACGCGTTCCTCGGGACGGCGTGTGACGTTTCCAGTCTCGGCGTACTCGGGCCGGGGGATTTCGGCCGGCACCGTTCGCATGGGGCCGATGAGGCCGGGTTGGAGTTGTTCCTTGGCGTCGCGGTGGCAGCGCTTGAATTTCTGGCCACTGCCACACCAACACGGATCATTTGCCTTCAGCACGGGACGAGTCTACGGGCGGGGTGGACTGGCGCGACCGGCCCGGGGCGGCAACCATGAGGACCCATGTCGATTATTCGTATCAATGCCATCACCGTTCCGGCTCAAGCCGGCGACGAGCTTGCTCACCGATTTGCTGCCCGCGCTGGTGCAGTCGATGGAGCCGATGGCTTTGAGGGCTTTGAACTGCTCAAGCCCACCGATGGTCGTGACCAGTGGCTCGTGATCACTCGCTGGCGTGATGAAGACGCATTCAATGCGTGGGTTGCATCACCGGCATTCGCCGATGGACACCGCGGCACCGAAGGTGCACCCGCCGCAGGCGGACACCCTGGTGGCCATCCCGGCGGTCATCCCGGAGGTGGTGGCGGTGAACGCCCCGTGGGTGTTGGTGCCGAGATCTGGGCCTACGAGCCGGTCGTTTCTGTCGACCCTTCGAAGTAACGCGAGAATCTCCCAATGCTCCGAAGTATTCACGAGTCCTTTTCGTGGTTTGTCATCATCGGCAACGCCCTTGCCGGCACGTGGGCGCTCGCTGCGAACTGGATCCAGCCGCTGCGAACTCGCGCGCTGTGGTGGTTCATCGTCATTGTCGAATTGAGCATCTTCGTGCAGGTGGGCATGGGTGTGGCCATGGTCGCGGGCCAGGGAATCAAGGCGCCGAAGTTCCACATGTTCTACGGCTTCGTAGCCATCATCGTTGTCGGCCTTATCTACAGCTACCGCCATCAGCTGTCGCAGAAGAAGTACCTGCTCTATGGACTCGGTGGTTTGTTTCTGATGGGGCTCGGCATTCGAGCAATGTTGGTCGGCAACGTTTCCTGAACTTCAGGCCGGCTCTCGGTTGAGATGCCATTGCACTTCAATCACTTGACCAAGTCGAAGTGGACCTGACGCGATCACGTTCGTCCAGATGAATGCTTGATCCATGTTGGTGGCAATTGCATCGGGCGCATCGTGAGCAAAGAGTCCGAGCACTTCGATACGACCGCGCAGTTCGGGGTCGTTCTCTGAGGCGTTACGGATGTTGTCGATGATGGCTCGGTGCTCTTCAATCGTTCCGACTCGCACTCCAAAGTGCGGTGACATCTGCGGAGCGGCGCGCACCATCTCAACCCATCCCTCGACCGAATCAGCCATCGCAGCTTCGATAGCGATCTGTTCAGCCGGTGCTTCTGATGCGTAGAACGAATTGTTGGCGTAATCGCGAAGGTTCGTGTCGATGAACGCTGTGAACCAGTGACGACCGCTATCGGACACCGTGCAACCGAGAAGTTCAAAGACTCGAGTAGCCAGCGCGCGCTCACCGGGTGCGTGCAACAACTCCACATGTGTCAAACGACGATCAACGTCCACGAATCCCCCTTAAATAGCGTCACCGTGATCGTTGCCGACAAACAGCGCCGCTGCCACTCGTTGTGGTGAGACGCGAAGAGGGCGGGACCGAAGTCCCGCCCTCTTTCACTACATGTAACGAATCGGAATTAGCCGAGACGCTTTTCGAGTTCGCGCAGTTCGTCACGAAGTTCTGAAGGAAGTTCCGCACCGAAGGTGTCGAGATGCGCTTCGATCTGGGGGATTTCGGCGCTCCACGCGGCGTTGTCAACCGACAACAACGTGGTGATGGTTGCATCGTCGATGTCGAGGCCGGCAAGGTCGAGATCCGAAGCGCTGGGAACACGTCCGATGGCGGTGTCGTTGGCGCCGGCAGTGCCTTCGAGGCGCTCGACGATCCACTTGAGCACTCGGGAGTTCTCGCCAAAGCCTGGCCACAGGAACGAACCGTCGTCGCCCTTACGGAACCAGTTGACCCAGAACAACTTGGGGAGGTTCGACGCGTCGGTTGCTTCACCGATCTCAAGCCAATGCTTGAAGTAATCGCCCATGTTGTAGCCACAGAACGGAAGCATGGCGAAGGGATCGAAACGCAGTTCGCCGACCACGCCAGCAGCAGCAGCAGTCTTTTCCGAGCTCATGATCGAGCCGAGGAACACGCCGTGCTGCCAATCGAATGATTCGGTCACCAACGGAACGTTGGTGGCGCGACGGCCGCCGAAAAGAATTGCGGAGATCGGCACACCGGACGGGTCTTGCCATTCGGGAGCGATCGACGGGCACTGTGCTGCCGGAGCAGTGAAGCGCGCGTTCGGGTGCGCAGCGGGGGAGTCCGAGGCCGGAGTCCAATCGTTGCCCTTCCAGTCGATGAGATGTGCAGGCGCTTCATCGGAAAGGTCTTCCCACCAGATGTCGCCATCGTCGGTGAGTGCGCAGTTGGTGAAGATCGAATTGCCCTTCACCGATTCAAGAGCGTTGAAGTTCGACTTGGCTGAGGTGCCAGGAGCAACGCCAAAGAAACCAGCTTCGGGGTTGATGGCGTAGAGACGACCATCGGCACCGAACTTCATCCAGGCAATGTCGTCACCAACGGTTTCGACCTTCCAGCCCGGAAGGGTGGGGATGAGCATCGCCATGTTGGTCTTGCCGCATGCTGAGGGGAATGCCGCAGCGACGTACTTCTTCACGCCTTCAGGCGAGGTGAGGCCAAGGATGAGCATGTGCTCGGCCATCCAGCCGTTGTCGCGCGCCATGGTGGAAGCGATGCGCAGTGCGAAGCACTTCTTTCCGAGCAGTGCGTTGCCGCCGTAGCCCGAGCCGTAGGACCAGATCTCGCTGGTTTCGGGGAAGTGCACGATGTACTTGTTCTCGGCGTCGCACGGCCATGCAACATCGGCCTGGCCAGCAGCGAGCGGCATGCCAACCGAATGCACGCACGGAACCCATTCGCCACTACCAAGAACGTCGAGTGCGCCCTGGCCCATGCGGGTCATGATGCGCATGTTCACCGCGACATAGGCCGAGTCGCTGAGCTGTACACCAATGTGCGCGATCGGCGAACCAAGCGGACCCATCGAGAACGGCACGACGTACATCGTGCGGCCCTTCATGGCGCCGGCGTAGAGCTTGGTCATCTCGGCGCGCATCTCTGCGGGCGGACGCCAGTTGTTCGTGGGCCCTGCATCGACTTCGCGTTCGGAGCAGATGTAGGTGCGGTCTTCAACGCGAGCAACATCGCCCGGGTCGGAGAGTGCGAGGTAACTGTTCGGACGCTTTGCTTCGTTCAGCGTGCGGAACGTTCCACCTTCAACGAGCTGTGCGCATAGACGCTCGTACTCCTCAGCAGAGCCGTCGCACCAATAGACGTCATCAGGTTGCAGAATTTCGCGCCACTGTTCGACCCAGTCGATCAGCTTCTGGTTTGTTGTCTGCCCGGCCATGATTCCTCCGACGTCGTTGTCGAATGCGCGTTGCGCCTGAGTGGGGGGTTGTGCTCGGCAAGCGGTTGCCGCCGAGTGAACCTCTGGTGAATGTGCGAAGCGTAGAGGATTCACCGACGCTCTCCGTCGCTGAAACCCAAGGTGTGCCGTGTGGCACTCAGCCTGCGGTGCCGCCCTGAGGGTGCTGCACGTTGTCGGGGTGTGGTTGCTCAAACCCCGGGGTACCCATATCGGCTTCAGATCCCATACGAAGACGAACGGCCAACGAGCCACCGTCGAGATCAAAGACCACTCGCTGGCCCTGACGCAGGGAACGGAATACCGAACCCACGAGGGCGCTGCGGGTGAACTCATAGTCGTTGAGATCCGTGTCGCAGATGATGGTTCCCACGCCCGAAACCGGGTCATAGGACTTGACGACTCCCTGCAAAGGACCGGCAGACACGGTCAGCGAACTGCCTTGACGACCTTGCCGGCCTTAAGGCACGACGTGCACACATTGACG
>CAEZUO010000027.1_pt1 | contig 18823 bp, 21 predicted proteins | sample 7264501 | NCBI WGS metagenome assembly CAEZUO01 (sample SAMEA6813832, study PRJEB35770) | freshwater metagenome | biome: Freshwater; feature: Freshwater reservoir; material: water | place: Czech Republic | collected 2016-04-20 | depth 0.5m m
ATGGTTGGTGTGCCTGAGGAAGATCGCGCCCAGGTCTTCGACTGGACAGAAAAAACCTTTGGCTTCGATGCCTCAGTGACCCCAGAAGAACGAGCACAGGCCGCTACGGACATGTTCATGTATGCCGATGCCATGTGCTCCGAGCGAGCCGACAATCCGAGCGACGATCTGATGAGCGTTTTGCTTCATGCCGAGGTCGAAGGCGAGAAACTCACGGCATTCCAAATCGAGTTGTTCTTCATGCTTCTGCAGAACGCCGGTTCGGAGACAACTCGAAACCTGATCACAACCGGAACGCTCGCACTTCTTCAGAATCAAGATCAGTGCGACATTGTTCGAAACGATCTTTCCGTCATCCCGACTGCAATCGAAGAGTTGCTTCGTTTCTCGACCCCGGTGATTCAGTTCACTCGCACTGCAACTGTCGATACCGAACTCGGTGGCAAGAAGATCAAGGCAGGCGAGCGCGTTCTCATGGTCTACGCATCGGCGAATCGCGACGAGCGTGCATTCGAAAACCCCGATTCAATCGATGTACGTCGCAATCCCAACGATCACGTTGCGTTCGGAGCTGGTGGTCCGCACTTCTGTTTGGGGGCCAACCTTGCTCGAATCGAAGGCCGAATCATGTTCGAGGAAATCCTCACTCGATTCAAAGGCTTGAGATTTGTGGGCGATCCCGCGGAGTATCCACGAGTTCACTCGAATCTGATCGATGGCTTTGCTCATGTCCCGATCGAGTGGGAGTCCATCGGAGCTCCGAGCTAGAGACTCCTGTTTTCGTCCTATTCGAACTTTGCGCCGATCATGCGTAAGAGCCCGACAGTGTCTTCAGGCTGGTCGGGAGCTTTTGGTCCCGGTACCCAGTGAACAGGGCCTTGCGCGCTGTTGTAGTGAAACGAACCATGGGTTTCGTACCGTTCCCACCACACCGGTGATCGAGGATCGCGGCCAACGCTGATGCCTTCAAACGGAGACATTGCGTAGAGCATCGGCACCTCGGGATGTTCATCGAGGGTCACGCCATCGATCGCGAGCGAGAGCTTCCAGGTGTTTCCTCCGATTGCATCGAAAGAACATTCCAGAAGGTGATCTCCAACTTCCAGTGAAGGGCCGAGGAGTTTGGTCATTGTTCCGCGACCATCATTGAAGACGAGCGCGGGTCGTCGGTCTTCGAGGAGGTAGAGCGCGTAGCCGCCGCTTTGATCTCCGTGCGCGGCGATCGTGCCGAGTGACGTTTTAGTGACGGTGATTGGAGCCTGGAATTGAAACGATGAAAGCCAGATGAGTTGCAGCGATCGCCAGCGCTCGAGCGTCGGTGTTCCGGGCCAGACCGAAAGGGGCTGTTGAACGATCTCGGTTTGGGGCGGCCGGAGGACGTACTTCAGGCCGGTTCCTTCATCAAGAGGAAAGACCTGTCCGTCCCATGCCGCATCGTTCCAGGCGGCGATGAGCTCGGCCAGTTTCTCGGGTTCAGTATCGGCGAGGTTGTTGAGTTCAGTTCGATCGTTCGCGAGGTTGTAGAGCTCCCATTCGCTGTCGCTAAATGGTGTGAACGGTTGATGGAGCGTGACGACTTCCCATCCGTCCCGGTAGAAGCCGCGATGTCCGATCATTTCGTAGAGCGCCTCGGTGCGCTGCGGGGGAGCGCCTGCCTCTCGCAAGGTTGGCGCCATGCTTGATCCGGTACGCAGCTTTACCTGGTACCCATTACGAGTTGTCGGGGCGTCGATGCCGATGAGTTCGAGAAGCGTTGGGAAGATGTCGGAGACATGTGCGTACTGTTCTCGCAACTCACCGGTGTTGATCTTGCCGGCATTCCATGAAAAGAGGAATGGAACGGTGTGCCCGCCGGCGTGGGTATTGATCTTGTAGAGGCGAAAAGGTGTGTTGCCAGCCATCGCCCATCCGCGTGGGTAGTGCGGAGATGTCTGTGGTCCGCCGATGAGATCAATGCGATCGAAGTCAGTGTCGATGTCCTCGCCGGCTGTGAGGTGCACCATGTATGCGCTCGTACCAACCATTTCGCCTTCGCGAGAAGCGCCGTTATCGGAGGTAAAGATCACGATGGTGTTGTCGAGCTCGCCCATGTCGTCGAGCGCGTCGAGAAGGCGGCCGGTGTTTTCGTCAACGTTCGTGACCATCGCAGCGAAGACCTCCATGTAGCGCGAGTAGAGCGCCTTCTGGATGTCGTTCAATTCGTCCCAAGGATCGACGTCGTTGTTCAACTCAGTATTTCGCGGCGCAAGCACAACGTCATTGCCGACAACGTTGAGTTCCTTCTGGCGTGCGAATCGACGGAGGCGAAGTTCGTCCCAACCAGCGTCGTAGTTGCCCTTCTGGGCGGCGATGTCCGCGTCTTTGGCATGCAGCGGTGCATGAATTGCTCCGTGCGCGATGTAGAGGAAGAAGGGTTGCTCCGGTGCAGATGCTTTGCCCGCACGCACCATTGCGATTGCTTCATCGGTGATGTCATCGGTGAAGTAATAACCGTCGGGATAGGTATCGGTCTCGACCGGAGTGTTGTCGCGAACCAATCGGTGGGGCTGATGAAGATTCGTGAAGCCATCGAGAAATCCGTAGAACTGATCGAAGCCGCGCTGGCACGGCCACGAATGGCGCGGACCGGCATCGGATTGATCGGAGTCTTTGGCGAGATGCCACTTGCCGACCATGTAGGTGGCATAACCATTCGCCTGAAGAGTTTCAGGAAGTGTGATGACATCTTCAGCGAGTTCCATTGCGTAGCCAGGAAAGCCGGGGTCGGAATGGGCAACAGTGCCGACTCCGGCTGCATGTGGATTCATTCCAGTGAGAAGCGCCGCTCGAGTGGGTGAACACATCGGGGTTGAATGGAAGTCGGTGTACTGAAGTCCGCCTTTCGCAAGGCGGTCGATGTTCGGCGTCGCGATTTCGCTGCCGTACGGTGCGGTGTCTGCATAGCCGAGGTCGTCGCAAAGAATCACGACGACGTTGGGTGCACCTTCAGGGGCTGTCGCACGCTCGGGCCACCACGACTCTGAGGTCGCAAAAACCCTCCCGACCTTTCCGTGAAATCCGGGATAGGTGCCATTGGCTTCGTTCGCGCTCATCTTTTCCCCTCGGAGCATTCCTAGGGCCGAGCGTAGTTGGCGCCGATAATCGGCATTCGTGCTCCTGCTCAGTTTCCGGCGGTACCGGGTACGAGCGTCGTGACCTGAAACCCACCACAAGCGCTGTATGCGGCGGTGATAGTGATCGATGCAGTGTTGTCTGGCGGAAAGACTCGAAGCTGAGCGGAGGTGGCGTCGCATTGAGCGCCCATTCCTGCTGCGCTTGTGTGCAAGGTCGCGCTAGCAGCTCCACCGGGTTGGATCATCACGGTTGCGCCTTCGGTGCCTTCGCGAGACGCGGGCTGACCGATCTGCTTTCCGCTTGCATCAACAAGCGACACTCCCGGGAAGCCGCGGAGGTCGCACGCCTTTGTGCCTGTGTTGGTGAGGACGAGCGCGGTGTACCTCTGGCCGGCTCCCGACTGGGTTTCGCCGAGGCTCCCCTTGAGTTGGTCGGTGGTGCAGTGAGTGCTCGACACCGTTGAACTTGGGCTGGGCGCGGTCGTTGATGCAGACGACTTCGCAGTCGTGGTCGTGTCTTTTGAGGATGAGGCGTTGTTCGACCCTGAACTACATGCGGCAGCGCCAAGGACCAGAAGAGCGGAGATGGAGATTCCGGCGAGGATTTTTCTCATGGGTTGAGGCTATGGGTGACTGTCGTGGCCGCAGGGGATGGACGTTCAACCCAGCGTGCCGAAGTAGGCCAAGATGTTGGAAGTTGCCCCGCATTGGGGCAGTTCTCTAAGGGGGAGATCAATGGACGCCGATGTCGTCTCGACATTTCAGATGACCGGACAAGACGTGCCGTGGTTGCTGGCGCGTTTGGCGGAGCGGCGCCCGGATCATCCTGTTCTTATCTGGGAACCACGCAGTGGTGACGTGCAGACCTGGACCTACTCCAAGTTCTGGGACGACGTGCGCCGTCTTGCCGCAGGTTTGCAACGCAATGGCATCCAAAAGGGCGACAAGGTCATCATCCACTCGGACAACAGTCCCGAGATGGTGCTTGCTTGGTACGCGTGCGCAACTGTCGGCGCAGCAGGCGTTACGACAAACACTCGTTCCGTAGCCGCAGAACTCACATACTTCACGGACCACACGAATGCGGTCGCCGCAATCACGCAGCCGCAGTATGCGGCGGTTGTCGCGGCGAGCGGTCCGAATCTCAAATGGATTGCCGTCACTGCCGATAATTCCGGCGAACCCGCCACCGCTGAGCAATCGGTGCCTGGTCTCTTGTCTTTCGATGACCTCTTTGCTGATATCGAAGAGTTCATCCCCCGACCGGCCGAGCCGATGCTTCCCGTGGGAATCATGTTCACGTCAGGTACGACGTCACGTCCCAAGGCTGTCGTGCATACACACGCCAACACCCTTTGGGGAACTCGAGTGGGCCCCGACAACATCGGCGCCGATCCCGACTCGGTGTATCTGATTTTCCTTCCGTTCTTCCATGTGAACGCACAGTCGTGGTCGATGTGGTCGATCCTCGGCGTGGGCGGCACGGTCGTGCTCCAGCCAAAATTCTCGTCAAGTCGTTTCTGGGAGGTTGTTGTCAAGCACAGCGTCTCTCATATTTCTCTGATCCCGTTCGTATACCTGGCGGTGCAGGGCCAACCAATTCCAGAGAACAACCTCAAGGCAGCTGTCTTCGGTGCGATCGCTCCGCCGCTTGAAAACTTGATCGGTTGTCGCGTGTTGGCCGCTTATGGAATGACCGAGACGGTGACTCACGCGACTCGTTCTGGTTTGCATGGCGATATCCCGCCTGGTTCGCTCGGCAAGGCAACACCGGGGTACGAAACATTGATCGTTGACCCTGAGACGGGTGAGGTGCTCGACGATGGTCGTGTTGGCGAACTGTGGTTGCGCGGCACACGAGGCATCCAGTTGTTCTTGGAGTACTACGACAACGACGACGCGAACGAGAAAAGCTTCACTGCAGACGGCTGGTTCAAAACTGGTGACATGGTTCGCATGGGCGATGGGGGAGCGATCTTCTACACCGAGCGCGACAAAGACATGTTGAAGGTCGGCGGCGAAAACGTGTCATCGAAAGAGGTTGAAGATCTGTGTCGCACGGTTCCGGGAGTCGGCGACGTCGCTATCGTTGGCAGATCTCATCCGATGCTCGACGTCGTGCCAGTTGCGTTCGTCATCAAGGGAGCAAATGCTCCAGACGATGCGGAACTCGAGGCTGCGATTCTCGAACTTTGCAAGCAGAACCTTTCCGATTTCAAAGTGCCTCGTGCTGCCTACTTCGTTGACGATTTCCCACGCGCAACGCTGGAGAAAATCGCGAAGAATCAATTGCGAGACATTGCCGACGCGATGCCAGAACCGTTCTAAGGGAAGACCATGACTCTTACGCCATTCGATGAATTCCCGATTCACCAAGTACCGAAGCCCATAGCGCTCTCAGGCACCACCGATCGCAACGCCTATGGCCGATATTGGTTTGGGGCAACGCACCGTGGTGGCGAGTTCCAGATCGAAATAGCGTTCGGCCGGTACAACAACCTCCAGGTGCAAGACACATCAGTGTCGATCTCGCGCAACGGATCGCAGCATGCATTCCACGCGTCACGTCGGGCGTCGGAGGATCCCACCGAACTCACCATCGGTCCGGCGACGCTCGAGATCGTTGAGCCGTTCCGTCAACTGCGATACTCCGTCGCTCCCAACGAGACCGGAATCACCTGCGATATGCGTTGGCGCTCTCGAGCCGGGGCATTGCTCGAAGACCACACGGTGATGACCGATGGACCGCACACGATCATCGACATGGCTCGTTACATGCAGTTCGGCACGTGGGAGGGCTTCGTTGACGTCGATGGTGAGCGCACGGAATTCACCCACGACGAGGTGTTCGGAATCCGCGACCGCTCGTGGGGTGTGCGTCCTGTCGGTGCAGCGCCCGTTGGAAAGCCTTCGAGTGGTCCTCCTAACGCGTGGCTGTGGTCACCCATCCATTTCGATGACGAGTGCGTCGTTGCTGGTTGGTTCCAGCGCCCCGGCGGCGTCTTCTGGCGTCCTGATGGCCATCGCATCGGCGTCATTGATCCAGTTCCGGCGACTGTCACGATCGATGACGCGTCGGTCCGCCGGTTCGATCCAGTTGGTCAACGTTTGCAGTTCCAGTCGGGTACTCGCTGGGCGACTCATGTCGAAATCGACCTTCTGGGCGATGGTGGTGAGGAAATCGTTCTCGAGCTGGAACCGTTGGCGCGTTTCGATATGCGTGCCCTTGGGTACATGAATCCCGAATGGGGTCATGGCGTGTGGCACGGCGAACTTGAACTCGGACGCGAAGACTGGAATTTCGACGATGTCAGTCCGCAGGATCCGACCCATCAGCACGTGCACCACATCGTGCGCGCTCGCATGGGAGACAAGGTCGGTATCGGCATCTTCGAGCAGATCATTTTCGGTCCGCATACCCAGTTCGGGTTCAAAGACATTCTCGACGGCGCGCCCTGAGTGAACGCTGGGAGTATTTCCCTCATCGGCGTCTATGACGCTGATGGATCGTTTGCTGGCGAGATTCGCTACTGGGTTGGAGCTCGTCTGGGCCGCACCCACTGTTCACTTTGTGAGATCACTCATGGCCCGTTTGTGGAGAAGTCCGAGTGGCGCAACTATCGCGCTTCGTTGAATGTTGATTTCACTACGTTCCATCGAGATGACGCTCCCGCCGACATTCTTGAGGCGAGTGGTCATCGATTTCCGGTTGTTCTCGCTCGAAGTGGGGACCGATTGCTCGTGGTTCTTAGTCCCGAACAACTCGAGATATGCGACGGAGATGTCAAGAAATTCCAGGTCGCACTGGCGCAGTCGTGCGCCGCGGAAGGATTCGCTCTGGAGTGAGCGGATGTTCTGTTAGGCGTTGAGAAATGCCACAAGCATGAAGACAGCGATAGCCGCTCGTCCTGTCCATGCGGCGGTGCGAAACCAGTTGGTAGCGATGAGTCGATCGAGAAGGTCACGGTTGGCTCCGGCTTCGAGGCGGCCGTGAGTTGGCGCACTTACAAACGCGGTGACGCCAATTGCAATCGCCTCAAGGATCCCTCCGAGCAACGTTGCCCAGAACGGCACGCCATCAGGTCGCGCAAAGAACACCGCAAGGACACAGAGGCCCTCAACTGCCATGAGTGGACCAACAACAAACGAGATCAGACGCGTGTGTTGCTGTTCGTAGGCGACGAATGCATCGTCAGGGATCGATCGCATAAGTGGGTAATGCACGAGTTGGATAGTCCAGATGACGCCGAACATCCCAACTGACCCAACGACCTGAGCAATGAGGACAGCCGTCGCTATGTTCTCGCTCATAACTGCACCTCGGCGATCACCGCGTAGTGATCAGATGGTTGGATTCCGTCGATTGCTTCCGTGCCTGTGAGTTCGCAGGATTGAAATGATCCACAGTTTCGGCGACGCGGAAAGGTTGTTGTGACGTAGTCAAGACGACGGTTCGGGTAGACAGCGTGACGAGGCACGAGTGGGTTCGCTGAGGACCACGTGTCTCCGCGTTCAGTGTTCCCGCATGCTTCCCATGCGTCGACCAGAACAAATCCCGGAGTGAAGGGCATTGAGGAGCCTGTGGCGCGGCGAAGTTCATCGGACCAAGGAACCGCGTTGAAATCACCGGCGACGACGGCGGGCAACTCATCTCGCCACTCGCCAATCGGGCTGATTGCACTTGAGACTTCTGCGATCAGGTGAGACATCTGAGCAGAGCGCGTAAGCATCCGATCGAGACCATGTTCGAGATGGGTTCCTACTGCGAGAAAACGCCCGCCTTCTTCGTCTGGTCTGTCGACGGACACAATGAGCGCGTGACGCCACGTCGAAACACCGTTCTCATCGTTGAGGGGGACTGCACGGAGAATGTGACTCGGCCATCGGGTCAAGATGGCATTAACGACCCAATAGGGCGCTTGCGGGTAGCGATCGAACCCAGCAAGTTGGGAAGCGGTCACTGCAAAGAGTCCGAGATGCTCGGCGAGTAGGTGTGCCTGCGTTGCTCCCTCGGGTTCAACCCAGGACTCCTGAAGCATCACGACATCCGGGTTAGCCCCACCCAGAACCGCCTCAATCGCGTGATGCCGCGCCTCCCACTGTCCAACTCGACCTTGAAGGTTCCATGTCATCACTCGCACGGTGGTCATCCTGCCCGACACAGACCCTCTGTGTGTTGTTGAAGCAAGAGTTGCCTGCTCATGGCAGGATTCGGCCATGACCGAGTTCAACTATCCGCAGCCTGCTCCTATCGGCGACTGGAATCGACTTCTTGACGGCCGTGTCGCTGTGGTCACCGGTGGCGGCACCGGCATCGGCGGTTCGATCTCGAGACTGTTCGCCCAGCATGGAGCGATCGTCGAAATCATTGATATCGATCCCGCGGTTGCGAACGAATCCGTTTCTGACATCGAGGCTGCAGGCGGAATCGCCCGAGCGCACGTTGCCGACTGTCGCGACTGGGAACAGTTGCAGGGAGTGGCAACAACAATCCTTTCTGACCATCCTCATGTTCAGGTACTTGTGAACAACGTTGGTGATTACCGGCCACTCGAACGCTTTCGGAAGTCATCGCCCGACTCGTGGAAAGCGATGTACGACATCAACTTCTTCGCGATGGTGGCGTCAACGAAGTGCTTCATTGAATCGATGATCGCTGGCGGTGGGGGATCAATCGTCAACATTCACTCCGTCGAAGGAATGCGCGGATATCCCGGCGATCCCATTTATGGCGCAATGAAGGCGGCGAGCGCGAAGTTCAGCACGGACCTTGCCCTTTCGATGGGCCGCAACGGAATTCGCGTCAATGGGATAGGGCCAGATCTGACGCAAACGCCACAGGTCGATTACGTCTCGACTTCGGTTGGCTCGGAGCATTTGTGGGAGGCGTGGGCGCCGGTTGGTCGGCTGGGCTGGCCTGAGGACCAGGCTCGGGTCGCGTTGTTCCTTGCCTCGGACCTTTCGGCCTATGTGACAGGCCACAACATTCCGGTTGATGGCGGAACCAAGGCTGGGGCCGGCTGGTTCTATTCGCCCGCCGAAGAGCGATTTACCAATCGTCCCAAGGGTCTCTGAGAATCCGGACGAAGGAAAATTGATCTGGCCCCGATCTCACATTGGGCCTCTTGTGTCACCTATGATTGAGTCAACACATCACACCCCTCGGGGTTCGTCACGTGCCCTTCCGGGGCCAATTCACCACAGGAGACACCATGCTCGGACCGGACGATCACTACATCATCATTTCGGCCGACACCCACGCGGGTGGCAGCCACGTTCAGTACCGCGAGTTCCTTGACCCCAAGTACCGCGATGACTTCGACGCATGGCGCGAGAAGTACAAGAACCCCTTCAAGGACCTGAAGGACACCGATCTTCGTATCCGCAACTGGGATGACGATCGTCGTGATGGCGACATGTTTGCCGACGGCGTCATCGCCGAGGTCATCTACCCCAACACGGTTCCTCCGTTCTTCCCGAACTTCGTGCTTTTTGCTCAGCCGCCAACTCCTGACGAGTACGAACACCGTCACGCCGGTGTGCAGGCCCACAATCGTTGGCTCGCTGACTACGTCAGCCGCGCTCCTGAGCGTCGCGCCGGCATCGGCCAGATCTTCCTGAACGACGTCGACGACGCGATCGCCGACGCCATCTGGTGCAAAGAGAACGGTCTTCGCGGTGGCGTGCTTATCGGTGCAGTTCCACCGACAGCCGATTGGATCAAGCCGCTCTATCACCCTGACTACGACGAACTCTGGGCAGCCTGTGCCGAGAACAACATCCCGGTGAACGCTCACAGTGGAACTGGTGGACCCAAGTACTCCCCAGCACCGGCAATGCCGCTCGTTCACTTCATCGAGATCCCGTACTACTCACAGCGTCCACTTGTGCACATGGTTCTTGCTGGTGTGTTTGAGCGTCATCCCAAGCTCAAGTTCGCACTTACCGAAACTGGTTGTGCCTGGATTCCGCCGTTGCTTGAATCAATGGACAGCCTCCTTAACGGAATGCGCGGCAACAAGGTTGGCGAAATGCGTTTCGAGGGTGAAACCGTTCCTCCTCGTTCCGCAACTGAGTACTTCGCTCAGAGCTGCTTCGTTGGAATTAGTCAGCCGACCCCGGCCGACATCGCCGCCGGTATGGATGTGCTTGGTATCGACAAGATGATGTGGGGCAATGACTACCCGCATGAAGAGGGAACACATCCTTTCACTCGTGAACATCTTCGTCAGGTGCTTGGTCATCTTGAGCCGGCTCAGATTCAGCAGATCCTCGCTGGAAACGCCGCGGAGTTCTACAACTTCGACCTTGCCGCTCTTCAGCCATTTGCCGACAAGTACGGTCCCACGGTTGCTGAGATTGCCGAACCACTCACCTCGCTTCCCGACGGTGCGAACCAGGCGCTCGAGCGCTCGGCCGCACAGCTTTCGAAGGCTGGTTGATTCGGTTCGTTCGATTGAACGCAGTACGCGAGAAGGCCCCGGGTTTCCCCGGGGCCTTCGTCGTTCTCAGATTCCGTGATTGCTGCGAACGGAATCAGTTGTTGTTCTGGTTGGAGTTCTTCTGATCCTGATTGTCGTTGTCGCCACAGTCGTCGTTCTTGGGCTTCGAGGGCCAGGTGCAAACATCGACGTAGGTGGTGCCGTTGCCGCCGCCGGCTGAAACGACGAGATACTCGGAACCCTTGGTCGCGGTAACACCGCTGCCGCCCCATCGGCCTCCGCCGCCGCCACCTGAACTGGTGACTGACCAACCTGCAGCCTTCAGAGCAGTTTCGTACGAGCCCGCAATTCCGCTACCTGCTGCAGTCGTCGTGTAGCTGGTCATGGTTCCACCGTCAGTCAGCGACTTTGTGCCGGACTTGGTAATGCCAGCAATCGTAGGAACTGTTGACGATCCTGCGGTGGTTGATGCTGACGATGCAGCAGTCGTCGATGACGACTTCGCAGTTGTCGTTGTGGATGAATCGCTCTTCTTGCTGCTCGAGCAAGCCGAGAAGAGCAGGCCGACGCAAACTGCACCCGCCGCAATGGTGACGCGCTTCTTCATGATGTCTCCCTTTGTTTTAGTGAAATGTTCAGGCGAACAGATTCGTGATGAGTGTGAGCGCACTCAAAATGAACATCGCTGCAGCTGGAAGCGTTTCTGCGCCAGAGTCACCAAGTTTGGCGTGGGCGCGGATCGCAAGAATGAAATAGGCGACCAAGCCAAGTGCCGCCAAAACGCCGATGAATCCGAAGACCAATCCAACGAGGAGACCTAGGCCGCCGAGAACTTTAAGAAATCCGAGAGTGCGAACGAAGTTCGGTCGGTGCCCGAGGCGGTCCATGAGGATGAGCACCTTTTGGGGCATCGTGAAGTCGTATGCGCCAGACGCCAGCATGACGAGCGCGGTAACGACCGAGAAAAAAACCGCTGCACTACTCATGAGTTGACAGGCTATTCGTCAGCGTTGGCCTCAAGGGGGATCCCGTGACTCACCTGACGAAACGTGGGCGCTATCGTCGTCAACATGACTGAGTACGCACCGAGCCCATGGGAACCAATCGCTGACCACGTCGAGCGCTATATCGCCACGAATGGCGAGGACGGATTCCTTTGGGAGGGCGGGGAAGTCATCATTCTCACCACGACCGGAGCGAAGTCGGGCAAGGAGCGCCGCACGCCGCTTATTCGGGTTACCGACGGCGAACGCTATTTCTGTGTCGCATCCATGGGTGGCGCACCGAATAACCCTCAGTGGTTCCACAACATGGTCGCCAACCCGTCGGTGACGGTGCAGGACCGGGCTGATGTGCACAATCTCGTTGCCCGAGTCGCAACGGCTGAAGAGAAGGCCAAGTACTGGTCAATTGCAACGGCGGCCTGGCCGGCCTACGACGACTACCAGGCCGGGACCGAGCGCGACATTCCGCTGGTCATCTGCGAGAAGGCCTGAGTCGAGGTATTCGATGGCAGCGGGGCATTCTCACTCTGCTGAACATGTACACACGTCTGAGTGCGGGTCCCAACGATCACGCTTGACCGCGTCGATGGCGATTCCAATCGCGCCACTTCGCTGGTTGATTCTCGGTTGCCTTGGTCTCGCTGCGTTCGGAATGGTGCTGCCGTTCTCGCCGATTCCGCCGTGTCCGATGTTGACCTTGACCGGTGTGCCCTGTCCGTTGTGTGGAATGACTCGATCTGCGCGTGCTCTCTTGCGTTTCGATATCTCGTCGTCTCTTCAGTTCCAACCATTTGGTCTTTTGGCGTTCATCGGGGGACTCGCGATTCTCGGGATGTGGGCGCTGCCGAAAACTCGAACAGTGGACATCGTTCGAATTCCTGTCGCCCTCGTTGTCGTTCTGGTATCCGCATCGTGGATCTGGAACATTGCGTTCAACCCCACGTTCTCTTAATTTTCGAAGCTCGTTGCAAAACGAGAAACGCCCCGGCGAACCGGGGCGTTTGCGCGACTTCGTTTGATTGATCAGGCAGCGACAGCGCCCTGTGATTCCCACAGTTCGTTGGCGGCCTTCTGTACAAGAACGATCCAGATGATCCCACCGACGATCGGAATAAGGACCAACAGACCGTAAATCGCGTTGACACCCTCTGTGAGCCCTGCGCGCTTGCGGGTTTCGCCAACCTGCCACGGAAGCAAGAAAATCGTGACGATGCCACAGATGATCGTGAGCAGCAGCCCGACTACGCCTGAGACGCCTTCGTTATCGAATTCGTTGGTCTCTTTGAACATTTCGTAATGCCAGTAGAGGCCGTAGATGCCGAGAGTGACGATGGTGAGAAGAATGACCACCAGCGGACTCCGAACTTTGCCAATCGGACGCATGGTCCCCCCTTTTGGGTTAGTTGCGGCATCTGCGATGCCGACTCCGCCATCGTAGAGTTTTGGCGGTTCCCGTTATGGGATATTCGGAAGTGTTCACTCGCCGGCCTTCATGAGTTCAACACGAACGCCGTCGGGGTCGGCGATGAAGACCAATTCCACAGACATGGGCCCTTCGCCGATCTTGGTGCGGGTCCGCTCAATGACGGTTCCGCCACACTCGACCAGTCGTGCGATTTCGGCGTCGAGGTCATCGACGTAGACCGCGAAGTGGGTGAACCCGATCTGGTTGCGTGACATCGACGGAGACCCATGGGTTCCGGGCGTGCGGTAGTGCAGGAGCTCAAACTCGAAACCATCTCGCTTGATGAAGTGGGCGGTGAAGTCAACGTCGCCACCGATCTCGAGGGCTTCGGACCAGTCGCCACTTACTGGCGGAACCATCGTGGTTTCGAATCCCATACCGTCGCACCAGAACTTCAGTGACTTCTCGAGATCGCTGACACAAATGCCGATGTGATGCGGATAAATCGCCATGATTCCCCCAATGGTGTGCCGCCGGTCTGGCTTCGGTTGAGTGTAGGTCTGGCCGTGTAGGGCCGAGGGCGGAACGCTTTCAGTCAGCCGGGCTAGTTTGCGCTTCGGGGGTAGTCATGAGTTTTGATCCGTTGTCTGCATCGTTCGATGATCCAGGATTCGCTGACCTTCGCGAACGGTGTCCTGTTTCCAAGACCGAAATGGGGGCGTGGTATTTCGCTCGGTACGAAGATTCCGTTGCTGGAGCAAAAGACGTCGAACGATTCATCGCAAGCTTCCGTGAACCAGGAGTCGTTGTTCCGGATGAGGAACAACTTGTGAGTGAAATCCCTGAACCTCGACACGGACAGATCCGGAGAATCATTAACTCGGCGATCGCTGCACATCGGATCGGCCGCGTGGAGCCGTTTTGTTTTGACCTTTGCAACGAACTGCTTGATGACCTTGTTGATCGTGACGAACCAGTTGACCTCGTCGCCGAGTACGTGATGCCGGTGCCGAACAATGTGATTGCTCATCTCCTAGGCGCACCACCTGAAGATTTTCGCCGCTGGGCGCAGTGGTCCGATGACGTCGTTCAGGGGACCTATCCCACAAAGAACCGAAATGAACGGGGAGAGGGGTTGGCCGGGGCTCACCCTGAGTTTGTTGCGTACGTCGATGCATTGATTGCTGATCGACGTATTCATCCCACAGATGACTTCATCACTCGACTCGTTACAACTGAGGTCGATGGTCGCCGATTGACCGACATTGAGGCTCGCTCGCAACTTGTGTTTCTGTTCATCTCTGGCAACGAGACGACGCGCCATCTCATAGGAAACCTGTTGTGGCGCGTGATGAGAGATCCCGAGTTGTTCGCAACATTGCAGGACAACACCTCGCTCATTCCTATGGCGGTGGAGGAGAGTCTTCGACTTGACCCTCCCGTGAAGTTCTTGATGCGCAACTGCATGATCAACGGAGTCGTTGCCGGTACGGAAATCGCCGCCGGTGAGAAGGTTGCGTTTGGGCTCGGTTCAGCGAATCGCGATGTGGACCAGTTCGACGATCCTGATTCGTTTCGTCTTGATCGGGCCGAGGCGCGTAGCCATCTTTCGTTTGGTGGTGGTCCGCACGTTTGCCCCGGAGCTGCGTTGGCTCGGCTTGAAGCCCGAGTCGCTCTTGAGGTGTTTCTCGCACGGGTGGGCGGCGCTCGCCTCGAAGATTCCGCCTACGACGGGGTTGAGGTGTTCTGGGCCCATGGACCGGCGTCGCTACTCGCGAAGATTTCTTCGAAGTAGCGTGACGTTCATCGCGAACGGGGGAAACGTGTCTGGTCGTCTTGAAGGCAAGGTAGTGATCATTACGGGCGCTGCTCGTGGTCAAGGTCTTGCAGAAGTCGAGCTGTTCCGTGCTGAAGGGGCCCATGTCATCGCCGGCGATGTGCTCGATCACGATGGCATCTTCCTCGACGTGACGTCTGCGGAAAGTTGGGCGGCCGCAGTTGACTCCGCCGTGTCAGTCCACGGACGTATCGACGTTCTCCTGAACAACGCTGGTGTCCGCGCAGTTGCTCCGGTGCACCAAATGCCCATCGATGATTTTCAACGTGTTCTCGACATCAATCTGATTGGGCCGCTCTTAGGAATTCAGGCAGTCGTTCCTCACATGCAGAGCGGCAGCTCGATCATCAACGTCTCGTCTCTCAATGGCCTTGCCGCGAACGTAAATACTTCGGCCTACACAACGTCAAAGTTCGCGTTGCGAGGTCTGACAAAGTCCGCAGCTCTTGATCTAGGACCGCTAGGAATTCGGGTCAACGCAATTCTTCCGGGCGTAATCCGTACGCCGATGGTTTCGTACATCGTCGATGAATACGAGGAGAGGTTGGCTGCCGGGCTTCCACTCGGCCGTATTGGCGAACCGATGGACATCGCTGGTGCTGCGCTTTTCTTGGCCAGTGACGATTCCGCATGGGTGAGTGGTCTGGACCTCACCGTCGATGGCGGCCAGATGGCCAGTACCCCGAAACTCTGAAGGACCGAAAATGGATCGCTTGAATCTCGTCGATCCCAGTCTGTATCTCGATGGAGTGCCTCGCGATTACTTCCGCTGGCTTCGAGACAATGATCCGGTCGCATGGCACGACGAGCCCGATGGTCCCGGCTACTGGGTGCTGACCCGGTTCGATGACGTCGTTGCGGCGAACCGCGATTGGGAGTTGTACTCAAATTCGCTCAAAGGCTCTTCCATTGAAGAAGCGCGTTCGGAAGAGGAACTTGTCGCTCGTCGGCGAATGTTCGTGAATCAAGATCCGCCGCAGCACACTCGCTATCGGAAACTCGTGAGTGCCGCTTTTACGCCAGGGCAGATCCGTCGAATGGTGCCGCTCATCGAGCAAACATGCGCGCGTCTTGTGGATCGACTTCTTGACGGCGAGGTCCACGACTTCGTGCCGGTTGCTGAGGAACTCTCGTTTCAGATGGTGGCAACGCTGTTCGGGGTTCCTGAATCGGATTGGCCTGGCCTGATTGAAATCACGCGAGTGATGGCCGACTTCCAAGACCCCGAAGTGAATCCGGGCCTTGCGCCTCGGCCCGAGATGCAACGCGACATTGCCAACTACGCCCTTGGGCTCATCAACGATGTGCGCTCAAACCCAGAGAGCCACCACGGAGTCGTTGCCGACCTTGCTCAGGCGGAGATCGTCGACGACGAAGGAACGCACCGGCTGAGTGATGCTGAAATCGTCGGATTCTTTCCAGCGGTGCTGGTCGGCGGATTGAGCACGACTGCGCACACGATGACAGAGATGATTCATTCGTGGGTTGCCTTTCCGGCGATGTTTGATTCATGGCGTGGGCAGGAGTGTCCGTCAGGTTTTGTTGAGGAGTTCCTGCGGTGGCGCGGTCCGGTCATGTCCTTCCGGCGAACAGCGACGCGTGATCATGAACTCCAAGGCCAACACATTGCGGCAGGTGACAAGGTGCTGCTGTCGTATGCATCGGCCAATCACGACGAACGTCACTTCATTGCTCCGGAAGTGTTCGATCCAAGTCGAGACGTGCTCGACCATGTCGCTTTCGGCGGGGGAGGGCCTCACTTCTGCATTGGAGCTCAACTCGCTCGCATGGACTTGAAACTGGTGTTTACTGAGTTTCTGCGTCGGGTGGGCACCGTGGAGTCGGCGGGAGAGTCGCAGCGACTACGTGCAAATCAGTTCGCCGGTTGGTTGCACTACCCGGTGCGAATGACTGCACGATGAGCAAACTTGATCGAGCGATTAACGAGCAGTCCATTTGCATCGGTTGTGGACTGTGTTGTGACGGAACGGTCGTTACGCACCTTGCCGTTCGAGATGAAAGTGACTTAGGTGCTCCGCTGCGGGGTCTCGGCGTGGAGATCATTGCTGCTGCAGATCCGCCCGTGTTCGAACTTCCGTGTCCCGCTGTGTGCGACGGTGTCTGCACGATTCACTCACTGCACAGGCCGTCAGCGTGCGCACAGTTTGAGTGCACGCTCTCTCAGGGGGTTCTCGACGGGAAAGTGGCGCTCGAAGAAGCTCGAATGGTGATTTCCGCGACGCTCGCTCTTCGGCATGCCTATCGCAATGGATCGGTGACGGCTGAGGTGTTTGAACAACACGTTGACTCGGTCTTCCGCTGAGAAGCGACCGAACAGCCGGGATGTCCAATCCTTAGTTGCGCTCGGTGATCTTCAGAGGAAGACGACGAGGCCCACGAACTTGGCCCTGGGAGAATGTGGTCGGCTCAGAGGAATTGAGCTCAAACTTCGTGTAGCGCTTGAGCCACTCTTCGAGAGCGACCGTCATTTCCATGCGGGCAAGGTTGGAACCGAGACAACGATGGATGCCAAGGCCGAATGCGCTGTGTCGATTGATCTCACGATCAATCAGAACCTCGTCAGCGTTTTCAAAGGCCATCGGGTCGCGATTGGCGGCCGGGAAACTAAGGAAGATCCAGTCATCCTTCTTCATTGGGCAACCCTGAAACTCGAAATCGTCCTTGACGAGACGAGCCATGGAAACGGGCGCGTAGGCCCGAAGGAATTCCTCGACTGCAGACGGAAGTAATTCGGGATGAGCAACGAGACGAGCGAGATCGTCAGGGTTGTTGGCAAGATGCCAAATCGACGAACCAATGGCAGACCAGGTTGTGTCGATTCCGGCGACGATCAAAAGAAGGATCGAACCAAAGACGTGTTCGTCGGAAAGCTTGTTGCCCATGATCTCGGCATCGAGCAGATAGCTGATGAGTCCGTCATCGGGATTTTCACGACGCTCGTGAATTGCGGCGACGATGTAGTCCTCGACCGGCTGGAACGCTTCAATCCGCTCCTCGGCGGGGAGGTCGACGCCTTCGAGAACGATTCGAACGAATTCACGGAACTGCTCGCCATCTTCAGCCGGTAGCCCGCAGAGCTTGGCAATGAGGCCTACCGGAATGTGTTCTGCGTACTGGACACCGGCATCGACCAAGTCGGCATCACCCATTTCGTCGAGCAGTTGCTTGCAAAGTTCGCGGGTGAAGGGCTCGAGTGCTGCGATTGGTCGCGGTGCGAAAGCCGGAAGAAGCAAGCGTCGAGCGATCTCGTGGAACGGAGGGTCGGACGAGATGGGCGGCGCAACTCCGATTGGCGCCGGTAATGCGTCGTCGCCTGGTCGTCCGTTGTGAATAACGACGGTGCGCGACGTGAAATGTTCAGTGTCGTTCGCAATTGCTGCCACTGCTTCATACGTCATCGGCGCCCAAAGTCCGCCATAACGATCGCTGTGCGCGACGGGACAGCGTTCGCGAAGGTCATCCATGATCGGGTACGGATCGGCAACCCATGCTTCGTCGGTGTGATCGAAGTCGGTAGCAAAATCTTCAACGGGAGGATTAATCATGTTCAGTCGCCAATCGTGATCGCGAACTCGGGGCAGTTGCCCGCAGCGAGCTTCGCCTTCGCCAGTTGTTCATCATTGAGGTCGCCAGCAACAACGACGACGGCAGTTCCCAAATCGTCGCAATCGAACAGATCGGGGGCGAGGCTGTAGCAGCGGCCGTGGCCCTGGCACTTCTCTGTGTCGAGATGGATCTTCATGACAACTCCGATGGAGGATTTGGGTAGGATCTAATCCTCTCTCGGACAGGAACGAGAGGCGAGGTCGCCTCCTTCAAGCGGAATACCACCGTGGCCCGACCAACTGGTCGGGCCACGTGTTTGGGTGGAGCTGGGGGGAATCGAACCCCCGTCCGTCTGGTGAGAACTGTCCGCGCTACGACCATCCCCGAGTCAGTGGCTTACGGCAACCACACCGCCGGGTCGGATGAGGCCGAAACCTCGCCGCCGGATCTTTCTC
>CAEZUO010000028.1_pt1 | contig 17508 bp, 17 predicted proteins | sample 7264501 | NCBI WGS metagenome assembly CAEZUO01 (sample SAMEA6813832, study PRJEB35770) | freshwater metagenome | biome: Freshwater; feature: Freshwater reservoir; material: water | place: Czech Republic | collected 2016-04-20 | depth 0.5m m
GCCAAGTTCCTGAAGTCGTCTCACGGTTGGCGCATCGGTGAAGACGAACGCTTCGATGTCGAAAAACGGTTCGAATGCTGCGAGAAGATCGAAACCATCGGGCAGCGCTGAAAGCAAGCGATGGATTGGCCCGACATCAAGTTCGTCTTCCACGAGTTCCACAACAAACGTCATGACTGCATCGGCCGCGCCGCCGTCGCCATCGGATGCACGGCGCTCGTCGCGGTAAGCGAGTGACGTTTCGTAGCGATGATGGCCATCGGCGATCACGATCGGTGCCGAACCAATCGCGGTTCGAATTGCGTCGATGCGAGCAGTGTCGGTGATTCGCCAGACCGAATGGGTCACGCCATCGGCCTCGAATCGACACAGCGGATCTTCTGTGGTGTCGAGAAGAGCAGTCAGGCCTCGGGCAGGGGAGAGGCCCCATACTGCCGAAAGGTTTGATCGTGTCGACCGAAGAAGATCGAGTCGATCGCTTTTGGCCTTGGGTGTGGTGAATTCGTGCGGGAGGATGTCGCCTTCGCCTGGTCGGGTCAGTTCCATTGCGCCGATCACGCCAGTCGTGTGGCGCACGACGCCGTTTTCGTCGGCGGCATCCATTCGGTAGACCGTGAATGAAGGCTGGGGGTCATCGACAAGGACGCCGTCTGACCGCCACTGAGCGAACTGTCGGGCCGCATCGCCATAGGGGTCGGTGCCGTCGATCGGGAGATCGATGCGGACGACGTTGGCCGGAGCGCTTGCAACAAGAGCAGCTCGATCAGTTGGGCTGATCACGTCGTAGGGGGGAGCCGTAACGAGCGCGGGATCAAGCGATGCGGTGTCGTAGCGAATACCGATGAATGGTTCGAAGCGTGGCACTGAGTAGTACTAGCAGACGCGCAATGGGGATCGATGCGAATGAATTTGGTCGGTCGTCACGATTGCGAGGAAGAGATGGGAGACTGCCGCCATGGCATGGGCCCTGGATCTCGACGGTGTGGTTTGGTTAGAGGACGAGCCCATTGAGGGAGCTGCCGACGCCATCGCGACACTGCGCGCTTCGGGAGAGCACGTCGGATTCGTCACGAACTTCTCCTTTGGTCGGCGCGACGACATTGCCGCCAAACTTGAACGTCACGGAATCGATGCGTCGGATGGAGTGATTACGTCGGCAATGGCAGCGGCTGCTCTCGTTCCCAGCGGGTCTCGTGCTCTGGTCTGCGCAGGGCCTGGGGTTGTCGATGAGTTGCAGCGTCGAGATGTTGAAACCATTGATGCGAGCGATCCGAGAGCTCTCGGCACGAGCGTCGATGTTGTGGTCGTTGGCTATCACCCAACGTTCGACTACCAGCGAATGACCGCGGCCTCGACCGCTGTTCGGAATGGTGCTCGTTTGCTCGGCACCAACGATGACTCCACCTATCCCACCGCTGCAGGGCCGGTACCTGGCGGCGGAGCATTGCTCGCTTCGATTGCCGTTGCCTCTGGCGTCACCCCCGAGATTGCCGGCAAGCCGTATCAACCAATTGCTGACATGGTCCATGAGCTGCTCGGCGCCGACGGAATCATGGTGGGCGATCGTCCCGATACCGACGGACGATTTGCACTCACGCTTGGCTGGAAGTTTGCGCTGGTGCTCACAGGTGTGACCTCGCGTGCCGATCTTCCTATTGAGCCCACCCCTGATGTCGTGGCCGACTCGCTCCTGGCCTTGGTCTCTGAGGCCCTATCGGGCCGCGAACTCGGTAACTAGCGTTACTGCCCATGAGCGCCCGTCGTCGACTCGATACCGAACTTGTGCGTCGGGGGCTCTCACCGTCTCGCGAGCGCGCGCAGGCCGATATCGCTGCCGGTCGGGTCACCGTGGGCGGAGCTCCGGCGACCAAGGCCTCACGAATGGTCGACGCGTCCGAGGCGGTTCTTGTTCACGGACCGCCTCCGAAGTTTGTGAGTCGAGCTGGCGCAAAGATTGAAGGGGCAATCGAGCACTTCGAGTTACAGGACCTCATCAAGGGTGCTCGGGTCCTCGATGCCGGAGCCTCCACCGGCGGATTCACCGATTGCGTTCTCCAATATGGTGCCTCCGAGGTCGTCGCCGTCGACGTGGGCCATAACCAACTTCATGAAAAGTTGGTCGGCGATCCACGGGTGCACTCGATGGAACGCACCAATCTCCGAACCGTCGACCCGGCGGTCCTCGGACCCCAGGTTGATCTCGTTGTGGGCGATCTGTCGTTTATCTCTCTTGCCCTTGTGCTCGACACGCTGAGCGCAGCAGCGGTCCCTGGGGCGGTCTACGTCCTACTCGTGAAGCCGCAGTTCGAGGCTGGTCGCACCGAAGTGAGCAAGGGCAAAGGCATCATCGACAACCCAGTCATTTGGCGTCGAGTGCTGGCCGAAGTATCGGCTGCGCTTCTTGAGCGGAATGCGGCCATCATGGGGGTCATGGTTTCGCCCATCACAGGTTCTGACGGAAACGTGGAGTTCATTCTCCTTGGGCGGTTCGCCGGTTCCGTCGACCCGATTGGTCGCCATTCTCCTCTTGATGTCACATCACTCGACGGGGCATTCGACCTTGTCACCGGTTGCCTGGATACCAGCGTTCAGTCCGAAGGGGAAAGCTGACCATGGCGTCGTTCGCATTTGTCGTGCACCCTGAACGAGACGAAGCAGCATCGGTCGCGCTCGACACCATCGCGTGGCTGATCAACGACGGGCACCGAGTCGTCCTTCCGATCGACGACGCCGCTCGACTCGGTCGCGCCGATCTCGGTGTGTCCGACGCGGAACTTGTCAAAGGACTTGATCTTGCCGTCAGCCTCGGTGGCGACGGAACGATGCTCCGAACAGTCGCACTCGTAGCTCGTCACGAAGTCCCGGTTCTCGGTGTCAACCTCGGCACCCTTGGTTACCTCACCGACATCGAACCCGATGGTCTTCGCCCCGCGCTCGAACGAGTGCTTGCGGGCGAACATCTCATCGAAGAACGAATGCTTCTTGAAATTGAAATCGATGCACCTTCTGGTGGCGCATCCGAGACGGCGGTACTCGCGCTGAACGAAGCAGTACTCGAAAAGACTGCAGCCGGGCACACCATCCGACTCGACGTCGCGCTTGATGGTGCGTACTTCACGCCTTACGCGGCCGATGGCCTCATCGTTGCAACTGCGACTGGTTCGACGGCCTACGCATTTTCGGCGCGTGGGCCAATTGTTGAGCCAACCCATCGCGCACTTCTGCTCACGCCGGTTTCTCCTCACATGTTGTTCGATCGCACGCTCATCCTCGATGACGATTCCGACGTCTGCCTGACAGTTTCGGGGAATCGAGAAGCGGCGTTAGTGGTCGATGGTCGACATCTCGGCGATCTGCAGCCGGGCGACATCGTCCGTTGTCGTGCATCGAACCATGTCGCCCGACTCGTCCTTTCCGGACCTCGCGATTTCCACGCCATCCTCAAGGCCAAGTTCGGTCTGTCCGATCGATAGTCAAGGGTCGACCCAATGCTGAGTGAACTTCGAGTTTGCAATCTCGGTGTGATCGAAGAACTGTCGCTCGTGTTCACGCCGGGCATGACTGCGGTGACCGGCGAGACCGGCGCCGGAAAGACGCTTGTCGTCACGGCGATTGAGTTGCTGGTCGGCGGCAAGGCAGAAGCATCGATGGTTCGTCCTGGTTCCGACGAAGCCATGGTCGAGGGTCGCTTTGATCTCGGTGATCGTGAGTGCGTTGTCCGACGAGTTGTTCCCGCAAAAGGGCGATCGCGCGGCTACATCGATGGCAGCCTTGCCACAATCGCTGAACTGTCAGAGGTTGGAAGCAGGCTCGTTGACCTTCATGGTCAGCATGATCACCAATCGCTCCTGACGGGCGCTGTGCAACGCCAGGCCCTCGATCGATTCGGCGGGGTGGACCTGCAACCGTTGCGGGCCGCTCGCCAGCAGGTCATCGACCTCGAGACGCAGCGATCATCATTTGGCGGCGACCCCCGTGACCGTGCGCGCGAAATCGATCTTCTTCGCTTCCAAGTCGAAGAGCTCGTCGCCGCCGGACTCGACGACGCTGATGAAGACGCCAAACTTCGAACGGAAGCGGAACTGCTTGCCGATGCGGGCGGCTTTCGTGATGCGGCCGGCGTCGCGCTCGATGCACTCAGCGCCGATGGGGGAGCAGCCGACGCAATTGGTGGGGCACTTGTGGCTCTCGGCGACCGGTCACTCTTTACTGGCGTCGTGGCTCGGCTTCGAGATACCCAGGCCGAAATCGACGACTTGGCTCGTGAACTTCGTGCGACGTCCGAAGCGATCGAAAGCGACCCAGAGCGCCTCGCACTACTTGGCGACCGACGAAAGCTTCTGCAAGACCTTCGTCGCAAATACGGGGAGACCTTGGCCGAGGTCATCGTCTGGAGAGACGATGCCAGCCAGAGGTTGATCGAACTCGAAGGTCACGACGAACTTGCCGCAGCGCTCGACGCACAGTTGCTGCAGGCTCGAGCAGCGCTCACCAAAGCTGAAGACCTTGTAGCGAAGGCTCGTGGTGCAGCTGCTCCGGCACTGGCGAAAGCGGTTGAAGCCCACCTTCCCGATTTGGCCCTTCCAAAGGCCCGACTCGAGGTCGAGGTTGCAGGCGTCGCGGGGCGTGATGTCACGTTCCGGTTTGCCGCGAATCCCGGCATGGAACTTCAGCCGCTCGCCAAAGTTGCGTCTGGGGGAGAACTGGCCCGAGCCATGCTGGCATTGCGTCTCGTGCTCACCGAAGGGCCACCAGTGCTTGTCTTCGACGAGGTCGATGCAGGTATTGGTGGAGCCGCTGCCGTCGCTGTTGGCCGGTCACTCGGGGCGCTTGGGGTTGATCACCAAGTGCTCGTGGTGACGCACCTCGCACAAGTTGCGAGTTGGGCCGATGCGCATGTTGTTGTTGACAAGATTGCAACCGAATCAACGACCACAACAAAGATTTCTGTCGTCGATGGCGAGGATCGAGTCACCGAACTCGCTCGAATGTTGTCCGGAACCCCTGAATCTTCGACAGCCCAGCAACACGCTCGTGAGTTGCTGGAAAGCACTCAATCCTGACTGCGGTCTCGTCAGCGGTCTGACGTCACCGTGCGATCCGCGCCGGAGCACTCAGAACGGGGCTACGCTGCAATCCCGACGTGTTGACTAACGCCGGGAGGCCCCTCCAATGACCAAGCACATCTTCGTCACAGGGGGTGTGGCCTCTTCGTTGGGGAAGGGCATCACAGCATCATCGCTCGGACGTTTGTTGAAGAGCCGTGGCCTTCGAGTCACGATGCAGAAGCTCGATCCGTACCTCAACGTCGATCCCGGCACCATGAATCCGTTCGAACACGGCGAAGTTTTCGTCACTGACGACGGGGGTGAGACCGACCTCGATCTCGGTCACTACGAACGCTTCATCGACGAACCGCTGAGTCGTGATTCGAATGCAACGACCGGATCGATCTACTCGGCCGTGATCGCCGCAGAGCGCCGTGGCGATTATCTCGGAAAGACCGTGCAGGTCATTCCGCACATCACCGACGAAATTAAGCGCCGCATCACCCGCCTGGCTGACGAATCGGTCGACGTCGTGATCACCGAAATCGGTGGAACTGTCGGCGATATTGAAATTCTCCCATTCCTCGAGGCGATCCGACAGTTCCGCCTCGATGTCGGTCGTGAGAATGTTTGCTACGTGCACGTCACCTTGGTGCCATTCATCGGCCCATCTGGTGAGCAGAAGACAAAGCCCACGCAGCACTCAGTGACGGAACTCCGCAGTCGAGGCATTCAGCCCGACATCATCGTGTGTCGCAGCGAAGCGGCGTTGTCGCCCGACCTCAAGCGCAAGATCTCGAACCTGTGCGACGTGCCCGTTGAAGCTGTTGTCAACGCTGCCGATGCCCGCAATCTCTACGAAGTGCCGCTCATCATGCATGAAGAAGGCCTCGATGAGTACGTCTGCAAAATGTTTGGCTTCGCCGACCGTCACATCGATTTGTCGGAATGGGAAATCCTTGTTGACCGCGTGGAGAACTCAAACATTCCGCTTCGCATCGGAATCATCGGAAAGTACGTCGCGCTTCCCGATGCCTACTTGTCAGTTGTCGAATCCCTGAAGCATGGTGGCTTTTTCCACGCCGCCGATGTTTCGATCGAGTGGGTGCAGGCTGAAGACGTTGAAGCTATGACCGCCGATGGCCGACTTGGCGAGCTCGACGGGATCGTCATCCCCGGTGGCTTTGGTGAACGGGGCGTCGAAGGAAAGATCGCGGCCGCTCAGTACGCGCGCGAAAACGATCTTCCCTGTCTCGGTTTGTGTCTTGGTATGCAGGTCATGACCATTGAGTACGCCCGCAATGTCCTTGGTATGGCCGGAGCGCACTCGAGTGAGTTCGATCCGCAAACACCGTTCCCAGTAATCGACCTCATGGAAACGCAACGTGACGTCACCGACATGGGTGGGACGATGCGTTTGGGCGCGTACATCGCTCAGCTCCAGCCAGGTTCACGCGTTGCCGAGATCTACGAATCCGAGGTTGTCTCGGAACGGCATCGTCACCGCTACGAGTTCAATTCCAAGTTCCGCAACCGTTTCGATGAGTCGGACTTTGTTTGCTCAGGGACATCTCCTGATGGCCGACTTGTTGAGTTCATTGAACTCAAGAACCATCCCTATTGGATCGGTACACAGGCTCACCCCGAATTCAAGAGTCGACCCGAACGTCCGGCACCGCTGTTTCGTGAGTTCATCGCTGCGGCGTTGTTGCGCTCAGAAGGTCGTAACCCGCACCTTCCCGATTTCGATGTCGAGTCGTTACCGGCGTGAGCGAGCAGTTCCGCAAGGTCGACGAAGTCGTCCTGCACGGTGGTTACATCTTCGACCTCGTTCGAGCTGACTTCATTTCTCCCGAGGGCGAACCATTCAGCCGAGACATCGTTCGACATCCAGGTGCGGTTTCCGTTGTGCCGATCGATAGTGACGGGCGAGTGATCATGGTTCGGCAGTATCGACCAGCGCTCGATCAATACATTCTCGAAATTCCTGCCGGAAAACGCGACGTGGCAGACGAACCTCCAGCCGAAACGGCACAGCGCGAACTCGGCGAAGAGATCGGAATGCGCGCCGGAACGTTGGACTTGTTAGGAACGTTTGCGAATGCACCTGGCTTCAGTGACGAACTCTCTTGGGTGTACCTAGGTCGCAACCTTGAATCGGTACCGCGCGATGTGCAGGGGATCGAGGAGTCACATATGAGCGTTGAGCGGTTCACGTTCGACGAAGCGTTCTCGCTGATCGCCGATGGCTCGCTCATCGATACCAAGACCGTTATTGGTTTGTATCTCGCGGCGTCGCTGGTTGGCGGTGGCTGAGCAATTCGAAGAGTGGGAACTTCCTCTTGATGTTGAGGAGTTTCTGACATGGCTGGCAGCTGAGCGAGGTCGCTCGGCCAACACGCTTGCGGCCTATCGGCGCGACCTCACCGCCTATTGCATCTGGCTTTCCGAAACGCGTCGAACGCTCGAAGAAGTTCGCGCAACTGATCTTGACGCCTACGTCGGCGTCTTGCGAGAGCGAGGACTGGCACCCTCGTCGGTGAAACGGGCGACGGTCGCTGTTCGCTCGTTGCATCGTTTCCGGTCCGATGAAGGGCTCTCGGCGACAGACCCGTCGGCGGGAATTGAAACGCCCCGAGTGCCGGCTGGATTGCCAAAAGCGTTGACCGAGGCCGAGGTCACGTCGCTGCTGGATCAGGTTGAAGGCGACACGGCGATTGCACGGCGCGACCGGGCCATCCTCGAAGTCCTCTACGGCACCGGCGCGCGCATTTCTGAAGTCTGTGCGTTGAGTCTCGGAGACGTTGACCTCGATGCCGGATTGCTTCGCCTCTTCGGTAAGGGCTCGAAAGAGCGAGTTGTGCCGATCGGCCGTTGGGCGCGAGTCGCGCTGGCGAGTTGGCTTGAAGATGCGGGACGTGGTGCGCTCGCCCCTGAGCAATTCGCGAAGCGCACTGACGCCGATGCTGTGTTTCTCAACGCTCGCGGCGGGCGCCTCGGGCGTCAAGGAGCATGGGCGATTGTTCGAAAGTATGGAGACGCCGCCGGATTGGGAGACCGTTTAACGCCCCACGTTTTGCGCCACTCCTGCGCCACACACATGCTCGATCACGGTGCGGATATCCGTGCCGTGCAGGAACTTCTGGGACACGCCTCTATAGCTACGACGCAGGTGTACACGATGGTTTCGAACGATCGCCTTTTTGCCGTCTATGAAGCGGCTCATCCGCGAGCCCAGGCGACTCGCCGCTAGCCTCAGGCCTATGAGTAACTCAGGTGAATGGTCTGCCCCCGAACGATTTTCAGGCAACGAGGTTGAGCTCGTCGACGAAATTGTGATGTCAGAGGACATTCTCGACGAGGACGGATCGGTCATCGGCGAACACGTTGAAACAATCGATGTTCTCGAAGTCGATGGTCAGGGTGTCGTGGTTATTGACGACGTGACGATCGTTACCGACGACGAAGGCGACCTCATGATCGACGAAACCGTTGCGATCTTCGACGAAGACGGCGACGTCGTTCTTGATGAAACCATCACGATCGTCGACGCCGAAGGCGATGTCATGGTCGAGGAGCACTTCATCGCTGCCGACGCTGAAGGCAATGTTGTTCTTGCCGATTCGATCACGATCGTTGACGGCGGCGATCTCGACGATCGTCAATTGGCGTCAGCTCTCCGCGAAGAGCTCGACGGAGTTGAACGGGCACTTGAGCGCCTCGACGCAGGTTCGTACGGTCTTTGCGACAGCTGTGGCACCCCAATCGACGACGCTGTTCTTGCCGAAACGCCTCAGGCGCGTTCGTGCAGCGCCCATCTCGTCTGAGTCACCGAATCTCTTCGATGGCGCGCTTCAGTCATTTGCTCCGGCGTTTCTTCGGGAGTTTGCGGCCTGGCGGTCCATCGGCCCCAGAGCAGGCGTGGGCGGAATCGCAACTCCTACCTGGCGAGAAAGCGATCTGGCTTTCGCTCTCAGGTCCAGATCGGCGCCACTCCGCTGCAGTTGCTCGGCGGGTTGAGCGATCGCTGGGATCGAAAGCAACCCGTCCCGTTCTAGCGGCTGCCCTCCTTCACGATTGCGGGAAACTGGACTCAGGATTGCGTACTCCGGGACGGGTCATCGCCACGGTTCTCGCCGCAAGCATCGTGAAGTCCGAATCGGACGTGCAACGCTGGTCGTTGTCGAAGTCGTCGTGGAAGCGATCAGTCAGCTCCTACCGACGTCACCCCGACATCGGAGCGGAGTTGCTCACCAACGCCGACAGCGATCTGCTGACAGCGACGTGGGCGAAAGAGCATCACCTGCCGCCGTCAATGTGGACGCTTGATCCAGCGATTGCGGCTGCGTTGCATGAGGCCGATGACGATTAACGAGTGAGGGCAGCGTTTCTCCGGCCGATTGTTGTGGATTTCTCGAGCGGCTCGGCGAGATCGTTGTACTGGTGCGGGTCAGGGGAGTGGCACCAATCCTGTGGCCTGCCCGTCTAGCCTCGTGGGGGTTCAGCCCGGCTGAACAACCCCTCATCATGATTACTCTCGAAAACGTCACCAAGACCTACAAGAACTCGACCGTTGCATTGCGCGACGCCAACGTCGAGATCGCAAAGGGCGAATTCGTCTTCCTTGTCGGAGCATCTGGTTCGGGAAAGTCGACCTTTATTCGGCTTCTCAATAAAGAAGAGACGCCTGAACAGGGTCATATCTATGTCGCTGGCAAGGACATTGGCCGTCTTTCTGGATGGAAGGTCCCGTATCTGCGCCGCAATATCGGCTGCATCTTTCAGGACTTCAAACTTCTTCCAACGAAGACGGTCTTCGAGAATGTTGCCTTCGCACTAGAGGTGATCGGCCGTCCTCGCAGCGTGATCGACAGCCAAGTTCCGGCCATTCTCGACCTGGTTGGCCTCGGGCATAAGTCCGACAGTTTCCCCACGGAACTTTCAGGTGGAGAACAGCAGCGAGTCTCAGTTGCTCGAGCATTTGTCAACCGTCCGCTGATTCTTCTTGCTGACGAACCAACCGGAAATCTTGATCCCGCGACATCGGTTGGCATCATGAAGTTGCTCGACCGCATCAACAAGACCGGTACAACCGTGGTTATGGCCACCCATGATCGTGGCATCGTCGACACCATGCGTCGACGGGTGATCGAAATCGATCGCGGTTCCATCGTTCGCGACCAGGCGCGCGGCGTCTACGAATAGGACGATTCGATGCCAGTCAAGTTCGATTACCTCGTACGCGAGACCACCTCCAATCTCGGAAGAAACGTCACGATCACGCTCGCGTCGATCATGACGGTTGCGGTGTCACTTGCGTTGGTCGGCGCATCGCTCATGCTCCGTTCAGGCGTTGAGAATGCTACGAAGCGCTGGCAGGGCGGTATCGAGTTCGTTGTCTTCCTTCGGATCGATGCCACGCAGCAGCAGATCGATTCGCTGCAGAATGATCTTGATCAGAGCCCAGAGGTATCAAAGGTCGTCTTCGTCGATCAGCAGCAGGCCTACAGCGAATTCAAGAGCCTCTTCGCCGATTCTCCGGAGCTCATTGACAGCGTTACCGCGAAGGATCTTCCGCCTTCGTTTCGCATTGAGCCGGTGAACAAAGACGTCGACGCGGTTGAGTCTCTTGGGCTTACCTTCGAGGGTAGGTCGGGCGTCGATCAAGTCGTCTTCGCATCCAAGACAATCCGCCTTATTCAGCAACTCTCAAGTCGTCTTACCGTTGGCATTTTTGTGATCGCTGCATTCCTTTTGGGAGCAGCAGGTCTTCTGATCCTCAACACGATTCGTATGGCGATGTTTGCTCGTCGACGTGAAATCGAAGTGATGAAGCTTGTCGGCGCCACAAATTGGTTTATTCGAGTGCCGTTCATGTTGGAAGGTCTCGTGCAGGGTTTGGTCGGAGCGTTTGTAGCTATTGGCGCGCTCGCTGCGTTTAAGCCGTTCTTCCAGAAGTGGTTGCCCAGCGCTCAAGACATCCCTCTGGTTGGGGGCTTTCAGGTGAGCGGAAGCGAGATGACAGTGATCTTCATCACGCTTGGTTTCGTGGGCATCGCAATTGGTGCAATCGGCGCCGGTATCGCGGTCTCCCGTTTCCTCGACGTCTAATTCGGCCGAGCGACGGAACGTTCGAAGCGAGGCGTTCAACGCCCGCAGCGAGTTGTCAGCCGACGAATGTCGAGCCGTGCGGCTCTACGACGCCAGTTTTGACGTCGTAGAGAAACCCGGCAACCGCAGTTCCCACTGGCAAGTACGGGCAACTGCGAACGGCTTCGATGTCGGCATCTAGCGCGGCGCTCTGGTCGCCGATGAGGTGGAACTCAACGTCGTCAGGATCAGAACCGGTCGCGGCGAGGACCTTGGCCCGAAGCCCCGGGAGGTCAATCTTGGCGGCACCGCAGTCGGTGTGATGAAGGATCGCAATGCGATCGACCTCGAGTTGATTCACCGACTTGATGAGCGAACGCAGCGTGTCGGGTGTGATGCGTGCGCCGGCATTTCGCATGACGTGGATGTCGCCCACCTTGAAGCCAAAGATGGCAAGGGGGTCGATGCGGCAATCCATGCAGGTAACGACAGCAATGTGCTGTCGGGGAATCGCCGAAAGTGCTTCATTGGGAAAAGCAGCGGCATACGAGCTGTTTCCATCGACAAGGTCCCTGAATGAATCCACGGCGGCGATGGTAGGCGGGGAATTCACATGTTTCGACCTTTTGCGATGGATTCTCTTCGAAATCAACGCAGCGGTACCCTGAATCGATGCAATGGGTGGACGTGATGGCTGCGGTGGAACTCGAGTTGGGCCAAATCGTGACGATCGAACGCGAGCCAGGCGACGTCGTGGTCTGGCGAACATCATCGGGCCAAGTGGTTGCGTGTGACGCGAGGTGCCCTCATCAATGGGCCCATCTCGGAACAGCAGGCGCGATCGATGGTGAAGAGATCGTGTGTCTTAGTCACTTTTGGCGCTTTGATCAGTATGGGACTGGCTCAAAATTGTCAGCTGCCGGTCGCCGTGACGAGAAAAGTCCGATCAGTACGTTTGAGGTGCGCGAGACCGATGGTCGTCTGGAGATCGCAGTCCCGGACTGATCGCGTGGGGTGGCGCCAATTGCTCACCATTGCTTCCTACAATGCTGTCGTTCAAGTTTTCGAAAGGACTGCAATGCCTGCGAATCCCGTTCTGAATGACAAGCGTTTCGAGCAGGTCATCGCCGAGGGGTACGGCACTGCGCCTGTCACTCGCACGATGACCTACGGCGGAACGTTGTCGGCGCTGGGTGTGTTGTTCGCGCTGATTTGCGTGTCGGGATGGTTCGGCTGGTCGCAGGTCCACCAGACCACGGGGCAGGCTCTCGATAGCAAGACCGGTCAGGTCGTGACCGTGAGTACGACCGCCTTCCCTGCATGGATCATTCTCGCTGCGCTTGTTGCCATGGGCTTCGCTTTTGCAACGTTCTTCAAACCGAAATGGGGAATGGCGACTGCTCCGTTGTACGCGCTCTGCGAAGGAGCAGTGCTCGGAGCTTTTTCCGCGTTCTACAACCAGATGTACAGCGGCATTGTTGTGCAGGCCGTCTTAGCCACACTCAGTGTTGTTCTCGTGATGTTTGTTCTCTACGCGACCCGTATCGTGAAAGTCACGCCGAAGTACGCGCTCATCACCATCGCCGCCACGCTCGGCATTGGCGTGATGTATCTCGTCACGTTCTTGCTGCAGCTCTTCGGTGCCAACATCGCATTTTGGAATAGCCCGACGCCGCTCGGTATCGGTATCTCGGTCATCATCTGCATCGTTGCAACGATGAACCTCGCGCTGGATTTCGCGTTCATCGAACAATCGGTCAAAGCCGGTGACACACCTCGCGGGATGGAATGGCTTGCGGCTCTCGGTGTCACCGTCACAATCGTGTGGCTCTACCTCGAGATTCTTCGACTGCTGTCGCTGCTTCGTCGCTGAGTCGAATCAGGGTTGCATGGTCTGACGCTGTTTGCGTCGCCATGCACGCAGGAAGATCGTGGTGAAGACCACGAGCAAGATCACAGCAGCGAAGAGCAGTGGCAGTCCCGCTTGGCGCTCGTCGCGTGAGTCGTTGAGGGGCTGCGCTTGCTGCTCGATGAAGTTGAGCCCAGGTGCGGTGCCATTCGGGCCGATGAGCGTCGAAGTGGTGGCACCTACAGGCGAGATTGTTGTCTCTGTCGTCTCCACACTCTGAGACTAGATCGGTGCGCCACAATGATTGTTGTCGCGAGCGCGGAGAATTGATCTTGGGTTCCTCACCAATGAGCCGACCGCGGTAAGAATCGGAGTGTGACAGGGACTGGGTCGGTGGACGTCTTCACCTATAGCGATGCCAATCGTGAGAGGGCGGAGACCGTTCTTCGGCAAGCGTTTGTTTCAGCACAAAACGGCATGCCATCTGAGGATCCGGAAACCGCCGTCGAATCGCTCTGGATCATTCTCGAAGCGCTGCTGGTTGAACACCTTGCCCCCACCGAAGCGATTGAACAGACGAGGGCGGAACGCCGAACTGATATTGGCAATCACTGGCGACGAATGGTCATCGCTGCAGTCACACAGACCTTTGTGCTGAGCGGCGGTTTCGTTCAACCCGAACCACTCGTGGCAGCGGTTGAAGAGCGGGCACAACTTCTGATCAGCGGGGGGATGTGGCACACGCGCCGTCCGCCATCTCAAGGTGCACTCGTGCTCCGGGTACACACGGCCCTTGAACGTCTCGATGCAACCGCATTGTCGGGCCAACACCCAGGTGCCGTGGACGTTGCGGCACTTGAAGACCTCATCGCGTGTGCGACTCTCGGTGCAGTGATGGCGGGGGAGGTTCTTCCCTCGCAAGATACGGACACTCGTGACCCGAGCGATGAGGCAAAGGGGCGCTGGGCGAAGTCGACGGATTCGGTTGCTGCCTCGTTCGGGATCGCTGGTGTCGAACTCATCGAAATTTCAAAGACGGGATGGGCGTGCACGGAATGCGGCTGTGTCTTTCTTGGCCGCGTCGATGCGGGCATCGCCTACCCGGATCGGTTTGCGCCGATTGGTCGCTCCGGAGCATGTGATCAGCAAACCGAATGCAACTGTCACGACGCACCACTGCAACGGCGGGTCCGCTGACCTTTTGGTCATGCGAACCCGCCGTGTGCGGATCAATCCAGTTGTAAGCGGAAGTCAGTAAACGATGACGCCGCGGATGTTCTTGCCGTCGCGCATGTCCTGGTAGCCCTCGTTGATCTGATCGAGGGTGTAGGTGCGGGTGACGAGTTCGTCGAGCTTGAGCTGACCGCTGCGATAGAGGCCGAGAAGCTTGGGAATGTCATAACGCGGGTTGGCGCTGCCGAAGATGGTTCCGACGAGCTGCTTCTGCTGCATAGCGAATGCGAACAAGTTGAGTTGCACATCGTTTTCGTTCATGTTGGCGACTGCGGTGAAGACCAAACGTCCACCCTTACCAACCATGCTCATGTACGACTCGAGGTCGGCGCCTTTGCCTTCACCAACGGTGACGATGACCTTGTCGGCCATGCGTCCCCACGTGAGTTCGCCAAGTAGGGCCTGTGCTTCAGCGACATCGGAAGCGACATGGGTGGCACCGAAGTTCTGTGATTGTTCACGCTTGAACTCGACCGGATCGAGAGCGATCACGTAACGAGCACCCGCCAGGTGTGCACCCTGCACGGCGTTCATGCCGACGCCGCCGGTGCCGATAACAACGACGGTGTCGCCAGGTGCAACTTCAGCTGCGTAGGTGGCAGATCCCCAGCCGGTGGTGACGCCGCAAGCGACGAGGCAGGCCTTATCGAGAGGAAGATCTTCTTCGACCTTCACCAGTGAGTTGATGTTCATGACGGAATGCTCGGCGAACGTGCCGAGGCAGCACATCGTTGCGAGGTCGGTGCCATCAAGAAGGTGATGACGAGAGGTTCCATCTTCCTGGCGACCAGAGAGAAGGTGTGCGCCGTTGTCACAAAGGTTCTGCTGGCCCTTCGCACACGAGGGGCAACGTCCGCACGACGGAACGAACGAGGTGACGACGTGATCGCCGACCTTCAGTTCGGTAACGCCCGGGCCGACCTTTTCGACAATGCCGCCACCCTCGTGTCCGAGGATGATCGGGTACTGCTGCCAGCCGAGCATTTCGATGATGGCGGGGTCCATCGCCATGTCGCCGGTGACCATGTGTTCGTCGGAGTGGCACATGCCGCTCGCAACGAACCGAACGAGGACCTCGTTTGCCTTCGGCTCATCAAGTTCAATTTCTTCGATCTTGTACTCGGTATGAGGGGCGTACAGAACTGCGGCTCGTGTCCTCATGGGAACTCCTTGTAAGGGCGTAGGGCTGGCCTGTCGGCACAGCCCTAGCAATCTAGGCCGTCGGTCACGCCGGCGTGTCAGTCGGCACAGCGCGGGGCGGAAACCTCGTGCTACATTACTGTCCAGCACGCGGATCTTGTGTCGCACGTGATCGGCGAGTTCCAATCCGGCACCGAAGGGGAACCCATGAGCACTCCGATCGCCAAGCGTCTTGGAATCGAATTTCCGATCTTCGCTTTCTCACATTGTCGCGACGTCGTTGCTGCCGTCACCAACGCAGGCGGTTTCGGTGTTCTCGGCGCTTTGGCCTTTGGGCCTGAGCAGCTCGAAATCGAGTTGAACTGGATCGACGAACACGTCAATGGCAAGCCCTATGGCGTCGACTTTGCCATGCCGGTGAATTACATCGGTAAAGGCGGGGGAGACGACGCCTCGTTCGAGTCTCTCGACGCCATGATCCCCGCTCAACATCGCGAGTTCGTCGACGGTCTCTTGGATCGGTACAACGTTCCCGAGTTGCCACCCGAACTCGAAGGAGGCCCCGTTGCCGCCGCTGGTCTCAATGTCGATGCAATGGGCCCGAGTCAGGTCGAGGTCTGTCTGAACCACCCAAACGTGAAGATGATTGTCAACGCGCTCGGGCCGCCCCCGATGTATGTCATTGAACGTGCGCACGAGGCCGGGATTCTCGTGGGTGGTTTGGCTGGCTCGAAGGTGCACGCCGAGCGTCAGGTTGCGATCGGCGTCGATGTCATCGTGGCGCAAGGCACCGAAGCCGGGGGACATTGCGGCGAGATTTCGACCATGGTGCTGGTGCCGGAGGTTGTCGACGCCGTAGGGCCCGATGTTCCAGTCCTCGCAGCAGGTGGCATTGCCACTGGCCGGCAAATGGCCGCGGCGATTGCACTTGGCGCACAAGGGGCGTGGACAGGCTCAATGTGGCTCACTGTTTCCGAAGCCGACACCAATCCCGTTGCACTTGAAAACATGCTTGCGGCGACGTCGCGAGACACCGTTCGCTCAAAGGCGATGACTGGTAAGCCCGCCCGACAATTACGTACGGCATGGACCGATGCATGGGAATCAGAAGAATCGCCCGGAACATTGCCGATGCCGCTGCAGGGCATTCTTCACCAGGAAGCCGGTCGTCGCACCCAGCGAGTCGGTACTCGCGAGCTGATCGGCTTTCCGGTTGGTCAGATCGTCGGTCGCCTCAACAAAGTCCGACCGACAAAAGATGTTGTGCGCGAGATGGTCGAGGAATGGATCGATACCACTGAACGCATGGCTTCAATTCTGAACGACTGACGAAGGTCCTGCACGACGGCCCCCGTGGGGTCCTGACTGACACAATGGCTGCACGTCCCTTAGAGGAGTTCTTATGACTGACACATTCGTAGATGCACCGCTGCTTCATGAGGCTGCGACATACGAGCATGGCGTTCCGTACGACTACTACCGGTGGCTTCGTGACAACGACCCTGTGGCATGTCTTGATCACCCCTCCTATCAGGGCGAGAAGTTGTGGGTAGTCACTCGTTACGCCGACGTGCAGCAGGTGTCGCGAGATGCTTCCACCTATCGCAACGCTCCCGATCCGTTCATTGACGACGGCATCAATGAACCGGCCTCTGGTGGTAGCGATCAGCTGATGATCAGTCTCGATGCTCCTGATCACATGAAATTGCGCAAGATCATCAACAAAGGCTTCACGCCCAAGCGAGTGGCCCAGTTGGGCGACATGCTTCGCACGCGAACAAACGACATCATCGATGGTCTCGCTGGACAAACAAGTGCCGATCTCGTCCACGACCTCGCGTTGTGGCTGCCGCTGCATGTGATTGCTGACATGGTTGGTGTGCCTGAGGAAGATCGCGCCCAGGTCTTCGACTGGACAGAAAAAACTTTTGGCTTCGATGCCTCAGTGACCCCAGAAGAACGAGCACAGGCCGCTACGGACATGTTCATGTACGCCGATGCTATGTGCTCCGAGCGAGCCGACAATCCCAGCGACGATCTGATGAGCGTTCTGCTTCATGCCGAGGTCGAAGGCGAGAAACTCACGGCATTCCAAATCGAATTGTTCTTCATGCTTCTGCAGAATGCCGGTTCGGAGACAACTCGAAA
>CAEZUO010000030.1_pt1 | contig 17403 bp, 14 predicted proteins | sample 7264501 | NCBI WGS metagenome assembly CAEZUO01 (sample SAMEA6813832, study PRJEB35770) | freshwater metagenome | biome: Freshwater; feature: Freshwater reservoir; material: water | place: Czech Republic | collected 2016-04-20 | depth 0.5m m
ATGATCTCCGCCGTTTCCGCAACCCGCTTCAGCGAGGTCGCCGAAGCAGCACGATCGTAAAAGCCTGGTGCCATGCGTTCGGCGCCTTCGGTGAGTTCACTCTTCACCGGGCCCGGGCAAATCGTGTTGACACGAATGTTCCATGGCGCGAGTTCTTTCGAAAGCGTGCGACCCAAATTGATGAGTCCTGCCTTCGAAGCTCCATACGCTCCAACACCAGGACCACCGCTATAGGCGCCGACGGTTGCGATGTTCACAATTGATCCGCCGCCAACTTCGCGCATATGCGGAGCGACGCACGTGGCCATGCGCAACGGACCTTCAAGGTTCACCGAAAAGACCTTGCGCCACAGATCAATATTCGTGTCCATCAGCGAATCGCTCGTGGGATTGATTCCAGCGTTGTTCACCAACACATCAATACGACCAAACCGTTCGACAACCTTTTCGACGAACGCGGGAATCGCATCCCAATCGCCAACGTGACACGCAAGCGGCAAAACCTCGGCACCAGTGCGTTCGGTGAGTTCCGCTGCGACCTGATCGCAAAGAACTTGCTTGCGGCTACTGACGACGACCTTTGCGCCAGCATCAGCAAATCCGTCGACCATCGCCCGACCCAATCCTTTGGTCGAACCAGTAACGATGACGACCTTGCCGCTGAAATCAAACGTTGCTTGCATAACTCCCCCTTGTTCACCCCGAACGTAGCCGGAAAGAAACGCGGAGAGGCCCGGTCAGTGACCGGGCCTCTCGCGACGACTGATGTTGCGTTGAGATCACTTCGCTGCAGCGAAGCCCTTCTCAAGGTCGGTGATGATGTCTTCGATCGCTTCGATACCAACCGAAAGGCGGATGAGACCAGAGTAGACACCAGTGGTGCTCTGCTCTTCTTCGGTGAGCTGCGAGTGGGTGGTCGAAGCCGGGTGAATGGCAAGGCTTCGCACGTCACCAATGTTGGCCACATGGCTGTGAAGTTCGAGTCCTTCAACGAACTTCTGGCCAGATTCCTTGCCGCCCTTGATGACGAACGCAGGTACAGAGCCATAGCCCTTGCCTCCGCTGTACTTCTTGGCCCGCTCGTGCCATGGCGACGACGTAAGGCTGGCGTGCTGCACTGCTTCAACCTGCGAATGACCAGCAAGGAACTCTGCCACCTTGATGGCGTTTGCGTTATGACGTTCCATGCGGAGGCTGAGCGTTTCAAGACCCTGCAACATCGTCCACGAGTTGAACGGCGAGATCGCCGCACCCATGTCACGAAGGAGATGCACTCGGGCCTTGATGATGTAGGCGCCAGCGCCAAGAGCGGGCCAGTACTGCAGGCCGTGATAGCTCGAGTCTGGTTCGGTGAACATCGGGAACTTGTCGTTCGCTCCGAAATCGAATGAACCGCCATCGATGATCACGCCACCGATTGAGGTGCCGTGTCCACCAATGAACTTCGTGGCGGATTCGACGACAATGTCGGCGCCGAGTTCAAGCGGACGAATCAGCCACGGTGATGCGACGGTGTTGTCCACGATGAGCGGAACGCCGGCTTCGTGCGCAACCTTTGACACACCCTCGATGTCGAGAACGTCGTTACGAGGGTTGCCGATGGTCTCGCCGTAGAAGGCCTTGGTATTCGGCTTGACTGCGTTGCGCCATGCATCGAGATTGTCGGGATCGTCGATGAACGTGACATCGATGCCGTAGCGGCGAAGGGTGCTTCCGAGAAGGGTGTACGTGCCTCCGTAAAGGGCTGCTGAAGCGACGATGTGGCTGCCTGCTTCGGCGAGGTTCATGATCGCCATGGTTTCGGCGGCCTGACCTGAAGCGGTTGCAAGTGCACCTGGGATCCCCACTGCAGTCGCCGTGCCGCCTTCGAGTGAAGACATGCGCGCTTCGAACACACCAGTGGTTGGGTTCATGAGGCGGGTGTAAATGTTGCCCATCTCGGCGAGAGCGAAAAGGTTCGCAGCGTGAGCCGAGTCTCGGAACTGATACGAGGTCGTTTGGTAGATCGGGACAGCGCGCGCACCGGTGGTCGGGTCGGGCTCCTGGCCTGCATGGATCTGACGGGTATCAAAGCCCCAGTTGTCGCTCATGGTCACTCCTCATTGATCGACCGGCACGTCCCGGTCGGACAGGAGCGAGACTCTAGGGGCCTAATCCCGACCAATCAACTCAACAATTGCGAGAACGGGCAAAACGCGACGGAGGGGCCCGAAGGCCCCTCGCGCACTCCACCCGCTGAACTTCGCACCAACTGGTGCGTCGTATCGATCCGTCGCCGTCAACCGAAGTCGACGAGAGTCAACCCAATTGGGTCAGTCCTGAGCGCCACCGGAAGTTTCGGCAACGCTCTTCCGACCGGCGGAGATCCACGGCATCATGGCGCGCAGTTCCTTGCCGGTCTTTTCGATTGGGTGCTCAGCGCCAGCGTTACGCAGGGCGTTGAAGTTCTTGCGACCCGACTCTGATTCGGCGATCCATTCATCGGCGAACTGACCGGAAACGATTTCGTCGAGGATCTTCTTCATCTCAACCTTGGTGGCCGGTGTGATGACGCGCGGGCCGCGGGTGACATCGCCGTACTCGGCGGTGTCGGAGATTGAGTAGCGCATGCCGCTGATGCCCTCTTCGTACATGAGGTCAACGATGAGCTTCACCTCGTGGAGGCATTCGAAGTACGCCATCTCGGGCTGGTAGCCAGCCTCGGTGAGCGTTTCGAATCCGGCCTGCACAAGTGCAGCAACGCCGCCGCAAAGGACAGCCTGCTCACCGAACAGATCGGTTTCGGTTTCTTCAGTGAACGTGGTCTCGATGACACCAGCGCGTGTGCCACCGATTGCGTCGGCATAGGCAAGCGCAACATTGCGAGCGTTGCCAGTTGCGTCCTGCTCAACCGCGATGAGGCACGGCACGCCGCCACCCTCGGTGTACGTACGACGCACGAGATGACCTGGGCCCTTAGGGGCGGCCATGACAACGTCGACACCAGCCGGCGGAACGATGCGGTTGAAACGAATGTTGAAACCGTGAGCGAAGAACAGCGCGTCGCCTTCGGAAAGATTCGGAGCGATCTCTGCGTCGTACACCGACTTCTGCTCGGTGTCGGGAAGAAGGATCATGATGGCGTCGGCCCACTTGGTGGCGTCAGCAATCGACATGACCGTGAGGCCTTCCGATTCGGCCTTGGCCTTCGAGGACGAACCCTCGCGCAAACCAACGACGACGTTGATGCCCGACTCTTTGAGGTTGAGCGCATGGGCATGACCCTGCGAGCCGTAACCAATGACGGCGACCTTACGGTCGGCGATGAATGAACGATCGGCGTCGGCTTCGTAATAGACGGTGGCCACGGGAACTCCTATTTCGGGATCGGGTCGCCCCAAAGGGCGGATTGGAGAGAGTACGACGAAAGGGGCTCAGGACGAAAAAGCGCCCGAAGCCCGGGACCAGCTAAGGATCAAACGATGCGAGGAAGGGCGATACGGCCGGTGCGCTGATAGCCCACCACCGCTGCACCCATGCGGGCGGTGAAGGCATCGAGCGCCTCGGGGGTTCCGCCCAGAGACACGGTGATGCGATCGCCTGCTTCGTCGAGAACCACGCCGCTGTATTCCTCAGTGAGGGAAAGCAGCTCGGGCTTTGACTCGGCTGAAACTGTCACCGTGACGATCATGAGCTCGCGCTCAACCGCATCGACCGGAGCGAGTTCGTCAATCTGCAACACATTGATGAGCTTGTCGAGTTGCTTGGTGATCTGTTCGAGCGGAGCCGATTCGACGTCGACCACGATCGTGATGCGACTACGCGTGGGGTCGTCGGTTGGCGCAACAGCGAGCGAAAAGATGTTGAAACCGCGACGGGCAAACAGACCCGACACGCGGGCAAGAACACCCGGCTTGTTTTCAACAAGGACGGAAAGAATGTGATGACGCGTACCGGAACTCATCGAACATCCTCCGGACCAACAACGATGTCGGAGTTGGACTTGCCTGCAGGCACCATCGGGAAGACCTTCTCGCGTGCATCAGTGCGGAAGTCGATGACAACCGGACGGTCGTCAACTTCATTCGCACGCTGAATCGCGGGAAGCACATCTTCAGGAGATTCGACGCGCATGCCAACACAACCCATGGCTTCGGCCCACATCTTGTAATCGGGAAGATCGGGTGAGAGGTAGACCTCGCTGTAACGCTCTTCGTAGAACATCTCCTGCCACTGACGAACCATTCCGAGATACGCGTTGTTGAGAATTGCGATCTTGACGGGAATGCGTTCGGCCGCAGCAGTAACAAGTTCTTGTGCGGTCATCTGGAAACAGCCATCGCCGTCGACGGCCCACACCATGCGGTCGGGTCGCCCGACTTTGGCGCCGATTGCGGCCGGAACAGCGAAGCCCATCGTTCCGAGGCCACCCGAGTTGATCCAGGTGTAGGGATGGTTGAACTTCCAGTACTGCGCAGTCCACATCTGATGCTGACCAACGCCCGACGCAACGATGCAATCGTCGGGGGTGTTGTCTCGAAGTTGTTCAAGCACATACTGCGGCTTCAACAAATCGCCCGGCTCGGACTGCACATAGGCAAGCGGGTACTTCTCTTGCCATCCGCTGATCGTGGATTTCCACGAAGAACGATCGGGCTGAACTTCTGGCGCACCGATCTGCTTCAGCGCAGTAATCAGTTCATTGATGACAAGACGACAGTCGCCAGTGATACCGACGTCGGGCCGGCGAACCTTGCCAAGTTCCGCAGGATCGATATCGACGTGAATGATCTTGGCGTTCGCAGCGAATGCATCGAGTTTGCCGGTGACTCGATCGTCGAAACGTGAACCGAGTGCGATGAGCAGATCGGATTCCTGCATCGCGGTGACGGCGGTGTAGTTGCCATGCATGCCCGGCATGCCGAGACACAACGGATGATCGTCGGGAACCGCGCCGCGAGCCATGAGTGTGGTGACGACAGGAATGTCGAGCAGTTCGGCAAGAGCAAGAAGCGACTCGGCCGCGCGCGCCTTGAGGATGCCGCCGCCGGCGTAAAGCACCGGGCGTTGTGCAGCGACGATGAGTTGCGCTGCGTCTTTAATAAGCGCGGGATCGCCTTCGAGGCGAGGGTTGTACCCGGCAAGATCCACAGAATCGGGCCAGTACCAATCGAGCGCCGAGTTCGGGTTCGTGGGATCGACAAGGTCTTTTGGAATGTCGATAAGCACGGGGCCGGGACGACCTGTGGTCGCGATGTGGAACGCCTCGCGAACAACACGAGGGATGTCCGCCGCATTCGTCACAAGTTCGTTGTGCTTCGTGACTGAACGAGTGATGCCAACCGTGTCGACTTCTTGGAACGCGTCAGTTCCGATGCCGGCAGTTCCGACCTGACCGGTGATGACAACCATCGGCACAGAGTCCATGTAGGCATCGGCCAGCGGCGTGATGATGTTCGTTGCGGCCGGGCCGCTGGTGACCATCGCAACGCCGGGACGTCCAGTTGCGTGCGCGTAACCCTCGGCCATGTGACCTGCACCCTGTTCGTGACGAACGAGAATGTGGCGAATTGGCGAGTCGATGATCGGGTCGTAGACCGGAAGGATTGCTCCACCGGGCAGACCAAAGATCACATCGACGCCCTCGAGTTCGAGAGCCTTGATGAGTGCGGCACCACCGTTGGTTTTCATGGTTGTCCTCCCCGATGCCTAGGCATCAACGGGATCGGGCCGGTTCGAACGGGCGGAACGTAAACGGCCTCCCGAGTGGGAGGCCGGGGGCGCACACGCGACGGACGAAGCCGGCGTGTGCTAGCGGAGTACTACGAGCGAGGTAAGGACCGTCGTGCTCACAGGGACGTAAGTCTTGCCGCCCGGAGCCCCCAACGGCAACTCGGAGGATTTCCCCCTATCAACCCATGGGGCAGATCGTTACCCTCGCACTATGACCACACAAGAGAATCAGCCCGCAGGTTGGTATGACGACGGAACCGGCCAGCAGCGCTGGTGGGATGGCGCCCTGTGGGGCGACTATGCCGCGCCGGCCTTTCCACCCGTGCCGGCCGGCTACCAGCCCAAATCCCGAGTCGCTGCCGGACTCCTCGGAATCCTCCTCGGCGGCTTCGGAGCCCACAACTTCTACCTGGGGTACACGAACAAGGCGATCCTGCAGCTCGTGCTCACCATCTTCACGTGTGGCCTTGCGTCGCTGTGGGGTCTGGTTGAGGGAATCCTCATCCTCACCAAGAACGAAAACTTTCTTACCGACGCCTACGGCGTACCGCTCGTCGACTGAGCCAAGCATTTCGCGTTCCAGCGCAGTGAACGATGGGAACGCGATGAGGCCCCGGTCAGCGACCGGGGCCTCATCGCGTTCTCGGGCACATCTACGTGCCATTGCCGATTACTTGTTCGCGTAACTCGGGCAGTTCTTCTGGGACCACTGATCCAGATTCTCGGAGGCTTTCTCGAACTTCGCGTCGTCCATCGCAGATGCGGCCTTCTCCAACTTCGACACTGTGTCCGGGTCAGTCAGGTTGGTGAAATCAATACCCGAAACCGCATCGGCGTAGGTCTTGATGGCGGAGACAATCGTCTTCCAATCATCGCGAATCTCACTCGGGACATTTGAAGTGAATGATTCAAGCGATTTCACCATCGCTGACAGATCGGAAGACATGTCACCGGTATCTAGCGCGTCCATCTTCGCGGCGAGTGCTTCGGTCTTGTTGAACAGATCGGCGCAGCTACTCGCGTCACCGCCATTCCCGCCGCTCGACTTCGCACCCGTTTCCGATTTGGCGCTCGTATCCGATGACGAACCTGAATTACTCGACGAACCACCACAGGCGGTGCCGACCAGCATGAAACTCGCTATCAAGAGCCCCGCAAGCACCGCACTCTTGTTCTTTGATCGCATCACGTTTCCTCCTAGTGACTTAACGACCCCCCAATTTTAGCAAATCATGTTCTCTGGGGTATGAATCAGCCTCGATCGGCTCTACGCGATTCAAGGAGTGCGGCGACAGCTTTTCCGTCGGCTTGACCCTTGGTTGCCTTCATGATCTTGCCGGTGAAGAAGCCCTGCAATTTGCCGCGCTTTTTGTCGTCACCAGTGCAGAAGTCCGCCCATTCCTCGGGGCTCTCAGCGATCAATCCGTCAACAATGCCTTCAAGTTCTGAGGAATCCATGGCTTCGAAGCCAAGTTCCGCAGCGATCACATCAGGCGCACGACCCGAGGTGACCATCTCGGCCAGAACGGTCTTTGCCTGAGTCGCTGTGAGTTGCCCCCCAAGCTCCAAACCCACAAGTTGCGCAAAGGTTGCGGGATTGAGATCAGCAGCGCCGTCACCCGACAAGTTGTGTTCAACATGTGTGAGCACACGCTTGCCATCACCACCGGCAGCAATCGTTGCCAATGCGAGTTGGTCGAGATCGCGCTGCACGGCAATGACGACGGATGATTCGGTAACGGCAACACCTGCAGAGGATGCAAGTTCATCGCGTCGTGCTGCGGGAAGCGGCGGCATTGCGGCATCGATCGCTGCGATCCACTCTGCACTCGGCGCGAGCGGAACAAGATCGGGTTCTTGGAAGTAGCGGTAGTCCTCTGCTTCTTCTTTTGAACGACCGGCGCGAGTGCGCCCGGCGCCTTCGTCCCAATGGCGCGTTTCCTGCTTAATTCGCTCGCCGGTTTCGAGCAGATCGACCTGACGTCGTGCTTCATACTCGATGGCTCGACCAAGGGACCGAAGCGAGTTCAAGTTCTTGACTTCGCAACGTGTGCCAAGCGCAGTGTCGCCAACGCGTCGAACCGAAACGTTTGCGTCGACGCGAAGCGAACCTTCTTCCATCTTGGCGTCGGATGCGCCAGTCGTGAGAAGGATGGCGCGCAGTTCGTCGATGTAGGTCTTGGCTTGTTCGGGGTGACGAATATGCGGACGGCCAACGATTTCGACCAATGGCACGCCGGCGCGGTTGTAATCGACCAGCGAATAGTCGGCTCCATGGATGCGACCGCTTCCACCGGCGTGGGTGTTCTTGCCGGTGTCTTCTTCGATGTGCGCGCGCTCAATGCCGACGCGAGTGCCGTCAGGGAGATCGAGCCAACCATCGACGTTGATAGGTTGATCAAACTGACTTACCTGATAGTCCTTGGGCATATCTGGGTAGAAGTAGTTCTTGCGAGCAAACACCGACGGCTCGACCTCACAATGCAGCGCTCGGCCGAGACGCATCGCCAGCTCGACCACGTTGTGGTTGAGCACCGGTAATGAACCAGGGAGCCCAAGGCACACGGGGCAGACATTGGTATTCGGTTCGTCGCCGAACATGTTCGGACAACCACAGAACAACTTTGTTGCAGTTGCGAGTTCGCAGTGGACTTCGAGACCAACAACGATCTCCCACGAGTCGCCGGTCGTCTCGCTGACAACGACGAAATGCTCGCCTTCGATTGGTTCGTGCGTGAGCGTCATGACCACACCTCATCGAGAGCAGGGGCAGCGGCTTCGAGAACTGCTGCGGCACGAAACATTGTCGACTCTCCCAGAGCCGGTGCGAGCAATTGCACGCCAACGGGCATGCCATCGGAACCGCCACCAAATGGGACGCTCATTGCCGGGTGACCAGCCAAGTTCGTAGGAATCGTGCAGATGTCGTTGAGGTACATCGACAACGGATCTGCAGTCTTGTCACCAAACTTGAACGCTGTGGTCGGTGAAGTCGGAGTCAGCAGTAGATCGAAATCGGCGTAGGCCTTTTCGAAATCGCGCACAATGAGCGTGCGCACCTTCAGCGCCTTGCCGTAATAGGCGTCGTAATAGCCGGCAGAAAGTGCGTAAGTACCGAGCATGATGCGGCGCTTGACCTCATCACCGAAACCTGCGGTACGAGTAGCTGCATTCATTTCTGCCGTAGTCGGCGCATCGACGCGCATGCCGTAACGAACGCCGTCGTAACGCGCGAGGTTGCTCGATGCTTCAGCGGGAGCAATGAGGTAGTACGCCGACAATCCGTAAGCTGCTGCAGGTACTGACACTTCGCCAACCTGCGCACCAGCTGCTGTCAATGCATCGGCAGCCTGACGAACGCGAGCAGCAACATCGGGGGCGATGCCTTCTCCCATGAGTTCAGTGACGAGCCCGACACGAAGTCCGTCGACACCCTGACCAAGCGATTCAAGCAACGAAGGCACCGGCGCATCGATTGATGTGGAATCGCGACCATCGTGACCAGCGATCGCTTCGAGAAGCAACGCCGAGTCAGCAACGGTCGTCGAGAACGGGCCGATTTGATCAAGTGAGGATGCAAAGGCGATGAGGCCGTACCGACTCACCATTCCGTACGTGGGCTTGACGCCAACAACACCGCAGAGTGCTGCAGGTTGGCGAATTGAGCCGCCAGTGTCGGAGCCAAGAGAAATCGGAGCGAAGCCCGCAGCGACCGCAGCAGCTGAGCCGCCCGATGAGCCGCCAGGCACCCGGCTTGTGTCGCGCGGGTTGCGCGTTGGTCCAAACGCAGAGTTCTCGGTCGATGAACCCATCGCGAATTCATCGAGGTTGGTTTTACCGATTGAAACCGCACCGGCAGCATTGACGCGCTGCACGACAGTCGCGTCGTATGGCGGTCGCCAACCTTCAAGGATTCGACTTGAACACGTCGTTGGGATGCCACGCGTGCACAGATTGTCTTTGAGGGCGAGAGGTACGCCGGCCAACGGGCCAGGATCTTGGCCGGCAGCAACTTGAGTGTCGATCGCAGCCGCAGCGGCGCGAGCTTCATCGACCATCACAAGATTGAAGGCATTGATCTCGCCGTCTTGCGCGTCGATACGTGCCAGATGATCGTCGAGAACTTCGCGGGCCGACACTTCTCCGGAGCGAACAGCGGCGGCGATTTCGAGAGCGGTGGAAGGAATAGCGCTCATCTCAGGGCTCCTCCCCAAGAATGGCGGGAACTCGGAATCGGCGATCCTCAACTGATGGAGCCTGGGAAAGAACTTCTTCGCGATCGACACCTTCGACCACTACGTCGTCACGGAGCACATTCACGAGAGGCAATGGATGCGCCGTCGGGGGAACCCCTTCGAGGTCAAGTGACGCCACATCTTCGGCGTGATCAAGCACCGCTCCGAGTTGCTCGGTGTAGCGCTCGAGTTCGGCTTCTGTGAGATTCAGCCGAGCGAGATCGGCAACTTTGGCGACGTTGTCGCGGGTGAGACGAGCGGACATGGTTGTGCATCGTAGATGCCGACCGGACCAACCCCTCCCGCCGTGGATAGGGTCATGCGTTCACGACGATTCTGTGGAGGAACCGTGGCGACTGCCTATCCATTCCTAAGCCCCGACTGGATGAATGCTGCACGAGCACTCCGGGAGTCCATGCCCCTGCCCGATTCCGCTCCCCCAGTCGCCGTCCGCATGAATCTCGTGGTCACCGACACCCCCTTCACGTCCGACGTAGAAGGCCACGTCGACACCACCCAGGGCGAAGTCGTCATCGAAGATGGCCATCTCGAAGGACCAGACCTCACGGTGACCGTGGACTACGCAACGGCACGAGCGATCTTCATCGATCAAGATGCCGCAGCGGCGATGCAGGCATTTATGGGTGGGCGTATCAAAGTCGACGGAGACCTCACCAAGATGCTCGCGATGCAAGCCTCTGCGGCTGCACCCGACGCGAATGCCCAAGCGCTCGCCGACGCGCTGCGCGACATCACCGCAGACTGAACCGAATCCATCTTTTCAGGTTGGCCCTCTCAGGCGACTGCGAGAGGCTCAGCCATCTGCGGTTCATCGTGGCGCGTTCGGCGCACAAAGAATGCAGCAGCCAATGCGACAACGGCCGCGCCGGCACCGACGTGATACGCGGCCGCGTAGGAAGAGGTCCCACTTCCACTCGACGCGCTCACAGATTGCACCGTCAGAAGAATCTGCATTCCAGCGACTACTCCGATTTGGCTGACCGTCTGCGACGCAGCGCTCGCAACGCCGAGATCGCGTTTATCGACTGAATTCGCAATGCTGGCGATCATTGCCGGCGCGCACGCACCCATTCCGATTCCAGAAAGCACAAGTGCACCTTCGATCCACCACATACCGGTGCTTGCGGTCACCATCGCCAACGTCATCATCGACGCGATAAGCACGGCTGAACCAAACATGCCGATTGTGCGCTCGCCGAATTTAATGACGAGATAGCCAGCAATCGGACCGACGATCGAGAACGCGATTGGTCGGGCAATCGATACAAGTCCTGTCTTTGTTGTGCTGTATCCCAGAACGTCGTGCAACAAAAGTGGCGTCAAGATGAATCCACCCATGTAGGTGAAGTTCGCAAAGAACTGGTTGATCATCGGGAACGTGAAATTACGGCGCCGGAAATAGCGCATGGGCAGCAGTGGGTACTCGGTTCGACTTTCAACGCGTGCGAACCACACCAACAACAGCGGACCCCCGATGAAGCCCCCGAGCACGAGTGGATGGCTCCAACCCATTTCGGGCCCACGATTCAACGCGACAAGAACCAATCCAACACCAAACGCGAGCAGTACAGAACCGGCGATGTCGAAGGGGTGACGATCGCCGCGTTCTGAGCGCGGCAACACGAGAAAACCAATCGCTACCGCAGCAATAGCGATCGGTGTCTGCAGGATAAAGATCCAGCGCCATCCGAATGAATCCACAAGCGGTCCGCCGATGACGACACCGAAGACTGGTGCTCCGGCTCCGACGAGCGACCAATAGCCGAGCGCTTGCGCACGTCGTTCGGGAGGAAAGCTTCGATTGATCATCGACAACGCAGCGGGACCTGCTGCCGCACCGAGCGACGCGCCAATTAATCGAGCGGCAATGAGAGCGGGAGCACTCCACGCAATGATTGCTGCAGCAGAGAACACTGCAACACCAGTGATGCTCGTGAGGTAGATGCGGCGCGCTCCGTACCGATCGGAAAGCTTTCCGCCGATCGGCCCCAGCACGGCCATAGCAAGACTTGGACCAGTTACCGCCCACGTGAGGATGCTCTTCGTCGAACCTAAGTCGTTCGCGATATCGCCCAACGAAACCGTTAGGACGGTAATTGTGAAACTCGCAGTGAAAACGCCCAAAAGCGACGCAGCGAGGATGATCCACGCTTTTCGTGGGCTGCGCTCAACACGCCCAGCAACGCGCCGTTGAAGCATGAGACTCCACGGGACCATGATGACTTCGTCGCCACCAGGGGGCTCGATGCCGAACTCGAGTTCCTCAGCATCGCCAGCGTCATCGAGACGTTCGTTCCCTTGGGAACCGTCGGGATGATCGGTGGTCGTCACGAACGGCGATGGTATCGGCCGATAGGCGCGGAGCCGATTACGGCGAAGTCACAAGCGTGACTGCGGATCCGGCCTTGACTTGCGTGCCAACCGCCGGCGTCGAGCCCGTGACCGTCTTCGTCGGATTTCCCGCAACGCCGCTCACCGTAAGGCCCAAGGCCGTCAACTGCGCACTGGCATCAGCGATGGTTTTGCCGACAATCGATGCTGGGATCGTGACGGGCTTCTTTCCCTTCGAAACGGTCACAGTGACCGCGCTCCCCTTCGCTGCGGTCTGTCCCGCTGCTGGAGACGATGAAATCACGATGTTCTCGGCCACTGTGTCGGAATACTCGTCGACGCGGGTGACTTTCAGACCCAGCGCTTCAAGTTGCGGCGTGACTTCGGCAAATGGCTTTCCTGCGATCTCGGGAATTGTCCGAGGCTTTGGACCAGCGCTGACAACCAGGCCAATCGCCGAACCCTTCGGCATCTCTGGGGTGACGCCGGCGGCGAGTGACAACACAATTCCCTTTGCCACCGATTCATCGAATGCGTCAGTCACGACACCGAGTTTCAAACTCGCTGCAGTCAGCGCAGTCGACGCCTGATCGATTGTCTTGCCGGGAAGGTCAGTCGGAACTGGAACGGGTGGCGGACCGAGCGAAACCGTGAGCGTGACCGTCTTTCCTTCAGCGAGCGAGGTGCCTGCAACGGGGTCCTGGTCAATCACGGTATCGATTGCGACGGTTTCTGAATAGGTGCCGTCGTCAACAACCTTGAATCCTTTTGATTCAAGTTCGGCACGCGCAACCGATGCAGTCATGGAGGTGTAATCGGCGAGCGTGTGACTAGGAGTGCGCAGAAGGAAAAACGCAGCGGCGCCGCCGACAACAACAAGGAAAGCGATGATCGCCGCGATCGCTTTGGTGGGAATCCGGCGGCGAGGCCCCTCGCCAGAGCGCGCTGCGGTGGCGACAGCTGCGCTTTGCGGTCGATCGATAGTGCGAGTGATGGGCTGCGCTGCAGTGAACAGTTCGTTCGCAATTGTTGGATCGGCAAATGTTGGCCCGCCTGCGGCTGTCGCCGACGATTCACCGAGAACGATTTGTTCAGGAACGTAAATCGTCGTGGGTTCGCGGGGATCAAGTTGATCGGGCTGCAATGCAACCGTGCCCGCCAAACGCAGCGGACTGACTGGACCGAGATCGCCAGCGGCCATAAGCATGTTCGCGAATTCGGCAGCATCGGGACGATCGGCAGGATTTGGAACACCTGCAGCGCGCAACGCAGGGGCGAGTGGTCCGAGCACATCGGGAACAGGGACATTCCGATCGACGCGCGCCATCAGCGTGCCGAGTGTTGTATCGGCGGTAAAGGGAAGCTGCCCGGTGACCGACTCGATGATCACAAGCCCGAGTGAATAGACATCGCTGCGTCCGTCGAGGACAACACCTTGGGCTTGCTCCGGCGACGCATAGCGAGCGGTGCCCAACACTGCACCGGCCGGTTCTGTCCACGCCGCTTCAGCAAGTGCGCGAGCAAGTCCAAAATCGGCGATGCGCAGCGTTGCTTCGTCGTCGAAGAGAAGATTGGCTGGTTTGATATCACGATGAACAAACCCTCGGCGATGGGCGTAATCCAACGCCCGCGCCGTATCGAGACCGACAGTTCTGGCTTGGGCGAGATCAAGAAGATTTCCGGCATCGAGCATCGCCCGTAACGAGCCACCGTCGAGAAGTTCGGTCACGAGATACGGCACTTCGCCTTGTCCCCAGTCATGCACCGCCATGATGTGTGGGTGGTTCAGTGCTGCGGCGGAACGAGCTTCTGCTTGGAACCGTTTTAGGAACGAGACATCGCTTGCGAGTGCATCGTGGAGAACTTTGACCGCGACGCGACGACGAAGAACCACGTCATCGGCCAGGTAGACAGTCGCGGAGGCCCCGGTGCCGATGGGGGCCAGCAGCCGGTAGCGCCCCCCGAGCACCTGACCGATGCGGTCGGCAGCACGGGCGTTGGACACGGGGCGAGGCTAGTTCTCGTCCTTGCCAATTTCGGTCACCCTCAGCAAGGACGTGACGGAAAATCGTCACACCCGAGACCCGCACGCGAGCCGCGAGCGGGCAGACTCTTTGCGTGACTACTTCCGATCCAGCGAACGAGACCACGACGTCCGGCTCCGAGACACCTGTGTCGGGCACGCCGTCAAACCGTCGATTCAAACCTCGCTACATCGCCTACATCGCCTTGCTCGCAATCGCGACGGTGTGCATCGTGATGGTTGCTCGTCTGGGCACGGCCGACACCACCGAACTCGATGGTGGGCGAATCCAACGCCTCATCCCCACCCCCGGCGCAAAGATTCTTCAACAGGACATCATCGGAATCGACATGGCGCCGGGATACGAAGCGTCATTGGCCCTCAACGGAATTCCACTGCCGGTCGACCAGACCTACGTCGTTCCGCAGACCAATCAGGTCACCTTCAAAGCGGGACCAGGCAAGGTCTACGAAACGCTTCCCGCAGGACAAAACTGCATGATCGCTACGTATTGGCAAACCGCGTTCGGACCATCGGTGAGCTCACGCCGAAGCTGGTGCTTCACCGTCATCTAAGCAACGTTTGTTGTGATCGGACGCGCCGCGCCGTGCCGCGTCGGTCGAGAAATCAGCCTTGAGCCAGGAGGCGATCAAGTTCCGCGAATGCGATGGAATGATCGTCTTCGACGAGGATTGCGTGCATGCCCGCAGCGCGTGCCGCCACGATGTTGCCCGGGGCATCGTCAAGGAAGACCGAATTCTCGGGGGCAACGCCAAGTTGCTCGAGCGTCATCTCATAGATGCGCAGGTCGGGCTTACGAATTCCGACTGCCGATGAATCGACAATGACCTCAAATAATTCGTCGACCGGGATCATGGCGCGCCAGCCGTCAGAGAACTCCTTGATGTTGTTCGTGATCAATGCTGTGCGATAACCGCTTGCACGCAACGCAAGGCCTATTTCGACAACATCGCTTCGAGCGCCGGATTCGCCACCAAGCGCTCCGAACATTTCTTTGAGATCGAGGTCGAGACCCATCTCGGCACCGACCGCTTTGATTTGTTCAGCGGCTGCTTCAAGCGCAATCTCGCCGCGCTCAAGTTGATGCCATGGGTGATCGGTGTCCTGGTCGTAGGGGCCGAAGACCGCGCGAAGCCCAAGTTCGGGGTCGAGACCACGTTCGGTATGCCACGCATGAAGTCCGCTAAAGGGAGAAGAGGTGAACACGCCACCGAAATCAAACACCACTGCTTCGATTGTCATCATTCCCCCTGAGTGCGAACTGAAGACGGCAAGGTACCGGTTTCGAGGAGTACAAGGAAACCGGCTTCATCAAGAATCGGAATGCCAAGGTCTTCGGCCTTTGTGACTTTCGATGCGCCGGGGCCCGCCCCAATGACAACCGCAGTGGTTTTTTTCGAGACACTGCCCGGAGACTTCCCACCTCGACCCTTAATTGCGGCTTCGGCCTCGTCGCGTGTGAAGCCATCGAGAGTTCCTGTTACCACCACAATCAAACCTTCGAGCGTCTGAGGAAGGTCGGAGGCTTCAGGTCCCTGCAGGTTTACGCCTGCAGCGCGAAGTTTCTCGATCACCGCTCGATTTGTCGGGTCAGCAAACCACTGATGGACAGATGCAGCGATAATCGAACCCAGACCTTCAACGCCTGCGATTTCTTCTTCTGTTGCAGATTCGATGCGATCGAGATGGCCGAAATGTTCGGCGAGTGCAACGGAACCGGCGCCACCAAGATGACGAATGTTGAGACCGACGAGCAGATTGGCCAATGGCTTGGTCTTCGAGCCTTCAATCGCATCAAGAAGTTTCTGCACGGAAACATCGGCGAACTTGTCGAGGCCCTTGAGACGTTCGGGATCAAGCGAATAGATATCAGCGACATCGGCGAGAAGGCCAAGTTCGCAGAAGAGCTGCACGCGTTGTTCGCCAAGCCCTTCAATGTCCATTGCACCCCGAGACGCGAAGTGCTCAATCGCTCCAGCGACACGCGCCGGGCACGAAAGATTGAGGCAGCGGTGAACGGCTTCGTCGTCCGGGCGCACGAGTACGTGGCCACAGACCGGACAATTCGTGGGGAACTTCCACTTGCGCAAACCCTTCGGCCGGTCGCTCAGAACCGGGCCGACCACCTCGGGAATGACATCTCCCGCCTTGCGAACGATGACGGTGTCGCCAGGACGCACATCTTTCGCTGCTACTTGATCTTGGTTGTGAAGCGTGGCGAACTCGACCGTTGAGCCACCAACAAATACGGGTTCCAACTGAGCGAACGGCGTTGCCCGCCCAGTGCGACCGATCGACACTTGAATATCGATGAGTTTCGTTGTGCGCTCTTCTGGCGGAAACTTGTAGGCAATTGCCCAACGAGGAGCGCGAGAGGTAAAGCCAAGCTCGCGTTGCAGCGAGAGATCATCAACTTTGATCACCACGCCGTCGATCTCGTAGTCGAGGTCGTGGCGATGCTTTTGCCACTGCATGAGGTGTGCTTCAACATCGTCGAGGCCGCGCAGCACTTTCACTTCAGGGTTAACGGGAAAACCGAGCCCGCCGAGGAACTCAAAAATCTGGTGATGTTCAGTGAGTTCTGGTCCGCCGACAACTTCGCCAAGTTGATAACTCCAGAACGAAAGGTTGCGACTGGCCGTCACCGTTGCATCCTTCTGACGAAGCGAACCAGCCGCGGTATTTCGAGGATTGACGTAAGTCTTGTCCCCCGCTTCAACCTGCGCTGCATTCAATTCGTTGAACGCCGAGATCGACATGTAGACCTCGCCGCGAATTTCAAGAACTTCGGGACTTCCTTTCGGAAGCCGGTGCGGAATGCCGGCGATCGACTTCACGTTTGCAGTGACATCCTCGCCAACGCGACCGTCACCGCGAGTTGCCGCTTGCACCAGGACGCCGTTTTCATATCGGATTGAAACCGCTAGTCCATCAATCTTGAGTTCAGCAACGAGTCCAACCGATTCCGCCGAGGCTCCGAGTTCATCAATGCGGCGCTGCAGCCGACCACCCCATGCCGACACCTCGTCGGGCGAAAAGGCGTTGTCGAGGCTCATCATC
>CAEZUO010000033.1_pt1 | contig 16800 bp, 14 predicted proteins | sample 7264501 | NCBI WGS metagenome assembly CAEZUO01 (sample SAMEA6813832, study PRJEB35770) | freshwater metagenome | biome: Freshwater; feature: Freshwater reservoir; material: water | place: Czech Republic | collected 2016-04-20 | depth 0.5m m
AGTAGCGTGCCGATTCGTTAAGAAGGTGCTGGGAAGGTGTTCCGACCCCGCAGGACAGAAAGGGGTCCCGGAATGGCTGCCGGTACCGTCAAGTGGTTCAACGCTGAAAAGGGCTTCGGCTTCATCTCACGTGAGGGAGGCCCCGACGTGTTCGTGCATTACAGCGCGATCAGCGGCTCGGGTTATCGCTCACTCGAAGAAGGCCAAGCCGTCGAATTCGAGGTCACCAGTGGCCCGAAGGGTGATCAGGCACAGGACGTTCGTCCAGTCTGAGGCCACAACCGTTTCGTAAACACGCCGCCCTTCGGGGCGGCGTGTTTCGTTTTGCAAAGGGTGTTTATGCGCCCCAGCGCGATTGGCCGAAGCGGTAACCAACACTGCGCACCGTTTGAATCAAGTTGGCATGATGTTCACCGAGCTTGGCGCGCAAACGTCGGATGTGAACATCGACGGTGCGTGCGCCGCCGTAGTACTCGTACCCCCACACACGACTGAGCAACGTTTCGCGCGTGAACACTTTGCCCGGATTCGAGGAAAGGAACTTCAGGAGTTCGTATTCCATGTAGGTGAGATCGAGCGGTGCGCCACCGATAGCGGCCTGATAGGTCTCGAGATTGAGGACGAGTTCGCCATACTCAACGAGTTCGGGTCGGACACCTGCGCCGGTGTTCCAATACAAATGCTTGAGACGAGCTTCGAGTTCACGCGGGTGGAACGGCGCCAAACAGAAATCGTCGTACAGGTCGTCGCGGAGTTCGAGGTCGCCTAATTGGGTGCCGCTGACAAGAAGCAGAAGTGGTTCGAGCGGAACGTCGCGCTTACGCAGTGCACGACAAAGCGCGAATGCGCGCTCGGGGTCGAGATACGCGCAAATGATTGCGCCGCCCCAACCGTTTTCCGGTTCGATGCGAGACGCAGCGAGTTCGTCGCTTGCGGCCTTCCACGGATACCCCGACAAGTCGAGTGCTTGTGCGAGTTCCGGGGGCGGAGGATCGGGGAAAATGAGGATCGGTTCCATGATGGTTACCAAGCCGGGAGGTACCGATCGAGTTCGAATTGCGTGACCTGGGCCTTGTAATCGGTCCACTCTGCACGCTTATTGCGCAAGAACCATTCGAAGATGTGTTCTCCGAGTGCTTCGGCAACAAGTTCGGAGTTCTCCATCACATCGAGCGATTCCGAAAGCGATTGCGGCAGCGGGCGGATGCCTTCGGCGGCGCGCTGTTCAGGAGTGAGTTCGAACACGTTCGCTGCTGCCTCAGGTGGAAGTTCGTAACCGCCTTCGATTCCCTTAAGGCCCGCAGCGAGCATGACCGAGTACGCGAGGTACGGGTTACACGCCGGATCGGGAGCGCGGTATTCGATGCGAGTCGAGGATTGCTTGCCGCGCTTGGTGACCGGAACACGAACAAGAGACGACTGATTGTTGCGAGCCCACGTGATGTACACGGGCGCTTCGTAACCAGACACCAATCGCTTGTAGGAGTTCACGAGCTGATTCGTGACGGCAGTGATCTCGGGTGCGTGGTGCAACAAGCCGGCGATGAAACCGCGTGCGACCTTCGACAGACCAACGGGATCGCCGGGTTCGTGGAATGCGTTTTCGTCGCCTTCGAAGAGCGACATATGCGTATGCATACCGGAACCCTGCACACCGGCGAGCGGCTTCGGCATGAACGATGCAAACACGCCTTGTTCCATCGCGATCTCTTTCACGATGAGACGGAACGTCATGATGTTGTCGGCCATGGTGAGTGCGTCGGTGTAACGCAGATCGATTTCGTGCTGGCTCGGTGCATCTTCGTGAAACGAGTACTCCACCGGAATGCCCATTGCTTCAAGAACAAGCAGGGTGCGCGTGCGCAGATCGCTGGCAACATCGGCAGTCGTGAGATCGAAGTACGAACCAGAGTCGAGCGGAACGAGGGGCTTCGAAGGATCGCCCTCGGCGAAGTAGAAGAACTCCATCTCGGGGGCGGTCATGAATGAGAAGCCTCGATCGTGGGCCTTGTCGAGGTTGCGCTTGAGCACCTGGCGAGGGTCGCCCTCGAACGGGGTGTCATCGTGATTGAGGATGTCGCAGAACATGCGCCCGGAAATTTCCGAACCCTTGCCCCACGGCAGAATCTCGAAGGTGTTGGGATCGGGCTTGGCGAGCACGTCCGATTCCTGCACACGACTGAACCCATCGATGACGGAACCGTCGAAGTGGAGACCCTCTTCGAAGGCGTTCTCGAGCTCGGCCGGTGAGATGGCCACGGACTTGAGCTGGCCCAGCACGTCGGTGAACCACAAGCGGATGAGGCGAACCCCACGCTCTTCGACGGTCCTGAGCACGTAATCCTGCTGACGTTCCATGGGTCAAGTGTCCCACGCCCGGCCCTCTGGCCCCAAGGCCGTTCTGGGGCCCCCGGGCCGAGTTCACGTTCCGTTCACAATTGGGCAACAGTTGGGAAAAGCAGGCCTGACACGATGGCCTCGTCACTCCCCGGGAGCCACCTCGGCGACGGGGGTAGTGTCCCCAACGATCAGCGCTCCGGATCCGACCGGATCGCACCCCCACAGGAGGAACCGTGCAGGAACGCACTCCCGAAGAAGTACTGAAGCTGGTGAAGGACGAAGGCTGCGAGTTCGTCGACCTCCGCTTCTCGGACCTGCCCGGCATCATGCAGCACGTGACCATTCCGGCTCACGTGTTGAGTGAAGACCACTTCACCGAAGGCCACGGTTTCGATGGCTCCTCGGTTCGTGGTTTCCAGGAGATCCAGGAATCGGACATGGTGCTCATCACCGATCCGAACACCGTGTACATGGATCCGTTCATGAAGCACAAGACCGCGGTCATCCACTGCTACGTGGCCGATCCCGTCACTCACGAGAGCTACTCCCGTGATCCGCGTTATGTCGCAACCAAGGCTGAGGCGTACCTCAAGACCACTGGTATTGCCGATACCGCGTTCTTTGGTCCCGAGGCCGAGTTCTTCGTGTTCGACGACGTTCGTTTCGACACGCAGCCCAATGGCTCGTTCTACATGGTCGACTCAATCGAAGGTGAATGGAACTCCGGCACCGACGAAGGTCCGAACCTCGCCTACAAGCCCCGCACCAAGCAGGGGTACTTCCCCGTTCCGCCGATGGACCATTACCAGGACCTCCGCGGCGACATGACCCTCGCCCTTCACGGCGTTGGCATCGAAACCGAACTTCACCACCACGAGGTTGCCTCCGGTGGTCAGGGCGAAATCGGTATCAAGTTCAACACCCTTTTGAAGATGGCTGATCAGCTCATGACCTTCAAGTACGTCTTGAAGAACGTTGCATGGCAGGCCGGCAAGTCGCTCACCTTCATGCCGAAGCCGATCTTCCAAGACAACGGTTCGGGCATGCACACCCATCAGTCGCTCTGGAACGGCGGACAGCCGTTGTTCTACGACGAAGCTGGTTACGCCGGACTTTCCGACGTTGCTCGCTGGTATATCGGTGGTCTTCTTGCGCACGCCGACGCGGTCATCGCCTTCACCAACCCGACCACGAACTCGTTCAAGCGTTTGGTGCCGGGTTACGAAGCTCCTGTGAACCTCGTTTACAGTCAGCGCAACCGTTCAGCGTCGATCCGTATCCCGCTCGCTTCGCAGAGCCCGAAGGCAAAGCGCATCGAGTTCCGTTGCCCCGACTCCACCAGCAACCCGTACCTCGCCTTCTCGGCGATGATGCTCGCTGGTCTCGACGGCATTCAGAACCGCATCGAACCGCCGGCTCCGGTCGACAAGGACCTCTACGACCTTCCGCCGTCAGAACTGGCCAAGGTTCCTCAGGTTCCCGCGACTCTCGAAGCCGCACTCGATGCACTCGAAGCCGACAACGCGTTCCTCAAGGCCGGCGGTGTGTTCACCGACGATCTCATCGAAACGTGGGTCGAGTACAAGCGTAAGAACGAGGTGGATGCGATCCGTTTGCGCCCGCATCCCTACGAGTTCTCGATGTACTACGACATCTGACCCTCAGTCGGGTACGACATCTGAGCAAATTCGTTCCAAGTTTCACTGCATGAATCGAACGAGGACCGGTCCACTGGGCCGGTCCTCTTCGCGTGCAATGCAGTGCTCTTGTTTGAGTTGGGTACGGTGGAGAGCGATGTCCACACTTTCCGATCGGCGGATCGGCCCGTTCATTGGCGCTTGCCTTCTTGTCCTCGTTGTTCTCGTCGCGGGCTGCGGGAACTCATCGAAAGAGGTTTCATCAAAGAGCGCAGCCGCACCTTCGAGCGAAAACTCAACCTCGTCGAGTTCGACGACCTCGACGACCGCAGCATCTTCTGCCAGTTCGGTGACACCGACAACCCCATTGCCGGTTTCGGCCTCGACTCGCGATCGACTCGCAGTGCTTTCAATCGATGACCGACAAATTCCGCAGGGCACCTATCACCGTGAAGAATGGCCTCATTGGGCCGATGTCGACGGCAACGGATGTGATGCGCGACAAGACGCATTGATGGTCTGGTCAGTTGTTGCCGCAACGGTGAATCGATCGGGAACCTGCAAAGTTGTTGCCGGTTCGTGGGTGTCGCCATATGACGGCATGAGATCGAATAATCCGAGCGACTTCGATGTTGACCATCTTGTTCCACTTGAGAACGCATTTCGCTCCGGTGGTTGGGCATGGAGCACCGAACGTCGACGAGCTTTTGCCAATAACCCTGGCGAGCTTGTTGTGGCCTCGGCATCGTCGAACCGTTCAAAGGGTTCCGATCCTCCGAATGAGTGGCGTCCGACAAATCGCGATTCATGGTGCGCGTATGGCGATGGCTGGGTGAAGGTGAAGAGCGCGTGGGGTCTCACAGTTACGACTGCTGAACGCGACGCACTAGGTCAGATGCTTGATACGTGCGGCATCGCTGGGCCCGTGTGGCCACTTGGTGGAACTGCATTCACTTCCCCAGAAGGTTCCGCTCCCTCTGGTTCGGTTTCGGGAGCGCCCGTTGTGCCCGTTGCACCGACCCCGACACCAGCACCTTCACCCTCTGTTGGTGGTGATGTGTATTACGCCAACTGCACAGCAGCGCGTGCAGCAGGTGCGGCACCGATTTACGCGGGTCAGCCCGGCTATCGCTCCGCGCTCGATGGCGATAAAGACGGTGTTGCGTGCGAGTGAGCCTTCGTAGCGCAAGGCCGTTCCCTCGTCAGTAGGGTTCGCCGCATGGAGCGACTCGAACTCACGACCGACGAACTACTGACAACGACACGAGCAGTTCGAAAGCGTCTTGATCTTTCCCGATCGGTCGAGCGATCAGTGGTTGAAGAGTGTTTGCAGATCGCATTGCAGGCTCCGAACGGTTCGAACCGTCAGACCTGGAAGTGGGTTGTCGTCGATGACACCGAAACTCGAGCAGCCATGGCAGACATTTGGCGAGGCGGTGCCGCTGACCTTGGAGCCGCCGCGACCGCAGTCGCCGCACCGGCGCGCCCACCGGCCGAACGCCAGCCCGAGATCATGGAGTCGGTGTCATGGCTGAATGAACACCTGCACGAGGTGCCGGTGTTGGTTGTGGCGACTGTTGACGGGCGACCTGAAGGCGCATCGATGTTCACGCAATCGACGATGTGGGGATCGGTGCTGCCGGCAGTGTGGAGTTTCATGCTTGCGCTGCGCAGTCGGGCAATGGGGAGTTGCTGGACGACCGTGCATCTTGAACGCGAACAGGCGATGGCTGACCTGCTTGGTATTCCCATCGCTGACGTCACCCAGGTGGGTTTATTTCCCGTTGCGTACACGATTGGAACGGACTTCAAGCCGGGCGCGCGTGAAGCGTCGGCCGACACCATTCGTTGGAACCGCTGGTAGTTACGCTTCGTCTGCGAGTAACTGACGAACCTGTGATTCAACCGCGGTGCCGTTGAAGAAGTCGGGGTTTGTGCCCGTGAACAGCCGGGCGACATTTCCAAACATGAAATCGCTGAACTGATCGCGAGTGACAAGGTCGTCCTCGATGAGTTCCCATGCTTCGGGGAGCACGCCGGTGAAGTCGGGAACATCCCAGTGGCCGATATCGGATGCGAACATGGCGCGCAGTCGAGCTCCATCCGGGTTGATGTCTTCGTTGAATGCAATTGCATTCATAGGGTCGTCAGCTTCACAACCGAAAAAACATTGATCAGTGAAGATCTTCACGATGTCAGCTTTCGACGTGATGCCGCTCTGCTTCCATTCGTCGAGCGTGTCGAGTTCTTCGTTCGGATCGGAAAGAAACCCGAGCGTTTCATCAAGGCGGTCGGCACGATCAGTGAACATTGCATCGCCGTATTCGCCAAGCAGCGATTTGAGAAGGGATCGGTCAAGGTTGGCGGGGTCGTAATGACGGATGTCGACTTTGTTTCGTTTCTCGTAATGCCCACAGATATCTGACAAAAGATTGCAACCCCACGCAACGCCACCTTCGAGAAAAGCGAAGCGAAGTTCGGGGAAGCGCGACATCACGCCACCAAAGAACAGTGAACGCAACACGGCCTCGGTTCCCGCCGCGAAGTTCCCGATGTGGTTGGCCACATAGTTGGTGGGCGACACGCGACTACCAAAACCAATGCCGGTCGAATGGAACGTCGGTGAGACATTGAGTTCGGCGCACTTCTGCCAGAGCGGGTCGTAGTTGTGCATGCTGTCGAGGCCAAGGCCATCGACCCAACGCGCCGCCCGGTCTCCTTCGTGGCCAGGCGCGTAGCGCAGGACGAGTCCGCCGAAGAGGAAACAGCGGAGACCAAGTTCCTGCGTGGCGTATTCGAGTTCGGCAATTGCTTCGTCGGGGTCGTAGGTGGGAATGACCCCGACAGGAAGAAGTCGATCGGAATACTTGCCGTAGGCCTCTGCGTAGTAGCGGTTGCATGCACGAGCAAGGGCACGACGAAGTTCAGTGTTATCGACGGCCATGACAGTGAGGCCGACAGTTGGGTAGAGCAGCGCGACGTCGATGCCGATTTCATCGAGTCGGTTGTAGAGCAAACGAGGCAGCATCGCCGTAGCGCGATCAAGGGTGTTGCGCGTGGGAACGCCCCACCATCCGGTACGCGACATTCCATTACTTCGGCGTTGGTCGTTGGTAAGTCCGCGCCGTGCCGTTGCCGCTGCTGTGCTCATGGCTTGGAAGGTGTCAGCGAGTGCAGTGCCAGCGTCAGCTGCGATGAGGTCGCGGATGGCCGGGATGAACTCGATGATGTGTCCGTCGGCGTCAATGACGGGGTGATCAAGTTCTTCGCGAATAGATGCTGCGTCCATAGGACGACCTCCTCAGATGTCGGTCCATCATGGCGCAAACTTCCTGCGCTGTTACTTCTTGGGTGGCAGACCGTAGAAGACGCGTTCAACGACCGATCGTGATCGACGGGTGACCCGGCGATAGTGCTCGCGAAGTGCACCTGGCTCGGTGTCGAGTGAACGGGCTAGCCACAACGCGGACTCTGGTTGGGTCGGCATTGAGTCGCTCGGTGCGCTGTTCACTAAGAACCAGCGGTTGCGCACTCGTTCGCAGAACTCGTACGCCTCGGCGAGGAGTGCTGCGTCTTCGGGATCGAGAACATCGCCTTGGGCCAGAGATCGGAGTCCGTCGATTGTCCCCGTGGCTTTGACGTCGTACTGCAACTGCAGCATCTGAACGGTGAACTCGATATCAGAAAGCGAGCCGCGCCCGAGTTTGAGGTGGAAGTCGGGGTCTTCTCCCATGGGGATGCGCTCAGCTTCGATGCGAGCTTTCATGCGTCTTATGTCGCGGATGCCCTCGGCGGAAAGTCCTGGGCCCCAGACCCAGGGTGCAATTTCATCGAGGAGCTCGTCGCCCAGCGTTGAGTCGCCTGCAACGACACGAGCGCGTGTCATCGCCTGTCGCTCCCAGGTCAGTGCGTGGTCTCGCCAATAGATGGCGAAGGAATCAACGCTGCGAGAGAGCGGCCCGTTTTTCCCTTCGGGACGAAGATCGCAATCGATGTCGTAGAGGCGCGCTGCTGGAGTCGCGCCAGCGATCATCCGCATGAGTGATTTCGCGAGGCGGCGGGCCTCGTCGATGTCGTCAGCGCTTGATCCTTGGTGCACAAACATCACGTCGAGGTCGCTGGAGTAGGCGAGCTCGGCAGCACCGAATCTTCCAAGACCGATGACCGCGAAAGGGATCTGCGGATTCAGACTCTGGAGGGCAGATTGGAGTGTTGCTTCTGCCAATGTCGTGAGGTCGTTGCCCACACGTTCAACATCAGCGTGATCGAAGAGGTCGCGAGCAGCGATGCCGAGAAGATTTCGCTGTTGCCATCGGCGCAGTGACGCTTGTTGTTCGGTGGTTCCCTCTCGCATTTCCATCGAAGCAGTTGCGGTTGTCACGAGCCCGACAAAATCTTTCGTGACAAGTTGTTCTGGTAGCGGCAGCCGAGCAACGAGGTCGGGGTTTGCGGCGATGATGTCGCCGAGGAGTCGACTCGTTCCGGCAATCGTGCACAACGATTGCGCTGCGGCTGGCGACTCGCGAAATGTTTCAGAGATCTGCCGTGATTGCCGCGGACCAGTTAGAAGATTTCGGATGAGGAGAAGGCCCAGGTCTGGATCGGGCGAAAGGGAAAGCCAATCAAGCAACAGCGGCAACATCTGTTGCATTAAGCGACTCGAGCGATTGAGTCCGCGAGTGAGTTCGCCGAGCGCAGCAGCCGTGCGACGAGCGTCCACGAATCCGAATGCAGCCAGTCGGACCTCTGTCGCCTCTGCGCTTAGTGGCGACGCATCGTTGGATGTCGCTGCAAATGCTTCAAGAAGTGGACGGAAATAGACACGCTCATGAATCCCACGAACAGTGGTTTGGATGTGATGGAGTTCGCGTTCGAGTTGTTCGGCCGCGGTTCCGCGGGGTTCATCGCGACGGCCCATGACGCGAGCCAAGTGGTCAAGTGCGACTGTGTCAGTGGGGAGCGTGTGGACTTGCTGCTCATCGACGAGTTGTAGGCGATGTTCCACCGTTCGTAACTCGCGATAAGACGACGACATCTTTTCTGCGTCGTTGTCATCGATATATCCGGCACTCGACATTTCGTCGAGCATCATCAGAGTGGTTGCACCGCGAAGGTCGGGGTCGAGGTGGCCGTGCACGAGCTGCAGAAGTTGCACGGTGAATTCAATATCGCGAATTCCGCCCGGACCGAGTTTGAGCTCCCGATTACTGAGCCCTTTGCGCGCGACTTCGGCTTCGGTCCGAGCCTTCATTGCTCTCAATGAACGCAGGGCTTCAGCGTCGAATGGTCGGGCCCACAGCCACCGTTGGGCCGCCTCGAGCCACCGTTCGCCTATCTCGGTGTCACCCGCAACGGGGCGCGCCTTGAGTAGTGCTTGAAACTCCCAAGGTTCGGCCCAGCGATCCCAATACGCCTCGTAGGACGCCACGGTTCGGACAAGCGGACCATCACGACCTTCGGGTCGAAGATTGGCATCGACGCGGAAACAGCGTCGGGCGATGTCCATGATGGCGCGAGCTCTCCGCTCAAGTCCTTGACGCGGTCCGTCGCCTACAAACAACACATCGATATCGCTTGAGTAGTTGAGTTCGTTGCCTCCCAACTTGCCCATACCGATGATTGCGATGCTTGTGTCGCCGTCTTCGGTGAGTTGCCAAGACGCCTGCAGGACGTCGCGACCGAGTTCAGCCAAGTTGGCGCCGACCTCATCGAGGCGGTCGATGCCAATGAGGTCGCGTGCTGCAATTCGAAGGAATTCGAGATTTCGCCAAGCGACGAGGTCGTCGGCCGAGGTGGGGTTTGGTTCGGCCCGAGCGTCGGTGTCGGCGAGAACGGCAATTGAGTCGACGGGTCGGGCTTCGATGAGGCGGGTGAGTGATCGGCTCGCCGCAAGCACAGAGACGAGCGATAGGGCCAGCGCGGGAGTGCCGGCGGCTCCTGCGAGTGCGCCAGGAGCGATTTCGCTGAGACGGGCGAGGGCAACACGGACCGCGGCAGGCGAGGCACTGCGATCGGCGAGATTGAGCAGCTCAGTTGGAATTGGGGTCGCACCACCGGGGGTTGCCACAACTTTGAGGCTATTGCCTCGCGCGAAGGCCCGTAGTCTGCGGGGGTGCCCAGCCTGCGCATTGGTCTCGCCCAACTCAATACGGTCGTCGGCGATATCGATGGCAATGCGTCACGCATCATCGAAGTAATGACGCGGGCTACCGCACTCGGTTGCGACGTTCTTGCCTTCCCCGAACTGGCAATCACTGGCTATCCGCCCGAGGACCTTCTCTTGCGTTCGGGCTTTGTCGATGATGTACGAGCAGCGCTTGATCGAATCATCGTTGCATCGAGTTCCTGCACGACGATTGTGGGATTCGTCGAACAAGGATCAGCCTCCCGCGGAACCGCTGATCACGGTGAGGTCACCGCATCAGCTCAAGCAGTTGGTCGCCCTGTTCTCTTCAATGCTGCTGCGGTGATTTCGAGCGGCTCGTTACGCGGCGTATACCGCAAGCGCGAGCTGCCGAACTATTCGGTATTCGATGAAGCGCGCTATTTCGTTGCTGGCGATGGTCCAGTTCCCGTCTTTGAATCACACGGTGTTCGTTTCGGCGTTTCTATTTGTGAAGACGCGTGGACCGAGGGCGGACCAATTGCCGAACTCGGTGCTCAAGACGTGCAGCTGGTGGTGAACATCAATGCTTCACCGTTCAATGTTGGAAAGTCTCAAGAGCGTGCTGCAGTTGTTGCCGACCGAGCTCGCGAGGCGTCGGCGATGATCGCCTACGTCAACCAAGTTGGTGGCCAGGACGAACTCGTTTTCGATGGCGACTCAATGGTGATGTCGGCTGACGGAGTAGTGCTGGCCCGTGCGCCGCGGTTTGTTGAAGATCTCTATGTCGTTGATGTGGACATTGATCAGGCTGACGCAGTCATTGAGCGATCACACATCGACCAAACAGGCGTTGCCGAATCGCTCTCGGAAGAAGCCGAAGTCTGGAATGCACTCGTTCTCGCTACTCGTGATTTCGTTCTCAAAAATCGATTCTCTGATGTTGTGATTGGTTTATCGGGCGGCGTTGATTCAGCACTCGTTGCTGCGATCGCGGCTGACGCAGTTGGTCCCGAACACGTGCACGGCGTTCTGATGCCTTCGCGGTATTCGAGTGATCATTCGATTTCCGATGCCGTTGCGCTTGCCGACAACTTGGGAGTCGAGTACCGAACCATTGCGATTGAACCCGGACATTCAGCTCTCATGGGAATGCTTGCGTCATCCTACGACGGTCAGTCAATTGGCCTTGCTGAAGAAAACCTTCAGAGCCGATTGCGGGCCGTCACATTGATGGGTTTGTCGAACGCATTCGGTTGGCTCTTGCTCAACACTGGCAACAAGTCCGAATCCTCGGTTGGCTACTCAACGCTGTATGGCGATTCCGCCGGCGGGTATGCCGTCATCAAAGACGTCTCAAAGTTGCTTGTGTATCGACTTTGTCGGTATCGCAACGAACTCGCTGGGCGCGAGCTGATTCCTGAAAACGTTTTGGTGAAACCGCCATCAGCAGAATTACGTCCCGATCAACGTGACGACCAAAGCCTCCCGCCATACGAAGAGCTCGATCCGATTTTGGCGATGTATGTCGAAGGCGATCATTCGATCGAAGAAATCATTGCGGCGGGTCACGATCCGGCTGTCGTGAAACGAATTGTGGGTCTTGTCGATTTGGCGGAATACAAACGTCGCCAGTCGCCACCAGGGCCACGCGTGACGTCGAAGGCATTCGGCAAAGACCGTCGCCTTCCCATCGTCAACCGATATCGCCGGTAGTCGACTCCGCGATTCCCCTAACCTGCTTCTATGTCGTTTCTCACCGCAGGCGAATCCGTCGATCGCATGGCCGCGTACTGCCGCGTTGAGCAATTGCTCTTTGGACTGCTCGGTGGCTGGGCCGCCGAGGTTGAAGTACCTGCGGCGAAACTCGCGCTTCTCGGTGCAGCCGATCACAGCGGTTGGCGAGCAAAGCGTTGGTTCGAGATGTTGCCAACGGCACCGCCCGGACCTGACGCGTTGCTGACACCGACCACCGTCGAGCGTGAAGCGTTCGGCCTCGTCGCCGATCTTGTTGGCGAATCGCAAGGTGCCCGCATGGTTGTGGCCTATGAGGAACTCCTTCCGGGCCTGCGGTCGGCGATGGCCGACCACCTCGAGCGCACCACGGCCGTTGCCGATGGCCCGATACGGCGCATTCTGAAGATCTCCCTGACCGACATAGAGAACGATCTCGCTGAGGGCATTGGTCCGATGGACCTCGTGTTGACCACGGCGGCCGAGCGGTCGGCGGCGGATCGGGTTGGGGCCGAACTGGCCGTTGCCAACGCCCGAATCGGCCACATTTTCGGGGCCTGACGACTCTTTCTCGGCCAATCGGGACCCGCTTGGTTGGGGGGCTTGACCGGACCGGTATCGTTGACACACCCCGGCGGCCCCCATGGCCGATTCTCCGGGCCGAAGTCCCGAGGTGTGGCAGTGGCAAAGGAACGTGTCGAACGCGACGAAGAGGATCTCGTTCGTCTCTATCTCACTGACATTGGCCAGTACCCCCTGCTCACGAAGGACGACGAAGTCCGTCTGGCGCAGGCCATCGAGGGTGGTGTCGCAGCTCGCGCCGAAATGGACGCAGCCAAGACCCTCACCGTTGCTCGCAAGCGCGAACTGAAGCGTTCAATCAAGCAGGGCGACGACGCCGAGCGCACCTTCGTGCAGTCCAACCTTCGTCTTGTTGTCTCGATCGCAAAGAAGTATCAAGCCTCTGGTCTTCCGCTTCTTGATCTCATTCAGGAAGGCAACCTTGGCCTGATGCACGCCGTCGAGAAGTTCGACTGGCGTAAGGGTTTCAAGTTCTCGACCTACGCAACCTGGTGGATCCGTCAGGCCATCACTCGCGGTATCGCAAACACGGGTCGCACCATCCGTCTCCCAGTTCACGCTGGCGACACGCTTGCTCGTTTGCAGAAGGCGCGTGCGCGCCTTGAACTGAAGCTTGGCCGTCCCGCAACCCTCGCCGAACTTTCGGCCGAGGTTGAAATGCCGGAAGACAAAGTCACCGAGGCGCTTCGCTTCGCTGCCGAGCCGCTTTCGCTCTCTGAGCCCCTTCGTGAAGACGGCGATGCCGAACTTGGCGACGTTGTTGAAGATCGCTCTGCTGAATCTCCGTTCGAGGTTGCTGCCACTGCGCTGCTTCCCGAAGAAATCAGCCGACTGCTTTCACCACTCGACGAGCGTGAGCGCGAAATCCTCAAGCTTCGTTTCGGTCTCGACCGCGGCGAACCTCGCACACTTGAAGAAGTTGGCGAACACTTCAACCTCACTCGTGAGCGCATTCGTCAGATCGAAGCTCGTGCAATGTCGAAACTTCGTCATCCGTCGTCAGACACCGGCGCACGCGACCTGCTCGCCGTCTGATCGTTTCGCGGAGTTACCGCGGCCATGGTCAATCAGTTCGACGACGATCCCGATGCTGAGTTTCCAACTGCTGGTGTTCCACCGGCACCTTCAGTGACGCCCGGACCCAATCCGCCACCGCCTGCATCGGCAACTGATGACACCACCGACCAACGGGGTTGTGTTGCTGTGCTCATCGTGGGCGCCGTGTTGGCAATCATTGCGCTGGTTCTTGCCATCGTGTTGGTCGTCATCGGATTGCGCATTTTCGGAAAATCCGACGAGAGTGCAAACGCGAAAATTCTGCAAGAGGTCTTCGTTGAAACCGGCATTGCCACTGCGAGCCGCGATGCCGTCCACCCGCCGCAGCGAGACATTCACCTCGGAGCCTGCGAAAGCGATGGCGGCGAGGGCATCAAGGCCTCAGGAACCCTCACGAACTGGACCAGCCAACCCGCCGATTATGCGATCGACGTGTCGTTCCGCACGACCGGGCCAGGCAGCACAGGCGAGGAATTCGCCGCAAGCTCCATCACCGTCAAAGCCGTACCCGAGCATGCGACCACCAATTGGGCCGCGAGTGCTCCAGGCCCGGATGAAGGCGCCTACGCCTGTCGGGTGATCACCGTGAACCGTTGGCCCGCCGGGACAGCCCCTCCGTCCTGAGTGCACCACAGTCGCAATGGAACCGAACGCAGGGTCCGTCCTAGAGTGACGTCCATGAAGAAGCTTCTCGTGCTCATCGTCGTTGTCGCCCTCGCCGCATTTGCGGTGAAGAAACTGCAAGACGCCTGAATCAGGCTGACCTCGACGTTGATCGTCGGGTCAGAAACCACCACCCGAGGAAGAGTCCTGCGGACACCCCGGTGGCGATCGCCGCCCCTGTCGCAATGCGACCAGGGGGCGGAAGCGTGACGCGTTCTCGCAATGGAACGCGTCGCGTGAAGGAAAGGATGGGCCATCCTTCAGCCATTGCAATGCGTGTGAGTTCTCGATCGGGATTCACCGCGACTGGATGACCAACGGCGCGCAACATCGGTTCGTCGGTTGCTGAGTCGGAATAGGCCCAACTCTTTTCGAGGTCGATGTTTCGTGTCGCCGCGACATCGGCAATGGCCTCGGCTTTGTAGGGGCCGTAGGCATAGACATCGACTTCGCCGGTGTAGTTGCCGTCTTGATCGATGCGCGCTCGACTGGCGATTGCGCCATCGGCGCCGAGATAGGACGCAAGAGGAATCACGATTTCTTCCGGCGACGCCGAAACGATGAAGACGAGGCGGCCCGCGTCTCGATGTTCCTGGATGAGTTCGAGCGCTTCGTCGTAGACAATGGGGTCGATGACATCGGTGAGCGTGTCGCGAACCAATGAGCCGACTGCGTCATGATCCCAACCGCGGGTGATGCGCAAAGCGGACTCGCGGAACTTGCGCATGCGTTCTTCGTCGGCACCGAGGGTGTGGAAGACGAGACCATTCCACGCAGCACGCGCCATGACTCGACGATTGATCATTCCCGCCTGACGGAAGGATTTTCCGAACGCAACCATCGACGCGCGTGCAATGACAGTTTTGTCGAGATCGAAAAACGCTGCTTCCACGTCTCCGAGCATACGGGTGGGGGTGGCGAAACCTGAGCCGCCGAATGTCACGTTGGCACCGATGACCCTTGACGTAGATGTCGCGGCTTCGTACGGTGCCGCCACCTTCCCTTCTCTGCGGTGTTGTTCTCAGGAGGGTGAATGGTGTTTTCGTGTTGGTCGGCAAAAGGCGGATCAGGGACAACGGTGGTTGCTGTCGCGTTGTCGGTGTTGTTTGGTCGCGAGTCCGCTTCGGGGTCTGTCCTGGTTGACCTTGAAGGCGACGCGCCCATCGTGTGTGGTGTTCCGCAACCCGACGGGCCCGGGATCTCGGACTGGTTGGCAGCCTCACCTTCGGTTGGCGCGGCCGCGATCACGCGCCTTGAACACCCAGTCGCGAGTGGCGTTCATCTGGTGCCTCGGGGTCGTCGCTCGCTTTCGGGCGAAGATCGAGTGACAGTGTGCGCTCAGCACCTGCGCAACGACGAGCGGCCGGTCGTCGTCGATATCGGATGCGTGACGGGGGACAACGATCCCGATGACCTCGTGCGGCGCAGGTTCATCGAAGCAGCAACGACCTCCCTTCTCGTGACCCGTCCTTGTTTCATCTCACTGCGACGAGCGCTGTCTTTGCCGATCCGCCCGGCGGGCGTCGTGCTTGTCGAAGATCCCGGTCGGGCCTTAGGTCGAAGCGATATCGAAGATGTTCTTGGCGTTCCTGTGGTGGCAACGGTTGCCGTCGATGCTGCTGTGGCTCGCGCTGTGGACTCAGGGCTTTTGGCATCTCGACTCCCTTCGACACTCGGGAGGGCACTACGTGATGTCGCCTGACAACAGTCCCAACGCAACCCTCACACCCCTGGTGGAATCGGTGCACCGACAGTTGCTTGATCGCGGTCATCGTGATGCTGCGTCAGTTGCCCGGCTGGTCGTTGATCATGACCCTTTGCTCGACGATCAATCGGTTGCCGATGTTGTGAGCCGAGTGCACTCGCGTGTGGCTGGGCTCGGTGTGCTCGATCCGTTTCTCGCGGACGGTACGGTCGACGAAGTCATGATCAACGGTTCAGGCGACCTCTGGGTGGAACGAAACGGTCGTCTCGAATGTACGGGCGTACTCATCGACAGCGCGACGACCTACGCCCTGCTCGAACGAATCGTCGCGCCGCTTGGTCTGCGTATTGATCGCACCTCGCCGTGGGTCGATGCGCGTCTTGCTGACGGCTCTCGGGTCAACGGGGTGGTGCCTCCGCTTGCAGTCGATGGGCCATTGCTCACGATTCGGCGTTTTGGTGCCCGGCGTGTGCACATCTCCGAGAGTTGCACTCCTGGCGTGGCCCGTTTGCTCGAGTGGGCGGTACAAGCTCGCTGCAACATCGTCGTGAGCGGTGGGGCCGGTGCAGGAAAGACCACGTTGCTCAACGCTGTTGCCGGATTCATTCCGTCAGACGAGCGCGTTGTCACGATCGAAGATGCGGCGGAGCTCCGTTTGCCCGGTCGTCATGTCCTGCGGTTGGAGTCGCGTCCTGCAAATGCCGAAGGTGCCGGTGAGGTCGCGATTCGAGACCTTGTTCGCAATGCCCTACGAATGCGTCCTGACCGAATCGTCGTCGGCGAGGTTCGTTCGGGCGAAGCCATTGACATGTTGCAGGCAATGAACACTGGCCACGACGGTTCGCTGTCTACCTGTCATGCCAATTCGCCAGCCGACGCCATTCGCCGACTCGAAACTCTTGTATTGATGGGTGATGTTGCATTGCCGCTTGCTGCAGTGCGAGAGCAGTTGCGAGCAGCCATTGACCTCATCGTGCACG
>CAEZUO010000034.1_pt1 | contig 16724 bp, 13 predicted proteins | sample 7264501 | NCBI WGS metagenome assembly CAEZUO01 (sample SAMEA6813832, study PRJEB35770) | freshwater metagenome | biome: Freshwater; feature: Freshwater reservoir; material: water | place: Czech Republic | collected 2016-04-20 | depth 0.5m m
GCTTGCGGACCGAACGGAAGACCAACGGTTCGAGAGACAACCCAAGTAGCGATGATGCCGACGTTGACGATGATTGCCGACGCCCAAACCCACCTTCGTGGTCTGGCAACGATCAGAACGGCAAACGCGCATTGGTACGCGGCGATCAATAGAAAGAACCAGCCGTGCGCCCAATCTTCGGAAAGGTGATGTGGCGCGTAACCGAAATGCACTGCTCCGGTGGTTAGTGACAGTACTGCGGCAAGCCAACGAACATTCAGGTCTCGATCGAATTGATCGGAACTGTTTCGTGATCTTGAGGACTGATCAACTATCGGATCATTTGGTTGTTGTGCGGCGGTGGTTCCCGAATCCATCGAAGCTCCAAGTCGTTTCTATGTAAAAGTGCCGGGGCGAGGATTGGAGGTGTCTCTCCGCAGACGCCCACTCGTGCTCAGACTCTAGGTGGCAGGGTCGAAAAAGGTCCTGCAAGGCCAAGCGATCGTACGCCCCAGCGAAGAAGAAACCACGGAGGCTCAGTGTGCCTGGTGTTGCGTTCGATGTTCGGCAGTTCCACCCACTACGAACAACGGACCTGGACCAAAAGTCCTAGGTCCGTTGTCAATCGGGCTTTCAATGCCTTTCGGGCACCGATGAAATCCTGTGAAAGTGCTGTTCAGATGGTCGGGGAAGGGAGATTCGAACTCCCGGCCTCCTGCTCCCAAAGCAGGCGCGCTACCAAGCTGCGCCATTCCCCGGCGAGAGCAGCGTACAGGTAGAACTCGAGGCCTCCGAACGAGGTCGATTCGCGACCGGATCTCTCGGATGGACGGGGCCGCGAACCACACCGGTAGACTCGCCAACCTGTGAAATCAACTGTCGAAGCCCTCGAGGGCAACAAGGTCAAGCTGTCCGTCGAGGTCGACGAGCAGGAATTCGAATCAGCCGTTGATGCGGCGTTCAAAAAGATCGCTCGCGATGTGCGCATTCCTGGGTTCCGTCCCGGCAAAGCGCCACGTCGGGTTCTTGAGTCACATATCGGCGCTGGTGCCGGTCGTGCTCAAGCATTGAACGATGCATTGCCGGACTATTACTCCGAGGCGGTGCTTGCCAACGAGGTCGATGTCATCGCGCCTCCCGAGATCGAAATCACCGATGGTCAAGAATCGGGAACGGTGAAGTTCGACGCGATTGTCGAAGTTCGTCCAGTGATCACCGTGAGCGGTTATGCCGATCTTTCTGTCGAGATCCCGGCGCCGACACCTTCGGACGAAGAAATCGATGCGCAGCTTGAGCGTTTCCGAAACCAATACGGAGATCTCGAAGTTGTTGAGCGTGCCGCCGACACGGGTGACTACGTCACGATCGATATCGAAGGCTCACAGAACGACGAGGTCCTCGAAGGCCTTGTTGCGAGTGCGTATCTCTACGAGGTCGGTTCTGCCGGCATCGTCCCCGAACTCGACGAGCAACTCGTCGGCGTCGCATCTGGCGATACACGTTCATTCGACGCAGCACACCCCAATGGTGAAGAAGAAGATCCACTTCACTTCGAAGTCACGGTCACCGAAGTCAAGGCCAAGGTTCTTCCCGAACTCAATGACGAATTCGCCGCTCAGGCATCAGAGTTCGAGACCATGGCGGCCTGGCGTGACGATCTCGTCACCCGCATGACCGAAGTCCGCAAGGCGCAGTCGCAAATGATCGTTCGCGAAAAGATCGGCGAAGCACTTGCCGAACTCGTCACAGATGAGCTTCCCGAGCCTCTCGTTGCCGCTGAAATGAACGAGCGTCTCCAAGACATGGCGATGCGTCTGCAGGCACAGGGTTTGTCGCTCGAACAGTGGCTTCAGTTCTCCGGAACCGACACAGAACAGTTCCTTGACGACCTCAAGACCACTGCAGAACGTTCGGCTCGAGTTGACCTCGCACTCCGCGCCATTGCGTTGGCCGAGGCCATCGAGGCGCTCGAAGAAGATCTCGACCTTGAGTTCGAGGCTGTTGCTGCTCGCGTGCAGCAGGACAGCGATGTGGTTCGGACTCAGCTCGTCGACGCCGGCCATCTTCCTGCTCTGAAGACCGACATCTCGAAGCGCAAGGCGCTTGATTGGCTGACCGAGTCAGTCACGATCACCGATGAAGCTGGCAACAGCATCGTTTTTGCCGATCTTGCAGTCGCAGACGACGAGGATGGCGATACCGTTCCGGAGACCCCAGCGTCCGAGGAGGACGAAACCGAGTGACCGAATCCAGCGGCTTGGCCAACCTCAAGATCAGCAACTACATCCCGAATCCGACGGTTATTTACGAAACCAGTCGTGGTCAGACCATCACCGCCGATCTCTATTCGCGTTTGCTGAAGGAAAACATCATCTTTATCGGTACGCCGATCGATGACACCGTTGCCAATCTCATCTGCGCCCAGCTGCTGCATCTCGAGTCGGAAAATCCCGACAAGGACATCAACATCTACATCAACAGCCCAGGTGGCGATGTTCTTGCGCTCATGGCGATCTACGACACTATGCAGTTCGTAAAGCCCGACATCATGACTATCTGCTTCGGCCAGGCTGCCTCTGCAGCCGCTGTTCTCCTCGCTGCCGGCACCCCCGGCAAGCGCCTTGCCCTGCCCCACGCCCGAGTTCTGATCCACCAGCCCTACGCCGGTGCCCAGGGTCAGGCCACCGATATCGAGCTGGCGGCCCGAGAGATTCTCCGCATCCGATCCCTGCTGGAAGAGGTCCTTTCCTTCCATACAGGACAGACCCAAGAGAAGATCCACCGGGACACCGACCGGGACTTTGTAATGTCTGCAGAGGAAGCGAAGGACTACGGGATCATCGACGAGGTGATTTCAGTCCGGGAGCTCGCCGATACGAGCGGTCCAATCACGGCCATTCGTTAAGACTCAACAGACCAAGGGGTACCCCAACGTGGCCAAGTTCGGAGATGGTGGCGAACTTCTGAAGTGCTCGTTTTGCGGGAAGTCCCAGAAGCAGGTCAAGAAACTGATCGCTGGTCCTGGTGTCTACATCTGCGACGAGTGCATCGACCTCTGCAACGAGATCATCGAAGAGGAACTTTCCGAAACCGGAGAGTTGTCGCTTGAAGAACTCCCGAAGCCGGTTGAGATCTTTGAGTTCCTGAATGACTACATCGTCGGCCAGGAGCAAGCCAAGCGCATCCTGTCGGTGGCGGTGTACAACCATTACCGCCGAGTTCAATACGGCGCTGCGCAGCGCGACGATGTCGAACTCGCGAAGTCGAACATCCTTCTCATTGGTCCGACTGGCTGCGGTAAGACACTTCTCGCACAGACCCTTGCTCGCATGCTGAACGTTCCGTTCGCTATTGCTGATGCCACCGCACTCACTGAAGCCGGTTATGTCGGTGAAGACGTAGAGAACATTTTGCTCAAGCTCATCCAGGCTGCCGACTACGACGTCAAGAAGGCCGAGACCGGCATCATCTATATCGACGAAATCGACAAGGTCGCTCGCAAAGCCGAGAACCCATCGATCACCCGCGATGTTTCTGGCGAAGGTGTGCAGCAGGCGCTGTTGAAGATTCTTGAAGGAACAACTGCATCGGTTCCACCGCAGGGCGGCCGCAAGCACCCGCATCAGGAGTTCATTCAGATCGACACGACCAACATTCTTTTCATCTGCGGTGGCGCATTCGCTGGCATCGACAAGATGATCGAAAGTCGCATTGGTAAGAAAGGCATCGGCTTCTCCGCAGAACTTCGTTCCGAAAAGACCGATGTCGGAGCGCTCTACAAGAGCATCCTTCCGGAAGATCTCATTAAGTTCGGTCTCATACCTGAATTCATCGGCCGACTCCCAGTGGTTGGTGCTGTCGCGAATCTCGACCGTGAAGCGCTTGTCGAGATCCTCGTAGAGCCCCGCAACGCGCTCGTGAAGCAGTACCAAAAGTTCTTCGAGTTCGAAGACGTCGAGCTTGAGTTCACCCCCGAAGCCCTTAATGCAATTGCCGATCAGGCACTCGTTCGCGGCACGGGCGCTCGTGGTCTTCGTGCGATTCTCGAAGAAGTTCTTCTCGAGATCATGTACGACCTTCCCAGTCGTGAAGATGTGGCCAAAGTCATCATCGGCGCCGAGTCCGTGCTTGAAAGGACTGAACCGATCTTCATCACACGGGCCAGTACTCCTCGCACTAACCGCCCACGTCGCGCTGCGTCGTAGTTCGCAACCCACCATTCCATTGCGTCCGACTCTGTGAACTTCAACGAATCACTCGCGTACCTCGACACGCATATCAATCTCGAAGCAACGGCGGGTCTCATTCATGGCCTGTCGCTCGATCACATGCGCAGCCTCGTCGGCGTGCTCGGAGATCCACAGGAGTCGTTCCGAGTCATTCACGTGACTGGTACGAACGGCAAGGGATCGACCGCACGCATGATCACGGCGTTGCTGGTCGAACACGGGCTCTCGGTTGGCACCTACAGCAGTCCGCATTTGCAGCGGATTAACGAGCGAATCTGCTGGAACGGCGAGACCATTTCCGACGAACAGTTCGCGTCGGTGGTCACGGAGATTGCGCGTGTAGCCCCTCTCTCAGGGATCACTCCATCGTTCTTTGAACTCCTCACCGCTACTGCGTTGTTGTGGTTTGCCGAGTCTGCTGTTGATGTCGCCGTTATTGAGGTTGGATTGCTCGGCCGATACGACGCCACGAATGTGTGCGAGGCCGACGTCGCTGTCATCACCAATATTGGTCGCGACCACACCGACGGCGAAGGGGAGTGGGAACAAGCGATTGCTACCGAGAAGGCCGGCATCATCACCGGCACGTCGACGCTTGTGACTGGAGTTACCGATCCGACGCTGAAGGCCATCTTCGATGCCGAGGGTCCAGAGCGCATGTATGCCGCCGATGTCGATTACGAGGTCATAAGCGATCTCTATGCCGTCGGCGGCCACCTCATCGATCTCCGCACACCATTCGGCACCTATGAAGATCTTCTCGTGCCGTTGCATGGCGCACATCAGTCTGACAATGCGGCAACGGCGATTTGTGCGGTGGAGGCATTCTTCGATCGGTTGCTCGATGAAACCGTCGTACAGGAAGCTTTTCGCTCAGTCACGATGCCAGGTCGTTTCGAAGTTGTTTCGCACTCGCCACTATTGATTCTCGATGGTGCGCACAATCCCGACGGTGCGCGAGCTGCAGCACTGACATTGCGAGACGAGTTCGATGTCGCTGGTCGACGAGTTCTTGTTGTCGGCATGCTGGGCGGCCGCGATGTCGTCGAGATGCTTGAGTCACTCGATGTTCGCAATGCTGACCTCGTCATTGCGTGCACGCCGAACAGTCCACGCGCAGTAGCAGCCGCGGATGTGGCCGCTGTGGTCCGAGCCATGGGCGTAATGGTCGAGCAGATCGACGATGTGCCGACCGCTGTTCAACGGGCAATCGATGTATCGACCGAAGACGACGTCATCCTCGTAACTGGATCGCTTTATGTTGCTGGCGCAGCACGAACTGCAGTCGAAGTCATCGCTCGTCGCGGAGATTGACTCTGACGTCGGGGGCGAATCGCATCTCGACCGACGGTTGGTCTAGCGTTCGTCGCATGGATCGCACGTTCATTATCTGCAAGCCCGACGCCGTCGAAAGAGGCCTCGTCGGAGAAATCCTCGGCCGTTTCGAAGCTCGGAACCTCAAGATCGCTGCGGCTGAACTGCGCACGATCGACCGAGCCACCGCCGAGACGCACTATGGCGAGCATGCCGATAAGCCGTTCTTCGCTGAATTGGTGGAATTCATTACCCGTGGCCCGGCCCTCGTTGCGGTCATCGAAGGTCCTGAGGACACATGGCAGGTTGTCCGCACGATGATGGGGGCGACGAACCCCCGAGATGCCGCTCCAGGCACCATTCGTGGCGATCTCGGCATTCTCTTCACCGAGAACCTGATTCATGGCAGCGATGGCCCCGAATCGGCTCAGCGAGAGATCGCACTTTTCTTTCCAGGGCTCTGATTTCAGGCTCAGTTGGTCCCGCGAGGGCCGCGGACTAGCCTTTCCACAGGACGGAGAGAGTCACGCGCAGTGCTGCGCGGGCTCGTTGGAACCGTCGTCTCTCTGAAAACTCTCTAGATCCGCACCTTCGTCGTCGCTCTTGCGCAGAGCAACAGGCCCAGAGCTCCAACGGGAGGCTCATCCCATGGCCGGGAATATCTTCAGCTCAATCTCTTCAAGCATCTCCAATTCGATCGCCTCACGTGACTCGCTGTCCAACATTGTTGGTCGAGACATGGCGGTCGATCTGGGCACCGCAAACACACTTGTGTACGTCCGCGGCGAGGGCATCGTGCTCAACGAGCCCTCGGTCGTCGCTATCAATGTCAAAGATGGTCGACCAGTCGCTGTTGGTGCTGAAGCGAAGCGCATGATCGGCCGCACGCCATCGCATATCCAAGCGATTCGACCGCTTCGCGATGGTGTGATCGCTGATTTCGATATTTGCGAGAAAATGCTCCGCTATTTCATTCAGAAGGTGCACACCTCGAAGTGGGCAAAGCCTCGCATGGTGATCTGCGTGCCGTCGGGCATCACTCCGGTTGAACAGCGCGCTGTTCAGGAGGCTGCAGAGTTCGCCGGTGCGCGTAGGCCGGCCTACATCATCGAAGAACCGATGGCCGCGGCGATTGGTGCGGGGCTTCCAGTCCAGGAACCAACCGGAAACATGATCGTCGACATCGGTGGTGGAACCACGGAAGTTGCCGTTATCTCTCTTGGCGGCGTTGTTGCGTCTCAATCGGCCCGCGTCGGTGGCGATGCACTTGATGCAGCAATCATCAACTACATCAAGAAGGAATACAGCCTTGCCTTAGGCGAGCGCACTGCTGAAGAAGTGAAGATGGCGCTCGGCTCCGCATGGCCTCTCGAAGTTGAGTTGCACGCCGAAATCCGCGGACGCGATTTGGTAACCGGACTACCAAAGACCATCGTGACCACGACAGAAGAAATTCGCGAAGCAATTGAAGAACCGGTTGCTGCGATCGTCGATGCAGTCAAGGTGACTCTTGATAAGACCCCGCCCGAACTTTCGGCGGACATTATGGAGCAAGGAGTCGTTCTCGCCGGAGGCGGTGCGCTGCTTCACGGAATCAGCGAGCGTCTTGAGCACGAAACCGGTATGCCGATCGTCATTGCGCAGAACCCCCTCTTTTCGGTTGCGATTGGTTCCGGCCAATCGCTTGAGGAGTTCGACGCTTTGAAGGGCGTGCTCTTCTCGTCGACCATCAACTGAGTCGAATCAGGACATGGCATCGTCAAGACGCGGTGGGCGGGCACGCATCACCATCAGCCTTCTGCTGCTTTCGGCAGTATTGCTGCTTACGCTTGATGGCCGTGGTTCAGGCCCCATTCAGTCTGTGCGGAGTGCGGTACTCACGGTGTTGTCACCGCTTGGTAGCGCTGCGACGACTGTTGCTAGCCCTTTTCGCGATGCATGGAACAGCGCGTTCGATCAGAGTGATTTGAAGAAGGAAAACGACGCTCTTCGTGAAGAGAATGATCGTTTGAAGGGTGACATCACCGCGAATTCAATCGCCAAAGAGCAACTGCAGCAGCTATTGCAACTTGTTGGCATTCCATTTGTTGGAGACACACCAGTCGTGCACACGAGAGTTGTGTCCGGAGCAGTTGGAAATTTCGGCGATCGCCTTGTGCTTGATAAGGGCTCATCTTCTGGCATTGAACGCAACATGCCTGTTGTCACCGGCGAAGGCCTTATTGGAAAAGTCGTCGAGGTTGGTGAGAACCGATCGGTTGTCTCCCTGTTGTCGAGCGGCACGTTCAAAGTCGGATTCTCCGTCGTTGGTACAGCAGCGATTGGCATTGCGCAGGGAACGGGTGGCGATGGATTGCTCCGGGGCTCAAATATTGATTCTCGTCAGTCCATCTCGGTTGGGGCGATCGCGGCCACAAGTGGCCTGGCTGGTAGCCCTTTCCCTCCGAACCTGCCCATTGGAACGATTACGGCTGTTCGAACAAACGATGCTGCGCTCGAATCCACAGTTGATATCGCGATGTTCGCCAATTTGAACGACCTCGTTTACGCCGATGTTGTGCTTTGGAAGCCGGCAGGGTGATCATGGAACATCCGGCGGTTCGGTACGCGTTGATCATCGGGACGGCTGCGTTCTTGCAGTACACGCTGTTCACACAATTTCGCATCGCTGGGGTGAGTGCAGACCTTTTGTTGGTGGTGGCGATTGCGGCCGGAGTTGTTGCAGGGTCAGAGCGTGGCGCCGTTGTTGGTTTCGCATGTGGGCTCTGCCTGGACCTCATGGTTGTGACACCGTTCGGACTCGGTGCGATCTCCGGTCTCGTGGCCGGTGTGGTTGCTGGCGCACTTGAGGGAGCCACGATTCATTCGGCAAGGTGGTTGACCGCTGCTATTGCATTCATCTCGAGCGGCGCTGGTGTGCTTTCATTCGCTATCGCTGGATCGCTCCTCGGTCGCCCCGACATGCTCTCGTTTCATGTCCTCACTGTTTTAGGCGTGGTGGGTGCATCATCAGCCCTGCTCGTCTTCCCGATTGTCAAGATCTGTCGATGGGCTGATCCCGAAGATGCTCTGTTGCGGGCTGCAGTCCGCTGACGGCTTCTATCTGCTGAACTAGAGGGGCTGTGACTGCCCTCGCTTCCACACCACACCTCTCGAAACCCTGAACCATGGACACCACCTCGCCTCGTCTCCGAATGAGCATTCTCGGTGTTGTGGTGATGGCCTGTTTCGTCGCGCTCTTCGCTCGGCTCTGGTATCTGCAGGTGTTGGAAGCCCCGGCTCTTGCTGTGCAAGCCACCGCGAATCGAACTCGAACGATTGGAACTGAGGCTCCCCGTGGCCGCATCTTCGATTCGAAGGGCAGAGTCATCGTCGACAATCGCACGTCGCTCATTGTTTCGATCGATCGCAATGAGTTGAAGAAGGTCAAGAAACGCGACGAATTAATCGCAAGGCTTGCCGATGTACTGACGGCGAATGGTGCGCCGATCAAGATCTCCACAATCGAGAAACGACTTTCGGAGAAGAAGGCCGATCAGCTACAGGCAATCCCGATTGCCTCTGATGTCACCGAAGAAGTCATTCATCACCTGTCGGAATACACCGAAGACTTTCCCGCTGTGTCGTATGAACGCAAGACCGTTCGTGTGTATCCCTACGGCGCGGTTGCTTCCAACATTCTTGGTTACACCGGTCGAATTACGGCCGAGACTCTCAAGACACTCGAGCCGGGCACTGATCCTGACGGAGTCGAGAAGTCCTATCAACCAGATTCCATCATTGGACTGGCCGGTGTTGAGTCGACCTATGAAAAGGAACTCCGAGGCACCCCAGGCATCGAACTTGTGCAAGTCGATTCCAAGAATCGGCCTGTCGGCACCGAGTCGTATCAGCCTCCGAAGTCGGGTAACGACATTCAGCTCCACATCGATATCGATGTTCAGATGCGAGCCGAGCAGGCTCTCGTCGATCGCCTCAATGTGTTGCGTGGAACCGCTCAGAAGGACGGAACGAAACGAGCAGCTCCGGCCGGTTCCGTCGTTGTGCTCGACCCGCGAGACGGGGGAGTCGTGGCGTTGGCTTCGGCCCCCGGATATGACCCGCAAGAGTTCGCAAACGGCATAAGCCAAGAGCGTTATACCCAACTCCAAAATATCAATGGCGCGAGTGCGCTTATTGATCGTTCGATTACGGGTCAGTACGCGCCTGGATCAACATTCAAACTCGTGACGGCGACGGCTGCGCTAAGCAACGGTTTGATTGATGGGAATTCATCGATCTACGACGATGGTGTTTATGAAGTTGGTAATCCGCCTCAGAAATTTACGAATGCTGGTGAGGTGAAGAACGGCAATATCAACGTTGTGCGTGGACTTACAGTTTCTTCCGATGTCTACTTTTATTGGCTTGGCGATCGGATGGATGGCACGACGCTGATTCAAGATTCGGCGACCGCGTTCGGATTCGACAAGAAGACTGGTATTGACCTTCCCAACGAATCGGCTGGTTACGTCTTGACGAAAGCCGAAAAGAAGGCACTTCACAACAAGTATCCCGATGCCTACCCCAATGGAGATTGGTACACCGGTGACAACGTTCAGTTGGCAGTTGGCCAGAACGTGATCGTTGTTACTCCTTTGCAGATTGCTCGCGCCTACGCTGCGTTCGCCAACGGCGGAACCGTCTACCAACCGCATGTTGTTTGGAAGATTCTCAAGCCGAACAGCACGGTGACCAATCCTGATGATGTTCTTAGGGTGATCGCTCCAGTTGTCACAGGCACAGTCACCTTGCCTCCGGATGTTCGCGGTCCCATCGAGTCTGGGCTCGAGGGTGTCACGAGTGGCGCGGGCACTGCAGCCTCGGCATTCGTTGGGTTCGACCAGACGGCCTTCCCTGTCGTCGGCAAGACCGGCACTGCACAGGTGGACGGAATCGCTGACACCTCGCTCTTCGCGTCGTATGGTCCTGCTCTCTCTCCGAAATGGGTGGTCACCGCAGTCATGGAAGAGTCAGGGTTCGGCGCAGAAGCATCAGGAGAAGTATCTCGACGCGTCTATGAATTGCTTGCGAATCAAACGCTGACTGATGCCGGAACCGCAACCATTGGATCGAGCGACTGATGCTGCCTCAGTCGATTTCTTCTCGGGCATCGAACATGAGTCGGCGTGACCCGACAGCCCCACTTCGACACGTTGATCCGGTGCTGATTGCGTGCACCGTGATCCTTTCGATCGTTGGAGTGATCGCCGTCTACAGCGCAACGCGTGGTCCCGGGCCGGATTATTCGAAGGCGTATCTCTACAAGCAATCGACATTCATGGTGATCGGCGCTGGGGCGATGATTGTCTTCAGCATCGTTGACTATCGAAAGCTTCACGACTGGGCGTGGGTGTTCTACGGAATTACGACAGCTCTTCTTGTCTTGGTCGTTTCTCCTTTAGGCAGCCAGTCCAATGGTGCGCAGTCATGGTTTGCTCTCGGGCCCTTTCAATTGCAGCCCGCCGAGTTCTCGAAACTGTCACTCATCGGGGCCCTCGCATTTCTTCTTTCGGAGTTTCGAGGTGATATCGATATTCGCCGCCTCGTAGCGCTCCTCGCGACAGCGGCATTACCAATGGCGCTGATCATGTTGCAGCCCGATCTCGGTGAGACGTTGATCCTCGTTGCAATCACGATGGCGATCATGCTCGTGGGTGGTCTCCCGACGAAGTACATCGCGGTACTGACGATCGTTGGCGTTATCGGAGTTGTTGGCGCGTTGAATTCCCCATTGTTGGCTGAGTATCAACGAAATCGATTAACGGCGTTTGTAAATCCGAGCGATAAATCGAACGCCGCGCTCTACAACATTGAACAAAGCCAACAAGCCATCGCCAATGGCCAAATCACCGGTCAAGGGCTCTTCGATGGACCCCAGACCAAGTTGGGATTCGTTCCGGAGCAGCAGACCGACTTCATCTTTACTGCCGTCGCCGAACAATTCGGGTTCGTTGGTTCGGCGACGGTGCTGCTCTTGTACGGGCTGCTCTGTTACCGGATCTGGCGAATTGCCCAGGTATCCAAGGATTCCTTTGGCACCTATCTCTGCGTTGGGGTTCTGGCGATGTTCGCCTTTTCGGCATTTGAGAACGTGGGCATGGCGATGGGAATCATGCCGGTGACCGGCATTCCGCTGCTTTTGATCAGCGCTGGTGGTTCCTCGACCATCACGGCTTTGGCGGCTCTGGGGCTGGTTCTCAACGTCCACATGCGCCGGTTCCAGTAGTCGGGGGCACCACCGGTAGCATCTACGGGTCATGACCGATGTGTGGCCCCAGTTGGAGCCCCTCTTGGCCAAGGTGGCGAAACCTGCTCGCTACATCGGCCTTGAGGACGGAGCTCGTACCCCGCACCATGCCCCCGACAAGGTGGCATGGTTGTTGTCGTACCCCGACACCTACGAAATCGGTCTGCCCAATCAGGGTCTGCAGATTCTTTACGAAATCCTCAACGAGAATCCGCATGCGGTAGCCGAGCGGGCCTATGCCCCGTGGACCGACCTCGAGGGTCTCCTTCGCGATCAAAACATTCCGCTGTTCTCGCTCGATAGTCATCGCCCTGCGGGACTGTTCGATCTCATCGGCTTCAACCTTTCTGCTGAACTCACCTACACGAACCTTCTCAACATGGTTGATCTCGCCGGCGTGCCGGTGCGCAGCGCCGACCGCCGACCTGAGCACCCGTTGATCGTCGCCGGTGGACACTGCACGTATAACCCCGAGCCAATCGCCGATTTCTTGGACATCGTCGTCTTGGGCGACGGTGAAGAAGTCATCACCGAGATCAACAAAGTGGTGCGCGACTGGAAGAAGTCAGGCCGCACCGAAGGCAGCCGTGAAAACGTCCTCCGTGAGTTGTCGCACATCGTTGGCGTTTACGTCCCGTCGATGTATGACGTCACCTTCGAAGGCGCCAACCTAGTTGCGGTTACTCCTCGTTATCCCGATGTTCCTGAACGGGTTGAAAAGCGCACAGTCGCCGATCTCGCCGAGTTCCCGTATCCCAAGACGCAGCTGGTTCCGATTACCGAGGTCGTCCACGATCGGCTGAACGTCGAAGTATTCCGTGGTTGCACTCGTGGCTGTCGTTTCTGCCAGGCCGGCATGATCACTCGACCAGTTCGCGAACGCCCGGCCGAGCAGGTTCGCACAATGGTCGAGGAAGGCCTGCGTCGAACCGGATACGACGAAGTCGCGCTTACTTCGCTCTCAACCGCTGATTTCTCCGGTATCGAAAAACTTGTCGGCGACATCGTGCAATCGACTGATGACGGCCCTCCGGTATCGGTGTCATTGCCGAGCCTTCGCGTCGATGCTTTCGGTGTCGGTATCGCGACACAGATTCAGCGTGCACGCCGAACAGGTCTCACGTTTGCGCCCGAGGCTGGTACTTGGCGTATGCGTCAAGTCATCAACAAGCTGATTCGCGAAGAAGATCTCTACAGTGCGGTTGAAGCGGCGTATGCCAACGGTTGGCGTCGTGTGAAGTTGTATTTCCTCACCGGTCTTCCGACTGAAACCGATGAAGACACTCTCGGCATCGCTGAGCTCGCCCGCAACTGTGTGCAACTTGGCAAAGCGCATACCAAGAGTCCGTCGGTCACCGTTTCTGTCGGCGGGTTTGTGCCGAAACCGTTCACGCCGTTTCAGTGGTTCGGTCAGAACACGGTCGAAGAATTGCGTCGCAAGATCAATTTGCTGCGAGACGACACGCGTAAATCGCACGGCGTGCAGGTGAAATGGCACGACCCGAAAGCGACACTCGTCGAAGGCATCATGAGTCGCGGCGATCGACGCATCGGCGTGGTTATCGAAGAGGTGTGGCGTCAGGGCGGAACATTCCAGGAATGGAACGAACGTTTCGATCTCGACCTGTGGCTTACCGCCATGGCCTCGCACGGACTCGACCCAGAATGGTTCACCTACCGCCACCGCACAGAAGACGAGGTCCTTCCCTGGGATCATCTCAGTGCGGGCCTCCATAAAGATTTCCTTTGGCAGGACTGGCGGGACTCCCTTGCCGAGGTTGGGCTCCCTGATTGTCGCTGGACCCCGTGTTATGACTGCGGCGCATGCACCGGTTATTCGATCGAGCACATCGTGGCATCAGCCACGCCTCCGGCCGGAGGCTCACAAGGCACCGGACAGGACCTCGGTACCTCCGTTCCTGTGACGTTGCTCGGTCGCGCACCAGTCGGAGCGAAGTCCTAATGCGGATCCGCGTTCGTTTTTCGAAGACCGGCAAGATCCGGTTCTCGAGCCATCGCGACATGGCTCGCTGCTGGGAGCGCGCACTTCGCCGTGCTGAACTCCCCGTGGCCATCACTGAAGGTTTTTCACCCCGTCCGAAAATGCATTTCGGGTTGGCGCTGTCCACCGGCCATGAGTCGCTGGGGGAGTATCTCGATATCGACCTGAATGAGCCCGAAGGTTCATCTCTCGATCTTGGGGCATTGCCCGAGCGGCTTACGCCGTTCCTCCCACCGGGAGTCGATGTCGAGACAGTCTCGATCATCGAACGCTCTGAACTGTCTCTCCAAGAGGCAGTCACGGTGTGTTCGTGGCTCATCGAAATCCCCGGGGTTACCCCCGAAGAACTCGATGCCAACGTGACCACCATGCTCGATGCCGTAACGCTTCCGGTTACTCGGGAGCGAAAGGGCAAGACGGTGTCCGATGACATTCGGCCTGGCATCATCAGCCTTCGGGTTGTTGGCGCGACACCTTCAGACGCTCCTGAATCAGGAGCACTTCTCGAAGCCGAGCTGGCAACTCAGCCCCGCTCCGTGCGGCCTTCAGAACTTCTGGCCGCATTCGACCCGCCTCGCAACGAGGGGCGCGTTTGCAGAACACACCAATGGATCATCACTGACGGCGCGAGACGGGAACCGATCCCGGCCCACGCGACGTCACGCGCACCCGCCGAGGTGGGCGCGCGATGAGAAGGGAACGAAACCATGTCCGACCAAACGGTCGACCCCGGCGACTCAACGCCAAACAACCAACCACGTCCGCAACGAGACAACACACCGACTGCATCATCTGCACCGGCTGAGTCAGCGTCGCAGCAACAACCGAACCAGTCGACAGGGGAGTCTGCTCCATCATCGTCCGGGACCGAGGCGTCCGCGTCAGGTTCTGGTGAAGGCGCGGCTTCGGGCGAGGGTGCCAATCGCCCGCGTCGCCGACGCGGATCTCGTGGCGGTCGCAACCGGAACCGCTCGGGCGGAGGTCAGGGCGGAGCAAGCGCGTCGACAGGTACCGACGATGACGAGACCGGTGCGCCCGATCTCGAACGTCAACCCGATGAGCTTCCCAAGCGCACGTCGCAGAATCGTCCACGCGATGCTGCTGCGGCCGAAGACGCACTCGTGAAGAAGCCCCAGATTGGCGACAGCCGACCCGCTCCTGCAGCCGAATCCTCAGAGTCTTCAGAGGCTGAAGCACCCAAGGCCGAAGGTCAGGGCGGCGGACAGGCACGGAGCGGCAACCGTCGACGTCGAGGCGGCCGTGGCCGTGGCGGCGGCGGTGGAGGCCAGCAGCAGGGTCAGAACGCTTCCCAAGGGCAATCAGGTCAGCAGAACCAATCTGGCCAGCAGAATCAGCCCAAGGGTCAGCAGCAGAAGAAGGGTGCAGTTCCTCGTCCCGTCGAAGCAATTCTCGGTGGCGATGGTCCTGAACTCGATGATGAAACCCTCGAAAAGCGCAAGGGCCGCGAGCGTAAGGGTCGTCCTGTCGGGCGCTACATGATGGCGGTCAGTGTGCGTCCCGAAGCCACGCAGATAGCGGTGCTTGAAGGCCGCAACCTCATTGAGCACTACGTGTCTCGTCCCGCCGATGACGTTGCCCAGATCCACGGCAATATTTATCTCGGCAAGGTGCAGAACGTTCTTCCAGGTATGGAAGCAGCATTTGTCGATATTGCAACGCCCAAGAATGCGGTGCTGTATCGCGGCGATGTGCAGTTCGATGCCGAAGATGTTGAAGGTGGCGCATCGAACGCCCGAATCGAACAGATCCTGAAGCCACGGCAAACGATCATTTGTCAGGTCACGAAGAACCCGATCGCTCACAAGGGTGCACGACTCACACAGGAAGTTTCACTTCCCGGTCGTTTCGTCGTTCTCATCCCGAACTCAAGCACGTACGGCATTTCCAAGCGTCTTGATGACAGCGAACGAAAGCGTCTCCGCAACATCCTCGACAAGGTAAAGCCGCCGCAACATGGAGTCATCGTGCGCACCGCAGCCGAAGGCGTGACGTCAGAAGAGATCTCTTCTGACGTTCGTCGACTTCTGTCGCAATGGGATCAAATCGAGGCGCTGGCCAACTCGGCCCAGGCTCCGGCACTTCTGTATCGCGAACCCGATATGGCCGTTCGCGTGATTCGCGAAGAGTTCAACGACAACTACCGAAGTGTCGTCATCGACGACGAAGCTCTGTTCAACGATGTTCACGATTACGTGTCGAGTATCTCGCCTGCGCTCGCTGATCGCATCGAGCACTATGACCGTTCCGCTGAACCACTGTCGATCTTTGAACGTCATCATGTTCACGAGCAGGTTCACAAGGCGCTCGATCGCAAGGTGTGGTTGCCCTCGGGCGGTTCGCTCATCATCGAACACACCGAGGCACTCACCGTGATCGATGTAAACACCGGTAAGAACGTTGGTTCAAAGAGCCTCGAAGAAACGGTGTATCGCAACAACCTCGAAGCTGCGGTCGAAATCGCCAAACAACTGCGGTTGCGTGACATCGGTGGAATCATCGTCATCGACTTCATCGACATGGAGATCAAGGGCAATCGAGACGACGTTGTCCGGGTGTTCCGCGATGCGCTGGCCAGAGACAAGACCCGAACACAGGTCTTCGATATCTCTGAGCTCGGGCTGGTCGAAATGACCCGGAAGCGCATCGGCGAGGGGCTCCTCGAGTCCTTTGCCGCTCAGTGCCCCGACTGCGAGGGCCGGGGCGTCAAGATCGACCCGGATCTTCTGGTCTGAGGACTTCTCGATGCCCCCGCCAGACCCGGGTTTCGTTCTTTGGGTTGGTGGGGCTAGAGTTGCACCCCTATGTATGCCGTGATCCAGACAGGTGGCAAGCAGTACCGCGTCGAAGAGGGCCAACGACTTGATGTCGAACGCCTCGGCGAGGCTGACGA
>CAEZUO010000035.1_pt1 | contig 16423 bp, 14 predicted proteins | sample 7264501 | NCBI WGS metagenome assembly CAEZUO01 (sample SAMEA6813832, study PRJEB35770) | freshwater metagenome | biome: Freshwater; feature: Freshwater reservoir; material: water | place: Czech Republic | collected 2016-04-20 | depth 0.5m m
CCTCGAAAGTCGTCAGAAGCAGATCATTCGCCTGATCGCCAAGATGCCCACCATCGCAGCGGGCGCTCATCGCCACAGCGTCGGCATGCCGTTCGTCTACCCAGACAACAGCCTCGATTTCACCTCGAACTTCCTTTCGATGATGTGGCGAGTCGCAGAGCCGAACTACGAACCCAACCCGGTTCTGGCCAAGGCCCTCGACGTGCTGTTCATCCTGCATGCCGATCATGAGCAGAACTGCTCCACTACCGCCATGCGCGTTGTCGGCTCCTCACATGCCGATCCGTATTCATCAGCCGCTGCAGCTGCCGCTGCCCTCTACGGCCCTCGCCACGGTGGCGCCAACGAAGCCGTGCTTCGCATGCTCAACACCATCGGCACGATCGACAATGTCGACGCCTACGTCAAGGACGTTCGCGAAGGCAAGATGGTCCTCCAGGGCTTTGGTCACCGCGTGTACAAGAACTACGACCCGCGGGCGAAGATCATCAAGAAGATTGCCTACGAGGTCTTCGAGGTCACCGGCAAGAACGAACTTCTCGACATTGCCCTCAAGCTTGAAGAGACCGCACTTGCCGACGACTACTTCGTGAGCCGCAAGCTCTACCCGAACGTCGACTTCTACTCGGGCCTCATCTATCAGGCGATGGGCTTCCCGATCGAGATGTACACCGTGCTGTTCGCTATCCCCCGCATGGCTGGTTGGCTTGCACACTGGAGCGAAATGCTCGATCAGAACTCACGCATCGCTCGCCCCCGTCAGCTCTACACGGGTTCCGGCGTCCGCGACTACGTTCCGATCTTCGAGCGCTGATCAACAACTTCTGATCAAACGTCGATCAGGATCTTGCCGACGTTCGCGTTGGTTTCCATATACGCGTGGGCATCGGCAATTGCCGACAATGAATAACGCGAATCAATCACGGGCTTCACTGCGCCTGTATCGAACAACGGCAGAATCTCCGCTGCGAATCGCTGCGTGATTGCGATCTTCTCGGCAAGGGGTCGCGATCGAAGCACTGTGCCGATGAGGCTGGCGCGTTTTGGCAACATCATTCCGATGTTCACCTCGGTACGACCGGCACCCATGGTGCCGACCTGCACAATGCGACCGCCAACGCGCACGGCGGCAATGTTCTTATTGACATAGTCGCCGCCGATGACATCAAGCACAACGTCGACGCCTGCGCCGTTCGTGAATGACGCACTTTCTACAACGAAGTCCTCGGTCGCGTAGTCAACCGCAAGGTCAGCGCCCAGCGCACGACATGCGTCGAGCTTTCCCGCCGACGCCGTAACGATCACGCGAGCGCCAATCGCTTTGCAAATCTGAATCGCGGCGGTGCCGACGCCGGAAGCACCAGCATGAACGAGTGCGGTGCGACCAGACGTGAGTCCGCCCTGCACAACAAGTGCGTCGAATGCCGTGATCCAAACTTCGGGAATTGCTGCGGCATCCTCGACTGAGACCGTGGTCGGAATGCGCATCAATTGGTGTTCATGGATGACGAGTTGTTCGGCATAGGAACCGCCTCCCACGATGCCCATGACCTGATCACCCACCGACCATGACGTAACTCGCTCACCAAGCGCAGCAACGCGACCAGAGAACTCCATACCCGGAATCTCGGGGGCGGGCGGAGTGAAACCAGCCAAGGCCGGGCTGGGATAGAGGCCACGCCGCTGCAAAAGATCGGCACGATTCAGCGCCGTGGCCACGATATCGACGAGCACTTCCTCGGGACCAGGAACGGGATCGACGACGTCAATCACCTGGAGAACATCGAGCTCGCCATAACTATTGAGAACGACAGCTTTCATCGCCGCAGCCTACGCTCGTGTCATGACTTCGGACACAACACACTTCCGCACCTGCCCGCTGTGCGAAGCAACCTGCGGTCTTGAGTTAACCGTTCGCGAAGGCACCGTTGTTCGTATCCGCGGCGACCGCGACAACTCATTCTCAAAAGGTTTCATCTGCCCAAAGGGCTCAGTGCTGCACAAGTTGCACGCCGATCCCGATCGCCTGCGCGCGCCACTCGTCCGCCGCGGCAACGACCCAGAAACCGCAACATGGGAACAGGTGTCGTGGGACGACGCATTCGCAATCGTTGCGGAAGGCCTCCAAGGAGTCATCGACCGCCACGGCCGTCACGCCGTTGGCGCCTACTTCGGCAACCCAAGCGTGCATTCGCTCGGCACCGTCATTTTCAATCGCGTCCTCATTCAGGCAATGGCGAGTCCGCAAATGTATTCGGCATCAACCGTCGATCAGATGCCAAAACACGTTTCCAGCGGTCTCATGTTCGGCAACCCGATCCTCATTGCGGTTCCCGATATTGATCGCACTGATCATCTGCTGATTCTTGGAGCGAACCCGTACGAATCGAATGGTTCGCTCGCGACCGCTCCCGATTGGCCCGGACGCATGAAGGCCATACGCGAACGCGGCGGAAAGATCGTGGTTGTCGATCCTCGTCGAACGAAGACCGCAGCGAACGCCGACGAATGGCATTCGATTCGCCCCGGCGGCGATGCACTGCTGCTGTGCGCGATGTTGCATGTGTTGTTTGCCGAAGATCTTGTCGATGCAGGTCGTGGCCCAGGAATGACCAGCGGCATTCGCGAGATTGCTGATGCTGTCGAACCATTTGCCCCATCTGTTGTCGCCGACCGCATCGGCATCGACGCCGACACAATCGCGCGCATGGCCCGCGAACTTGCTGCCGCACCTACTGCAGTTGTCTACGGGCGGATCGGCACGCAAACCGTTGGCTTCGGAACTATTGCCGCATGGGCCGTCGATGCCCTCAACCTGGTCACAGGAAATCTCGATTCACCCGGTGGGGCAATGTTCCCCCTCACCCCACATGAAAGCGGTCGAGGGAAAGGGCGGGGCCGAGGTTTCCGCATCGGACGCCGCCAGAGCCGCGTGCGCGGGTACCCCGAAGTGCGCAGCGAATACCCCGTTGCTGGCCTTGCCGAAGAGATCACAACACCGGGCGATGGACAGATCCGAGCAATGGTCACCGTGGGCGGAAACCCCGTTCTCTCCACCCCGCATTCGGCAGCTCTCGACGCAGCGATGCGCGAGCTTGAATTCATGGTGAGTGTCGATCCGTACCTCAATGAAACCACTCGCCACGCGAACGTGATCCTCCCGCCGCCGACAGCACTTGAGCGCAGCGAATACCAAATGGCGTTCATCGGATTGGCCGTGCGCAACTTTGCGCAATGGGCACCGCCAATGTTTGAAAGCGATTGTTTGCAGGAACACGAAATCATCGGACGCCTCGCGCTCATTTTCACTGGCCCCGATGCGGGTAGTGACCCCACGGTCCTTGACGCAATGCTGCTCGATGGCGCTCTTCAGGCTGCGATCGACGGAACCAACTCCCCCATCGCCGATCGTTCTATCGACGAACTGCGATCAATTGTTCAATCAGACCCATCGCGCACCGGCGTCGATCAGATCCTCGATGTCATGATTCGAACCGGTTCACGCGGTGACTGGTTTGGCGCTGTCCCCGATGGTCTTTCTCTTGACGTCTTCGAAGCCAACCCGCACGGCATCGACTTGGGCGCACTAGAACCTCGCCTACCAGAAGCGTTGCGCACCGAATCAGGAACTATCGAACTCGCGCCGCAGATCATCATTGATGAACTCGCGCGCCTCTCCGCCACCCTCGACACACCGGTCGACACCGACGGCCTTGTGCTCATTAGCCGCCGACATTTGCAGTCGAACAACTCATGGATGCACAACGTCGAAGCGCTCGTAAAGGGCAAAGTGCGTTGCACCCTTCTCGTGCATCCCACCGATGCGGCGCGACTTTCACTCACCGATGGTTCTGAAGCAGTCATCGCCTCGCGAGTCGGTTCGGTGACGGCGCCAGTCGAGGTCACCGACGAGGTTCCCACTGGGGTCGTGAGCCTTCCCCACGGTTGGGGTCACGACATGGCCGGCACGCGATCACAGGTCGCATCCAAACGGCCAGGTGTGAACTCAAACCTTCTAACCGACCCTGAACTCCTTGATCCGCTGTCGGGCAATGCCGTGCTGAATGGCATTCCCGTCACCGTTGTTCCCGCCTAAGCAGCCTACGAAAGCGGAGTTTCGAGAGCCGGCGGATGGAGCGCGTTCGCCTCGGCCTCCGCCTCCGCACGAAGTGCACGGGTCAAGAACAAGAACACGAGCCCCCACAGAAGGCTGGCAGCGCCGATGATCGCGATTGTCGCTGACACGCCGATGAGTGCGCTGATTGCGCCAGCAAAGAGCAGCGAGAGACTCATGGCCAGCGTCACTAATGATGCATCGGCAGCGAAGATTCGGCCTCTGAGTTCATCGGGTGTGAGTACCTGCAACCCATAGGTCGTGAGTGCCCACTGCGCACCGCCACCCATGTGGGCGATTGTGACTCCAAGAACAGCGAGAAACAGGTACGGAGCAAACGCAACGCCGAGATACATCACTCCGTAGCCAATGGCCGCGAACCCACTAGCGAGAAGAACTCCGTGAATCCCTCGCCGCACTAAGCGAATAATCAACAGCGGGCCAAGGACGACGCCGACACCTCGTCCCGCGAGCAACAACCCAATCGCACCATCGCTGCCATGGAACTTCACTGTTGCGAGCACCGCCAACATGCCAACAACTCCGGCACCGAATCCGAAGCCGATATGCGATCCGATGAGCGCCATGATCGCTGGATGGCGTCGAGCATGCGCGAGAGCTTCTCGCGTGTCACGCAGTGGATGCATACGTTCGGCATGAACCTTTGCGGGACCGTCAGCCTGCAGTGATTCACGAATCGTCACGATGAGTAACGCGGCGATCACAAAACTTGCGGCATCGGCGAGAAACGCAGCATCACGGCCGAAGGCCACAGTGAACAGAGCGCCCAGCCCTGCCCCAACAGCGAGCATTGCTCCCCAGGTTGCGCCCATCATCGAGGTTGCGGTGGCGAGATCTTCCTCATCGACAATGTTCGGAACACCTGCTTGAGCTGCGGGACCAAAGAACGACCCAAGCGCTGTCACGCCACCCTGTGCAACGAACACAATCCAAGGCATTCCATGACCCGCCAAAAGAAACGTGAGTGCCGCAACGGCTTGTGCCGACGACGCAAGGATCAGAATCTTGCGGCGATCGAAACGGTCGGCGACAGGACCCGCGATCGGACCCATCACAAACGTCGGCAGCGTTTGCGCAACCCAAAATGCAGACGCGAGAAAATCCGAACCAGTTGCGTCGAGCAACAGGCCAATTGCAGCCACTGCGGCGAACCAGTCACCGGCGTAGCTGATCACCTGTGCAGTGAACAGTTTTCGAAACGCAGAATTACGACGAAGCAGTGACCACATCAGTGGTCAGGCCGGATTCCAGCCGTCGACCATGCCCGTGAGTCCGGTGGGCTCGTGTGGGCCGAACGACAACTGCTCAAGCACACCAACCCCAACGCGATCACCCATACGGACTTTGCACAGCGTTTGGATATGGATGCTCGAAGGATCCTGCGGGTTGAATTCACCCAACGGAATCGATTCGCTTCCAACTTCGAGTAGTCCGTGCAGCGAGCCATGTGACCAGTGCGGATGCATGTAGCCAATGCCGCGCATGCGGAAGGTGTACATCGGCTCGAATTCGATGCGGTCAACCGTGCCATCGGCATGGCTCACTTCAATGGCGGCCGATTCCATTTCGCGGCGACCCTTTTGCCACTGCAGTTCGTAGCGAATGTTGCCGACCTCTTCGGGTTCGACAATGTCGGCTCCCCACGTGGGGGCGTCAGGAGAGTCGAGGACCGGAACAACGAGCGCAGATTCCATCCAGCGGGTTCCGTCGGCCCGCTCGAACATCGCGAGGTGGGTGCAGATGTCGTCGAAATGCAACGGCGCCCACAACCAAAAGATCTGCATCTCACCGGGAGTGAAGTTGGTTGGCGTTTGCACACCCACACCACGCACACCCCACGAACGATCACGCACGCCGAATGTTGATTCGGCTTTTACGTCAATGGTCTGACCCTTGACGTTGATCGTGCCTTCCCATGTACCCCACTGCGTCAGGCGCGTGTAGTCCATGATCTTGACGTTGTTGCGAACGATCGTTTGCTTCGGCTCTTCAATCACTGCGGTGCGCGCACGAAACAACAAGTCACACGAAATGTTCTCGTCGTTGGGGGAAACGGTGAACCGAATTTCCTTCAACGGCTCGGGCACTGAAATGGAAATCGGACCAATAGTCGTTTCACGTCCGAGCGGCATTGCCCCTGAAGCGAAGATCGAATGCTCGACCCCGTCGACAACCACGCTGAACGCCGCATCGATGACTCCACGATTTGGGTAGTGCCCCATGGCGCCACCGATGAAGAAGGCTCCGTCACGATCACAGCCGTTAAAGAAGTAGCGGTCGTAATGGTTGGGATCGGCACTGACGGTCTGGACGATCGGGTCGCCAGTTTGGTGAATCGGGAAATCGTCGAACGGCGTGATCATGGTGCTTCCCCCTGAAGTTGATTCCTATGCGCCAACGGCCGCCCAAGGGCGGCCGAAGTGCTTGAGAGTGGACCCGACTGGACTCGAACCAGCGACCCCTTCCGTGTCGAGGAAGTGCTCTAGCCAACTGAGCTACGGGTCCTTACAAGGCCCCGAACCCTAGCAGCACCCCAACCCCCCTTCCCCAAGCCAGAGCCCTACCATGAGCCGCCCATGACGAATTGGCGACCAGCCTCACGGGCCCAGAGCGCAAAGACCGCTCTTGCTGGCATCGGCGCCCTTCTCGTGGCTGGACTCCTCGTTGCCGCCTGCGGCCCGCGCTCGATCGATGACACCAGGGGCGCTCAGTCCCCGAATCAGAACACGTCGACCACCGTGGCCGAGACCACGACACTCCCGCCGACCACATTGGCGCCAACAACCACTACAACCACGAAGGCGTGGCCCAAGGGACCAGTGCTCACAATTCCGGCCGCAGGCGCGGTTCCGGTGATCTCAACCATCGCCACCGCCGACCCAGTGGTGTTTCTCACCATCGACGATGGTGCAGTGCGTGACCCACGAGTGCCCGAACTCCTCGCTCAGTTCAAGGTGCCCGCAACGCTGTTCGTGAACGAGGGCCCGTATCTCGCTGATCCCGACTACTTCTTGCGCGTCATCGCCGCGGGAGGTTCGATCAACTCGCACACGCGGTCGCACAAACGGCTGACATCACTGAGTGCAGCCGCGCAGCGCAGTGAGATCTGCGGAATGCGCGACATCATCGGCCAACACGTCTTCGTTGCCGGCCATCTCTTTCGAGCCCCCTATGGGCTGAGTAACGGAGCAACACAAACCGCGGCCGGTAGTTGTGGCATCAACGCCGTGCTTTTCTGGCACGCGGCCCTCAATGATGGGCGCGTGCAGTATCAGCAGGGCAATCAGTTACAGCCTGGCGACATCGTCCTCACCCACTTTCGTGACGACCTCTACGACAACATTCGGGCCCTGCTCTGGCAGTGCGCGATTCAGGGCCTGACTGTCGCTCCGATCGAGGACTATTTGCCCCTTCCGGGAGACGGCTAGGCTCACTCTCGCCTGGCGGCGTGGCCGAGTGGCTTAGGCAGGGCCCTGCAAAGGCCCGTACCCCAGTTCGACTCTGGGCGCCGCCTCCAGCAGAACGAAGGCCCGGCCGAGTGGCCGGGCCTTCTTTGCATGCTCGTCTCGTTCGGGGGGCGGGGTCGGAGACGAGCGGGTGTTGCGGGGAAGTCAGTTGGTTGCCGGAGCAGCCTGATCGGCGGGTGCACCCTTGGGGCCGTGACCGCCACGGGGGCCACCTTCGGGGCGAGGGTTGTTCACTCGATCGGTCACACGCTGAGAAAGTTCAGCAAGCTTCGCATCGGCCTGAGCCTGCGTGATCTCACCTGAGGTGACTTCCTCATTGATGTGGTTCGTCGCGGAAGCAACAAGCGCATCAACCACGACCTGGACGTTGACGCCCTTGTCCGATGCAACCTGAGCAAGGGTCTGTCCGCCATCGAGTGCTGTGTGGAGCTCATCAGCAGTCATGCCGAGGGCTTGCGCCGCGACCTCGAGGCCAGCGCCGCCCTTATGGCCACGTTCGCCGCGTGCAGGCATATCGGCCTTGAGGGCAGCGATCACCGCATCGGCCTGGGCCTGAGTGATGGTGCCAGCATCGACGAGAGGCTTGAGGGTCTCATTCAGGCGCACTGACGGGTCAGGACGGTTGGCGGGGGCCGTTGCTGCGGTCGTGTTGGTCGTCTGAGCGCCGGAGATGGCCGGCACGGCAATGAGGCCAGCAGCGGATCCGACGACGAGGCCGGCTCCGAGACTGATGGAAACGAGTTTCTTGTTCATGATGGGGCTCCTTGATTGGGGTGTTCGTGGGGGGAGTGGTGTGGGGTGTCCGTTGGGGACACAGACAGCATCAACCTCGTGGGTAAGGAGCCCCCGAACGAAAGGTGAGAATTTCGAAAGAATTGAGGAATTCAGGAATCGGCGAGGTCGATGGCAGCGAAGTCAGGTTGGCGGCGTTCGGCCAAGGCCACCATCGCTTCCATATTCGCGGGACGTCCCATGAGATACGCAAAGGCTGCGTTCTCGCGCTCACGCGCCGCATCGATCTGCGGTTTGATCGACGCCATGATCGTCTTCTTTGATTCAACAAGCGACGAAATTGATTTCGACGCAAGAACACGCGCGTGCTTCATCGTTTCTTCCATCAGCGCGTCGGGCTCGCACACTTTCCACGTGATGCCCATTTCCAAACATTCCTGCGCCGACAACCACTCGGAACTCATGAGCGCCCACGTTGCGTTGTGGCGACCAATCATTGCGGGAAACGTGTAACTGCTTGCTGCTTCAGGCGCTACGGCAAGTGCAGTAAACGGACAACGAACACGCGCTTCGGTGGACATGAACACAAGATCGGAAAGCGCGAGCATCGTTGCGCCAATTCCAAGCGCCATTCCATTCACCGCGCAGATCAACGGCTTCGGAAAATCGACAAGGTTGTCGACGAGTCCCGGGAAACCATGACGACCGTTTTCGATTCCGCCGGTGTTGCGCATCGCCATTTCAACGACGTCGGTACCGGCAGAGAATGAACGACCGGTACCCGTGATGATCACGACAGCAACAGAGTTGTCGGAAGCTGCGTCGATGAGCGCGTCGGTGGTGGCGTCGTAGAGCGCTTCGTTGAACGCGTTCAGAGCATCGGGACGATTGAGCGTGATGGTGCGAATGCGATCAACGTCGGTGATTTCGAGCACGGCTTCCCCCTCGGCACCCAGAGGTTCCGGGCTGCATTCCGGCTCCTATCGTGCCACCCTTCGATGGGAGCACCGAACTCGCTAGGCAAACAGTTCCCGAACAGCGACTTTGGTGACCTTGCCCATGGGATTGCGAGGAAGCTCATCGATGCAGAGGTACGCAAACGGCACCTTCGCCGGAGCCAGTCGCTCCTTGCCCCATGCACGAAACTCTGCGTCGGTTGGCCGATCGGCAGAATCGGCCAACCATGCGATCGCCACGCGCTCGCCCCACTCGTCATCGGGCAAACCGACAACGGCGCAATCAGCGATCGCTGGATGGGTGCGAAATACTTCCTCGATTTCGAGGGCCGAAACCTTCTCGCCACCGGACTTGATGATGTCGACCGATGCTCGACCGAGGAGGCGGTAGCCATCGGGCGTTTGCTGCGCAACGTCTCCGGTACGGAACCAACCATCAACAAAGGATTCGACCGTTGCGTCGGGACGATTGAGATAGCGATTGAAGACCTGCGTGCCACGCACGAGGAGTTCTCCGACGTCGCCGTCGACAACATCTACGCCTGCCTCGTTGACGATACGAACCTCGACGCCCGGGAACGGCCAACCCACATGGCCCGGTACTCGTCGATCGAGGGTGTTACCCAGCGCCATTCCCAATTCGGTCATTCCGTAACGCTCAAGGAGCACTTGACCACTGATCTCTCGCCACTGTTCGAGTGTCGAAACTGGCAACGCCGCAGAACCGGACACCATCAGACGGAGTGACGCTGCTTGTTCGGACCATCGCGCCTTCGTTGCATCGTCGGCATCGGACCATGCCCGAACAAGTCGTGAATAAATCGTGGGCACAGCCATGAAGATCGTGATGTCACCTGACGCCAAGCGTTCCCATGTTTCGAGTGCGTCGAAATGACCGGGGGTTTCGAGTGTTGCCCCGACCGAAAGTGAGGTGAATGTGACGTTCACAAGACCGTGGACATGATGCAACGGGAGCACGCACACAATTCGGTCGGCAGAGGTCCAGGCCCAGGCTTCGACCATCGCCGCGCATTGCGCTCCCAACGAGCGATGAGTGTGCACGACACCCTTTGGCAAGCCGGTCGTTCCGCTTGTGTAAACGATCATTGCGTCGTTGTCGTCAGAGAGTTCTGGGAGCGTCACCGAGTTTTCAGTTGCGACAGCCGCACGTATATCGACCACCTGCGCATTCGTAAACGCGGCGAGTTCGTTGGCCAACTCGGCAGATTCCGCAGTGCACAGAACATGCGTGACCGCGGAATCGGTTACGGGATGACGAAGTTCTGCAGGAGGATGCGATGCCTCGAGGGGCAACAGCACTGCACCTGCGCGCCATGCCCCATAGGTTCCGGCCAACCACCAACGACCTGCGGGACACACCGTTGCAACGACTGAACCGGTTCGCACTCCGGCACCAACAAGTGCCGCAGCCACTGCAGTCGCAGCAGCGTCAAGCGCGAGGTAACTCTGCTCGCCATCTTGGTCAATGACCGCCAACGACTCTTCGAATGAAGCGAGCATGGAACCCAGTGCTGCCATCAATTCGCTCCCACCGGAGGCGTGTCGGCGTAGTACACCCAGATCTCCTCTGGATTCTCCGCGAGTTGGCGATAACGCTGCAGACCGGGATCAGGCGTGGTGTCACCTTCACGGCCCCTGTATCGAGCCAGCAACGCGTTGTACTCCGTGCGTTCTTCAGCCGTGAACGGATCGAAATGCGCAATCAGTGTGAAACGCGGATCGTTGCGGTACTGCTCGACTTCACCTTTCGTGACTATCACCAGTTCGCTCTTTGCATTGGCCGGATCGACTGATCGGCCTGAACCGAAGATGAATTTGAGGTCCGGGGTGCGGCGCAGGTCAAGACCGAGTTCATCGCTGCGCGCGATCAGTTCGTTGGCCACCGTTCCATCGGCCATGTTCAGGTACGTCACGACCATCACCGGCTTCGGCGCCTCTCGCAACACCTCGAGTGTCGGCTGAATCAGTGGCTCGTACAAACGCAGCTGCGCATCCCAGCCTTGCACCGAGCGAAAACTCACACCGAAAACAAGCATTGCTACAAGTAAGGCGGAAAGCACGAGCGATGCTCCCGCAGTGAACCATTTACGAACCGGCGCGAACTCAAGTAGCAGCGAACTACCGACCCACGCGCAGGCAATCCAAACAATGAGCACCATCGCCCACGACCAACGGAAGACGTACTGGAACGGTGTGCCTTTAATTCCGGAAATGGCGAGCCCAGTCGCAGCGACTGACAACCAGGCCATGAGCGTGAGTTGCAGCCGATCACGCCAGCCCTTCTTCCACGCCACAACAGTGGCGGCGAGCAGCACGATCGCCATCCATGGCACAACTGGTCCGGTGCCTACATCGCCAAGGAACCCAACTTCTCGGCCCGGTGGAAAGGTCAACAATCGAGTGACTTGATCGAGAGCAAATCGCAGACCTGCCGAAGGTTCGGTCGCAGAGAATTGAAACTTCACGAGCCGGCCAAGGTTCCCCGTACCGAACAACTGATCGAGCACCGGCGGAAGCCAACAAACAACCATCACGCCAAGAGCGATGAGCGATGTCTTTACGAGACCTCGACGATCGTCACCCGCCGAGCGAGCAATCGCGTACAGCAATCCCCCGCCACCAACCAGCAGCGCAAGGACGCCAAGCGGAGCGGCGCCGATATGTCCTTGCATTGCGAAACTCGCTGCAATGACCAAAACCACTGCAGCGACTCGGTCACCACGAAAGGTTCCCCATGCTGCAATGAGCGCTGCAAACAATGGCAGAACGATGACAAAGGGGTTCCACGGGTTGAACAACTCGCCCGATTGCCCCAACAGCACAAATGCAGCGAGCACGATCGAAGTCAGAAAAAACAACACCTTCGACGAACGACGTGCGACCCACGCGGCACCAAACATCGCGGCGAGATTTGCGACAAACGCACCGATGAGGATGCCTACTCCGGAGGTGCCGAACAAACGCGCCCACGGAGCAAACACGAATGAAAGCGACGGCCCCGGGTGATTCCAGCCGAAACGCGAGTACGCGCCGACCAATGGCGTGTTCGACGTACCAACATCGAGCGCTCGTAGACGAATGACGGAAAGATCGCCTGCAGCCTTCCAATCCAGCGTGGCGGCCTTCCACGCGAACACGATGACGACAACACCAAGCAACACATAGGCAAGTCGCTCACACCACAACGAACACGTCGATGCAGCCCCGAGGGGCGCATCGACTTCTTCAGGAGATTCGGTCAGAGCAGGCACGAACCACAACCGTACCTATCGAATGACTTCAGCCTCAGAGATTGAGACGGCCGTAGCCCGATGGGGTCATCCACCAGCCATCGAGTTCGGTCACGTCGACCTGGGAACCGAAGGCGTGCACGAGTTGGTTGTTACCCATGTAGATGGCCACATGCGCAGACCCGCCGCCGCCCCAGAACACGAGGTCGCCAGGCTGAAGCTGCGAGGCCGAGATACGGGTGGTCATGGCGTATTGCGCACCGCTGTAATGCGGAAGGCTGACGCCCGCTTGACCGAATGCCCACTGTGTGAAGCCCGAGCAATCGAACACGTTGGGGCCAGACGCCGCCCACACATAGCGACTGCCGACTTTGCCCAGACCAGCGCGGATTGCAGCATTGGCCACCGAACCGTTGGCGGGAGGAATGTTGATCGAAACTTGGCTTGCTCCACGGGAGCTGGCACCGACATTGGCGTTTCGACGAGCAGCGGCGGCAGCGGCAGCAGCGGCAGCAATCGCTTGCTGCTCCTTACGGACGAGTTCAGCAACTTCGCCCTGCACCTTGGAATTCAGCGCCGCTTGTTCATTGCGCTGAGCCTGCGCCTGGCTGCGGGCGGCTTCGATTTCGTCGGAACTGGCCTTGGCTTCAGCCTCGGCCTGAGCAAGACGAGTCGCGTCGTCTTCGGCTTGCGTGCGAGCCGCGTTCAGCGCGTCGACGTAGTCCTGACGATTGCCCGACAACGAGGACATGTAGGTCTTGGAAATGACACCGGAGGATGCATCGTCGGTAAGCAGCGTGTCGGCAGCCGGGCCTTCGGTACCGCCCTTATAGGCCTTTACGGCATAGCCGCGAAGTTCGCCGGCACGCTTGTCCATCTCGGCTTTGGTGATGGTGGCCATGCGCCGGGCTTCGGCCACTGCGGCCTCAGCCTGGTGAAGCTTGAAGTTGGCGGCCTCGAAGCGGGCGTTGACTTCCATCATGGAAGCATCAAGTTCGCTCAGACGAGCAGCGATCTTGGCGGCTTCGGCTCGTTTGTCGGAAAGCTGATCGGCGCCCACGGGCTGCACGACAAGGCCTGCAACGACGGCAAGCCCAAGCATCACGGCCAGCGTGCGCAGTCGGACAACGGAGCGAAACGTTCGGCGGGGGGTCGTCATGAGATGACAAGTCAAACACGGTCCCGTTGCGAACCGCAACCTGTTCGTCATGAAACTGTCACATTTGGGAGAGCGATCCCAAGCGCCCCTTGGGGTCGCCCAGATGTGGCCATATGTCACGGACCGTCAGTGAACCCGCATCTCCATAAGAAAGGCCCCGACCGGAGCCGGGGCCTTTCTTATGGAGCGGACGACGAGATTCGAACTCGCGACCCTCACCTTGGCAAGGTGATGCTCTACCAGCTGAGCCACGTCCGCAGGAATGGACACCCTACCAATGGCGGGCGTTGAGGGAAAAACCGAGCGATTAGGACGCCGCCGAGAGCCGTTCCAGGGCCGCGCCGACCAGCGAAGCGCAATGGGGATCGAGATCGAGGGCCAGCGCCGCGGCCTGGCCGCGAGGCCCCATCTTGGGAACGGTGCGTACAAGCACGTCGATCATTTTCTCATCGCCAAGTTGTGAGGTGACGGGAATGAACTGGGTCTGCAGGAACACCAAACACAGTGAGTCCTCGTGTACCTGCACGGCCGGTGACCGACCATCGACATCGGCAAGCCCGCCTTTGCCAAGACCTTGCTTCGACACCAACGCCTGCACGCGTTCGATGGTGTCATCGCCGTCGGTGCCGTATCCAACGCCAGTGAGAATCTCCCCCACCAACGCGGCGTGACGTTTGCGCGCTTCGGTGCGCCACTTCAAATAGCCAGCGCGACCTTCGGGCTGTTCGGTTCGCGGGTAGGCCCACCGTCGAAGATGATGAGCGCGCGCTGCAAGTAGCTGCGCGTCGTCAGCTTCGGGATCAAGTGTCTTCACCCATTCGCACATCAACTCTGAATGCGCGAGTTCCTTCGGACGAGTGACTTCAACACCGTCAACGACATAGGTGACGGTAGTTGGATCATCCGAGTTGGCTGCATCGATCGCAGCGATTGCTTCGTCGAAACGAGTGCTCACGACGTCGGCTGCTCAGCTCTTGGGACGAAGATCGATGGTAAGCGTGAGGAAGCCATCGTCAAGTGTTGCCTTCGCATCACCAATGATGGCGAAATCCTGAAAATCGTTTTGCGCCTGCTCAATAAAGCGGGCCCGCTCATCACCACCGATAGGCGGAAGATTGCGGTTCTTCACCGCAGCGGCGCGGTCACGGAAGCGTTCAAGCATTGCGTCGAGATCAAGTGCGTCGGCCATACGCCAACGCTAGATCAGAGAAGGCCGAGATCGTCGCGAGTCACGAACGGATCGGGACGCAACGCTTCGGCCAGCATCGGGCTCACTGGACCAACCGGACCGGTGGTGTCGGGAATGCCACCTGAACCGGCGTCATCGCCGCCCGTGCCACTGCCGCCAGCGGGGGCTTGGCCCGGGCGCGTTGCTTGCCAGTAGAAGTAGGTCAGCACCGACATCGCTACCGCAGCGAGAAGCAGGAGCGTCACGACGGCAGCGAGTTTGCGGCCGCTCGACCAAAACGGCGAACCCTTCGATGTGGGGTCACTCGACTTCGGCGCTGCCGCCGCTGCGATCGTGGTGGTGGTCGATGAGGTCGTTGAGGTGGTCGACGTGCTTGAGGTGGAACTCGTGGTTGTCGAGCGTTGCGTTGTTGTGGTGTTGCGCTGCGTGGTCGTTGTCTGCGGCGCCTGTGTGGTTGTGGGCGCAGGAGTTTCAGTGGTTGTCGGTGCAGCCGTCGTCGTCGTAGGAGTTTCAGTGGTTGTCGTCGTTGTATCTTCCGCCCCTGCCGTTCCAAGCCCAAACGCAAAGGTCCCAATCATCAACGCGAGCGCCGCTACAGCAAGGGCCGCAATCGAGGCTCGGCGGGGGGCGGACGGGCGAATCACGTCGCTCACCCTAGACCGGCGATGTCTTCTGGCTTGGTCGGTGATCCGACTCGGCGGCCGCTTACCGCTGATGTTGCGGGCAGGAATAGGTCGTTCGACCGCCGATGGTGCGGCGCAGCAGCACCGCGCCATCAGTCGGGCAGGTGCCGCCACGATGTCGCGAATCTTGAAGATCGCCCATATGTGATCCACCACGCCGACCCAACACTCGCAACGTCGAACGCATCGATTTCCGCAATGCCGCAACCTCGTCGATAGTGAGCGAACCCGCAGCGCGTGCCGGGTCGAGGCCCGCTCGCCACAACGTTTCGTCGGTAAGGAGATTGCCGAGCCCGGCGATGCGGGCCTGATCCATGAGCCGAGCTTTCAGTGGTGCATTGGAGTCGGCCAGGACCGACGTGAGTTGCGCGAGCGAAACATCGCCCGCGTCGGGACCAAGTCGTTCTTCGTCGGGATCGAGTTCCACTCCCCCGAGACGACGCGGATCTCGCAATCGCAGTGCGCCACCACCATCGAAATGCACAACAAATCGTTCCCATGCGGGATCTTTGCGATGACTTGAATACTCAAGGCCATCGATCGCATCAACACCGTCAAGTTCCAACACGCCAGTCATCCCGAAGCGCAGACCAAGCGTCGGTCCATCATCACTGGTGTCGAGCAGCAACAACTTTCCTCGACGACGATCGTTCACAAATGTGCGGCCGACTAACGCAGTAACGACTGCGGCTTGATCGGTGCCGCCTTTGAGAAACCATGCGTCGGGCGCGTCGACGGCAACGATCCGACGACCTAACGATGCAGCAGCAGCGCGCCGGTAGATCTCGATTTCGAGCATCTCCGGCATGACGACTACTTGATCTGGTCGATGGCTTGCGCGAAATCGGCGA
>CAEZUO010000036.1_pt1 | contig 16316 bp, 21 predicted proteins | sample 7264501 | NCBI WGS metagenome assembly CAEZUO01 (sample SAMEA6813832, study PRJEB35770) | freshwater metagenome | biome: Freshwater; feature: Freshwater reservoir; material: water | place: Czech Republic | collected 2016-04-20 | depth 0.5m m
AGATCACGGTTGTCAACGGAAGCTCTGGTTCGACGAACTTCATCATTGATGTCCTCGGCTACTACCGCTAAGCCACGCGGTAGCGGGGGTTATGCCGCTTCTGCGTGGTCGTGCAGGTCGAGCGTCGATGGCTCGGAATCGTGTGAGGCCAGTGCCGCAGCTAATGCGGCACGAGCCTGTGCGATGCCAGCAAGGGCGCGCTGGCGAGTGGTGTCATCGATCTGCCAAGAGGCAGGCCCCTCGGGGAGGCGATGGACACCGCTGGTATGGAGGGTGGGTCGCTTCTTCATGGGAGTCAGTGTGCCGAAGGGGTGTGACAGTGGAGGTAAAGAACCCACGGCCATCTACGCTCCCTGCCGTGGATGCAAAGGAATGGCTGGGACTCCAGCCCACACATAACCCCATGCGCTGGTACCTGCCCGTCACCGAGGGCATTTGCAGCGGTCTCGGCACGCTCTTTGGCGGTTGCGGCCTTGGTGCAGCGATCGATGCCCTTGAGCGGGTCACCGAACGGCCTTTGGTGTGGGCTTGTGCGCAGTACATCAACTACACAAGGCCGCCTTCGGTGGTCGATCTCGACATTCGGATCGATGCCTCAGGTCGCACCACCACCCAGGCGCGTGTCACCGGTCAGGTCGGCGACAACACGATCTTCATCGTGAATGCCTCTCTCGGCAGCCGCGAAATGGCCGAAGAAGGCCAATGGATCACGGCGCCCGAAGTTCCTCGGCCAGAGGATTGTCCTCCGCGCCAACTCCGGTTCGACCCGGGTAACTCGATCTCCAGTCGACTCGATATGCGCATGGCCATCGATGAGCCCGGAACCGGACACACCGCATTCTGGGTTCGTATGCCTGAGATCCTTGAGGCTTCGGCTGCGTCGCTTGCGGTGCTCGGCGATTTCGTTCCGATGGGCCTCGGTATGGCCGTCACATCGGAAATCAACTCCAACAGTCTCGACAACACGATTCGCGTGATGAACATCGTGCCTACCAAATGGGTGCTCGCCGATGTGCGTATCGAAGCAGTAGCGCGCGGGTTTGGTCACGGACACATTTATTTGTGGGCCGAAGATGGAACGCTCATGGCAACGGCAAGTCAGTCGGCGATGATCCGCCCTTGGAAGGGGAACTGATGGAGCCCTATCGCGGGTATGGAATCACCATTCCGTTCGACCGCGTGCCGTTGCATGGGCAACGCGATCGCATCGCCGAACTCGCCGACCTCGGTTATACCGACGCCTGGTCGGCCGAAACCGACGGCACCGACGCGTTCACGCCGCTTGCGCTGACTTCGCAATGGGCGCCGACGTTGCGCCTTGGCACTGCCATCGTGCCGGTCTTTACTCGTGGTCCTGCAGTGATTGCGCAAAGCGCGTTGGCAATGGCGCAAGCTGCGCCAGGTCGTTTCGTGCTCGGCCTCGGAACGTCATCCGATGTCATCGTTGGCCGATGGAATGGCATTGCGTTCGACGAGCCCTACAAACGAGTTCGCGACACCGTGCGCTTCATCCGTGCTGCGTTCACGGGTGAGAAAGTCACCGAGACCTACGACACGTTCGCAATCCGCGGCTTCAAACTCAGCGCCGTGCCCGAACAACGTGTACCGATTCTCATTGCCGCACTTCGCGAAGGCATGTTGAACCTCGCTGGCCGCGAAGGCGATGGCGCAATCATAAATTGGCTGTCGGCCGACGATGTTGCTCGTGTTGCACCAATTGTGAAAGCACATGGTGAAGACAAGGAAATCGTTGCTCGTATCTTTGTGGTTCCTTCAGAAGACACCGAGACAGTGCGCGCGCAGGCCAAGTTCGCAATTGCTGCGTATCTGAACGTTCCGGTGTACGCGGCATTTCATGAATGGTTAGGCCGTGGTCCGCAACTGCAAGGAATGTGGGACGCATGGAAGGCAGGCGACCGTGCTGCGGCACTCGCTGCCATTCCCGACGAGGTCGTCGATCAACTCATCGTGCACGGTTCCTACGAACAATGTCGTGCGCATATCCAGCGGTACATCGACAACGGCGTCACCACGCCGGCACTCGCGGTCTTGGGCATGGCTGGCGTCGACACGGAAGAGGCAGTGCGGCAACTCACGCCGCGGTAGATGCCTAGAGCAGCTTGAGTTGTTCGGTGCGCTCAGCCCATTCGGTGAGCGGCACCCACATGACGCCGCCACGAGGGCCACGATCTTTGACCTCGACGGCGTCGAGCGGCATTGCTCGCATTGCGCCTTTGGAATCGCACACGCCAAGGCTGCCATCGGCCTCGCGGCGGGTAACGGTGCCGTCCTTCCAGCGTTCGGTGTCGCGCCGACGGAATCGAACTGCGGTACCAGGCGTAAGACCAATCTCGGAGAGACCGTCGGCGGGGAAAGGGTCGGCCGCTTCGGTCTTCTTGCCCTTGGGACGGCGAACTGGAGGCATGGTTAGAGCCGGCCGGCTGCAGCGTTGATGGTGTCGGCGATGACAGCCATGCGGTCGGTTCCCCACGGCATGGGCATGACGACAGGTACATCGACGCCGGCATCGACGTAGGACTGCACGGTTGCGTGGACGTGTGCGGCGTCGCCAAGAACGTCGATGGCATCGACCATGCGATCGGACACGGCAGCAAGCGCGGCATCGCGGTCGCCAGCAGCGTGACATTCGCGAACCTGTGCGACTTCGTCGGCAAAACCGGCGCGAATGAAATTGTCGGCGTAGGCATCGACCACGATGTAGGAGAACAGATCTTTGCGAGCGAGGTCTCGGTGTGGCTCGGGGTCGGTGACACCGACGTGTACGTAGCCGTACACCGTTGCGTCGCCGCCAGAGCGCACTTGCTCGACCGACCAGGCAACATGGGAAGCGGGGAGGTAATTGAGCAGCACGCCGTCGGCGAGTTCGCCCGCGAGTTTGAGCATGCGCGGATTGAGCGCTGCGAGGATGATCTTCGGGCGTTTCTCGCCAAGACGCACGCCGAGGCGGAAACCTTTCACGGTGTGGAAGTCGCCAGCGAAGTCGACTTTTTCGCCGCTGAGGCAGAGGCGAAGCAGCGTGAGTTCTTCGCGCATGCGGGCCAGAGGACGATCGCCGTAGTCGGCACCGTGCCAGCGGCTGACGACCGTGGGAGAGGAAACGCCGATGCCGAGAAGGATGTCGCGCTCGGGATGCAGGGCCTGGAGGGTGGCGGCTCCCATAGCGGTGACGCCGGGGGTGCGTAGCTGGGTTGCCAGCACACCTGTGCCGAGGCTGAGTGTGGGTTGAGCGGCGCCGACAGCAGCCAAGGTGGAGAACGCCTCGAGGCCCGTGGTCTCGGCCACCCAGAAGGAGGAATAGCCCGCATCAACTGCCCAATCGGCAGCAGTGAACCCGGCTGCAGGGCCGAGCCCGGCGAAGCTGGCGAAGGTGAGTCCCAGTGGGTGGGATGGCGCAGCGCTCATGGCCGATGACGCTAGTGCGGGCCGATGACAGTGCCGAACGAGTGACCTTCGTCAACGAGTGTGACGTCCTTCGCGTAAATCTTCGAATATGACCCACGCGTTGCACACAATGGCCTCTACCATGCGTTAGTAACCGCAGTGGCAAGTGAACTACCGCAACCTTCGGAACCCTCCGAGGCAAGCGAATCTCAACCGCCGGCTACGACAGGAGAAACACATGACTGAAACCCGAGAGATGGACGCACTCACCGAGGCACTTTCGATCATCGATCGTGCACTGGGCGAAATGCTCCACCGCGAGTTGGTCAGCACTAACGAGGTCGCCGATCTCCTGCTCGACATCCGTTCATTGGTTGCGTCCGAGGCTGCTGTTCTCGTCCAGAGCTGAGCGTCACCGAGCATGCGCTCGGTCGACTCGCCACAAAGTTGTTCCACGATGCGCGGCCTTTGGGGTCGCGCATCGTCGCGCAGGGGCAGACGGTGATCGAAGGGCCGCCGGCGTTCGGGGCGTCAGCGATCGAGGCTGGTGTGCTTGAACTCGTTGAGCGACGGCCACTCGGCCAGCATCTCGACAATTCGTTCGACTGATCGACGGGCGTCGGCGGCATCGACGGGAAGATCCATGAGACGAACGAACGCTGCGTGCTCGGCGGTCATGAAGGTGGGGACGCCCCACACATCGAGGTCGCGGGCGGCAGCGGTGTGCTCGTCGCGGATGATGGCAAGTGGTGCTCCGGTAGCGACCTCGGCGAAGACCGGATCGGGGTCGAAGCCGTTTGCTTCGAAGATGGTGCGGAGAACGGCCTCGTCGCGAAGTTGCGCTCCTTCTGCATGGCGAGCCTCGAAGAGTGCGCGATGAAGAAGCGGGAAGCGCGCGGGATCGTTGTCTCGAACAACGACGGCAGCCTGAAGGGCGAGCAGTCCGGTGTCGTCTTCAGGGTGCTCCCAGATCGGCGCTTCGCCTTCCTCGACATGCACCTGGCCGAGGGAGAACGGCACGAATCGGACGTTCCAGTCAGCGCCGTCGACGATGCCTTCGACGACGTGCGCATGAACGATGCGAGCGAAGGGGCAGCGGTAGTCCCATGTGATGCCGAATTGAAGAGTCATGGTGGTGAACCGTTTCGTTTGCGGAAGTAGTGCGGAGCAGGGTCGTACTCAGCGGCGACGGCGGTACAACGGGAAGACGGCGCGAGCGATAGCGCCAAGTCCAAGACCGACCGCAAGTCCGCCGGCCACGTCAGACGCGTGATGAATACGCACATGGATGCGGCTGACTGCGACAAGTCCGCCCAAACCGAAGAGTGCGACCTTGGTTGGAGTTGAGGACTTCTGGGCCAACAAAACGCCAGCAACCATTGCCGTGCTCGAGTGTCCGCTCGGGAAACTGGTGGAAAGCGGGATGCGCAGTCGGTGGGGGCGGGGCTCTTGGATGACGGGGCGTTCGCGCTTGAACTTCGTCTTGACGATGCCATTGATGATGACGGACTCTGCCGCCAAGATCGCTGTGAGGCGCCATGCGGCGCGAGCGTCTTCTTCGGATTTGAGGCCACGAACAAATGCGAGAAGGACCCAAATCAATCCGAAATCGCCGAGTTCAGTCAGGGCATAAATGATTCGGTCGGTGGGTTCGGTGCCACGGAATCGATCGAAGAATTCATCGACCTTGTGGTCGAAGCGATCGACCGCGCTCAACTGGTGCGGTGGCTCGTGGTCGTGATGAGGGAGGTGGAGGTCCGGGTGCTCGGTCGCCAACTTCTCGACGGCGGCGTCGATGAAGTTTTCCGGCGGCAGCGATTCGGTCTCTTCAGGGGGTGTCACGGGTGACAATGCTAGGGGAGGACCGAACCCTCTCGTTCAGGGCTGGCTGAAACCACTGGGGCGAACGGGTTGTTCCATTCCCTCAAAGGCTTTACGGGCATCGTCGGGGTTTCCGCCGAATTCGGGACACCACTGCTGGTAGGAGCACCATGAACAAAGTTTGGACTTCTTTGGTCGAAAGTCGTCGCGCTCGCACGCGGTTTCGATCGCTGACCAGATTGAGGTGACTTTGCGTTCGATCTGGCGTGTTGATTGTTCAGTGGGTGTTGTTTCGACGATTGTCGGAGAGCCGCCGAGATAGATCAGTTGCACCTTGCTGGGTCGCTCGCCGTAGATCTGTTCGCACAGGTAGGCATAGATGTGCACGCCAGTGAGGCGCGACTGTTGGTAGCCCTCGGCAGGAGCTTTTCCGGTCTTGTAATCGCTGACGACGAGTTGACCGTTTGCATCGCGTTCGAGGCGGTCGATGATGCCTCGCAACGTCACACTCGAACCACTCTTCACCGAAAGTTGATGTTCGACATGAAGTTCGAGCCCGATGGGTTCGATGCTCGTTGGATCTTCGATGTCGAAGTACTTGTGTACGAGAACATCGGCGTCGCGGAAGAACACTGCTTGTTCGTCGGCATTGAGGGCGAGTTCTGCCCATTCGGGATCGGAGTCGAGCTCGGTTGATGCATCGGCAAGGCAGGCGACCGCGGCATCGATTGTTCGATCGGCGGGGTCGAGCGCAAGTAATCGTTCGAGCGCCGAGTGCACGAGTGTGCCTTTGACTGTGGCAATGGTTGGCGGCTGGGGGATTTTGTCGATTGCGGAGAAACGAAAGGACAACGCGCAATCGGTGAAGGACGACACCTTTGACGGCGAAAGTGACGTGGGGAGTTTCAGGGCCATGGTGGGCAGGCTACGCAGCGCCAGCGACAGTTGCCGCGAGAAGTGTTACTCAACCGTTGAAAAAGCCTCGAGAATCGACGATGCAATGGTTGCAGGGTCTTCGAGTGGACCGAAGTGAGCGAGATCGGGGAACGAGGCGACGGTTCCGTGCGGGATGGCATCGGCAATTGCTCGTCCAAAGATTGCAGGAACGGTGTCTTCGACTCCCATAGCGATTGTTGTCGGGCAGGAGATTTCGTTTAGTGCAGCAAAGGCGTGGTGCGACATCCCGTGGGCATAGACCTCGGCTTCATTCGCGGGCAGGCACTTCAACGAAACGGTGCCGTCTGCGTTTTCGGCAAAGCCGTGATCGACGTACGCCCGTAGAACTTCAGGATGCAATGTGTTGAAGGGTGGTTTCGATGCGTAATTGGAAGACGCCGCATCGAATGAATCGAAGGTGTCTCGACGTCGGCGAGCACCGTTCGACAGCGGGTTGTCGGGGTTGTACCCAGTGACAGCATCGGTTGGAACGACGACGGGCTCAAAGAGATAGAGCGCGCGAAATGTTCCTGGCCGAGCCTGTTCGGCCAGGAGGAGTGATGCCGCACCTTTGGAATGTCCGACACCGAATGGCTTCTCGAGGCCGAGGGCGTCGATCACCGAAAGTACGTCGTCGGCAAATCCGTACCACTCGAGTGGCCGATCGCTTGGCGCGTCGGAGTCGCCGTGCGCGCGTAGGTCGATCGACCACCGATGGAACCCCGCAAGATGAGCTGCGAGTGGTTCCCACACTCGGCCGTGAAATCCGGTTGCATGCGCGAGGAGCAGCGGAGGTCCCTCGCCGCCGAGATCGTGGACTTTGATTTCGACGTCGTCGGTGGAGGGAATTCGCATGCCTCCATCCTGCCTCTACGGTGTGTCTCATGGCGCCGGATTCCACCGATTTCTCCGCAACAGGCGATGACCAGTGGTCCGGCGACGATGTGCACGATCCTGTCGACTCCGCGGTGCTTGAAGTGAATCGAGCGTTCTACGACGCGTTCGAATCTTCAGACTTCAATGCGATGTCTGACCTCTGGGTTCACGAGGATCGTGCGGTGTGTGTCCACCCAGGATGGACAGCGCTGCGTGGATGGGCGTCGATCGCTTCGAGTTGGGCGGCAATGTTCGACGGTCCCCAGCACATCCAGTTCATCGTGACTGACGAGCATGTGTCGGTGAACGGTGACGTCGCGTGGGTGTCGTGCGACGAGAACCTCTTAACCATTGGTGCGAGCGCGACCGTAAACGCGCTCAACATCTTTGAACGAACTCGCGATGGAAAATGGCTGATGGTCGCGCACCATGGCGCGCCTGTGATGATCTCGTCAGACGAAGAGTTCGACGAGGACCTCGACAACTAGGAACGCAAAGCGCTCAGGCGTTGCCCTTGAGTGTGTGGAGGATCTTCGAGAGTTCGCCGTTGTTGTCGTCGGGAACGATGTAACCGTCTTCGTTGCGGATGGTGTCCCAGTTCGCAGCGATGTCCTCGGCGGTGAGGTTCGGGTTGAAATAGCCGGGGGTCAAGCCGATAAAGAATCGGGAGATCACGCCGCCGGCAGCGGAGTAGACCTCGCCGCTGACGTCGCATGCCGATGACGAGAGATAGGCGACCAGCGGGCTGACAAGAGCCGGGTCCATGGCGTCCATAAGTCCGTCGAACAAGCCTTCGGTCATGCGGGTTGCGGCGACTGGAGCAACAGCATTGGCCTTCACATTGAACTTGCGACCTTCGATGGCGAGGACGCGGGTGAGGCCAACAAGACCCATCTTGGCGGCGCCGTAATTGGCCTGGCCGAAGTTGCCGAGAATGCCCGAGTTCGACGAGGTCGACACGATTCGGCCGTAGCCCTTTTCGCGCATGATTTGGTACGCCGGCTGCGTGACATAGAACGCGCCGAGAAGGTGGACCTGAATCACTGACTCGATCATTTGCTGATCAAGATTGTGGAAGGACTTGTCGCGCAGGATGCCTGCGTTATTCACGACGATGTCGACAGTGCCGAACGCGTCGACAGCGGTCTTCACGATTGCCTTGCCGCCATCGGGAGTGGCAACGGAGTTGGTGTCGGCAACGGCTTCGCCGCCGAGGTCGAGGATCTCCTGCACAACTGACTGTGCCGGACCAACGTCGCCGCCGTCGCCACTGACCGAGCCACCGAGATCGTTGACGACAATGCGTGCGCCGCGTCGGGCGAGCTCAAGTGCGTGCTGGCGGCCAAGGCCACCGCCGGCGCCGGTGATGATCGCTACCTGGCCGTCGAAACCGATATCAGTCATTGAGTCCATCCTCTCCGCGGCGTCTGCGCGGACTGTGTTGTTCGAACCGCCGAATGGTACTCAGGGCGACTGGTGGGGCACCGCATTGGGCGGGGCGTGGACGTTTGAGACCTGGTCGGGCTCTGCAGTCGTCGCAGGGGTCGGCAGTTCGGTAGCGTGGCCGCTATGGCCCCGAAGATCAGCACCGAAAAGATGTTCCGCCGTCGACAGAAGATCGTCGCTGCAGTCGACCTGCCCGGCGCTCCGGCGGGCACGTTCGGCAAGGTGTGGTTCGTGTCTGGTGTTACCTGGATCCGCTACCACGTCGCATTCGACAACGGCGTGGAAATCGCCAATGTCGATGGTGCCCAGATCACCGATCGCAAGTCTTGGCTGGCTGAGAAGGCCGAGCGCGACCAAGAAGCGCTCGAAGTTGAACGGGCCGCAGCTCGCGAAGCAGCTCGTGCTGAAGCGTTGGCCAATCTTGCAACTGGTCCTGCTTCGCACTGATCACATTCCAACGTCGCGTTGCGGCACTGAAGGGACGTCACCATGAAGTTCGGTATGCAGATCGACTACGCGGGTGGCTTCGCTGAGTCCGCAGCAAAGGTCGCTGAATTCGAAAAAGCCGGACTCGACATCGCGTGGGTTGCCGAGGCCTACGGCTTTGATGCCCCAACATTCATGGGCTACCTCGCCGCCAAAACTGAATCGATCACGATCGGCGCCGGAATTCTTCCGATCTACACGCGTACACCAACGCTTATGGCAATGACTGCGGCCAGCATGGACACACTGACCGGCGGCCGATTCATACTTGGTCTCGGGGCTTCGGGCCCGCAGGTCATCGAAGGCTTCCATGGCGTGAAGTACGACGCACCACTTGGTCGCACGCGCGAGATCATTGATATCTGTCGCCTTGTCTGGAAGCGCGAACGGGTCACCTACAACGGCAAGTACTACACGTTGCCGCTGCCCGCCGATCAGGGCACTGGTCTCGGCAAGCCACTCAAGATGATTGCGAAGCCGATTCGTGAAGACATTCCCGTTTGGATTGCATCGCTCGGTCCGAAGAATGTTGAGATGACTGCCGAGATCGCAGACGGTTGGTTGCCGATCTTCTACATGCCCGAGCGCGCACAAGATGTTTGGGGTGCTGACCTTGCCGCTGGCAAAGCAAAGCGTGATCCAAAACTCGGACCTCTTGAGATTTCTGCTGGCGGTCTTGTCGCGATTGGCGATGACATGTCTGAGGTTGCAGAAATGGCGCGCCCGATGGTTGCGCTCTACGTCGGTGGCATGGGGGCCAAAGGTCGCAACTTCTATAACGACCTCATGTGTCGTTACGGATACGAAGAAGAGGCCACCAAGATTCAGGACCTCTATCTCGAGGGCAAGAAGGACGAAGCGGCTGCGCTTGTTCCGTCAGAGTTCCTGAAACTCACCAACCTGTGTGGCCCCGAAGGTTTCGTGCGCGAACGCATCGAGGCCTATGCCGCTGCTGGCGTCAGCGTGCTGAACATCATCCCCGTGGGCGGAAACCCCACTGCGACAATTGAAAAGCTCAAGACCTGGGTGTCGTGAGTTTCAGCGCAGTGCGCTGACGCGATCGATGACCGCTTCAGCTTCAGCCACAATCGATCGAACGAGATCGCCTGCGGGTACGAGTTCGTTGATTGCGCCAACGCCCTGACCTGCAGGCCAGAACTCGCGTGAAGGGTCGACCTCGGTGTCGGGTCCGGCTCCGAGATGATTCGCGCCATCGTTGATGGAACGAATGAACTGCGCAGGGAATGGTTCGATTTCGCTCGTGTGTTCTTCCCAATATTGCGTGTAGTCGTTGCGCGCTACACGACAAGTCTTTCCGGTGAAACCCTTGGAAACGACGGTGTCATCCTCGGCCATCGAAAGAAGTTTCTCTTTGTAGCCAGGGGTTCCCCATGCTTCGGGTGTCGCGATGAATCGGGTGCCCATCCATACGCCTTCGGCACCGAGACTGAGTGCAGCAGCAAGGCCACGACCGTCGAATAATCCTCCGGCAGCGACGACCGGCACCTTATTTTCGACAACATCAACGATCTGGGGAACGAGGGCCATCGTTGCAACCGTGCCTGTGTGCCCGCCGGCCTCAGTTCCCTGAGCAATGACGAGGTCACAACCGGCAGCGACTGCGGCAACTGCATGTCGAACCTTCCCGCACATACTTGCGACGAGAACGTTGTTGTCGTGGCAGAGATTCACGACATCGCGCGGAACTCCGAGACCGGCGACAAAGACGCGTCCACCATTGTCGATGATGGCTTGAACCTGCGCCGGCATGTCTCCCGGCGCAGCAGTGAGAAGATCAACGCCGAACGGTTTGTCGGTTGCGGCGCGGACGAGTTGCATCTGGTCGACCATGCGGTCGACGTTCATCGTTGATGCGCCCATGCATCCGAATCCGCCAGCCTCACTTACGGCGGCGACGAGTTCGTGGTAGCTGACGCCCCCCATGCCGGCGAGCATCACTGGATGTTGAATCTCGAGAAGGTCAGTCAGTCGAGTGCGCATGGGTGCCACGGTACGCCCCCGGGCCGGTCAGCATGCCCCGATGCCAGCGGCGAGGTGTCAGCAACAGCGCGCGTGGGTAATCCTCGAACAGCCACCGGCCGAAATTGCGACGGGTCCAGCCGCTGAGCCCTGCGATGCGAACGGCGCCGCGGGCGCCAAGAGGCCGGCGAAGGATGGTCATGAGGCGCTCAGCGAAGCGATGGTCCACGGAGAGTTCGGTCTCGACTGAGTGCGCGTAGGCCGTGGCACACGCGGCGACATTGGCGGGATTGGCGATGATTGCTTCGGCAGCCCATCGGCCAGTGAGAAGTGCCTGGCCGATGCCCTCACCAGTCATTGGGTCGGTTGCTGCCGCGGCGTCGCCAACAAAGAGTGTGCGCTCGCAGGAGAGGGCGATGCGGTCGACTCGCGCGGGGATGGGCCATGCCCGGTGCGGACTTTCCGGTTCGGCATCGGGACCGAGGAACTCACGCACATGGGGTCGGGCGAGAAGCTCGCGCCAAAGTGGCCCCATATCGCTGACTTTGTACGAACTGTCGTCCCGCAGGATCCCAAAGCCGATATTGGCGGTGCCATCGGCAAGCGGGAACGACCACGCATAGCCGGGAAGAAGGTCTGGTTCGAACCAAACAATGAGTTCGCTCGCGGCTCGCGGTGAAACGTTTTTGAAGTACTGGCGGAACGCGTGCCATTCGCCGCGGTATCCCGGTTGTGCAATGCCGAGCGCTTTTCGAGTTGGTGACCACATTCCGTCGGCGGCGATGACGAACGATGCGTGGATCGTTTCGCTTGTATCGGTGACGACAATCGCATGGGATTCGGTTTGCGTCATTGAGCTGAGGGCAACGTGCTCGCAAATCTCGATTCCCTCAGAGCGAGTGAGTTGTACGAGTGCCAGATCGAGATCTTGACGGCGGCTCGCTGCGGCGTATGTGCCACCATCGCGCGGGAGAGGGAAGACGACTTCGCGGCCGCTCGGCGACCGAACAACGACGTCGTCGACGTTGACCCACGAGGGCACAGTTTTCGGGTCGAGACCGAGCGCGTCGAGCTCACGAAGTGCAGAAGTGGTGAGGCCGTCTCCGCAAATCTTGTCTCGCGGAAATGTTGCTTTGTCGATGACGAGAACGTTGCGACCAGCGCGAGCAAGAGTGAGCGCAGCAGCGCACCCGGAAGGTCCGGCGCCAACGACGAGAACATCAACCTCACGAATGTTCGTGGGCGCAGTGTTGGGGGGAGAAAGGTCGGGCGCCATCGCCCGCAGGCTAGATGCTGTCCGGTTGGGGGCCGAAGCCGGGGCGGACTTCGCCCGGATCAAGCGGCCTCATCATGAGATCAAGCGCAAGCCAGATGGTTTTTGAAAAGGGAAAGAACGCGAGTGGAAGTACTCCCGCAGCGACAACCGCAGCGATGATGATCGCAACGATTGGTGGAGTGGGCCAGAACGCAAGAAATCCGACAAGTAAGACGATGAGAAGTGCTCCGAAACTCACGATTGTGTTGATGCCGAGATCCCCGGTCCAGTGGCCTTCAATTCGCTCGAACTTCAGATCACATTTGGGGCATCGTTCGAGCATTGTGAACCAGCGGCGAAAGAGATGACCCTGTCCACAAACGGGGCAACGTTTCATGCAGCCGCGCAGGAATGTTCGCTTGTTTCGTGACATCTTCAGAACCACATGTCGGGGTCGATGTGGGTGATGTCGAGCGGCTCGGCAGGAAGTGTGCCGGCAACAAGGTCGGGGAGAAACTCACGCAGTCGCCGTGGGAGGACTTGAACGTCTGATCCCAGGAGCTCGTCGAGGCCCCACCAGTGATGTCCACCGAATGCCATCGCTTCGAAGGCTTCAAGTCCACCAGGTTTACGCGTGGACAAATCGATTCGGTCGGTCCACGCGACGTGAACATGTTCGTGCTGATCAAATTTCCAACCGGCGAAGGTGAACTTCGAATGCTGAGTCCATACACAAGGACCTATCTCTGCTTCGACGATGCCTGTCTCTTCGTAGAGTTCGCGACGAGCAGCTTCAGCACTTGTTTCACCCTGTTCGATTCCGCCGCCGGGAATCTCCCACCATTGACCTTTTGAAGCGTCGGCGGGATCGCGCGCTTCAAGAAGTAGCACGTGGCCGTGTTGATCGAGCACGACAACTCGGGCCGCCGTTCGTTTGAGTACCCAATCAGCCATGGTTCTCCTCCAGCCAGTGAATCCATCGGCCATGTGGGTGGGCGATGGCGAGCGGTGTCGTCGTAGCGACGCCGCCTCGCCATGATCGCAGGCTGAGCTGCGTTGGTGTGCCTTCGCCGAGATAGTTGTCAAAGACTCTTGCGTCGGCGGATTCGACCCAAGGAGTGAAGCGCGGTTCTTCGAATGTGATGAAGTCGAGATCGCGCGTGGCGCCGAGTTGGTCGATGGTGTGGAGTACCGCTTGTCGACCATCGGCATTGATGTAGGCAAGCACCCATGTCGAGAAAATGATGAGGTGGTCTGAGGTCGGAATCCCGTCGAGCGCCGCCGCGAGATCGGTCACGGCGTCGCCGGCGACAAGTCGTGGGGGCGATTGGCGGGCGATGTCCAATGCGGCGAGAAGTCGCTGTGGACGATCGGGGATACCCGGCCAGATGCATGCCTGAAGCCATCGACACTCACTGTCGGAGAGGACATTGATTGGGTTGGGATCAAGCCCACTTCGTGATGCGAGGTCGAAACTCTTCGTTGGAAGCGGTGGAGTGTTCGGGCCGCGTATCTCGCAATGAAGTCGAACGCTCGACGGCTCTGGGCCGATGGAAGCCACGGTGCGGTCGTCGCGGGAGTAGTCGATGTGAAAGTGATCGACGTAGAGGTTGAGTCCTGCGCTCGGGCCAATCTCAAAGAGCGAGGCTGCTGTGGAAACGTCCTGAAGGGCGCGGCCGAACGCAAGCGCAAGCACTGCACTCCTGCCGACCTCGTTTGTTTGCACAGAACGGGTGCGCATGCTTTCGATGATCGCGCCTCGTTCTTTCTCGATGAGTTCCAAGAACGGAGTCATCGGGTCATCGGTGGAATCACCGCGATAGATCGCGGCAATCTTGCTTTCAGGATTCGCGAGGATTCGATCGTGAGTAGCTGCGAAGAAAAGCACCGGTACTCGGCCGCGACGAGCATTGGGATGTGCTGAGGAATCGACGAATTTTAGAAGTTGAATATCCGTGGCGATAGAACGAGCGAGTCGTTCGTACACAACCGAGTAGCCAGCAAAATCGTTGTCGGCGAGAAAGACGAAGAGATCTGAAAGTTCCTCGATGGCGTCGCGCTCGCTCACAGGGCGAGGGTATCGCTCCCGGTGAGACGTCGGCAGTCGAATGGCAGCACAATGGGTGCGTGACTGTGCCTGCCGGAACTCTGATGCGTCGAGCTGTTCGACGCCGTTGTCCGATCTGTGGCCAACGAGGCTTGTTTCGTCATTGGGTTCGAATGGTTCCCGAGTGCCCGCGATGCGGTCTGGTCTTCGGTCGTCTCCCGGGTCACTGGCTCGGGTCTTGGTTTTTGAATATCTGCGTTGTGCAACTGGTTGTCGTTTTGCTTTTGATCATCAGCGTTGCAGCGACATGGCCGGACCCTCCGATGTGGATCATTGGTGGTGCAACTGCCGTATCGGCACTCGTCGTGCCTTTCCTTTTCTTTCCGTACTCACGCACACTCTGGACAGCAATTGATCTTGCGATGCGACCGCTTGACTACGACGAAGGTGTGGCTCCCGGATTTGTTCTCGGCAGCGACCAGGCACAACTCGAATCCGAACGCGCTACTCGGGCCGAAGACGACTAACCCGCGCTGAGTGAGCGGTCAGCGCGTTGTTGTTGACGTGCTGGGGACGACCTGCACAGTGAAAGTGACCACTTTGTTTTGGGCTTGCGGTTCGCCGGCAATTTGGTTGTAGCTAAAGGAAATCGTTGCGGGGCCGGCGGCGCGACCAGCAAACGAAATGATCTGCACGAGAGGAAGGACAACGGGAAGCGTTGTTCCTGTTGTTGAACTCGTCGTTGCATTTCCTGCCCGCACCGCTGTCGTCGTGGTTGTCGTGGCGCTTTCTGCCTTCGTCAGCAGATCGGGGTCGTCACTGAAACGGGAGCCGAGAGCGATGAGGCGAGAGTTGTCGATTGGCGCGAGAACCCAGCGCCAACCCGAACCAGGATCGGCCGGGAGCATGATCGCGAACTCCTTGCCGATCGTTGTTGTGATCGGGGCGGCTGGATCGACGTAGGTGGGGGTGGCTTCAGGTGCGACGACGGAGGTCGTTGTCGCCGAATCGTTCGAACTCGACGAGGATCCGCCCGAGCAGCCCGCGACGAGGGTGAGAACCCCGAGAACGAGAACGACAGCACTCCGGCGGCGACTCTTGCGGGCCGACCGGATCTGGCGATCGCTGGGAGTTCTGGGGTGAGATCGCATTGGGCCGAGACTACGGCCCGCCGCCGGCGGGCCTCGTTCAACTGGGTTGTCGGCCCCATCTAGAGTCAGATTTCGTGAACTTCGACGAATCTCCAGAAGAAGCAGAACTCCGGGCTGAGATCCGGGCGTTCCTTGATGCAAACGCCACTCTCAAGACCGGTACAGAAGCCGATTGGTCCCGTGGACCAGTCGACGATTCCGAAGAGGCCGCTCGTGCCTACATGGAACGTTGTCGCTCGTGGCAGAAGGTGCTTTCGGACAACGGATGGGCTGGCATCACCTGGCCAAAGGCATTTGGTGGTCGTGGAGACAGCGCTGCGGTTTCGGTGATTTTTGGTCAAGAAGCATCGAAGTACGACGCCACTGCAGGATTTATCGGTGCGGTGCAGTCGCTGGTCGGTCCGCCGATCATGCGCCACGGAACTCCTGAACAGCAGCAGCGGTTTCTTCCGGGCCTTCTTGATGGTTCGGTGAACTGGTGTCAGTTGTTCTCTGAACCAGGCGCTGGCTCTGATCTTGCAGCACTTTCAACCCGTGCAGTCCGTGACGGAGATTCGTTCATCGTCAATGGTCAAAAGGTTTGGAACACCCAAGCGCAATTCGCCGATTGGGGCATCCTCGTGACGCGCACCGATCCTGATGCACCGAAGCACAAGGGCGTCACGTTCTTTCTCGTCGACATGGCAACGCCGGGCATCGAAGTTCGTCCGCTTGTGCAGTCAACTGGTCAGGCGCACTTCAACGAGGTCTTCTTCAACGACGTCATCATTCCTGTCGAGAACGTTGTCGGCGAGATCAACGAAGGATGGGCGGTTACCCGCACGGTGCTCAGCAGCGAAGCCGGAATGATTGGTTCCGGCGCCGGCGGTTCAAATGGTTTCGAAGGTGTGCTTGGTCTTGCTCGCAAGTATGGGCG
>CAEZUO010000038.1_pt1 | contig 15384 bp, 11 predicted proteins | sample 7264501 | NCBI WGS metagenome assembly CAEZUO01 (sample SAMEA6813832, study PRJEB35770) | freshwater metagenome | biome: Freshwater; feature: Freshwater reservoir; material: water | place: Czech Republic | collected 2016-04-20 | depth 0.5m m
AGTCCAGGCCCAAATACGCGAAGGTCTTCAACCAGTCGATGAACTCGGCACCGAGTCCGTACTTAAACGTGACGCGCTCGCAATCGACTTCCCGCGGAACAAGAAGAACTTCCTCGTGCTCAACGTTGACGCACTCAATCGGGCCGATACCCGCAGGGAAATTGAAGACCTCTGGCTCACTGAAGCATTCAGTCGTGTAGAAGCCCCGCTTCTTTTCCCAAATCAACGGTGGGTTGAGGCATTCTTCGATCGTTGTCCAAATCGAAAAGGTCGGCGCAAAGTCATAGCCATCGATCGAAAGGTTGGAACCATCGCGGATTCCGATTTCGTCGATCGTGTCGAAGAGATGATCGGCGGCGTATCGAGCAAAAATGTCGGAGAGGCCTGGCTCAACGCCCATTGCGACGATCGCCAGCAAACCCTTCTCGCGCCAGGCTTCGTCAGCAGCAAGCTGCGCCGCACCAAGCGGAACTCCGACCTGGTTGTACGGGTCGGTCGCATGCGGCTCGCTGAGGTTCATCGCCATATCGAGATAATTCGTACCTGCGGTGAAACATGCATTGAAGATTGGTTCGTTCAAACGCGGGTCGCATGCGTTCACGACAATGTCGGCGTTGCACTCAGCGATCAAAGCAACAATGTCGGCTTCGTTTCGAGCATCGACGCGCGCGGCGTGGAACCGCCCAGGATCATCGAGTTCATCGATCGCACGCTGTGCCGACTCAACCGAAATATCGGCAAGCGTGAACGATGAGAAGAAGGAACGGTCTTCGGCGATGGACGCCATCGAGGCGCCGACACCACCTGCTCCAATCACCAGGATGTTCATGACTACCCGTCTAAGGAACGCCTCGAGTGCGAGGTCGTGACCTTCAGTCTGCCCCATCCCAGGCCCACTTTCACGGTCAGTGGGCAGGGCTTTGGTCCCGTTTCAACCCAGAAGCCTCAGACATTCCCGCTTTGGGTCGTTTCACCGAGAACACGAAGTGGCCGCAACCTGTCGCCAATCTTGAACTGCTGAACCGCATGCTCATTGATGTATTCCGCGGCTTCGTCTGGATCATCAGTCACCATTAAGAGATCGAGATCCGACCGAGAAATCATCCCGGCCTTCACCATTTCCTCGATCTGACCAACGAGATCGGACCAGTACTCCACCCCTAAGAGCACCACGGGGAACTGCTCGATTTTCCCGGTCTGGATCAGTGTCAATGCTTCGAACATTTCATCGCCGGTCCCGAATCCCCCTTGGCCGACGACAAAGGCATACGAGTACTTCACCAGCATCACTTTTCGGACGAAAAAATGTTCGAACGAGACCTCGACGTCGAGATACGGATTCGACGACTGCTCCTTCGGCAGTTCGATTGTGCAACCGACACTGTTGGCGCCCACGTCCTTGGCACCGCGATTACCTGCTTCCATGATTCCAGGACCACCGCCGGTCATGATCGTGAATCCCATTTCACCCAAACGTGAAGCGACCGCCCGTGCCGCGACATATGCAGGTTCTGTTTCCGCGATTCGCGCTGAACCGAAGACGGTTACGCATGGACCGACGAAGTGAAGCTTGCGAAATCCTCGTAAGAACTCGCGCGCAACGCGAAAGATCGTTCCGAGTTCATGACGCCGAAGTCGTGGCCCGCGGAGGAACACGGAATCTCTATTGGAGCGGACTCCAAAGTTTCGACCCAACAATGTCAACGCGACTCCTTATTCCGTCGTTGGAGCATCGTCGCACACCCGTGGGTACTGCGCGTGACTTCTGCGCAGTACCCACGGGTTCTACGAATCCACGTCTTCAGCCGACAGTGAACACACACGGCGCAGAGTTCAACGAGCACGACGTCGGAATCGCTGAACCTTGAAGGACATAACCAACTGACCAGGTTTCCCCCGGCGCTATCGACCTATGCCAAGAAGGACCAGTCGTAACAATCAACTGACTCGACCCAGTGAGTGTTGTTGTCCAGTCTGCGTTCCACAAACTCGACATCGTCACACCGGATGGAAGTTGAAACTTAAGACTCCAGGGTGCGGATACGGATCCGATCGATGAGTTCGCCGCATTCGTGATGTCAATCGATGCTTGGAGCCCACCCGGCCACGCATTGATTACGCGGTATCGGACGATTGCTTTCACTGCTCCCGTCGACGATGGAACTGTCGTCGTCGTAGCCGGCGCTACCGTCGTCGTCGTTGTACTTGGCAAAGTCGTTGTCGTCGACACAGGCCGACTCGTACTGGTTGTTGATGTCGCAGTTCCGCCAGCGAGGGCAGCGAGGTGATCTCGATATCCGACACCGAAACCGGTGGGGGTTCCCGAATAGTCTGAGATCAACGCGGGACCATTTGTGCACGACCACCCACCAGCCGCATCCCAAGTCCAGCCCATATACGAAATGCCCTTTGCGTCGAACCAATTCATCAGGGAATCGATGAACCCATGCGCACAATCCGTTTCTCCAATCTCACCGGCGACAATCGGGAATAGAGCCGCCGTCGGAGCTACTGATTGATCCCACGATGCCTGCGTGTTGAACTGACTGAAGTTGTACAGGTGTAGGTCAGCGATGAGCTGCTTTTGTGGGTCATTCGGAACCCACGTATTCCATGCTGAGAGATCACCGGCCCAATTAAGACCCGACACCATGATCGGTTGCGTTGCGCCTGTGGATCGGACCGCGTTCACAAGCGATTGCATTCCGGCGGCCTGCCATCCCCCGGAAGTCATGCAACCGTCTCGCCAACATGACCAAGAAATATCATGAGGTTCGTTATAAAGGTCAAAAATGACTCCAGGATCTGTCTTGAACACAGCCGCCACCGATGTCCAGAACGCCGGAGCGTGGTCGGCATCAGCCATAAGTTGCTGACTAGTGGCCAATGTTGTTCCTGGAGCATTCCAATGAAGATCAAGTACAACTGCCATTCCCGCGTTGTGAAGTGACCTCACGTATCCAGAAATCGCATTCTGATAGTTGATCCCTGAATATGCGGCGTTCACCCCATTAATGCCGAGCCAGCAATCCTCATTCAACGGGAGTCGAACAGCATTGACATTCCAAGATGCAATTGACGCAATTGACGCCGCATCAATTGGTCCGTCGAACAATCCCCAGCCCTGAGCACATGCGTATTCACTTCCCGATCGATTCACACCAAGAAGTCGAACCGTCTGGCCCGCCCCATTCACCAAGTGGTTACCCACCACTTTGATCGTTACCGGTGTTCCAAAAGTTGGAGATGACGCTGCACTCGCGGCGCCTCCACCAACCGTCGTCACCACTACTAACGATGCAATCAGTACTGCCAATGCTGAAATCAAAGCAATCGCGCTCGTCCGGATTCGAACTCTCATGTCGCAACTCCCCTTCCCCGCAGCCCGCCTTGAGCCACAAAAACGAGTGTCAACGAATGAGCGCCAAGATTCCCTTCACTACAGAAGTATTTGACCTTGACTTTGCCTGGATTTGGAGTACCCGTCGGTAACTTTGAAGGGCGGGTACTGGCGCTACGCGAAGTCGTAGTCGTCGGAAGTAACGCCGCGAGTCCACGCCCAATAGTCAGGAATTGGCCACGGCGAAAGCGTGTAGATCTTTCCGTCTTTGTTCTTGAAATGGGAGTGCTTCACTGTCGGGTGAGCCCAGACCATTTGATTGATCTCTGACTCGTAGATCTCGACGTACTTATCGTGCACCTCAAGTTTCGGCTCCATGGCTCGATGACCAGTCGAGAGGAGCTCGTGGATAGCGCTCATCACATAGTTCACCTGACACTCCGACTGGAAGATGAGGCTGGCCCCGTGAGCAAGGTTCGTTCCCGGCCCATAGAGGCAGAACAGGTTCGGAAAGTTCGGGACCGAAATTCCGAGATACGCAGTGGGCTCTTCGCCGAATTGTTCGCGAAGGTTGATTCCGTCACGACCGATGATGGTCATCGGGAACAGGTAATCATTGTGGCGGAAACCGGTTGCATAGATGATCACGTCGGCAGGATGATGCTCGCCGTCGTCGGTCACAACACCATCGGCAGCAATCCGCTTAATTCCTGTCTTGATGAGTTCAACGTTGGGCTTGACCAAACACTTCAACCACGAACCGTTGTCCTGAAGCATTCTCTTTGCTGACGGCGGATAGTGCGGCATCGATTTCTCAATGAGATCTGGATGGCCTTCAAGATGTGAGGTAATCCAGTTTTCAAAGATCCCACGTCGTTCAAAACTGGCCTGGCTGATCGAACGGCCTTCGGGATCATGCCAATTCGGATCAACACGTGATCCTTCGATACTCAAACCAGACGCTGGATAGAACATCAGGAAACGGAACCAACGCGCATAAAAGGGAAGATGGCGCATCGCCCACACATCACCTTCAGGAACGCCGCGGTGGTAGTTCATGTTCGGGAACATCCATTGCGCGGTGCGCTGATAGATGTCTAGATGCGCAACTTCGTCGGCGATTGTCGGTGCAATTTGGAATCCGCTTGCGCCAGCTCCAATCTGCGCGACGCGCTTGCCTGCAAGGTCGAGCCCATCGGGCCAACGAGCCGAATGGAACGAAGGCCCGTTGAACTCGTCCATGCCCAGGATGTCTGGCATCCTCGGCGCATTCAGCGCTCCGGTTCCACTGATAACAACGTTCGCTTCGATGACATCCGTGCCGCCGTCCGGCGTGCGCACTTCGACTGCCCATGTTGCCGACGTTTCATTCCACGTCGCCGTGAGTACCTCAGTGTTGAAGCGACACTTTTCGTCCACGCGATATTTGCGCATCACCCGTTCGAAGTACGCCCGGAGTTCTGGCTGGCGGCAGAAATATTCGCTCCAATGATCTGATGGTTCGAACGAATAGCAATAAAAGTGACTACCGATGTCGACTCGGGCTCCGGGATAGCGATTGTCGCGCCATGTTCCTCCGGGGCCATCGGTCTTCTCAACGATCGTGTACGGGATGCCCGCCTGATCGAGGCGAATCCCGGTCAACAGTCCGGACTCACCGCAACCGATCACAACGACATGGAACGCATTGCGGACGCCCTCCGGAATTTCGTCTTTCCATGTGATTGCTCCGCTGTCGGCGCCATCGAAATGAAGGTCATCGGCAAACATCGGCACGACCGCCGGATCCACTGGCGCCGCAGCCATGAAGTCCATGAGTTCTTTGACGAGTTCGGGCGACGGCACCTGCGGTTCTGGACAACCTGCATCTCGCCACTGCGCAATCACCGGAACGGCACGCGAACGAATATCGGCCTGCTCGTCAGCCGTCAATCCGCTTTCGTAATTGTTGAGAATTGCCACACGGGGTCGAATCTCTCCCCTAATCCATGATGGATCGCCCGTCATGTGCACCATCGAACACATCAGCGCTGGAACACACACGTCCTCAAGTGCTGCGGCGATCGCACCATCATCATCGGTGAAACGAAGGCCAGCGTGAGGGTTTCGGTCGGTCGCCATGGCGACACTCTTCCCCATCACCGTGACCGATGCCACTTCCGGTCAGGAGCACCGGGGAACCCCGGCAGCCGGACTACTTGGCGACGGTGGTGGTGCTCGCCTTGCCCGACATCGTGCCCATGACCGTGGTGGTCGAGCCTGAAGTTGCCGCAGTGGTCGTGGTCATAGCCATCGTCGTCGGCGGGACCGTGCCCGTGATGGGGGTCTGATGCTTCTTCGAACTTGAACAACCAGCCACGACCGCAGCGCTCAGGGCGAGGGCAGCGATGAACACCTTGATTCCACGTGAAGTCATGGTCTGAGACTAGCGAGCGAGACGCACCATTCCGAACCGGGAACGTGACACGATCGAAGGGTGCTGAGAATCGCAACCGTCAACGTCAACGGTCTCCGGGCCGCTTCCCGCAAAGGCATGAACGAGTGGCTGGCTGAGACCCAGCCCGATGTCGTCACCCTCCAGGAAGTGCGTGCCCCCGATGAGCTCGTCGCCGGCCTCATGGGCGATGGATGGCACATCGTCCACGCCGAGTGTTCCGTCAAAGGACGCGCTGGGGTGGCGGTTGCCAGTCGCCTCCCAATCACCGATTCCCGAAGCGGCGAACACTCTGTGTCCTTCGCCGACAAAGGCCGTTGGATTGAGGGCGATATCAAGACCGGCAAACGCAAGCCGTTCACCGTCATCTCGGCCTACGCCCACACAGGCGACGAAACCTCGCCCGAAAAGATGAAAGAGAAACTCGCGTGGTTCGACGCTGCGACCTCTCGACTTACAGAGCTTCGTGAAGATGGCCGACATGTCGTCTTCACCGGCGACCTCAACGTTGCCCACCGAGAGGCCGACCTCAAGAACTGGAAAGGCAATATCGGTTGCGCCGGATTCCTTCCAGAGGAACAGGCCTATTTCGACACCTGGTTCGACCAACTCGGCTGGGTCGATGTTGTGCGCGCTGCGTTTCCTGAAGATGCCGGCCCGTATTCGTGGTGGTCCTACCGAGGTAAAGCATTCGATAATGACGCTGGGTGGCGTATCGACTATCAGATCGTGAATCCGCAGCTCGCAAAGCTCGCTCAGAACCCGCGAGTCGATCGAGCCCCGTCGTACGACACGCGCTGGAGCGATCATGCTCCTGTCGTCGTCGACTACGACATCTAGATAGATCGAAGTACTTCTGGTTCGTCAAGAACCAACTTGGAGTTTCGAACGCCCGAGCGTCGCCATAAGTGTTCGGGCTGACTCCAACGTTTGGACGTGCTTCAACGTTGCATCGAAGAACGTCACCACTGCGCCATCGAGCACTGGCGTCCACACCGTGTTGCCATCGATCGGCGGCAAATGATCGGCACCGATCAGTGTGAGGAACGTGCGTTGTCCAGGGACTCGAGCAAATACCTGCACGCTTTCCGAATATGGCACCGTCGCGTCGGCGTCAGCGTGCACCAGAAGTAAGGGTGGCCGATTCGTCGAAAGTTGTCCCGTAAACGCGTCAGGCGCCACCGCAACGACCGAACCAACAGCAGCATCGGCATAACCCTGCTGATAGCCAATAATCAAAGCGACATCAGCACCATCAGAATGCCCCGCGACGCCGACCGGCCCCGATGCAATGACTGAAGCAAAAGCGCTTGCCCGAAGTGCTGCAATCACGAACGAAACGTCCTTCGCTTCATTCGGAATGTCATCTCGATTCAACCCGTTGCCACGCGACTCGTCAGCGAGTGGAAATGACGGTGCAGCAACGATGTATCCAGCATCGGACAACATCGCGCAAAATCGCGCGTATCCGGGCGGTCCTAATCGATAGCCATGGGCAAAGACGACAAGCGGAAAGATGCCTTCTCGATTCGGTCGCCACACAGTTGTGGGAAGTGAACGAGTCGACGAAATTGTTCGACCGTTACTCACAACTGGTCGCGATGTGTCGACGAGCGCAAGTACCTGAGAGTTCGTACCCGGCACGGCCGTTGTCGTTGTGACATCTGGAGCTGTTGTCGCTGGCGCGGAATGAACACCATCGTTCGAATTCGAAGTCTCTGAAGTGTCAGACACCTTGTCAGTCGTTGAGTCTCTGCAACTCAAAACGAGTCCGGCGGACATCAACATCAAGAGCGCTGCCGCGGGCACTCTGAGGTGCCGCCGCACCATCGTCAGGAGCCTTCACCAATAAATGTTCCCGCAACAAAGTCCTGGAACTTTGAAACCTTTGTTCGCCAACGCGAGTCGAACTCTTCTTCTCGCTTCTTTGACTTCTCCATCCGATTCGGATGCTTTCCATAAGCGCGTTTCGCCCACGGAGAACTAGGACGAGCGATTCGTACCGCTCCGACATAGGCGATTACTGGAACAGCAATTCCGGCGACAGCGGTACCCAGTTTCCCCTTCGCTGCACAGATCGCGGCCATGGTGAGATCGATGGCAATCAGCACGACGAGCCCAATCCGCAACCACGATTGCCCCCGATCCACGTCGACACCGAACGGCGAGCCCGCAACCAACAGCAACATCATCACTCCGGCGAGGACAAAAACGGCATCAACAGAAAGTCGACCCTCTTCCTCCCAGTAGACATCTTGAAGATGCAAGATCAGCGCGAATTCATCCAGTACGAGCGCAAGTCCCATTCCGAAAATGACACCGGCGGCGTTGTCCCATCCCGTTCCAACGCCGCCAATCGCCAAGAGACCGCCAACGATCATCAAAATGATTCCCGGCACCACATGGTGAATATGCACACCGCCGACCGAGTTGTCTTTGAACGGGCCGCGTCCCGAACGAATCATGCGAACGATGACCCGCGTAATCACGAATGTGGCGATGAACGTGAGCATGCACAGTAGAAGCGGAAGTTTGCTTGCGCTATCGACATTGCCACTCCAAATATCGCCCATGATCCTCCTCGAGAGACTTCAGCGTAGGGGTTGAATCAGACCAGAACGGGTTCTTTCTTCGGTCCCTCAACAAGCTCAAGCTCAGGTTCAGGAAGTCGGCTTTCACCTTCGATATCAAGGTTCGGAATGATCCGGTCAAGCCACTTGGGGAGCCACCAGTTTGCGTTCCCCATAAGGCGCATCGATGAAGGCACCAGCACCATTCGAATGATGGTTGCGTCAACAAAGACTGCAGTCGCCAATCCGAGGCCCATCATCTTGATCGTCGGCTCGCCGCCGAAGACGAAGCTTATGAACACCGAAATCATGATGAGTGCAGCAGACGTAATCACTCGTGCGGTCGCGGTGATGCCAACGATGACCGATTCTGTGTTATCGCCCGAGTGGTTGTACTCCTCGCGGATTCGACTGAGGATGAACACTTCGTAATCCATCGACAGACCAAAGAGAATCGCGAACATAAACATTGGAATGAAACTGACGATTGGCAGCGATTGATGCACGCCAAAGAGTTCGGCACCCCACCCCCACTGGAACACTGCGACGATGACTCCGTACGCCGCGCCAATCGACAGCAGGTTCATGATCGCAGCCTTCAGCGGCACCAAGATCGAGCGGAACACGATCATCAACAAGATGAACGACAGGCCTACGACGCAGCCGATAAACAACGGAAGTCGATCGGCCACACGATTACTCAAATCAATGAACGTCGCTGTTTGACCACCGACGTAGACGGAACCGCCCGTAGTTGCGAGCACCGGGGGAAGAACGTCGCTTCGCAGTCGCGCGACCAATTCGCTCGTTGCCTTGTCCTGCGGAGCACTCTTGGGGATCACCTGAATGACTGCAGATTTACCATCGGGACCAACAACAGCCCGTGAAACCTGCGCAACATTTGAATCGGCGGTCACTGCAACAGCCAGTTGCTGCACCACCTGTTCCGACGGAAACGCCGTTCCTTCGAGATCTACCGCAAGCACGAATGGCCCGTTAAAACCTGGACCAAACCCTTGGGAAAGAATGTCGTAACTGCGTCGAAGCGTCGATGAAGTCGGGCTTTGGCTTGAGTCGGTTTGACCCAAACGCAGATCAAGAATTGGAGCAGCAAGGACGAGTACGGCCACAAGGCCGATCAAGAGGTAGATCACAGGGTGACGTGAAACATGTTGAGCCCACCGTGCCCAGCCGTGGTACTCACCGTCCACATTTGTCGTTGAACCTTCACTGACACGCTTCGTTCCGGGGAGTCCGAACCGATCGATGTTGTGGCCAGCAAAGCCCATCAGGGCAGGCAGAAGAGTTAACGATGAACTCACCATCACTGCGACAACAATCGCAGCTCCAATACCCATGAAGGTGATCATGGGTATGCCAGCAACAGCGAGACCACAAATGGCGATCACCACCGTTCCGCCCGCAATCAAGACGGCCTGACCGGCTGTAGCGATTGCTCGACCGGAGGCATCCTCAACCGTCAGACCTCGGTGCAGCCCAGCCCTGTGCCGCGTGATGATGAACAACGCGTAATCGATTCCAACGCCCAAGCCAATCATTGACGCGAGCATTTCCGATGTCGAAGGCATATCGACAAATGCTGAGAGGCACATAATTGCAGCGATGCCTGCACCCAAACCGAACAATGCAGTTCCAATGGGGAGACCCATGGCGATGACGGAACCAAAGGCGAACAACAAAATCACCATCGCAGCAAGGAGACCGATACCTTCGGTTCCGCCCAGCGATGGCTGCTCCATAAGGCGAGGGAATTCACCGCCATACTCAACCTGAACTCCGGCATCAGCTGCGACGTCAGTCGTCGCGACAACCTCGTGGTACACCGAGCGCGGCAATACGCGAACTTCATCGTCGAACTGCACGGTCGTGAGAACCGTTGTCCCGTCAGCAGAAATTTGCTTCACCAATGCCGGATAGGGCTGCACAACATGCGGAACACTGACCATTGCATCCATCGACGAAGCAATCGCCGATGCTGCTGGCTCGTCAGAAACGGTTCCGTTCGAAACATGGAACACGACTTGCATCGAACCGCCGGCCTGTGTCGGAAACGTCTTCAGAAGAAGATCGGTGGCTTTCTGCGACTCAACACCTGGGATCTGCAACCGGTCGACGAACTGACCACCAGCAACTTTGCCAACGACAACGAGCGCTACGACGATCGCCAGCCAGGCAAACAACACCCGCCACCGACGCCGCGCGCAGACGCGACCAATTCGATACAGAACATTCGACATTCGGGGAGAGATCCTCTCGGGCGGCCCGGACGGCGCCTCGACCGGAATGACGATACCGGCGGCGTGGTTCAGGACTGCATTTGAATGGCCTGTGACTCCGGCCACCCGCGATGAACAAACGAAAATGTTCCCGTGACTATCCGGGCAAGACCGTCGTTGACGGGTTGCTTCGATCTACGCCTTGCGGCCAATGAGCCAAAAGCCCATCCCGTCGACGTGTACGGAGTCTTCAAGCACGGCAAGGTCGCAGAATCCCAGATTTGCGCAGTAGTTCGCCATCTCCTGAGGATCAACGATCGTTCCGAGCCACGTATCGATATCTCCTTCGACCATGAGTTCCCCGGCTGCACGAACTCCGATTCGCCTCAGATACCCGAGAATTTTCGCGGCAACAACTCGCATTGGACGCGGCAGTTTTCGAAACTGCTCTTGTCGCTTCGAATCGCTCCCACAGCGCATTTGAATCTGAAAAGTTCCGCCTACCCGGAGCACTCGCAAAATCTCACGAAAGTACGACTCTATGAATTCGATTTTCGGGACGTGTTGAAAGACTTCAAAAGAAATGACGTGCCCGACCGAGCAATCTTCCACCCCGCTGAGCGAAGAACCATCCCCAACAATCCATCGCGCCGAGACAGGACAATTCCTTTCGCCCTCGGCAACCATCACCGATGAAATATCAATTCCCCAGACTTCGCGAAAGCGATCCGAAAGTCCTGGGAACAGCCGCCCCACACCACAGCCAATTTCGAGCACAACTTCCTGGCGTGAGTCGATCTCTAGACGTTCGATGACAGGATCACAGATAACAGGGACAAGTTCAGAACTGCGAGCGTAAAAACTCGAGGAGTCGTCATGCTGCGTCATTGTGTCGATCGCGTACCAAGCATCTTCAGTCGCCCGAAGATTCCAATCACTCTGCATCGAACGCAACTCGTGAGTGACCCTGCTGTCCCTAGTTCGGCGCTTTTTGAATGTCCCCACGGATTCCTACCTTCAATTCGCCCGCATTGGAGAATGCTTGCGCCGATCAGTTCCTATTGCCGTATCGCGGGAGACGTTATCTAAGAAAAGGGCCAAAAGGCTTCCCTTCACCAACGAAGTCCTTAAGGCAATGATGCGACTCGCACCACGGCTGCGGTTGTGAGCTTTCCGGTGCCGTTGTTGTCGAACAGATCAACGCGAATTAGCCCATCGGAGGGACTTCCGACGAAACGGGCCGAACTCACGATCGGTGATTGGCGATTCTGAGCGAGGAAGCGCACTTCCATTTCCGTCACTACAAAAGGGTGGTCGCCACCAAGTCGCTCGTCGGCCAAGTCTTCTGCTGCCGCCTCAATCAAACCGGCAACCACCGCTCCCTGCATTGCGCCTGCAGGGTTAAGAAGTTCTGTGCGCAACTCCGCGGCGACAATTCCTTGCGAGCGATCTCGAGAAACAAATCCAGCGGCATCTCGAAGGGTTTCCTTGAGTGGCTCTGTTGGCATCCGCGTCACAGCAGCATGAGCATCGAACGGCGGCTTCACGGGATCGCCTTCTCGGCGCGGCACCTTGGCGAAACTGATCAGACTGCTCCCCCACTCCTCGCCGCCAACCATGAGTGGCATCTCGCAAATTGCTGAACGAGCACCGTTCCGCAAGATCACGGCTCGCGTATCGACAGACACAGGGGCAGGTGCGAGCGGGAGCCGGATTATGAGATCAGAAGTGAATGCCCAATTCGTTGGGTCGTTGTCGATTGTCATTCCACCGACGACATCGATCAGGAAGGCCACTGCCGCCATCGACACGGCACCCCGAGCGGCAATTTCCGGCGGCGAAGAAAGGTGGCCAACAAGTTGGCCATCCTCAAGAGTGAGAGACGTGCCGAGACGGGCCGGAATAGAGGAAATGACATTGGGGATATCGGTCACGCAGCGACGATAATGCCCAATCGCACGTGGGTTGCACGGTCTCGGCGCAGTTAGGTGCCGCTCGTAGAGCAAACCGTCCTAGATGGGTTGATTCCTCATTGAGCTCGCAGGCCGGCTTGGAACATTCCGTCGCGCACCATTGCCAGAACCTCTTCAGACGGAAGATCAAGACGTTCGATCGTTACCGCTCGGATCGATGCGGTGCACGAAAAATCATGCGGATAGTTGCCGACGGGAGATCCTGTGTCAGTTCCCACATCGAATGTCTCGCCACTCATTGAAAAGACCAATGGGACTGTCTTCTCTACTCGTTCTTCTGCAACGCTGACTCCGTCGACCAACAAGGTGCCCAAACCTCCCGCACCAAACCCTCCGTCGTACGCAAAGACAAGTTGGACTGAGTGGACACCAGGACTAAGGGGCGTCCCACCGGAAATGACTGAATGCTCATGCCCGTACCAGTTGTAATGAAAGACCGGCACTCCGCTCTCGCTGAGATAGAGCGACCATCCAGCCATAACTCCGCCCTGACAAGCAATCACGCCAACGGCGCCACCTGCGGATACCTCGAGATCGGCGGTAATCGCGAACGAACAGTTCTTGATGTTGATGACCGACGACTCAGGCATTCGCACATGCGCGGCCGTATAGGTCATCGAAGAACGTCCGTCGAGAACATGGGGCACGGCGAAATCGCCGTGACGGGGTGAACCCGGATCGCGCAATGGGTAAACGCCATAACGACGAGCGTGTTCATCAAAAACCTGCTGAAGTTCTAAAAGCTTCTCGGGCATCGCCTCAGCTAGATCAACTGACTGCGAGAAATCCTCGACGACGTTGTACAGCTCCCAAACTTCCTGTGGCCCGTCGAAGTCATATCCCGCAAGTCGAATCCACGGGAGTCGCCCATGGAAACACGATGCCACCCAACCATCGTGATAGATAGCGCGATTGCCAAGAATTTCGAAATATTGCGATCGGCGGGAACTTGGAGCCTCGGCATCGTCGAACGAATAGACCATCGACGTTCCGTGCACTTCCATTTGCTCAATACCATTCACGGCCGTCGGAGGCTCAATACCTACGACTTCATAGATTGTCGGCGCAATATCGATCAGATGATGAAACTGTTGACGCAGTCCCCCAGCGTCACTAATTCGCTTCGGCAACGAAATCGCAACTGCATTACGCGTTCCTCCGAAGTGTGACGCAACTTGCTTCATCCACTGGAATGGAGCGTCTAGAGCCCAAGCCCAACCCACATTGAAGTGATTCTCACAACGGTCTGTTCCGAAGTCATCAATGTGTTCAAGCAACCATTCCGGATCTTCATGCACACCATTTTGAAAACTTGGAGCGCTCCACGCGCCGTGAATCGTTCCTTCAGCTGATGCACCATTATCGCCAGTGATGTAGATCACCAGCGTGTTGTCCATCTCCCCCATGTCCTCAACGGCCTGAATCACTCGATGAATCTGTGCGTCGGTATGAGCAAGGAATCCGGCGAACACTTCCATGAGTCGGCGGGCAACTGGCTTGTAACGATCCGGGTAGTCATCCCATGACGGAATCTCGTCAGGACGAGCAGTGAGTTTCGTGCCTGCAGGAATCACCCCGAGTTCGAGTTGCCGTTCAAAGATGTGCTGGCGCAGGGCATCCCACCCATCGTCGAACATGCCGGCAAATCGGTCACTCCACTCCCTTGCAACCTGGTGGGGCGCATGCACTGCTGGAGTTGAGAAATAACAAAAGAACGGTCGACCAGGCGTTGAAACGTGTTGACGTTGCATCCACGTAATCGCTTGATCGGCCAAGTCCTCGGTGAGGTGGTAATCGTCACGACCGATATGCGGAGAGATCGGTGTGGTCTGGTCATACACAGGTGGTTCGTACTGCGAGGCTTCGGCCCCGAGGATCCCGTAGAAGCGATCAAAGCCCATTCCTGTAGGCCAGCGATCGAAAGGTCCGGATGGGCTTTGCTCCCACGAAGGAGTGAGGTGCCACTTCCCAAAACATGACGTGCTGTAGCCGGACATTCGCAATACCTGCGCCACCGTGGCCGCTTCGGGAGGAATCGCGCTGTCGTAACCCGGAAATGAATTCGCGATCTCAGTAATTCCACCCATATGCACTGCGTGGTGATTGCGCCCTGTCAACAACGCAGCGCGAGATGGCGAACACAATGCTGTGGTGTGGAACTGGTTGTAACGAAGACCTCGATCAGCAATCGCATCCAATCCAGGGGTCGGGATGGGACCACCGAACGTCCCAAAGGTCCCGAAGCCGACATCATCAAGCAAGATCAATAAGACATTCGGTGCGTTCTCTGGTGCTGCCGAGGATGAAAGCCGCGAGGCAGTGGAGTCGCTGATCAGTCGTTGAATTTCTCCATCGAATGGCGGCGTAGACCGCGGCAGCGAACCAGTCACGAACGCAGCCCATCGACATCGAAAATACCGAGGGCACCTATCGCCAATGAGTGCTCGCCGACAATCACGATGTTCCCATTTGCGATTGCATCGCTGAGAGCAAGCCGATTGGTCAGGACGTCGGCCCATGTCTCAAGAGAACATTCAACGACGATTTGAGCATCGCTACCGTCGGTTGGGCATGCAATCGAGTTGCGAACATGAAGGCCCGTCGCAACCCCATCACCGAAATCCCAACCAAGTCGCACATTCACGCCCTGAGCGAGTTCAGGATCGACCAGCACTCGGAGGATATGAACTGAGCGCTCAGGCGAAGCGCCGAGAATCTGTGCACGCGAGAAGCGGTGACGATACAACCGACTCGTATCGATCGACCCTTCAAGCGATAACGCTCGCGTCAGACACCAGATTCGAATATTCGCCGCCGAAGTGCGCTGCGC
>CAEZUO010000039.1_pt1 | contig 15284 bp, 13 predicted proteins | sample 7264501 | NCBI WGS metagenome assembly CAEZUO01 (sample SAMEA6813832, study PRJEB35770) | freshwater metagenome | biome: Freshwater; feature: Freshwater reservoir; material: water | place: Czech Republic | collected 2016-04-20 | depth 0.5m m
CGATCGGGGTGCACCTCGGGTTGCACACGAAGTTGATCAACGACCTCCCACATGTCGTGAGTTTGCGCCCATGGGTCAACGACATTGCGTGGCTCGCCTGTTGACTCACCAAGTCCACGATGGTCGTACAGGTACACCGCGTAGCCGGCAGCGGCGAATGACTCAGCAAACCAGGGAAGACCCATTGCTCTGGTCGCGGAGAACCCGTGGCTCATCACAACCGTTGGAGCGGACCGTGTGTCGTCATCGGGTAGGTAGAGGTCGCCCGCAAGGACGGTTCCATCCTCCAGCGTGAGCGGAAGTGGTCGTGGAGCAGCAGTCATAAGTGCGATGCTAGGAAGGAACGAGGCACTGTGTCGTCATTGTGGCGAAACATCGCTGGGGGAGTGAGGCAACACCGTGGGTCATCCATTTCGCGATGTAGCGATCGTTGGCGTGCACAACACCAAACAAGCGAGGGTGCTCGAAGGTCATGATTCGCAGAGCATTGCTCTCGAGGCTGCGCTCGGCGCCATCGCTGATGCCGGGTTAGAGCCGCGCGATATCGATGGTGTCGTCGGCGGCATCGCCAGCAATTTTCTGTACCAAAGCCGTATCGGCCCTGCATGGCGATCGATGTCCCCGCTTGGAATCCCAGCTGTCATTGAAGGGGCCATGGCGATTGCGTGCGGACTCGCCAACACCGTGTTGATTGCAACCGGCGAGGCGGGCAGCTACCGACAGCACGCGTCGACTGCTCCGTGGACTCGACCAACAAACGAGTTTGTCGCTGCATACGGCATGTTCACCGCCGCAGAGTTCGCACTCATGGCACGCCGACACATGCATATGTACGGAACCACTCCCGAATCGATGGCTCATGTGGCCGCGACGATTCGGAACAACGGACACGTCAATCCCGAAGCCGTGTATTTCGGCAGAGGCCCGTTCACTGCCGCAGATGTCCTTGAGAGCCGCATGGTTGCAGATCCGTTCCATCTTCTCGATTGCGCAATGACGTCGGAAGGCGGAACTGCGCTCGTGCTCACTCGTGCCGATCGAATAGACGACACAGCGAAGATGCCGGTTTTTCTCCTCGGCGGTGGAACTGATCATTACGGGCCCTCCTATCAGCATCCACCAGTCTGGGATCTCGGTGGCGTCCGTCGCCCAGATCTCATTGCCGGTCATGTCGGCCGACGCGCCGCTGAAGAAGCCTTCGCCACTGCTGGTCTCGGACCATCGGATGTCGACGTTTGCGAGTTTTACGACCCGTTCTCGTTCGAACTTCTTCGCCAATTCGAAGCATTCGGCTTTTGTGCCGAGGGCGAGGGAGGCGACTACGTGATGTCGGGCGTCATCGAGCCTGGAGGTCGTCACCCAATTACGACCGATGGCGGAACGATGTCGTTCAGTCACGGTGGTGCGTCAGTACAACTCTTCCAGAGGGTTATCCGCGGTGTTCAACAACTCCGAGGCGAATGCGTCTCCTCTCAAGTTGCCGATGCTGAAGTCGCAATGTGCACGGGTGGCGGCTCCGGTGCGCTCTTCACTGATGTGCTGCTACTCGGAAAGGAACGACCATGACACTGCTCACGCCGCAATCAGGAGATATTCCGCTCCCGGTGCCGGGACCAATCTCCGGGCCCTACTGGCAGGGCTGCCGTGAAGGCATCTTGCGTTTCCAACGTTGCAGCGATTGTGGTGCATCCACGCATACGCCCGCTTTGATGTGTGCTGCGTGTGCATCGATGTCGCTTGAGTGGGTCGACAGTTCCGGCCGAGGAGAGATCTACAGCTGGACGCGTGTGTGGCGTCCTGTGACGCCCGCCTTCGTGACGCCCTATGTGCCAATTATCGTCACGATGGAAGAGGGTTGGTTCATCCTCTCCAATCTCGTCGGTTGCGAAGACGACGCAGTCGCTATCGGCCAGCCAGTCGAGGTGGTCTTCCACAACAGTGGCGGAACTGACGACATCGTCCTGCCGTACTTCCAACGCGCCTAGTTTCACTGTCCGTGGGCGACCAACACCACCTGGACGACCAGGACGATATTGAGGAGCAGCTGCAGGCTGTGCGATTGGGTCTGACTCGACTGCAGCGTTTGCTCTCGAGTCGACGCGTGCACGCTGGTATGGCCGGTGCTGCACGTGTTGCTCTTCCGCAGCAGGCAATGAACGTCTTACGCGCTTTGGGTGATCGAGAGCCATTGCCAGTGGGCGATCTCGCTCGAGCAGCGCGAATGGATACAGGTGCAGTGAGTCGCCAGATACGGGTTCTCGAGGAAGAGGGACTTGTCGAACGACGCTCAAGTCCTCAGCACGGAAGCATTGTTCTCGTAGTTGCTACGCCCGAGGGTAGAGCGATGGCTCATCGTTTCGAACGAGTACGCGGTGCGCAGCTGTCTCGGGCACTTATCGAATGGACGCCTGAAGAGCGCGAGCAACTCGGGAAATTGATGCTTCGTCTCGTTGACGATTTGCAGGCGACGCCGTATCTGCAGACCGACGGCGATTGAGTGTTCTGTACGAATCAGTCAGGGATGACGACTGCACGTCCGCGTAGCTCGCCGCGTTCCATCTTCTCGTAGGCCTCAGCAACGCGATCAAGCGGGAAGATGTCAACGTCGACTCGCAACTTGCCGCTTTCAGCGAGGGCGATGACCTCAAGAGTGTCGGCGATCGTTGGAGCTTGGAAGGAAAAGACTTCGCCGTCACGTGGGAGCTTGTCGAACATCGTTCCGCGGAGCGTTCCATTTCCGGCACCGACGAGTGCGTAGGCACCCGCCTTACTTGTGCTCTGGAGTCCATGGGTGATGGTTTGCTCGATGCCGACGAAGTCGAAGACGGCGTTGGCCCCGCCGCCGAGCAGCCGGTGAATTTCGGTTGTGGTGTCGTCGTTAACTCCCTCGAGAACATCATGGGCACCGAGATCGGTGGCATATGCCAAACGATCGGGGGAGACATCGACAGCGACAACCCGAGCACTCGTGAGCGCCAGTAGATGTTGAATCGCGTAGGCGCCGAGTCCGCCTGCACCGATCACCACTGCCGTGCCGCCTGGAGGGATTCTGGGCAGCGTTCGTTTCACCGCGTGGTACGAGGTCGCTCCAGCATCAGTGAGCGGTCCAGCGATGACGGGATCAAGTGTCTGCAGCTTTACAAGCTCTCGTGTTGTCGCAACGAGTACGTAGCGAGCCAAACCGCCGTCGATGCCGTAGCCGCGGCCCACGATCGAATCATCGCAGTTGTTGTCTTGGCCCCGAGCGCACCATATGCAGTGGCCACAGGAATGAGGGCTTACGACAGCGACGGCGTCACCGACCTCGAATCCAGTTGCACCTGAGCCGAGCGCTTCGATGTAACCGCCGACCTCGTGGCCGAGGGTGAAGGGCACTCGCCAGCCAAGAGGCTCCATGAATGCGGCAGGGGCTAACGCCATGCCTACGTCGGAATGGCACAAACCGTTTCCAGCGACCTTCACAAGTACTTCACCCGGACCCGGGACTGGCACTGGTGCCTCGGTCAGTTCGGGCGGGTGTTCCCATTCAACGATCCGGTAGGCCTTCATCTTTTCGGACATCTGGTCATCCTGACATGAACGGAGATTTTCCGCCCGGGTTGCGGCGCACCCTCCGGTGACGGGGCAAGATGTGTCGTCCGCAATGAGGAGGAATCCGTGGCTGAAGTGACGTCGATCGAACAGGCATCAACGATGTGGGAATTGGTTGAGGCTCGCGCCGCAGCCACGCCAGACGTCGTCGCTCTCATCGAGGACAATCGAGAGATCACCTTCAAGGAACTTCGCGACATCTCCGAACGAGTCGCGGCAGGTTTCCATGAATTCGGAATGCGCCACGGATCACGTGTTACTTGGCAACTTCCGACTCGTATCGAAACGGTCATCACGTCTCTGGCACTCGCCCGAATCGGCGCCGTTCAGAACCCCATCATTCCCATTTACCGAGATCGCGAAGTTGGTTTCGTTCTGCAGCAGACCGACGCGGAGTATTTCCTGATCCCTGGCGATTGGAACGGTTTCGACTTCAATGCGATGGCTGGTCGAATTATGGACGATTTGGGTATCGAACCAACCGTCATGATCGCCTATGACCAGTTGCCTCAGGCCGAGCCGTACACGCTTCCTCCTGCGCCAACCAGCGGCGACGAAGTTCGCTGGATCTACTACACCTCTGGAACGACATCGGCGCCCAAGGGTGTTCGCCACACCGACGGAACTCTTATGGCTGGCGGTCTCGGCCTTGCGAACGCAGTTTCGCTTACTGCCGACGACATCGGTTCGATTGCCTTCCCCTATGCCCACATCGCCGGACCCGACTACCTGATGATGCTCCTGTATCGCGGTTGCGGAGCTGTGCTGATCGAAGCGTTCTCGCTGGACGTTGCTGTCGAATTGTTTGCTCGTAAGGGAGCAACAATGGCCGGCGGCGGTCCCGCGTTTTACCAGATGTATTTGGCGAAGCAACGTACACAACCCGGCGAGAAAATCATTCCTTCCCTTCGGCTGCTCTCTGGTGGCGGTGCGCCAAAGCCGCCCGAGATGTATGTCGAAGTGATGGCCGAAATGGGTATCCCCGTTTGTCACGGCTACGGAATGACCGAATGTCCGATGATTTCTCAAAGCGGTCCGGACGACACCGAAGCACAACTCATGTACACCGATGGCAAGCCGGTTACCGCGTGCGAGATTCGAATTGTGACGCTTGAAGGTGCGGTTGCATCGCAAGGACAAGACGGTGAGGTCCGCCTGAAGGGGCCAATGGTCTTCAAGGGCTACACCGACACATCACTGAACGCCGATGCTTTTGATGCCGATGGTTGGTTCCGCACGGGAGACGTCGGTCATCTTGACGCCGACGGACACGTTGTTCTCACCGGGCGACTCAAGGACGTCATCATTCGTAAGGGCGAGAACATCTCGGCCAAAGAGATTGAGGACCTTCTCTACCAGCACCCAAAGGTTGGAGACGTTGCTGTTGTAGGTCTTCCCGATAAGGAGCGTGGTGAGCGTGTATGCGCCGTTGTTGAGCGTGCACCCGGAGCCGACGATCTCGAGTTCGGCGAGATGGTTGCCTATCTCAAAGGTGCCGAACTTATGGTCCAGAAGATTCCGGAGCAGCTCGAAGTTGTCGACGAACTCCCACGTAATCAGACGCTTCGAAAGGTTCTGAAGCAGGACCTTCGCGACATGTATCGCGACAAACCGTGGAGCCCGGCACCTCGTTCGTAGGCCCCGTTACGGAAGTGGTCGGTAAACGCCGAGGATTCCGTTCCGCACCCACGCAGGCAACGTTTCTTCGGTCAGTTGGCCGTCGCTCGCATGGATGACTGATCCATTGCCGAGTGAGAGGGCAACGTGTCCATCCATGAGGAGAACATCGCCTGCGAGATCGTTCTCGGCGTCGAACTCATCGCCGACCTTACGCCTGTTGAACTCCACGTCGAGCAGCATCGCGTCGGTGGTCGTCGGAAGCGCGATTCCGACCGACGCATACGCCGCGCTCACGAATCCGGAACAATCAAAGAATCCGTCGCCAAATCGGTTCGTGCCTGGCGGACATTGAGGGTCTTCCGGTCGTGCTTCAACGCCAAGACACTGCGAATAGGGCGTGCCGAGACGAGCTTGTGACCAAGCAATGAGTGTCATCCGGGAACCAACAGCGGACTCGCTGTCGAACTGGGCAGTGGCCAGTCTTTCGAGGGCGGAGAGAACTCTTGGGTCAGGTGGAATCTTGCCCAAACCGATATCAGTCGTTCGGGCGATCTGCCGAGAGGATCCGAGGATCGCTTCGGTGAGCGACGAATTTCCAGTGAATGCTGTGAGGCCTCTGCGGAGTCCGTCGTTTGTGCGGAGGTCGTTCCGCCCAGAACAAAGTACGCGACCGGCGACGAGTGCTGAGGAGTAGAGCCATTCGGGAGTTGATTCGATGACGTCGACTGGAGCGAATTCCAACCATTGAGCGGGGAGGACCTGGAGGGGCCCCAATCGCGAATCAGTCACCGGCGAGAGATCGATTCGGCCGCCGTCAACGTCCGCAGTCGGGGATCCGGTGAGCCCCACCAATCGATCCGAGGTGAGTCCGCCAGTTTGGAGTCGCGAGCCTTCGGTCCGTCCATGGTTGCTCATGATCCTGCCGATTCCCACAAGGAGCGCAGCGGGAACCTCACAACGGTTGTCTGTTTCTTTCAAGGTTGATGATGCCCGCCGGTAGGCGCTGAACGCAGCGCCGGGAAGAGTCGGGGCGACCACTTTGAGTCGTTGATCAAGGGTGGCAAGCGGTTCCGCGGCCTTTTGGTCAAGTGTTGCGACCCGAGACTGGGCTCGATCCTCGGTGCCCGCAGCATCCCTGGCCGCATCAAGCGAATCATCCAAGTTCTCTTGGGCGCTGCGTACATCGCGTTCGTCGGATCGAAGACGCGCCGAGGCGAGGGCAACTCCGCGTTGCGACCCTGCTTCTGCGTCGACACCCCGACCGCCTCGATCCATGTAGGCGTAGACGGCAAGAGCCGCGAATCGGGACCGGTTCTCCTCGAGACGCTGACGAGCCGCTTCAAGTGACGCTGACGCAGACGAGACCTGCTCAAGCTTCTCGCGGTGGTTTCTCCGGCTGCTTTGAAGTTCACCAATGGCGGCAACGAGGGGAGTCAGCCGACTTTCGTAGGCGACTAACGCCTCTTCAATTTCATCCTTAGGTGCTGCCGCCGCAGACAGTGGGCGCGTTACTGCGATGGTCGAGGCCAAAGCCAGGAAAAGAAGGAGAACAGAGATGCGCTTCAAGGTGACCATCGGTTGCGCAGCGGGTGTTGCGCTCAGGTGCTCACCATAGAAACGCCAGGTGGACGGCTGCTGACATCAAGGCGAACCAGAAGGAAAACTCAGATTGCGAAGAGGTGTTAGCGAAGTGTGACAGGTCGACTCTTGATGACTTCTTCGAAGAAGTCATTGCCCTTGTCGTCGACAACGACAAACGCCGGGAAGTCTTCGACTTCGATCTTCCAGACAGCTTCCATTCCGAGTTCGGGGTACTCAAGTACCTCGACGGACTTGATGCAGTCTTGGGCGAGTCGAGCAGCTGGTCCGCCGATTGAACCGAGGTAGAAACCACCATGGCGCTTACACGCATCGGTGACGGCCTTCGAGCGATTGCCCTTCGCCAGCATGACGAAGCTGCCGCCGTTTTCTTGGAAGAGATCGACATAGGAATCCATTCGCCCAGCAGTAGTGGGGCCGAAAGAGCCAGAGGCATAACCCTCGGGCGTCTTCGCCGGACCGGCGTAATACACGCAGTGATCCTTCAGATACTGAGGCAGACCCTCGCCGGCGTCGATGCGCTCCTTTAACTTCGCATGCGCAATGTCGCGAGCAACGACCATCGGCCCTGAGAGACTCAGTCGAGTTTTGATCGGAAGCTTCGAGAGCGTCTCGCGGATCTCGGACATGGGTCGGTTCAAATCGATCGCAACAACATCGCCACCGAGAATGGTGTCGGTCACCTCGGGAAGGAACTGGGCGGGGTCATGCTCAAGTTGTTCGAGGAAGACGCCGTCTGCGGTGATCTTGCCGAGCGCCTGCCGATCGGCGGCACACGAAACCGCGATGGCAACTGGACACGAGGCGCCGTGGCGGGGGAGCCGCACAACGCGAACGTCGTGGCAGAAGTATTTGCCACCGAACTGCGCGCCGATACCTGACTGCTGTGAAACCTTCAAGAACTCGGCTTCGAGTTCGAGATCTCGGAACCCTTGGCCGAATTCGTTTCCTTCGAAAGGAAGGGCATCGAGATATTTCGTGGACGCCATCTTCGCTGTTTTGAGCGCGTACTCGGCCGACGTGCCGCCGACAACCACTGCAAGATGGTACGGGGGGCAGGCAGAGGTGCCGAGAAGATCCATCTTCTCTGCGATGAAATTCAGCATTGACGTCGGATTGAGTACGGCCTTTGTTTCCTGAAACAGATAGCTCTTATTGGCGGAGCCGCCGCCCTTTGCCATGAAGAAGAACTTGTAGGCGTCGCCGTCAACTGCGCTGATTTCAATTTCGGCGGGAAGGTTCGTGCCGGTGTTGACTTCCCGATACATATCAAGCGGGGCCATTTGTGAATAGCGAAGGTTGTCGGTCTTGTAGGTGTTGTAAACACCAAGCGAAATCGCCGCTTCGTCGTTGCCTTCGGTGAGAACGAAGTGCCCGCGTTTCGCTTTGACGATTGCAGTTCCAGTGTCTTGGCAACCGGGCAGGATCCCGCCGGCAGCAATGTTTGCGTTGCGCAAAAGGTCTAGAGCGACGAACCGGTCGTTTCCGGAGGCCTCAGGATCTTCAAGGATCTTGGCGAGTTGTGCGAGATGTGGAGTCCGCAAGTAGTGCGCAATCTCGAACATCGCAGCTGACGTAAGTGTGGAGATCGCTTCTGGGGAAACGCGTAGGAAATTGCCCACCGCAGTTTCGACGGTCTCGACACCCTCAGTCGTGAGAAGTCGATACTCGGTGGTGTCTGGTCCGAGGGGGAGAAGCTCTTGATGTACGAAGTCAGCCATCTCCGTACGGTACCCGCCCCGAGTGCGGCTTAACGCGTGAAGAACCCGGAATCGATCTCGTGCACCACCGATTCAACCGGCGCTCTTGAGGCTTGGAGCGTGCCCCGGAACGGAGCAGCAAGAACAAGCAGCAGCGCAAGGTCAAAGGAAACCAGGACGACGACCGAGAGGACGACGAATGAGGACCTCCCAGGACTTTCGACAACCAAGATCACCGCATTGATTGTCAGGATGATTCCGCTCAGAGCGAGAACAGCGAGGAGCAGGGTGGGCAGCGTTCGGCCGGCTGCATTGGCGAGGTCGCGTCGCGTCGCGCCGAGTTCGTCAACGGCAGCGAGAAGTTCGTTCGAGGCCGGAGTTGAGACCGCTGGCGAGTAGGCCGAATCGCGGACGGTCTTTTGTAGGTTTCGGTACGACTCGGTTTCGATGAGGCCGACCTCATCTCCGCTTTGCAGTTGCGTCCAGCCGGTTGTCACCGTGTACGAAAGGTCCGCACTCAGTGCGTCCTGAATTTTGAAAGTTTCTGCACCGGGAGCGGTCGAGGCCCATGCAAGTCGAGCGCTCGCCGAGGCGATGTGAGCGACCGTCGAATCGGCAGAAGACTGAGCCGTCCACTCCGTTGCGATGACAAAGGCAGAGAGAAACGCGAAGAGCGCCCCCAATGTCGGCATGAGCGGAGCGGCGTGACTCACAGAGCGGCTGGCGTGATGGCCTAAGAATCGGCGAATGACCACGTGGGCAACGACGGCAATTGTTGCAATGACGAACAACAAGAGCGGGAAGAGTGCCCACCAGTCGAGGCTCGTCAGCGTTGTCATTTTCCAAGCCTGCCATGGTTCAAGAGGTCAGGACCCACTTAGACCCTCGGCTACGGTTACCACAGCACTTACGGAGGCAACTGTGAACGCAATCGTCATCTACGAAAGTCTTACGGGTAATACGAAGAAGGCAGCGGAGTTCATTGTTGATGAACTTGTTTCGAATGGCGTGACAGCCAGTTCATGTCCGACCACAGACGTCGACTATCAAGCACTCGCCAGCGCTGATCTCGTCATTGTCGGAAGTTGGACCGATGGTTTGTTCCTTTTTGGACAGAAGCCTGCCAATCAAGGACGTCTTTCGCAGATCCCCTTCCTTGCCGGAAAACAAGCGGCCGTTTATTGCACCTATGCGCTCGAGACCGGGAAAACCCTCGAGAAGCTTGAGGCAATCATCACCGATCGTGGCGCCGACGTAATAGGTGGGATGGCAATCCGTCGGAACAAACTTCAAGAGGGCAGTGCTGAATTCGTCTCGCGATTGCTCGGGGTTGTTTCGGTCTGATTGGTTTGGATTGGCTCGGAGTTGTCTGCCGAGCGGATCGGCGTAAAGCACACGGCCCCGAACACCAGGAACGCCCTCACGGTCGAGAGCAGTGGTTCGTCGCCATGCCCACCAGGGTCTACGAGGAACAAGTAGGCAACGACGCAAAGAACCTTTGCCCGTGTTGTCTTCGCCTGAAGAACAAACGCGACGAGCGCTACAAGTAGAAAACCAAGGTGATGCGTCCAAGAAATTGGACTGACCGCCGCTGTCGCGCAACCAACGATTGCGGCGACGGCGAGGTAGTCGTTGACTCGGGACGCCCGCACTGATCGGATCAGCGCGATGCTGAGCACCACTGTGAGCAGGAGAAGCCAGAGAACCGAGCGGAGAGCTCCGGGTTCGACGACTCGAGCTATGACTCCGAGAATTGAGTTATTCCGACCGTCCCCAACTGATCCAACGCGATCTGAATGCCAAACAAGGTCAGTCCAATAGAGCTTTGAATCGGCTGGAGCGAGTGCCCACCCCAGAGCAGTGGCAACTGCAAGAGCAAGAACTGCTCGAAGCATCGATGCCCATCGCTTGCTGGCTGCGAGCCATACGATGAAGAGCCCAGGGATCAGTTTGATGGCAGTGGCCACACCGATTCCGATCCCTGTCCACCTGGCGGTTCTTCGCATTGCGTCAAGGTCGACGAGGACCAAAAGCCACAAAACGATATTGATCTGACCCTGGCGCAGCGTCAGCCACACCGGGATCGTTACGGTCGCGGCTGCGAATGCCCAGGCAGCCCACTCGAACCGTTTGATTGCTTCGACCCTCGCGAGACCAGCGACTGACCATGTGCATCCGAAGAGCGCCAACAGATTCACAATCGTGAAGAGGACCTCTCGCCCATCGGCGGTCAGCGGAGTTAGCGATGTGAACAGCAGTGGCCCAATGGGGGGATAGGTGGCCGAGAGATTGAACGTGGGGTCGTGATAGTCGTAAAGCGAACCGCCATTCACCCATGCTCGAGCGGCGTTTGTGTAGATCTGCAAATCGAGAAGCCCATTCGGCGGTCCCGCCTTCCAGGACTGCCAGAGGGCAACCCCGGCGGCAGCCGAAAGAGCAACGATTGCGAGCCAACGGCCTCGGACACGACAGGTCCAAGCCAGAACGACGACGGCCGCAACGATGGCCAGCGGAGTGGTCCAAGGATTGATGAGCTCGAAGAGCCAGTTGGGCACGCTGGGACGCTAGCGGAGGCTGGTTCTGCGGGCGTTCGTTGTCTGTTGGCGACGAAACATGATTGTCACAGTCTGGGTGCAGCCCCATTGGACTTTTGGGGGCTAGTTTCCTCGTCGGGCGGGGTCCCTCTGGGGCACCATTTCGTCCATCAATTGACCCCCTAGAGGAGACCATGGATACCAAGCCGTCACATTCAAGCCGTCGCTTCCGTTCAATCGGAATCGTCGCCCTCGCGTTGCTCGGTGTTTTCGCCGTTGTTGCAACGGCGTGCGGAAAGAGCAGCAGCAGCGAAGGCAGCAGCGGAACCGTTAAGGCTGCATGGATCTACGTCGGACCCATCAACGATGGCGGCTGGACGCAGACCCACAACGCTGGTCGCGAATACGTCGCTACGACACTTGGATCCAAGATCCAGACGACCTACAAGGAAAATGTTCCTGAAGGTCCTGAAGCCGCGCAGGTCATCAACGATCTCATCAAGGATGGCAACACGATCATTTTCGGAACCTCGTATGGCTTCAAAGACGCCATGCAGGCCGCCGCTCAGGCGAACCCGAAGGTGAAGTTTGAGATGGCAACAGGTGACTCGATCACTCTGGGCCAGTCTGTTCCATCGAACTACAACGAGTTCTACGGCGCTGGCGAAGACACCCAGTACATCACGGGCATCGCCGCCGGTAAGGCAACGAAGAACAACACGATTGGTGTTTCCGCTCCGTTCCCGATTCCCGAGGTCATCCGAGGCATCAACGCCTTCGCCCTGGGCGCACAGTCAGTGAACCCCGCCGCCAAGGTGAATGTTGTTTGGACCAAGACCTGGTTCGATCCGGCCGTTGAACGTCAGTCGGCCGAGTCGCTCGTGTCGGCTGGTGCAGACACCCTCTTCTCGCATCAGGACAGCCCGTCTGCAGGTGAGGTCGCCAAGGCCAACAACCTTCCGTGGTTCGGCTACGACTCTGATCAGTCAGGCTCCTACGGCTCCGTGTGGCAGACCGCTGCAACGTACAACTGGGGCCCGTATGAGCTTGCTCAGGTGAACAAGCTCATTGACGGCACGTGGAAGCAGAACAATTACTACGGCACGATTGCTGACAACTACACCAGTCTCGCTCCGTACGGTTCAACCGTCGCTCCTGCGACCAAGGCACTTATGGATGCCGAGTTGGCGAAGGCCAAGGCTGGCAAGGCTGACGCCTTCGGTTGGTACTGGGGACTCGCAGATCGCCAGGATCAGGACGGCAAGACAGTCATCACCAAGGGTCAGACCCTCACGATGAAGGACCTCTACACAATGAGCTACTTCGTCAAGGGCGTCACCGGTAGTCCGAAGGGCTGATCGGGATAGTGTCCCAACCGTGACACAGGACTTACTCGTGGAAGCAGCCACCGCTCCGGCGGTGGCTGCTTTTCACGTCACCAAGATGTTTCCAGGAGTGGTAGCAAACGAGGACGTCACCTTTGATGTTCGAGTGGGCGAGGTTCACGCGCTTCTCGGTGAAAACGGCGCGGGGAAGACCACGCTTTCTAATATTTTGACCGGTCTCTATCGGCCTGACTCCGGGTGGATTGAAGTTCTTGGCGAGACCGCCAATTTTCAATCGCCGCGCGATGCGATCTCAGCCGGCATCGGAATGGTTCATCAGCACTTCCGACTGATCCCATCCTTCACTGTCGCCGAAAACATCGCCCTCGGTTCGGCTCACGATCCTATTGGTGGTCGTTTCGACGTCGCTGCTATCGAAGAGCGAATCGTTGCGTTGAGCGAGTCCTTCGATTTGCCAGTGGACCCACGCGCAAAGATCTGGCAACTCTCTGTTGGCGAACAACAGAGAGTTGAAATCCTTAAGGTGCTCTACCGCGACGCCCGAGTTCTCATCATGGATGAACCGACCGCGGTGCTTACTCCCATCGAATCAGAAGCGCTGGCGTCAACCCTGCAATCGATGGCTCGTAACGGTCGGAGCGTGGTTTTCATCTCGCACAAACTTGGCGAAGTCGCATCTATCGCCGACCGAGTCACCGTGCTTCGTCATGGCCGATCAATTGAAACAGTGACAGAGAACGACGTCAACGCGTTGGCCTCGCTAATGGTGGGGCGCACCGTCGAATCGGTAACGAGATCTCCCGAGTCCAGTTCGCAGTTCGTGACTGAGACTGGTCCCATTGTCTTGGAGATCAGCGATCTGCGAGCGACGAGTGACCGAGGCCTCAAAGCGCTCGACGGCGTGAGCCTTCAGGTGCGTGCTGGAGAAATTGTTGGCGTTGCGGGCGTCGCGGGCAACGGTCAACGCGAGCTCGTTGAGATTCTCGCCGGGCTTCGACGGTCCTCCTCCGGTTCCGTGCAAGTTGACGGTGAGTCACTCGAGAATGGAAGCACTCGACACCCAATCCGGTTGGGAGTGTCATACGTTCCTCAAGACCGTATGGGAACGGGTCTCGCTCCCGATCTGACCATTGCGGAAAACATGGCGCTGAAGAAATATCGCCGGCCGCCCGTCGCTCGCCCTCCGTTTCTGCGTCAATCTGTGATCGACGCAGAAGCACGCGAGCTCATGGAGCAGTTCGACGTCCGTGCACCATCCGAGACAACTCCTACTCGCCGGCTTTCCGGCGGAAATGTCCAAAAGGTTCTTCTCGCACGTGAGATGTCCGGTGACCCAAAGGTCCTTGTCATCGCATCGCCGTCGCAGGGTCTAGACGTAGGTGCCGTTGCGATTGTCCATCAGTTGCTTCTTGATGCTGCCGAAACCGGAGTTGGCATTCTTCTCGTGAGCGAGGACCTCGACGAGGTCCTCGCGTTGTCTCACCGCGTTGCGGTCATGTACGAAGGACGTGTCCTCGACGTTGTTGACCGTGTCGATGCTGATGTTCAGCGAATCGGTCTCCTCATGGGTGGCCAACTGGAGGACTCGGCATGAGTCGCTTTGGATTCAGACTTGAACCTCGAAGCGATTTACCAAAATGGCTTCCCTGGGCAGTTCCCGTTGGTTCGTTCCTTGTCGCCCTTGTCGTGGGCGCAATCGTTCTCTCTGTCACCGGTCAGAATCCTTTTTCTGTGTACGCCCGAATCGTCGATCGTGCATTTCTTTCTGACGGTGCGCTGAGCGGAACTTTGGTTTCCGCCACTCCACTCCTGTTCACCGGCCTTTGCGCTGCCGTCGCGTTCCGTATTGGGTTTTTCAATATCGGCGGCGAAGGCCAATTTGTTATGGGCGCGATCTTTGGCTCCGGAATCGCGCTGAAGTTGGGCGCCGACGCCCCCGGCGTTCTTGCGGTCGCAGCGATGATCGTTTTCGGCGCTATCGGCGGTGGACTCTGGGCGCTGATTCCCGGCATTCTCAAGACACGCTTCCGAACCAATGAGATCATCACCTCGTTGATGTTGAACTACGTCGCCGCGGTAATTGCTACCTATCTCATTTTCGATTCGAATTCGTTCTGGCGCGAATTAAGCGGAAGCGGTGCGGTGTTCCCGAAGGGAAAAGTTCTGCCAACCATCGCCTGGTGGCCAAAGCTTGATTTTGGATCAGTGATCGTGCCGTTTGGGTTCCTCTTGGGAATGGTGATCGCCGGGTGGCTCTATGTGCTGCAGCGCAAGACCCGATTCGGCTTCGAAATGCGCGTCGTTGGGGGAGCGCCGACGACAGCTCGATACGCCGGGATAAAGCCGAACCGCGTCATCATCGCAGTTGCTGCATTATCCGGAGCGCTTGCTGGAATCGGTGGCGCAACCGATGTCGGAAACTTCCGTCACATCCTTGACCCTAAAGGTCTGCAACAGTCCGGTTTTGGGTATGCCGGCATTGTGGTCGCGGCTCTCGCTCGCCTGAACCCAGTTGCAGTGGTCTTCGTAGCCATTCTTTTGGGTGGAATTACCAACGCCGGGTATGCCCTTCGGGGTCCTGACTTCCCTGCTGGTCTTGTTGGAGTACTTCAGGGTCTAATTCTGTTCTGCACCCTTGGTGGGGAAGTGCTCGCTCGTTACCGGGTCACGCGATCGGTCCGGAACGGTTCTACGGAGACTGCTTTGGAGCCGGCATGAGCATCAACGACAACATTTTCATCGTGATCATGGCCTCGGCGATTTTCTACGGAACTCCACTCGTGTTCGCGAGTTTGGGAGAAGTCCTCGCCGAAAGAAGTGGCGTCCTCAATTTGGGTGTTGAGGGAATGATGCTTCTTGGTGCCGTGGCAGCCGCGTGGGTCTCGACCAACGTC
>CAEZUO010000040.1_pt1 | contig 14989 bp, 11 predicted proteins | sample 7264501 | NCBI WGS metagenome assembly CAEZUO01 (sample SAMEA6813832, study PRJEB35770) | freshwater metagenome | biome: Freshwater; feature: Freshwater reservoir; material: water | place: Czech Republic | collected 2016-04-20 | depth 0.5m m
AAGAGAACGTCGAGGGCCTTGGCCAGAACCGGGTTGGGTTCATAGTTCGGCTCGGCGACTCTCCACATCATCGAAAGGAAGTTCGAGGTGAAGTCGAGGCTGTTGTCTGGGTAGACGAACGGCATGCCGACGCTGTGCCGGTGTGCGCCAGCGGCGATGGTCGGCATCTTGGCGATCAGGCGAATGATCTGCTTCTGACGACTTTCGAGGTCGAAGATTTCCTTCGCGTCGGGGTAGAAGGTGGAAAGCGCGGCGAGGGTGGAGACAAGGATGCCCATGGGGTGAGCGTCGTGGTGGAAGCCCTCCATGAAACGCTTGCGCACGTTTTCGTGAATGAACGTGTGATAGGTGATCTCGTGGGTCCACTCGGCCATCTGCGTTTCGGTGGGGAGTTCGCCATTGAGGAGCAGGTAGGCAACTTCGAGATAGGTCGACTGTTCGGCCAGCTGCTCGATGGGGTAGCCGCGGTAACGAAGGATGCCTGCGCCACCATCGAGTTCGGTGATGGAACTCTCGGCTGCTGCAGTGGTGGAGAAGGAAGGGTCGTAGAACCAGGTGCCCGGCATGAGCTTCGACCACGCCGCGGAATCGACGCCACCGTTGACGATCGGAACTTCGACCGATTCTCCGGTGCGGTTATCGGTGATGGTCACACTCTCGGCCACTCGTCGAACTCCTGTACATCGTTGTCTTTGGGATCCCCTGCAGTCGCAGCCTAGTGGCCCCGGAGAGGCGTTCGTTCGGTCGGGTGTGGAGATTCGTAAACAACGACCAACCGCCAACGCGGGGATCGGACCCGAGTGGTTAGAGGGGGGTGTTGTCGTGTGAGCGGGGTTGGATTCGCTCACGTTTGTCCTCGAGCGCAACGAGGGCAGCGGCAATCTCGACTCGGGTCTCGGCCGGGTCGATCACGGCATCGATAAAGCCACGGTCGGCGGCGATGTACGGATTGAGGAGTCGTTCCTCGTAGGCGTCTTCGAGGGCCTGGCGATCTTCGTCGGCAATTCCCCGGTTGAGGATCTCGACCGCGCCCTTTGCGCCCATGACCGCGATTTCGGCAGATGGCCAGGCCAGAGCGAGATCGTTACCCATGCGCTTGGAGTCCATGACGATGTACGCGCCGCCGTAGCTCTTGCGCAAGGTGACGTTGATGCGAGGAACGGTGGCTCGGGCGTAGGCGAATGCCATCTGCGCGCCATGACGAATCATTCCGCGCCATTCGAGATCTTTGCCCGGGTAGAAACCTGGCGTATCGACGAGCGTGATCAGCGGAATGTTGAATGCATCGCAGAACGCAACAAAGCGAGCGCCTTTTTGTGAGGCGGGAATGTCAAGCGTTCCCGCAAGTGCACAAGGTTGGTTTGCGACGAACCCGACTGGTCGTCCTGCGATTGATGCGAATGCGGTGACGAGATTGGACGCCCACGCTGCACGCAACTCAAAGAGTTCTCCGTCGTCGGCAATCGCTCGGATAACGGTGCGAATGTCGTAGGAGCCCGTTGGGGTTGCAGGAATGATGGCGCCGGCTTCGGGTGTGAGTCGATCAACCGGGTCGTCAGTGGAAAGTCGGGGCGGAAGTTCGTCGTTGTGGCCCGGCAGGTAGTCGAAGAGGTTGGTCACCCATTCCATTGCGGCGTCGGCGTCGGCGACGACCGCTGAGGCAACGCCGGTGTTGCGACTATGCGAACTGGCACCGCCGAGATCCATTTTGTCGATAGGAACACCGGTGAATTGGCGAACCATGTGGGGGCCGCTCACGAATGCGTAGGCGCCTTCGGTCATGACAACGTGATCGGCGAGACCGAGAAGTAGTGCGGGGCCAGAAACGGCGGGGCCTGAGACGGCCATCACTGTAGGAACAATTCCCGAACATGAACTCAGTGCTTTTGCTGCTTGGCCCCAACCGTGCAGCGCAGCGAGTCCTTCGCTGATGTCGGCGCCGGTCGATGAAAGTTCGACGACAACGGGAAGTCGTTCAGCGAGAGCGACATGCGCGGCGTTGGCAATGCTTTCCCCGTCGCGTGGTGAAAGTGCGCCACCTTTGCCATCTTCATTCGCGTCGCCACCGATGCGCACCCGCACAACGCGACGCGGGCCGCTCATGGTGTCGAGCGCGTCGATGTCGGCGTGGACGACACCGGGGACCTTGGCCCGGAGGTGCACTGCGTGGCCGGTGTTGGACGCGAACCTTCCGCCGTTGGAGTTGGAGGCGGAGGGAGGTGTCATCAATCGGGGGAAGGGCGCTGAGGTGAAGCGGGGTGAATGCCGGGCTGGCGTTCACCGCGGGAACTCACAACATCTCGGAGGACGTCGGCGAGTGCTCGTGCTGGTGCCGAGAGTAACGCCTGACGACGGGTCGCGAGCCCGACTGCACGGCCCGGCAGGCCGTCAACGGGAGCGGTATGCCAACCGAGGTCGGATCGGGCGGACACTGCGCTGGCCGGGAGAATCGCGGCGCCGAATCCTTCGAAGGCGAGCGAGGCCATAAGGCGCGTGCCGTCGACCTCGGCTTTCACAGAGAGCGTGTAATCCCGCTCGGCGAAGAGGGCGTCGAGTTGCTCACGGAATGGGCGGCCGGGCGGTTCAACGATGAGTTCGATGCCGTCGAGGTCGGCGAGTGTGACGCGATCGTTCCCGAACAGTGAATGTCCTGCTGGTGTCGCCAGGATGCGATCTTCAGTGAACAATGCCGTGGTCACAACCTCGGGGTCGTTGGTGGGAGTGGTGAGAACGGCGAGGTCGATCGCTCCAGAATCGAGCTTGAGCAGCAGAGATGCGGTGGTGGCGTCGTGGACCTCGACCCGCACAAGTGGGTGCTGTGCCGACATCGCGTCGATGAGTGGCGGGGCGAGCCAACGAGCAGTGGTTCCGATAAGCCCGATGCGGGCCGTGCCGCTGATTTTGGACCTGACCGAATGGACGTCGGCGGTGAGGGCCGAGAGTTCGGTCTGAATGCGGCGGGCCCGCTCGACGACGACCTGGCCCTCGGCCGTGGGGAGTCCTGTCGCTCGGTCGATAAGCGTTGCTCCGAGCTCTTTCTCGAGCCGAGAGATATGGGCCGACACGTTGGATTGCACGGTGTGGAGGGACCGCGAGGCCGCCGTAAACCCGCCGTTATCAACGACAGCAAGGAGCGTGGAGAGCTGGCGGAGATCCATCACAAATAATGATGGCATAGATCACCACAAACGGTTGGACCGATGGGTAACTTGTAGGCATACTTGCTCCAGCAAGTGTCGAACTCATCAAGCGGATCCCCCTCTGCAGAGTTCGTAGAAGGTGTCGAGACTGTCCCCCCGGTTTCCACCTCGCTCCGAAGCCGGCCCAAAGGGTCGGCTTCGGTCGTTTTCGGCCTACTGTTCGCGGCCATGAACCGGGGACCAGTCATTATCGAAGCAGCGATCAACGGAAACCGAACGAAGGAACACAATCCGAACGTTCCCCGATCGCATGAAGAGCTCGCAGCCGACACGCTCGAGACGTTGGCCGCCGGTGCATCGATCATTCATAACCACGGTTCGGTCTTCGGCGATCCGCAGGCAGTTGCCGACGACTACCTCGCTGGATGGATGCCGGTGTTTGCTGAACGTCCCGACGCGTTGTTGTATCCAACTGCGAATTACGGACCGAACGGTTTGAACTTCGAGCACTTACATCTGCTTGCTGAGACCGGACTCATGAAAGTGAGTTTGTGTGATCCAGGTTCAACGAACCTCGGCGGGGTTGACGCCGACGGAATTCCAACTGCCGGCATCGTGTACGCAAACAGTTACGACTCGATTCGCGTGCAGATGGAACAGGCCGCTGCCGATCGCGTCGGTCCGAGTCTCGCGATTTACGAACCTGCGTTCATGCGCACGACGATGCTGTATTGGAAGGCGGGCAAACTTCCTGCTGGATCAATGATCAAGTTCTACTTGTCTGAAGAACGCGGCTACCTCGGTGCACCATTTGGTTTACCTCCAACGAAGCTCGCACTCGATGCGTACCTCGAAATGCTCGGCGATTGCCCCGTTCCGTGGGCGCTCTCTGTTGTCGGCGGCGATCCGGTTGAAAGTGGCTTGGCTGAATACGCAATCGAACGAGGCGGCCATCTTCATGTTGGCCTCGAGTTCTACGGCGGCGACCGTCAACCAACGAACGCAGAACTCACGCGCAATGCTGCCGAGGTTTGTGCGCGTATGGGCGTTGCTGTCGCAACATGCGACGAGGCTGCATCGATCTTGAGCCTTCCGCGCGCGTAGCGGTTAGCTGTTCTGGCTGTACTCAGAACTCGTTGGGTCGCCGGGTGCTCCCGACTGACAGATGTTGATTGGCATCGAGACGAGTTCTTCGTTGCTCACGCGGTAGTAGGTGCCGTCTGAGCAACCAAGTTTGGGGTTGACCTCGGCGAATACTCCACCGGCATCGTTTTCCCAGCCTGGAACCGACCACACATGCACCATCCATTGGGTGGTGTTGAGCATGACGCCACCGACAGCCGAACACATTTCCTTTGTGACATCGCCGCGATCGGCGCCAAAGGGAGCATCAGTTCCTGCTGCGGAAAACTTGACGCACACATTTGAGTGGTAGTGCCAGGTGTCGTTTGTGCCCGGAAATCCAGTCGGTTCGATTTTCGACATCGAGTAGTACATGAAGCCGGCAATCGGAGAGTTGGGTTCGGTGCCTGCATAGATAAGTGATTGCGGATGACGGAGCGTTTCGTCGGTCATCGTTCCTGCAGGATTGAGTTCGGCTATTCCACTGTGGGTGTAGTGCACGCCGAGGCCGGGGGAGTAACCGCCAGCCCGGCGGTACCCGGCGGCTGCAGCATCGGCCAAGGTCGGGAACTGCGCAGCGACTTCGCGCGTAATTGCCAACTGTCGGTCGACCTCGGCCTGCGTCGCAGGATCAAGCGGATCGTTGCGAATTTCGTGGTGGTGGCCGTTGGTGAGAAGTGAGAGTCCTTTGTCGTCGATGTCGGGGACACACGCCGAAGGGTCGTGGGCGTGACCGTCGGAGGCGACGAGTTCAGGGTTTGGTTTCTGTCCCTTTGGGCACGCGTTGCCTCCGTGTGCGTGGTGAGACGCGCTGGGGGATGCAACCGCTGTGGTTGCAAGTACAAGGACGGCGACGGGAATGATCGATGCGAAGACGATCCCCTCGGTCCGCCAATTGGTCGCAAACTTCGGACGCCAAAGCGCAGCGACGGCGACGATGACAGCGGCAGATTCGAGAATGACGCACGCAAGGTCGACGTACGAACTTGGTTGAGCAAAGCCAGAGTTGGGACCAAACGGTGCGCCCCAAATGCGAGTAATGGCCCATGCGGCGATGAACATGACTGACGCTGCAATCGTCGCTGCAAGCATCCAACGCTTCGGACGAATCACGACACCAATCGCGAGAGCAACCTGCACCCAGCCGCTGACAATGAACGCGATGCCTTCGGGTGCCCACTCGGTCATGTGCTGCGGCACCATCGCGAAATGAATGACTGCAGCGCCAAGAAGCGCTGCAGCGAGCGTGGTGCGCACGAATGCGCTGGGTGATGTGGTGTTGTCCATGCTGACCCCCCGGTCGTTCAAGGGGTCAGCGTAGTGACGTTCAGACGCCTTGGCGTTGACGAATGATGTTGAGTGCGCCGCCAGCCTTGAACCAGCCGATTTGCTCGTCGTTCATTGTCTGGATGCCTTCGAAGTCGATGGTGGTGCCGTCGGGCTTCACGATCTGGCACTTGACCGGAACATCGGGCGTGAGATTGGCGAGGCCGAGCACGTTGATGCGGTCGTCTTGCTCAATCAGGTCGTAGACCTTCGGATCGGCAAAGACGAGCGGAAGCACGCCCTGCTTCTTGAGGTTCGTTTCGTGGATGCGAGCGAACGAGCGAGTGAGCACAACCTTGGCGCCACGGAAACGAGGTTCCATTGCTGCGTGTTCACGCGATGAACCTTCGCCGTAGTTCTCATCGCCGATGGCGATCCAGCCTTGGCCAGCAGCGTGGTAGCTCTTGCCGATGTCGGGGAATGACTTGGTCGTGCCGTCGAGTTGATCCTTGCCTTGGCCAACCTCATCGGTGAACGCATTGACGGCACCGATGAACATGTTGCCCGAGATGTTTTCGAGGTGGCCGCGGTATTTGAGCCACGGGCCAGCGGCAGAAATGTGATCGGTGGTGCACTTGCCCTTGGCCTTCATGAGAATCGGAAGGTTGAGGAAGTCGTTGCCATCCCATGCATCGAACGGTTCAAGAAGTTGCAAGCGGTCTGAGGTGGGCGAGACCTTGATGACGACCTTCGAGGAATCGGCCGGGGGTGCAATGAAGGTGTTCTCGCCGGCAGTGAAACCCTTTGGGGGAAGCTCAACGCCAGCGGGAACCGGAATGATGACCTGTTCACCAGAAGCGTTGGTGAGTGAGTCGGTGGTGGGGTCGAAGTCGACGCGACCAGCAAGGGCCATGGCCACAACCGTTTCCGGCGAGGTCACGAACGCAAGGGTCGAAGCAAGGCCGTCGTTTCGCTTCGGGAAGTTTCGGTTGTAGGAGGTGACGATGATGTTGGTAGTTCCTTCTTCAACATCGCTACGCGACCACTGACCGATGCACGGACCGCACGCATTGGCAAGAACAGTTGCACCGATTTGTTCAAGATCGGCAAGAAGTCCGTCGCGTTCGATAGTGGCGCGCACCTGTTCCGAACCGGGTGTCACCAGAAGCGGAGTCTTGGTGGTGAGGCCGTTCTGGTGTGCGAACCGAGCAATGGCAGCAGCGCGACTGATGTCTTCATAGGAAGAGTTCGTGCAGGAACCAATGAGTGCCGAAGAAATCTCCATCGGCCATCCTTCGGCCTTCGCTTCGGCGCCGAGTTCGCTCACCTTGCGAGCGCGGTCTGGTGTGTGCGGGCCATTGATGAGTGGCTTGAGTGAGGAAAGGTCGATCTCGATGACCTCGTCGAAGTACGACGTGGGGTCGGCGAGGACCTCATCGTCGGCACGAAGGTCGGCGGCAACGGCGTCGGCTGCAGCGGCAACATCGGCGCGGCCCGTTGACGAGAGGTAGCGCGACATCGCCGGGTCGTAGGCGAACAGCGACGTGGTTGCGCCGATTTCCGCACCCATGTTGCAGATCGTGGCTTTGCCGGTGCACGAGATGGATTCAGCACCGGGGCCGAAGTATTCGACGATGGCACCAGTGCCACCCTTCACCGTGAGGATGCGAGCGACCTCGAGGATGATGTCCTTCGGTGCCGACCAACCAGCAAGCGTGCCAGTGAGTTTCACGCCGATGAGCTTTGGCCAACGAACGTTGAACGGGTAACCGGTCATGACATCGACAGCATCGGCGCCACCGACGCCAATGGCGATCATTCCGAGGCCACCAGCGTTGGGTGTGTGGCTGTCGGTGCCGATCATCATTCCGCCCGGGAATGCGTATTGCTCAAGCACGACCTGATGGATGATGCCCGATCCTGGCTTCCAGAAGCCGATGCCGTACTTGGCCGACACCGACTCGAGGAAGTCGTACACCTCGGCATTGACATCGTTCGCGGTTGCGAGGTCGATGCGCGCGTTGCTCTTGGCCTGAATGAGATGGTCGCAGTGAACGGTTGAAGGCACGGCTGCTTCGGGAAGTCCGGCAGTCATGAACTGAAGGAGTGCCATCTGCGCGGTGGCGTCTTGCATGGCAACGCGATCGGGATCGAGATCGGCGTAACTGCGGCCACGCTCAAGTTCTTGGTTGCGCGGGTCGCGCAAGTGGTTGATGAGCACCTTTTCGGCGAAGGTGAGCGGGCGCCCAAGACGCTCGCGACCGATGGCAACGTTCTCGGCGAGACGGCCGTAGACGCCGTTGATCAGTTCGATGGGGGTATTGGCAGCAACAGCCATGAGGGGGAGCCTTTCCAATGCTCAGCGAAACACGCCGAGTCTACGGCTCAGGCGCCCTGCAGTTTTCCGCCCGTGGTGGTCGTGGTTGTGAGGTTGTCCACGAAGTCGGTGATGAAGTTGGGGTTCTTGAGCAGGAAGATGAGATACACGATCGACAAGATGATCCCGATCACGCCGGTGACAATGCCGGCGGTGGCCATGCCCTCGCCCTTCTTCCAGCCATTCGAGCCCGTAATGGCCTTCCGGCCAGCGAGGCCAAGGCCAAGTGCGGTCGGACCAAGCAAAATGCCGAGAAAGCCTGTGCAGGTGATCGAAAGGATTCCGCACACCATTGATGCAATCGCCATGCCGGAGAATTTCGGCCCTTGCCAGGCAGGTTGCGGCGGGGCGGGAGAGCCCGGCCATGCCGGAGGAGGAGGCAGAGCGGTGGAAGGCGGCGCAGCATCGGATGACTGGGCGCCAGGCCACGCGGGATTCGGGGCGAAGTCCGGCGGGTAATCCTCAGGTTGCGGGTTGACCGGTGGCTGGTCGTCAGGAGAAAGGGGGTTGCCCCATGGGTCGGTCATCGTGATCGGACCCTACCGGCCAGATGCAGCGCGCCGGCTGCAATGGCGATTGCCGCGAGAACAACCAGCGCATCGAGTGCAGTGATCTTCGTGGGGCGTTCGGTAGCGAGACTGACGACTGCCAGTCCCATCAGCAGGAGATTGCGGATGACATCGAGTGCGGAGATGGGCCGTGCACGCGAGGAACCGAAACATGCACACGGCGCGCGCACGCCAGCGCGGAGACGGCCGATCAGAAATGTGGTGAAGAACGCAAGCGTGACGAGGGCTGCGAGAGCTCCCGAAGGAGGAACGATGAGCAGCAATGCAACGATGGAAAGTTCGGCAAGTGGCACGAAACGTGCAAAGAACGATGCTCGCGGAATCCCGAGACCGGCGAAGTCGCGTTCGGTTGCAGCGACGTCGCGAAACTTCGCGACTGCTGCAATCGCGAAGATTGCGGCAAGTGCGACTGCTGCTGCGTAGCCAACGCCGGTGCTGCTCACCTCCCTATTGTGGTCCGAACTTCCGCTCTAGAGTCATTCCGTGCAGCATGTGCGTGAGTTTCCTTTGGCTCTAGCGGGTCTGGTTCTTGCCGTGTGTCTGGTTCTGGGGCTCCTTCCGTCATGCTCACCCTCGGCGAAGGAAAGCTCAGAACGGGCGCCGTCGAATTTTGAGCCTGGAACGTTTCCGGTCGGGATCACATCGTTCACGTTCATTGATGAGTCTCGGCCGACTCCAGCGAATGCTTCCCAGCCGGGACAATCGTCACGGACACTTCAGGTGCGCGTCTGGTATCCGGCAGTTGCGCCCAACACCGAGTCGATTCAGGACGATGACTTTGCATCGATCCCTGATCCAACGCCGCAATTCAATGCGCCACCCGCGACCGGTTCGGGTCCGTTCCCACTCATCGTGTTTGGTCACGGATTGGGGGCGACTCCCGCGCAATACGGCGATCTCCTCGCGGCATGGGCGGGCGCAGGATTTGTTGTCGCCGCGCCAGCGTTTCCGTTGACGAATCAAGATTCGCCTGGTGTGGCCGATGCCGGCGATGTCGCGAATCAATCAGACGACATTTCGGCGGTGATCACTCAAGCGATTTCATTGTCCTCAAGTGCAGATGGACGAGCGCTGGCGGGGATGGTTGATGGTGAGCGCGTTGGCGTGGCTGGTCACTCAAACGGCGGCATCACAATCGCCGGACTGATCGGACAGTCCTGTTGTATCGATGAGCGTGTTGACGCGGCGATCATCATCGCCGGAACATCGCAACTCCTTCCCGGAAGAGCGTTTGATTGGTCACGCACACCGCCACTGCTGATCGTGCATGGCGACAACGACACGGTGATCCCATACGACGAGGGCATTCGGTTGTTCAACAGTGTTCGCTCGCCAAAGGGACTGTTCACGCTGATCGACTCGGATCACAATTCGTATCTCTTCAGTGATTCCAAAGCGTTTTCGATTACGGCGAAAACAACAGTGGATTTCTTCAATGGCTATGTGAAGTCCGATCCCACCGCGATCGCTGCGCTTCCTGGCGACGAAAAGCCTGGAGTCGCGAAAATGACGTTCGTTGCCGATCCGAGTCAATCAGTGGTGGTTGAACCAACACTTCCGACAATGCCATCGCGAACGGCCACTGTTACACCCTCAACGCAATTGCGAAGTGGGCAGAACGTTCGAGTCCAATGGAGCGGTTTCCTTCCCGGTCGTGTTGTCACCGCAGTCCAGTGCTCAGGGGGAGGGCTTGGAGGCACCGCGTCGTGCGACCTTGTGACGGGAAAAGTTCTGAATGACGATCCCACCGGTTCGGGTTCGCTGGAACTCGAAATCGTTGTTGGAAAAGTTGGAAACGGTTTCTGCGATGCCGATCACAACGATTGCGTTGTGATTGTCAATGACGCGTCGCTGCAGGACGCGGATGCGAACATCCGGGTCCCATTGAGCTTTGCTCGATAACAGGGTCGGAAGTCAGACCCGAGGCCAAGAACGACGTTGACCCTTGGCCTTCGACGTGCGGGCCCAGGATCGACGCCATGCTCCGGCATCGGGGCCATCGAGAGTTGGCGTCTTTTCCGAGGCGGCGTTCTTGCGGGCCTGCCACCAATCGGTTGCAGATTCATCGCCGAGTGCCGCAACAGCTTCTTGGATGCGAACGGCGAAAGCTTTGGAATCTTCACCTTCGGCAGCGTGCATCGGCGAACCGAAGACAACAGTTGTATGTGCTGGCCGTGGGATGTTCTTTCCCTTCGGCAGCACCTTGTTCGTGCCTTGAATAAAGACTGGAACAACAGGTGCGCCACTGTGCGACGACAGAAACGCTGCGCCAGAGGTGAATGGCCGAGCCCAACCATCGGGGGAGCGAGCACCTTCAGGGAAGATGAGCATGCTCCAGTTGTCGCGCAACAACTCAAGCGACTGATCGATGGCTTTGCGCGACACCTTGGTGCGTTCGACCGGAATTGCACCGATAACGAGCGCCGAAAGCGGTGAGGTGACGCGGTTTGTAAACCAGTAATCGGCAGCAGCGCCGATGAAGAGTCGGTTACGCCATGGCTCGGGAATTGCCGTCATCATCAACGGGGTATCGGCATGGCTGTGATGGTTCGCCGCGAAAATTACTGGGCCATCAACATCGGCAAGGCGGTCAGTGCCCTGAATGTTGGGGGTAGCAAGCAGGTCGACGACCGGCTTCATGACGCCGTTGAGGATGAGCACGCGCGCGACACGAGCGGGGTATGAGCGGGCCCAGTCGGTGTCGTAGTTCGCGCCAACGTTGTTTTCCTTCTTGAGGAGATCAACGCCTGCGGGAACTGAAGGCGACTTCGCGATGGCTTTGGCCATGCGGGTGACGCGTGAACTCGTTTTGGCGGCCGTGGACACCGAACGATTCACGGGAAGTCGCTTGATGAGGCGTGTCGCCTGTTTGCGTGTGATGGGCATCGGACGCATGACGGGCCTCAGGAAACGTCGGCCATGAGGATGGGCGGATTGTGGAGATGGGTGATGGTCGCGTCGCGCCCAACAACATCGCTGGCCATTTCAAGCGCGTCTTGCAGAGTCGATGCTGGCTTGAAGCCAAGTCGACGAACTGCACGAACATCGCCGCCGACGATGATGACCTGGCCGACATGCTCGAGAGCATGTGAGCACCAGTACCACATGTAGAACGGATGAACGCCGTGGTACGCGTAACTCGTGCGGTAAAGATGTCGATACCACTCGTCTTCGGCGAACGACTTTTCAAACTGTTCCGACATGACGACTGGATCATGTGTCTGCGTCAACACCTGATCAAAGAAGTCGATATACGAAGGGTGATGCACGGGATGGAATTCCCACGGTGTCGGGTGGCTCATGATGACGACGCCACCTTCACGCACTGGCGGACGACCGCGGTAGAGGTTGAAGAAGTAGCCGAGTCCGAGGCACGCAACGAGAATCGGATTCAGAATCGAGTTCACGTTGTAGGGACTGATGTACGGCAATCCCATTGTGAGAATGTCGGTCTGTCCTTCAACCGGGACGAGATGCTGGGCGTACACGTTTTCGGTGGTGAGTTTGTGAACGGCTTCAACTTCGCCGGCCTGCACTGAGGTCATAGCGTGTGGCGCTTGCCATGAGTTGAAGATTGAGCGACGCGTGCGCTGTGGCATGCGATCGAGTGCCGACTTCATGCCCGCCATCGTGATGCGGTCCTTGAGCGACCACTCCCATTCGCGCTTTTGCAGCACGCTCATGGGGCCTTCGGTGCCGAACACGTTGTTGTTCATTGTGGTTTCGATCTGGAAGACCTTCACCCCTGAATCGCGAAGCACCTTGCCCATTCGCCAATTGGCGGAATGGAGTTCGGACTTGTGCTGATCCATGAACGACTTTGAATGACGCATCGTCTGCGGATTGTGGTGGTGACGAAGTGAGCGATACGAAGCAAGGCCAGTCGCAGTCGACTTCCAGCCTCCGTCCATCGAGACGAGGTTGATGTTGACGTAGATGATGAGATCGCTCTCGGCAGCACGCTTGTTGATCTCGACCTCTTCGCCCTTTTCGGTCTCGCCGATAAAGAGCAGGTTGTCGGGATCTTCTGCATCGTGATTGACGAGCAGGCCATGCGGAGCAAATGCGTCGTACACGCGGTCGCCAACCGCATGACGGAGTTCGTCTTCAGTCATACGGCGATGCAATGCCAGCGCAGCGATGAGCATGACATCGTCGACGCCAGCGGCTGCAGCGAGCTCGAGGACAGCTTCGATCACGCGCTGACGAATGTCGGGGCGCTTCATTGGGGGCAGCGGTAACGAAATGTCGTCGAATGCAATCGTGAGCTTCATGCCCGGCTTGAGAAGCGCGCGCAACGGTTCGCTATCGCCGATCGGGTTATCGAGTGCATCACGAATGGCGCCATCGGGGTTCTTCAGCGCCTCGATGGGCTCAGCCGGATAGATGACGCGACTGCGTCCGGCGGGGAGCTTCTCGAGTCGGAAACCCTCTCCATGGTGAAAGAGGATGGGTGGCGTCGATCGATCGACGTCGAGGACGAATCCTGGTCTAGGCACGATTCCGTTCCTTTTCATTGCGAAGGTCAAAGGCGATACGAACTGCTCCACGTCCACCGGCGTTTGCGGCGTGCGTGATGGCGTCTTCAAAGCGGTCAAGCGAATAGGTGGCGCTTACAAGTCGGCCAAGGTCAGAAGCAGCGACAAGTTCAAAGGCGAGATCAAAGGTGCGGCGACGATCACCATTTGGAAGCGTTTCGGTTCCGTAGGCATACGCGCCGCTCATGGAGATCTCTCGTTGCCACAACCCAGTGAGATCAAGATGTACGTGGCCCGGCATGCCGACCATCGTGATGCGACCCTTCGGACGAACAACCGTGAGTGCTTCGGCGATGCTGCTTTCACTGCCGACACAATCAATAACGTGGTCGGCACCGCCCGTGAGTCGAACGATGTCGCCATCACCGATCGCAAGCGAACCGGTGATGCGACGAATTTGTCGGGAGATGTGATCGGAAGCGATGACGTGATCGGCACCGAACTCACGAGCGAGTTCTTGCTGATGAGGATGTTTCGCTACCGCAATGATCGTGCACTTGCGGCCGAATCGGCGAAGTGCGGCGATGGTGAGGAGCCCGAGAGCGCCGGAACCAAGAACAACGACGGTGTCGCCCTCGGAAACATCGGCAGCGAGTGCGCCGTGAACTGCGCATGCAGTGGGTTCGACCATGACGGCTGCCTCGTCTGACCATTCGGCGGGGACTGCATGAAGCTGACTGACATGAGCGATCATGCTCGTGGACCAACCGCCGCCGGTATCGCAGCAAAAGCCGCTTTGGAGGCCGGGACTGATGTTGCCGAATGTGATGCGTTCGCAGTTGCCGAGGTCGCCTCGTGCGCATGCTGCACACACTGGGTCGATGCCGCGGGTGACACAACCAAGCACGGGTTCAACAACAACGCGACCGGCCGGCACACCATCAAAGTCGTGCGTGAGATCAGCAACGATCTCGTGGCCGGGAATGAAGGGAAACGAAACGATTGGTTCGAAATAGCGCGAACTGTTTCCGTCGATAGTTGCAAGGTCGGAACCGCAGATACCGGTAAGGCGCGGAAGAATTTCAACCCAACTAGGACCGGGAAGCGCCGGCGTGTCGACGTTGCGCAAACGCAGTGGCCCGACTTTGGCGCCGCCGCCAGAACTCAGACGACCAGCAATGTTCGCTGCAGCAAAGCGCGGGATATTGCGCTCGAAGCGGAGGGCTCTCATGCCGTGCCTCCTGGAACAAGTGGATTGGCAAGGCCACCGTGTGCGGTGCGACGCGGGCCAATCGGAATGAGTCGACGCGGCGAACCGGGAGCCTTCGAGAAGTTCTCAACCAACCACCCACGCTTGCGAGCAAGTGTGGCAAGACGAGTCTCGGGATTGACGGCCACAGGGAAGCCCACGGCTTCAAGCATTGGAAGGTCAGAAGTGCTGTCGGCGTAGGCGACGGTTTCACTCAAACTCAAACCATGCGAAGCCGCGTAGTCGCGCAATACCTGTGCGCGGGTTTCGCCCGTGGGAGGAACGTTGCGGAGTTCGCCGTCGTAGCGGCCATTCGTGACGCTCATCTCGGCGGCGATGATGTCGTCGAAGAGGGGAGTCAGTGGCTTCACGACGAAGTCGAGTGCACCGGTAATGAGCACGGTGCGATGACCAGCAGCTTTGTGTTCGCGCACTCGACGAATCGCTTCGGGGAACGACTTCGAAAGAATGAGTCGGCTGAACATCTCTGCTGAGTCTTCTTCGATCTGCTGCAACGGTGCACCGTCGTAACGGCGGTAGAAGAAACGCAGGAAGTCGGTTCGATCTTTGCGATCGAGGGAAAGGAGCGTTGGGCCCTCGGCGATCATCTTGCCGATAAAGCGAAGGCGTTGATCGGCGGGCATGCGTCGCGTTGCGAGAAACGCGTAACTGGCAACAACGTTCGAAGCGATGAGTGTGTTCTCAAGGTCGAATGCGGCAAGCTGCCGCTCGGGGGCGAGGATTTGCCCGCGAAGTCGATCCGTACGTGTCGGGCCGATCTTTCCGCC
>CAEZUO010000042.1_pt1 | contig 14189 bp, 13 predicted proteins | sample 7264501 | NCBI WGS metagenome assembly CAEZUO01 (sample SAMEA6813832, study PRJEB35770) | freshwater metagenome | biome: Freshwater; feature: Freshwater reservoir; material: water | place: Czech Republic | collected 2016-04-20 | depth 0.5m m
AAATCCCTGTGACCCGGTTCTCGACAAGTTCAATGTGCGCCACCTGGTGACGCCGCGTCGAATGGCGGGTCCGTGTCTCAGTGCGCCTGAAGAGGTCGCTGGCCCCGAAGGTGTTCCCATTTTCTTCTACGAACGCCGCCCTGTTGGGGCCTCCTCAGATGAGGGCTGGACGGTCCGATGACGCCGAGAACCTCCCTGCTAGCCTTTTCCTCTTCAGGGCACCTGCGTTTTGTTGACAAGCCCATGAGTGGAAGAGCCAAGCGTTGAAGTCAGTTAGCGAACTCTGGGCCTACCGCAACCTGACCTACAACCTCGCCCAACGCGAGCTTCGGTCTCGGTACAAAAAGAGCTTGCTCGGCTGGCTGTGGTCGCTGCTCAACCCCGCTTCGATTCTTGTGGTGTACACGCTGGTTTTCGGCTATTTCTTCGATAGCAAGGCTCCGGTCGCCGGGAACGGGCGAACGTCTGCGTTTGCGCTCTACCTGTTTGCCGGCTTGTGGGTCTGGAACCTCTTTAACGGCACGGTCCTCGGGGCAATCGCGGCTCTGCAATCGTCTGGTCCGTTGCTCAACAAGGTCTATTTCCCTCCAGCCTGTCCGGCTCTGGCCAACACGATCACCGTCCTCCTCCAAGCGATGATCGAGGCAGGCATCCTGCTGTGCATCATGATTCTGCTCGGCAACGTCGGCTGGATGCTCGTGCTCTTCCCGCTTTTGATTCTGTGCATCACGTTGTTCTCCGTAGGCGTTGGTCTCGCGTTAAGCGTTTACAACGTCTTTTATCGAGACGTGAATTATCTCGTCACGATCGGAATGAATGTGCTGTTCTACGCAACACCGATCATTTATTCGATCACGCTGGTTGAGAAGAAGAGCATGACGTTGGCGCGTATCATGGAATTGAATCCCATTGCGCAATACGTGCAATGGTCACGCGACATCTTCTATGGGTTGACGATGCCGAGTACTGCCTCGCTCATCATCCTCCCGTTGGCCTCATTTGCAGTCTTCGTACTTGGACTCATGATCTTCAATCACAAGTCCCGTGACATCGCTCAGGAGTTGTGACGCGATGAAAGCCATTGAAGTCCAAGACGTCTCAAAACGCTTCCGTTTGTACAAAGACCGTCCCGGCAGCGTGAAGCAACTCTTCACGAAATTCGGACGTCCGAAGTACGACGACTTTTGGGCCGTTCAAAACGTCTCCTTGGATATCAACGAGGCGAGCGTCGCTGGCCTCATTGGTCACAACGGATGCGGGAAGTCAACGCTTCTCCGCATGATGGCCGGCATTCACTTTCCAACATCGGGCACGGTTACAACGCGTGGCCGCATCTCGGCGCTTCTCGAATTGGGTGCAGGTTTCCATCCTGAACTCACCGGCCGCGAGAACGTATACCTCAATGCATCAATCTTGGGGTTGAGCCGCAAACAGACCGATGTCATCTTCGATCGGATCGTGGATTTCTCTGGTCTCTCTGCGTTTATCGATAGTCCGGTGAAGCACTACTCGAGCGGCATGTATGTCCGGCTCGGCTTTTCGGTCGCAGTGCACGTCGATCCGCAAATTCTTCTTGTCGACGAAGTCATTGCTGTAGGCGACGAGGACTTTCAGCGGCGTTGTCTTGATCACCTCGCAGGTCTGAAAGCCTCGGGCGTAACCATCGTCTTGGTGTCACACAATCTCGGGGTCATCGGCGACCTTTGTGACCAGGTGACATGGATGGACCACGGAGTCATCAGAGATAGCGGTGAACCGTCATCGGTCATCGCGAACTATCTCAACGAAGTGAACTCGGTGGAATCAGAGCGACTCCGCATGGAGGCCGAAGCAGCGGGTCTCCTCCCGACGCCAGCAAAGGCGACCGAATCGGAAATGGTTGACGATTCGGGCAACCCCCTCGAATTCGGCGTCACCGGTCAGCCCATCAATCTGCGAGTTGCGCTTCCAGAAGCTCTCGCCGCTGAAGAGCACACCTACTCGCTGATGATTCAGACCGAGTCCGGCGTCGTCGTTGGTGAAACGGAAATGAGTGCGCCGATGGCTCAACCCGGCCCGCTATCGAACGGCTACACGATTCGCTGCCGATTTGATCCGTTGTTGCTCGCCCCCGGCATCTATGAAGGTCGTGTTCGCGTTCACGGCGGGAAAGCCGTTCGCGCGGAGGCGATGCGCGATTTCGGTTTCTCGTTCCGAGTGCGGGCAGAGTCTTCGCCTCCTGGGGGGCTCCTCCGGATTCCCGCCACGTGGCTCGAAGACAACGGTCGCTGAGCAGACGATGGCGCAGTTCTCGGGACTGATCCCAAAACTTGACCCTTACGCACGTTCGTTCAATGCAGAGCGTGCCGCTCGCGTCACGATGGCTCGTCGGAAATTGGAGCCCAAGGGTGCAGCCCCCGGCCTCTCAATTCTCGTTCTCCACAAGGACCGCCCGGAGCTCTTGGCCCGACTTTGGCTGGGATTTACGAAGCTTCGCAGTCTGTGTGCTCGAGAAGGAATCGATGTCGAACTTCTCCTTGGCGACACCGGCTCAACAAATCCCGAAACGCTGGCGCTTCTTGACGGTCCACCCGAGGGCATCGAGGTCACTCGAGGAATGCAGTACCAGTTCTCCCGTTGCAACAACGACCTGTTTGAGAAGTCCCGCTACGCAACGGCGCTGTTCATGAATAACGATGTGTTCATCGACGAACGGCCCGAGGGTGTCGTCGAGGCGTATAGGGAGCTCGTGGCGGACCCCGAGCTCGGTGCTGTCGGCGTTGTGCTCCTCTTCGAGGACGGAACCGTTCAACACGCAGGTGTCGAATTCCTCCAAACCCCCGAATTGTTTGCAGTGCCGTATCACCCGGGCACACACCAGCCTCAAGTGCACCAATTCGGCGAGTCATTCGATTCCGCCGCTGCGACCGGTGCATTCCTTATGACCCCGAGCGATCTCTATGCACGCTCAGGCGGTTTCGACGAGCGGTATGCCGCTGAATGTCAGGACATCGACTATTGCCTGCGTTTGCGGCGCGTCGGTCTCGGCATCCGCACGATGGCTGTTGGGCCGATTTATCACGTCGAGAATGGCACCCGTGAACCTGGCGAGGAGAACTGGGCCGATCGTGCGCTCTTTGTTCGACGCTGGAGTTCTTTCGTGGAGTGCATCACACCATGAGAAACGTCTTGATGCTCACCTCGGTGATGAAGCGGGGCTATGGCGTTTCAGTGGTTGCTCGCGAAGTCGCCGATCGGATGGGCCCAGCGGGCTGGAAGATGTACATCGGCTGTCTGGAAGTCGACGAGTTCTACGCTGCTGACGACGTTGTTGTGCTGCGCCCCTCGTCGCAGACAATTTTTGAATATTGCCAAGCGAACGCGATCGAAGTCGTAGTTGCTCAGACGAGTCCTTATTTCGAAGTGCTTCCCGCACTCGAGATGTGGATTCCGACCGTCGTTTTTGAACATGGCGATCCAACGCCAACGATGTTTGAACACGATGTTGCTGACCGTGAACAGATCAAGGTTCACAAGTTGAAGCGTGTGTATCCCAAAGTCGACGAAGTACTTACGAGTTCGTTCTTTCTCCGTGATGAAATCGCGTGGCCATCGGCAAAAGTTGTTCCGCTGGGTTGTGACCACGTTGTCGATTACGGGCCGAAGGCGTTTGAGTCCCGCCCAGGTTCTGAAACTGCCCTCCGCATCGGGACGTTGATGCGCCTCGGCGCCGGGGAATCGTTCTACAAAGGTCTCGACGAGTATCTGGCAATCATCGATGAGTTCGAAGGTCGAGAGGGATTCGAGTTTTCGATCATGGGACGCGGCGAGGAATCCGACAGGCTTTGGTGGGAAGAGCGTGGAGTGCGCTGCCATCTGAACGCGTCCGATGAAGAGCGTTCTGTCTTTCTCTCCGAACTCGATGTTCTGATCTCGCCGAGCCGTTGGGAGGGATTCAATCTTCCTCTTGTTGAGGCTCATGCCTCCGGCACCGTTGGTTTGGCATTCGACGTCGGTGCTCATCCGGAGACAACTCCGTTCCTGCTTTCCAATTTGGCCGATGCCGCATTCCTTCTTGAAGAGTGGCAGCGCGATCGATCGAAACTGCAACTCGCCTCAGAACGCTGTTACCGGTATTCCCGCCAGAAGTTCACATGGCAGGCCACTGCAATGGAACTGGGCTCTCACCTTGAACGTGTCGTGGCTACGGCTGATTGGGGTCCTTGGCGCAGGAGTCCCCTCCTGAAGGTGTGGCGCATGGTCGTCGGTCGTTACCGCATCGATGGAATCACGGGTATTTCCAAAGCAGTTGCGGCACGAGTCAAGAAGGTTCCTTCTCGCTTGCTTGCCAAACTCAAGCGCAGTTAGTGGGCACCCTTTTCGATCCACTCAATTCGACCCGACTCAAGATTCGGATTTGAGTAGGGGTCAGAAGTCAGATGCGTGCCCCACCGTGAATACAGGAGATGGGCTTCTTCGGCCGTCACAGCGCCGTCTCGGGTCACGCTCTCAAAGTGGAAGAGAACCGCGTGTGGTGTGACGATATTGCGGAGCCCAAGGTCTCGTAGTCGTAGAGCGAAGTCGACATCGTTGAAGTTGTTGGGGAAGTCGAGTGCCATGCCGCCGACAGAGTCGAAGACCTCGGCGCGAACTGCGAGACATGCGGCAGTGACACCGATGCACTCTCGAGTGACGCGGCACATGTCTTCAGGGCCGGCGTAGTCGCCGTCGTAGCCAGCAAAGAGGTGAAATGTTCCATCGGCGTAACGGTGGCCGATGTGTTGGATACGACCATCGGCGAGTAGGAGGCGGGCGCCGACCGCACCGACACCAGGTTCGAGAGCAAGTCCGATGAGTTCCGCAATGAAGTCTTCGGAAATGACTTCCATGTCATCGTTGAGGAGCAGCAACACCTCGCCAGTTGACGCAGCACGACCCTTTGCGATCTTGTCAGAGAAGTTGAATGGCTTGTCGTAGTTGACCCACACGAGGCGGTCGCCGCAGAGCCCCTCGAGTGCTCTTCTAACAACGGACGGCGTGGTTGCGTCGGCAACGATGACGAACTCGATATTTTCCCACGTGGTCTTTTCAACGATCGACTGCACGAATTCGATGATGAAGACGCGGTCTTGGCCCCAAACGGTTCCGGATGAACCGCAGGTGGGGATGATGAGGCTGACCTTCGTAGATGGGTCTGGATGGCGACGGAGGTGCAGAATGTTGCCGGGCTCAGAGACCTCGACCTCTGCATCAATGCCGACTCGACGGCAATGCGCCTGAACGACTGCTGCAGCCTCGAGGAGATCGGCTGAAGAGCGGCTTTCTGCCTCGGACTCGGACGGCCCCTCCGTGCTGCCAAAGAGCAGCTGAGGGAGGTGTGCGACCCCATTGCCTTGTTCAGTGAGCCTGAGTACGAGGTCCCAGAGGAGCGATAGCCCACGCATCGTGGGTAGGGAATCGTCCACTGCTGAGTCAAGGACAGCGCTGAGTGCATCTGAGCGGCGAACGGCAAGAAGGTTGCCGACGTAGAACTGAGACCGGAAACGTTCGGGGGACCAATCAGGTTTGTATCTAGATCGAATGTGGCGACCCCGCGAGTCGACAATTTCCTCGTCGGAATAGGCCACCATGACGCTGGGGTCCTCGAATATCTCGGAGAGGATAGGGAGTGCCCGTGCATTGACTCCGCCTCGGAGTCCTGAAAGAACAACGACGTCGGCCAATGAGGTATTGAGCGCAGCATTAAGTTCGGCGCGGCCCGCATCGTCCGCAAGCGTGACGATGTCGAGACTGATCTCAGGTTCGTTCGAGCAGGTGTTCTTCGGCATCATTGTCGACCGAATCGAGAGATGATTCGGCCCAGCAGGGGAATCTTTTTTACGACCCGGTCTCGGAACCAGACGAAGTCGCGTTGCCATCTACGAACGTCATTTTCCAATTCGACAACCTGAGCTCGTAAGCGACCGGCCTCAAGTTCTGCGCTGCGTGCAGCGTCGCGAGCGGTTCGAGAATCCCGCGAGAGATCTTCGTAGGACTTTTCAGAAGGTCCTACAAGATTTCGAAGTCGCGTGACTTCGTCGCGAAGCGCCGCAAGTTCATCGACGGGTTGCTCTGGAGTGGGGGAATCTTCAGAAACGTCCATTTGAAGGAAAACCTTAGTCTTCTGCGCTTGAATTCCTTGCCGTTTGTAGGTGACTTCAGCGGAAGTGAACCTCAAGTAATCTCAAGGCGTGCAAATGCGGCAATCACGATGAGTATCGGACCAACGGTCCGGCGGATGCTGGGGCCTGTAGAGGCACCCATTAGTTCTGCCTATCGCTCAATGTTCATCAACGTCGGCCAACTCGGTGAAGCGATGACTGCGCTGCCGTTTGGATCAAGAGTCTTAGAAGTCGGGGTTGGCGACGGGATGATTGCGTCCCAACTCACCACGCGTCGACTCGACGTAACCGTGCTTGGCATCGACTTGGCAGAGAATCCGGGTTCGCTCTTTGAGGGCGACGCGACGCGAGCACAGTTCCGGACTGTTTCGACGAGTGATCTGCTGGCTGAGAAGCCTGAACCTTTCGATGCGATTGTTATCGCTGACGTTCTCCATCATGTGCCTCCGGCGATTCGACCGTCATTGCTCTCTGACGTTTCAGCGCTCTTGGCCGACGATGGAGTGTTGCTTGTCAAAGAAACGGTCGTCGTTTCTTCTCCTGGGTACTGGATGGGCAAATTCTCCGATCGCTACATCACCGGCGATCGCAACGTGTCGTTCCTTCGCGAAGACGATCTCCACCAACTCATCTCCGACAATGTCCCCGGCTTGGTGGCTTCTGGTCGATCAACGATCAAGCCATGGAAAACCAATTTGCTTCTCGTGTGGCGACGCTCAGGAAGCTGAGTTACCCGTTGGTGCCGAATGCCTCAAGTAGCTGAAGCGCTGCTTTCGCTGGGGTGATTCGCCCCGCCGAGACGTTTGATTCGATGTCCGGGAGGAGAGTCGCAACCGTTGCGTCAGACCGGAAGCGATCAAGCAGCGTGTCGCCGATTTCGCTCCAGAGCCATGCTGTTGCCTGGGCTGACCTCGCTTCTGCAAGTTCTCCGTTGGATGTCACAGTTTCTCGAAATGACATCACGGATTCCCAAACTTCTGAGACGCCGATTCCATGGAGCGCTGAACAAGCGAGAACTTCGGTCGCCCATGCATTCCATTTCGGCCGCAGCAAGTGAACCGCGCTGGCGTAGTCGCCGCGCGTGCGAGCGGCTGCGGCAGCAAGGTCGCCGTCGGCCTTGTTCACGATAACGAGGTCCGCGAGTTCCATGATGCCGCGCTTGATGCCCTGCAATTCATCGCCACCACCGGGTGAGACAAGAAGGGCAAAGAGGTCAACCATGTCGGAGACCGCAACTTCGGATTGTCCAACACCGATTGTCTCAACCACGACGACATCGAAACCAGCTGCTTCGCACAGCAGCATCGCTTCGCGCGTGCGTCGGGCAACGCCGCCGAGTTGTGATCCACCGGGGGAGGGGCGGATAAATGCTTCGGGGCGGTTTACGAGTTCGCCCATGCGGGTCTTGTCGCCAAGGATCGAACCGCCGGTGAGGCGACTTGAGGGATCGACAGCAAGAACCGCGAGTTGATGGCCTTGATCGATGATGTGCTTGCCGAACGCTTCGATGAACGTTGACTTTCCAACACCGGGAGGCCCAGAGATCCCGATCCGAACCGCATTGCCTGTTGCCGGCAATACCGCTTCGAGCACGGCATCGGCAATGACGCGATGCTCAGCTCGGGTCGACTCCGCGAACGTAATTGCGCGGGCCAACGAACGCCGATCTCCCGCACGAATCCCCTCAATGAGGGATGCTGCGTTCTCGGCGGGTTCGGTCACGCGTTCGGGCTCTTCTCAGCGATGAGGGCGAGAACCTTGCGAGCAGCCGACGGGATGTTGGTGCCGGGTCCAAAGATTGCGGCGACACCGGCATCGGTCAACATGTCGTAGTCCTGAGGAGGAATGACGCCGCCACACACCACAAGGATGTTGGCGGCACCGGCCGTCTTCAGTTCATCGAGAAGCATCGGAACGAGGGTCTTGTGTCCGGCTGCTTGGCTTGAGACGCCAACGACGTGCACGTCGTTTTCGATGGCATCACGGGCGGCTTCGGCTGGGGTCTGGAAGAGCGGACCCATGTCGACGTCAAAGCCGAGATCAGCAAAGGCGGTTGCGATGACCTTGGCGCCGCGGTCGTGGCCGTCCTGGCCCATCTTCGCCACCAGCATGCGGGGGCGACGACCCTCGGTCTTGGCGAATGCTTCGATCTCGCCCTGGAGAGCAGCGAAGTCTGCGTCACCTTCGTAAGCCTTTGCGTACACACCGGCAATGGTACGGACCTCAGCCTTATGTCGGCCGAATACCTCTTCCATTGCATCGGAGATCTCTCCGAGGGTTGCACGGGCACGGGCAGCCTCGACGGCGAGGGCCAGAAGATTGCCGTCGTTCTTGGCGCCTTCGGTGAGTGCGGCGAGAGCGGCAGCACAAGCAGCGTCGTCGCGAGTTGCCCGAACGGTGGCCAACTTGGCGAGCTGCTCTTCGCGAACCTTGGTGTTGTCGATGTCGAGAACATCGACCATCTCGACGTTCTCGGGGACGTACTTGTTGACGCCGACAACGGTGTCTTCACGACGATCGATGCGTGCCTGCTTGCGAGCCGCGGATTCTTCGATGCGCAGCTTCGGCATTCCGGACTCAACGGCTTTGGTCATGCCGCCCAGTTCTTCGACCTCACAAATGAGTTGCCAGGCTTCGTCCACGAGTGACTGTGTAAGAGACTCGATGTAATACGAACCACCGAGCGGATCGACGGTGCTTGTGACACCAGATTCCTCAGCGATGATCAACTGCGTGTTACGAGCGATACGGGCGCTGAAGTCAGTCGGAAGTCCGAGCGCTTCGTCGAATGAGTTGGTGTGAAGGCTCTGCGTTCCACCGAGCACTGCGGCGAGCGCTTCGATCGTTGTGCGCACGACGTTGTTGTACGGATCTTGTTCGGTGAGTGACACGCCCGAGGTCTGGCAGTGGGTGCGGAGCATGAGCGAGCCGGCCTTCTTCGGTTCGAACTCGGTCATGACACGGTGCCAAAGCACACGCGCGGCACGGAGCTTCGCAACTTCCATAAAGAAGTTCATGCCAATCGCGAAGAAGAACGAAAGGCGACCGGCGAAGAGATCGACGTCGAGTCCCTTGGCCAGCGCGGCGCGGACGTATTCTTTGCCATCGGCAATGGTGAACGCGAGTTCCTGAACCGCCGTAGCTCCGGCTTCTTGCATGTGGTAGCCGGAAATCGAAATCGAGTTGAACTTCGGCATTTCATTCGCCGTGTAATCGATGATGTCGGCAATGATGCGCATGCTTGGCGCCGGTGGATAGATGTAGGTGTTGCGGACCATGAACTCTTTGAGAATGTCGTTCTGAATGGTTCCGGCAAGAAGAGCCCGATCGACGCCCTGCTCTTCACCTGCGACAACAAACATTGCGAGGATCGGAATGACGGCGCCATTCATGGTCATCGACACGCTCATCTGATCGAGCGGAATTCCCTCGAACAGGATCTTCATATCTTCGACCGAATCAATCGCTACGCCGGCCTTACCGACATCGCCAACCACATTCGGGTGATCAGAGTCGTAGCCGCGGTGTGTCGCGAGATCGAATGCCACCGACAGGCCCATCTGACCGGCAGCGAGGTTGCGTCGGTAGAACGCGTTCGACTCTTCAGCGGTTGAGAAGCCGGCGTACTGGCGGATCGTCCACGGACGATTCGTGTACATCGTGGCGCGCACGCCTCGGGTGTAGGGAGCGAATCCGGGAAGAGTGTCGACGTCACCGAGAGCCTCGAGATCGGCGGCGGTGTAGATCGGTTTGACGGCAATGCCTTCGGGGGTCTCCCAGACGAGGTCGGCAGGGTCTGCGCCCTTGAGGTCTTTGGAGGCCGCGTCGGCCCAGGCGGTGGGGAACTGTTCTGAGGAAGTCACCCCGTCAGACTAAGAGGGAGGGCGCGCGGGTGTCATGCTGGCGGAATGGGTCTCAACCGCATCCCCGCCGAGAGCGCCGAACTGCTTGCATTCGACGGTGTGAGTTTTGTGGTGGACGCCGAGCGCGAGATCCTGCACGAGGTGAACCTTTCGGTGGCTCCGGCGGCAGTCACGGTCCTCGCAGGGCCCTCTGGGGCAGGGAAATCGACGCTGTTGCGGCTAGGCAACCGTCTGGACATCCTATCGGCGGGCAGCGTTCGGTTCCGAGGCGAGGACAGCGCAGCGATTGACCCCCAAGAGCTCCGTCGCAGGGTGGGGATGGTGTTTCAGAAGCCGGTCCCATTCGCAGGGTCAGTGCGGGCGAATCTCAAGGTTGGTGCTCCGCTCGCGGGTGACGAGGAACTGGCCGGAACGCTCGAACGGGTGGGGCTCGAGGCCTCGATGCTTGATCGCGTTGCTGATGACCTCTCTGGGGGTGAGTCACAGCGCATGTGCATCGCTCGGACCCTCCTCACGCAGCCAGAGGTGATCCTGATGGATGAGCCCACCTCGGCGCTCGATCACGAGAATCGTCTCGGCATTGAACATCTTGCAAAAGAACTCGCACAAGAGGGAATCGGCATCCTGTGGGTCAGCCATGACCTGTCGCAAGTGCGCCGAATCGCCGACCATGCGGTGGTGCTGATCGATGGTCGCAACGCCTCGGCAGCGGAAACTGCCGCGTTTCTCGATCAGGGGATGTCGGAGGACAAGTCGTGAACGCAACCCAAATCGGATGGGCAGGTTTGCTTGGGTCCTTTGCGCTGGTGGTGGTCGCCATTGCCCTTTCGTTCTCGCAGCGGTTGCAACTTTCTCGGTCAATGCTGTGGGCGTCGGCGCGTGCTGCAGTGCAATTGCTTCTGGTTGGCTTCGCCTTGAGGCTTGTGCTCGATTCCAACGCTTCTGTGTGGTGGGCGTGGCTGTGGGTTGTGATCATGATCGGCTTTGCAGGATTCACGATCCGCAGCAGAGCAAAGGAAATTCCTGGGATCTTTCTTCTCGGCACACTCTCGATGCTCACGGTTGTCGTCGTAAGCCTTTCGGTCATTTTCGGTTTCCATGTGTTTCCAATCGAGGGCCGAACGATCGTCCCGCTCGCTGGGATGATGATTGGAAATTCGATGACCGCGTGTGTGCTTGTAGGTCGGCGCATTGTCGGCGAACTCTCGGAAAAGCGCGATGAGGTCGAGGCTCGGCTCGCCCTTGGGCAGTCATGGCAAGAAGCGTCTCGGCCCTATGTCCGGTCTGCGCTGCGAACCGCACTCGTGCCACAGATTGAATCCACGAAAGCGGTTGGACTCGTTTTTCTGCCGGGGGCAATGACTGGTCTTGTGCTCGCTGGTGTCGACGCAGTCAATGCCGTCACCGTGCAACTTGCGATCATGTACCTGATTCTTGGTTCTGTCGCGACGAGCGTCACGGTGATCGGTCTTGGGCTCACTCGTAGGGTGTTCACCCCTGACCACCGAATGCGATCAATCGCAAGAGCGACTGAGTGACTATTCGTGAACCTGATGTGAACTCTGCCCAAGGTGTGGCGCTTGCGGGTCATCTGCCAGTCGTCTGCCGGTAGCCTGACCCCATATGGCCAAGCGTTTTGTGATTATCGGCGGGGGACCAGCCGGAAATACCGCTGCCACTTACGCGGCCCGTTTCGGGGCCGAGGTCACGATGGTCGAGAAGGATCTCGTCGGGGGAGCGGCTCATCTCCGAGACTGCATCCCGTCCAAAGCCATGATTGCCACCGGCGGAGCGCTTGGAACGATCAACGATGCGCAGCGCATGGGTCTGACCGATGTCTCGGCGACACTCGATTTCGATGCCTTGCGCCACCGAATCGACACCATCGGCAAGCGCCTCGAACGGTCCACCACCACGTTGCTTGAGAGCCAGGGTGTCACGCTTCTTAAGGGAACCGGTCGGATGGTTGGACCCCATCAGGTCATTGCTGAAACCGCCAATGGTTCTATTGAGCTCGATGCTGATGTCGTCCTCATCGCTACTGGTAGTCGTCCCCGCATTCCCGAATGGGCTCATGTTGACGGCGAACGAATGCTCACGACGCGCGATGCGTATCCGCCATCCACGCTTCCTGAACATCTGGTTGTCATCGGTTCAGGTGTAACGGGCGTTGAGTTTGTTCACATGTTCAAATCATTCGGCAGCGAGGTCACGCTCATCGTGAGTCGCCAGCAAGTTCTTCCCTTGAAAGACCCCGAAGTTGCTGCTGCACTCGAAGCTGACTTTCTTGCTCGTGGTGTTCATCTCTTGAAGGGTGCAAAGGCGCTCAGCGGAACGGTGAGTTCTGACGGTGTCACCATCGAATGCACCGATGGGCGAGTGGTACGCGGTTCACACGCACTCTTGGCGATCGGTTCGATTCCGAACACCGACAACCTCGGTCTTAGCGAAGCAGGCGTCGAATTGATCGATGGCTACGTCAAGATCAATCACAACTGTCAGAGTTCTCTTCAGCATGTCTACGCCGCGGGCGATGTTTCCGGAAAACTGCCGTTGTCGTCGGTTGCGGCGCTCCAAGGCCGCAAGATCGCTGAACACGCGATGGGTCTCCACGCTGGACCGCATCGACACATCGATTACGAAAAAGCGGCATCGGCGATCTTCACCGAGCCCGAAATCGCCGATGTCGGTTTGGCCGAAGCTGATGCCTTCGCCATGGGCCGCAAGATCAGGGTCACAAAAGTGCCGTTCTCGGCAAACGCGAAAGCACTTATTGAAGATGATTCACGTGGATTTGTGAAGATCATTTCGGATCCGGCGACTGGCGTTGTGCTCGGTGGCTCGATCGTCGGTCGCCACGCCGCCGAGTTGATTGCTGTCCTGGCGCTCGCAGTAAGTGCTGGTCTTCGAGTCACTGATCTTCACGAGTCGTTGTTCGTGCATCCGTCAATGGCCGAGGCGTTGTCCGATGCAGCAGAGTGAACAAACCGATCCAATCGGTGCACCTCGCAAAGTTCCAACGGCAAAGGATTTTCCGGCCACAGGCCCCTTCAGCCTTGCCGCGCCTGGCCCCCGGTTCGGGGCGCGCGCACTCGATCTTTCAATCGTCGCATTGCCCGTGCTGATTGTCATCGCCGTCACCGCGAAAACAATTGACGGTCAGTTGCAGTTTGATGTCCCCAGTTGGCTTGTGCCGGCGGCGCTCGCGTTGGGTGTCCTGTACGAGTTCGTCTTCACGCTGTTTGTTCAACGCACGTTGGGCAAGATGCTGTTTGGGCTGCGTGTCGTTCGATATGTGGATGGTGGTCGACCTACGGCGACCCAGAGCGGGCTTCGTTCGTTGCTGCCGTGGTCGCCATTGGCGCTTCCGCTTGGTCCGTTCGGTTTTGCCGCGGTGCTGATGATTTTTGGAACGGGTATCGGTGGTGAGCTTCATCGGGGTTGGCCCGATGTTGTCGGCGGAACACTCGTTATCTCCACCCGTTAAGCGTTCCCACGGCCTACCCTCAGATTCCGACGAGTCGTTCGTACATCGCTGAGTTTTGGGGGGATTAGATGTCGTCACGTGTCTATCGAGTTGTGCAGTGGACGACCGGCAATGTTGGTCAGCGATCGGTGATCGCCGCTGTTGCCAATCCTGAACTCGAAATTGTCGGTTGTTATGCATGGGGGGCCGACAAAGTCGGACGAGATGTCGGGGAATTGTGCGGCCTCGATCCCATTGGCGTACTTGCGACAAACGACATCGATGCGTTGTTGGGCCTGAATCCTGACTGCGTGATCTACAACCCGAAATGGCCCAATGTCGATCACATGGTTCGAATTCTCGAGGCCGGTATCAACATCACTGCAACGGCGGGATTCATCACCGGTCACGCGCTGGGTGCCGATCGTCAACGAATTGTCGATGCATGCAACCATGGCAACAGTTCGATCTTTGGTTCTGGAATGAACCCTGGGATGGCGAATCTTCTCGGCATCGTTTCGGCAGGCGTCTGCGATCGGATCGATTCCATTCGCATGCTCGAATCAGTGGACTCCACCGGGTACGACTCAGGCGACACCGAGAAGTCGGTTGGCTACGGGTTGCTTCCCGATGACCCGAACTTGTCGTCAATGACAAAACAGGGGACTGCGGTCTTCGGTGATGCGGTCCATCTGATGGGTCAGGCGCTCGGCGTGGAGT
>CAEZUO010000043.1_pt1 | contig 14061 bp, 14 predicted proteins | sample 7264501 | NCBI WGS metagenome assembly CAEZUO01 (sample SAMEA6813832, study PRJEB35770) | freshwater metagenome | biome: Freshwater; feature: Freshwater reservoir; material: water | place: Czech Republic | collected 2016-04-20 | depth 0.5m m
CGTGGCCGACATGGAGCGAGCCGCTGACGGTCGGGGGAGGAGTATCGATCGAGTACACGCCATCTCGGGTGGCGGTGCGATCGAAGGAATAGGTGCCGTCGGCGTCCCAGGTCGCGCCCCAGCGGGCCTCGAGGCCCTCGAGGTCGGGCTTTTGGGGAACGGTCCAACTGCTTCGCGGAGTGGGGGTGGCCGATGTCATGACCCGATCACGCTAGTTCGCCCCGCCTGTTCGACTCACGTGAGGACTCGCAGGAGGGGGTGTGGGGACAGGTAGCGTTGCCAGTCGTGCTGCACCTCTTCGATACCGCTCAGGGCAAGGTTGTGCCCTTCGAACCCCGTGAACCGGGGAAGGTCTCGATGTACGTGTGCGGACCAACGGTGTACGGCCCTCCCCATCTTGGGCATGGTCGTTTCTCCCTCGTGTTCGACGTTCTGCGTCGGTATCTGACCTGGACTGGCCTCGAGGTCAACTACGTCTCGAATATCACTGACATCGACGACAAGATCATCAATCGGGCCAACGATGAAGGCCGAGACTGGTCCGACATCGCGCAGAAGTGTGAGCAGGTGTGGTGGAAAGCCATGGAGGCCATTGGCGTCGAGCGTCCAACCTCCGACCCCCACGCCACCGCCTACGTCGATCAGATGGTTGAGCTCATCGCAGATCTCATTGCTCGCGACGTTGCCTATGTTTCTGACGATGGCGTGTACTTCACGCCTGCGGCCGTTGCCGACTATGGCCTACTCGCTCGCCAATCAATCGAATCGCTGCAAGTGGGCGCTCGTGTTGAAGTGGCAGACCATAAGCACTCACCAATCGATTTCGCGCTTTGGAAGTTCACCAAGCCGGGTGAACCATCGTGGCCATCTCCGTGGGGTGAAGGTCGGCCGGGTTGGCACACCGAATGTGTTGTGATGTCACTCGATCTATTGGGCGATGGCTTCGATCTTCACGGTGGCGGACAAGACCTTGCGTTCCCACACCACGAGAATGAACGCGCGCAGGCGTTGGCATCCGGGCGCACGTTTGCCCGGCATTGGATGCACAACGGATTTGTTGAAGTTGGCGGCGAAAAGATGTCGAAGAGTTTGGGGAACTTCACCAACCTTCTTGACCTCGTTGAGTCCACCGATCCACGCGCGTACCGATTGCTTGTTCTTCGGTCGCATTACCGAACGCCGGTTGAAGTCACCCGGGCAACAACCGACGATGCATCAGCGGCGTTGCGTCGTCTCGATGCCTTTGCTCGTCGCGCGGCAAATGCTGGATTGGCGGGCGAACCCGATGCTGCATCGGTCGAGGCGTTCCGCGTCGCGATGGACAACGATCTCGATACGCCTGGTGCTGTGGCGTTGCTATTTGGTCTTATTAGCCAAGCGAATACCGCGCTTGATGCGGGTGATTCCGCAACCGCTGCGCCGTTAGCGGCTGCGGCGTTTGAAATCTGTCGAGCAGTTGGACTCGTTCTCAATGCTGGGGGCGAAGAAGTTCCGGCCGAGATCCTTGATCGTGCCCGTGCCCGCGACGACGCTCGTGCTGCAAAAGACTGGGCCGCTGCTGATGCCATCCGTGATGAACTCACCGCAGCCGGTTGGCTTGTGGAAGACACCGCTGACGGCACCCAGGTTCGTCCCGCCTGATGGCAGAGAAGAAAGAACGTCAACCGTTCCCGCGCGGGTTCTGGGTTATTTGGACGACTGTCGCGGTTGATCTCATTGGTTTCGGCATCGTGCTGCCGATCCTTCCGCAGTACGCAGAACGGTTTGGTGCAGGGGCAGCGGTCATCGGTGTGTTGTCCGCGTCGTTCTCGCTCGCGCAACTCGTGTTTGCGCCGGTGTGGGGAAAGTTGAGCGATCGCATTGGTCGCAAACCGATCATTATTTTGTCGCTGTGCGGAACCGCGATTGGCTCCCTCGTCACCGGTTTCGCTGGCGCGTTATGGCTTCTCTTTCTCGGTCGAATTATTGATGGCATTTCGGGTGCCTCGGTCTCGGTGGCGCAGGCGGCAGTCGCCGACATTTCCCCTCCGCGTCAACGTGCGCGATACATGGGGCTCATCGGTGCCGCGTTTGGTGTTGGCTTTGTCGCTGGTCCAGCGATCGGTGGACTCGCAGCACTCGCCGGCCCAAAGGTCCCGTTCTTCGTTGCTGCGGCGATAGCGGCAGTGAACGCGCTCATCGCCCTCAAGCGACTCCCGGAAACAGCACATGGCGTGAAGGGTCATCCGCTTGCTCGCGCTGATGTCGTCGCAGCACGCGAGGCGGAGTTCGCTGCGGCAAGTGCCGATGCCGAAAACATTGCCGTGGAACCTGCACTTGATGGGCCGGGAATTGTTGGGCCGGCGCATGGTGCGTTGCACCATGAACATGCTGATCACACGTCGGCGATTCGTCGCGCCGAAATTATTCGACTCATCGTCATTGCGTTTGTTGGCGTGGTCGCGTTCAGCGGTTTCGAAGCAACGTTTTCATTGTTGGCGAGCAATCGCTACGGACTCGGCTTATCCGGAACTGCAGCAGTGTTCGCGGGGATCGGCGTCGTTCTCGTTGGCGTGCAGGGTGGCCTTGTCGGGCCCGTCACTCATCGTCTTGGTGAGACCAGCACGCTTCGATTTGGTTTGCTCTCGAATTGTTGCGGGCTTTTTGTGCTTGCGTTCGATCTTGGTTGGGCAGGTCTCGTGGTTGCGCTGCTGTTGCTCACGATCGGGCAGGGGTTGCTCACTCCAACGCTCACGTCTGCCGTGGCCGGTCGGGCCGGGCTCGACACTGGCGTGTGGCTTGGCTGGCAGCAGTCAGCTGGTGGCGCGGCACGAGTCGTCGGACCACTCGCCGCCGGTGCCTTGTTCCAGTGGGTAGGCATGGGATGGCCCTACGCAGTTGGTGCTGCGTTGGCGGCATTCGCCCTCACGCTTCTGCCCAGGCGCCCGGAGTCGGCATCGGCAGTTACCGCAGGGTAACTTGGCGAACGCACGCGTCGTCCCCGGATGCAACCGGGTCCCCCGAGAGGAACGCCAATGTCCGATTACAGCCTTGATCTCAACGAAGACCAGCAAACGCTCGTCGACTGGGTTCACACCTTTGCTGCCGATGTCATCCGTCCCGCTGCTGAAGAGTGGGATGAGCGCGAAGAGTTCCCGTGGCCCATCGTGCAAGAGGCAGCGAACATCGGTCTGTATGGCTGGGAGTTCATGGCCGCAAACCTTGGCGATCCCACTGGTCTTTCAATCGTTCTCGCCATCGAAGAACTGTTCTGGGGCGATGCAGGTATCGGTCTTTCGATCTTCGGTTCCGGTCTCGCCGCTGCAGGCATTAGCGGCAACGGCACGCCTGAGCAGGTTATGGAATGGGTGCCGCAGTGCTACGGAACCGCCGACAAGGTGCAGCTCGGCGCGTTCTGTGTAAGCGAACCCGACGCGGGTTCCGATGTTTCGTCACTGCGTACTCGTGCGGTCTATGACGAAGCAACCGACGAATGGGTGCTGAACGGCACCAAGGCATGGATCACCAACGGTGGCATCGCCGACATTCACGTCGTTGTTGCTGCGGTTGATCCCGAACTCAAGGGTCGTGGTCAGGCATCGTTCGTTGTTCCTCCCGGCACCAAGGGTTTGTCGATGGGGCAGAAGTACAAGAAGCACGGCATCAAGGCCTCGCATACATCCGAAGTTGTGCTCGACGATGTTCGTGTTCCTGGTCGTTGCTTGCTCGGCGGCAAAGAGAAACTCGACGAGAAACTTGCTCGTGCTCGCGAATCTGGAAGCAGCGGCCAGAAGCAGCCTGCAATGGCAACCTTCGAAGCCACACGTCCCGCTGTTGGGGCACAGGCCCTTGGTGTTGCTCGAGCCGCTTACGAGTACTCACTTGAATACGCCAAAGAGCGTCAAGCCTTTGGTCGTCCGATCATCATGAACCAGTCGATTGCATTCAAGTTGGCTGACATGAAGACGGAAATCGACGCTGCTCGTCTTCTCGTGCATCGCGCCGCATGGATGGCTGCGAATCGCAAGGAATTCAAGGCCGGCGAAGGATCAATGTCGAAGCTCAAGGCCGGCGAAGTTGCCGTGTGGGTGACCGAACAGGCCATTCAGATTCTGGGTGGTTACGGCTACACCCGTGAGTATCCCGTCGAGCGGTGGCACCGTGACGCCAAGATCTTCACGATCTTCGAGGGCACTTCAGAGATTCAGCGACTGGTGATCAGCCGTAACATCTCTGGTCTTCGCATTCCGTAACTCGCTCACGTCATAGGGCGCGTCCAGCGCCGTTAGTTCGTGTGTTGCGCGTACCACTGCTTCAACGCGGTCTCGATTGCGGTGGTCACGGCCGGAGCCACGTACTTCGATCCTGCTGGAGAGTAGTGAAGGTGGTCAGGGCGAATTTCTTCGCCACTGGGCGTCTTGCCCTCGCAAATTCCTGTTCCGCACAGCACATCGTTGAGGTCGATTGAAAGTGTTGTGTCCGGGTGCGTCAGAGCAAAGTCGCGTTGGATTTTTCGCAATTGTGCGAATTTTCCGATGTTGGTTGCAGTGAGGCTGTCCTCATTCTTTTCTTCTGGGAACACCTGCGGGTCGGCCTGCGAAATGATGATGAGCGGTACGCCGTTCTCTGTGGCGATTGCAGCGGCTTTGCTGAGTTCAGCGTCGTAGAGCGCGACCCAGTCGGGTGATCCGAATGCGATCCACTTTCCATCGACGAGAACGTCGTAGGTGTCGCGGAGTGCGCCTGACCAGACAATGGCGTCGGGCGGGAACGATGCTGCGGCATCACGCCATTTGGTTTCCCACCCTGCGCAGGCCCCGCCACCGTCGCGCAGGATGCCGAACGACCGTGTTTGTTGTTGCATCATCGGACACTGCGCAATGCCTTTGTTCCAGATCACGATTCGGGACGGATCGAACGGCGAGTTGTAACCAGTTGGCCATGGGAAGGCGATTTGGCCACCCCCCATTGTCCAAATGACGGAATCGCCAAACCAGAGCAGCGAGACAGGAGGATCTGCGTTCTTCGCGGATCCAGCACTTGGCGCAATGGTGGAGGAGAACTCTGTTTGAGCGGGTGGAGCAGGCGCGGCAGCGAACCAGACGAATCCGACGACGATTGCGGTAATCCCAAGAGCTCCGAGTCCGACAAACACGCGGCTTGATCGTTTCGTGACAGCCGAGTCGGTCGATGCTGGTTTACGTCGCCGGAACGGCTGCTCAATGAGATACCAACTCAGCGCGGTGGCGATAGCGGTGAGGGCGACGCGAATGACGAAGAGTTCGATACGACCGGTGCGGTCGTCACTGAGGTGAAGACGTTCTCCCGTGACGAACACTTTGATTGGCCAGTGCCAGAGGTAAAGCCCGTACGAGACGAGGCCGAGTGTTCGGAACCAGCGAAAGCTCAGTGCCTTCGTAAAGAACGAATCGTGGCCATTGAGCGCGAGCACCACGATGCCGGTGGCGATGGCGATGAGAAGGAAGCCGCCGGTATAGAGCCAGTCGGAACGGAAGTCAGCGGTCGTTGCGATGCCGACGAGTACGGCAAGGCCAAGAAGTGCTGCGGTGGTGAGCGTGTTGCGGGCGAGACGGCGCGAGGGATTCACTGGCCATAGGCGAACAACGCAAGCAATCGCGATGCCAATGAAGAGAGCTTGCGACCGTGTGTCGGTGCCGAGGTAGACGCGTGATGGATCGGAACCGGGTGTGCGCAGAATCCACATGAGCGCACACGATGCGATGGCCCCGATAACAGCACCGATGAGTGCGACATGAGCGAGTCGGTGCACTCCGATGCGGCGCTTCAACAGAGCAATCGTTCCGATGAGGGCAATCGGAAATACCAGGTAGAACTGTTCTTCGACCGCAAGCGACCAGAAATGATTGAGGGGCGATTCGGTGCCGAACGCGGCTTGGTACGAGTTGTGCTGCGCGATCGACCACCAGTTCGCGATGTAGGTGAGTGACGCAACGGCGTGGCCCCGCAACGACGCATCGACGGAACCGTGATCAAGGATTCTGGCAATGACGACGACAACCACGATGGTGGCGATTGCGGCAGGTAGGAGTCGGCGGGCGCGTCGGGCAAAGAACCCGGACGCCGACATTGAATCTGTGCGGTGAACTTCTTCGAGAGCAAGCGACGTAATCAGGAAACCGGAAAGCACGAGGAAGATGTCGACCCCGAGGAATCCGGCAGGGACAAGTTCCGGAGCGAAGTGGTAGAGCACCACTGCCGCAACAGCGAGACCGCGCAATCCGTCAAGCGCGGGGATGTGCCTGAACGCCTTTGTGCCGGAGTCGGCGTTTGTTGTGTCTTCAGGCCGTCCGGTCATGTGAGAGCAACGGTAGCGAGCGCAGCAGCGAGACGGGAAGCACCCGGGTTACTGCGAAATGGCCCGGGCCTCATCGCGAAGATCGCGAAGAACCGCATCAAGATCAATCGTGGTGCAGGTTCGGTTCTCGACAACGGCCACCCCGTTGATCCATACGTCAACGACATCAGCCCGCGAAGCGGCGTAGACGATGGTCGAGATCGGGTCGTAGATCGGCGTAAGCGAGGGCGAGGATGGATCGAGGCGAACGAGGTCGGCCTTCTTGCCGACTTCAATAGAGCCGACATGTTGATCGATGCCAAGCGCCGCTGCGGAACCCATAGTTGCCATTCGCAGGATGGCTGCGGCGGGCAGGACTGTGGGATCAAGGCGGTTGCCTTTTTGGATGAGTGCAGCGACTCGCATGGCGGTGAACATGTCGAGATCATTCGACGACGATGGGCCGTCGGTGCCGAGGCCCACAGTCACGCCTGCGGCGAGCAACTCGGGAACACGACAGAACCCAGACGCCAATTTCATATTCGAACTTGGACAATGGGCGACCGCTGTGTGCGTTTCCGCCAGTCGTGCGATTTCTGCATCAGTAAGGACGACAGCGTGCGCAAGAACCGTGCCCTCGCGAAGGAGTCCGTTGTCGTCGAGTAACTCCACAGGTGTTCGCCCATAGCGTCCCTGGACATCGGCGACCTCACCAGCATTTTCTGAAGCGTGGATGTGAAAGCGCGCACCCTCTTTGGCGGCAAGGCCACCGACGTCAGCAAGTTGTTCGGGGTCCATCGTGTAGGTGCCGTGAGCGAGGATCCATGAATGTGGGGCCGATGCATTCGCGTTCGCAAGCCGTTGTTGAAATGGAACGTTGTCGGGACCGTTCGATCCAATGAAAATTGGTCCGGTCTGTAGCCGGAAGCGGGCCTTTGCTGCTTCTTCGAGGCTGGCATCGGCGTGCCAATACATGTCGAGTGCTGAGGTGCAGCCTGAGAGCATCGCTTCGGCGAACGCAGCGCGCACACCTACTCGCACATGGCGATCGGACATGATTTTCGCTTCGGCCGGAAAGAGTTTTCCGAGGAAGTCCTGCAGGTCAACATCGTCGGCAAAGCCGCGGAATGCAGTCATTGCGAGATGGGTATGAGCGTTGATGAGTCCCGGCATCACGATTCCGCCACGAGCGTCGATCGTGTGGTTAATGGTTGATGTTGGCGTGGCACCGGCAGGCAGCACTTCAGAAATGACGTCGTCGGTAATGACGATGGTTCCGTTCGTGATGACGGAGTCGTTTGTGTCGACGGTGACAATCAATGCGTTGGTGATGGCAGTGCGAGTCACGAGAACCTCAGCAGTACTAGGGGCGAACCCACAGAGTGTGTCAGTCGAACGCGTGGTTCGGCGTGGTGAGGGGAAGGTCGAGTGGCCTGGCTCCTCTGGTTCTTCACAATGCGAGGTTCAGGCTCACCTTTGGTCCCGGTGGAGGAGTGGCCGTTAGCCCGTGAACTTCGGAACTCTCGACTGATCGGTGCCGCTTGGTGTTTCGGTGTTCGCCGTTGGAGCACAAACGTCAATTGGAGTGAGGCTTACAAGATCGATGAGTGCGCTGTCTGAGGTTGCGAGGAATGAGAGATCGCTGGTTGTGGTGCCTGTTGGGACGGTGAACTGTTGGTTGAATTGGGTGAGACCGAGCAGTGCTCCGGTTGTTGAGCTTCCGAAGCTTCCGATGATTGAGTCGTTGGCGTCGTAGAAGGTGAAGCTCCAGACGAGTTCGCCCTTGGCCCAGAAGGAGAACTCATAGGTTCCCGGGGCAAGCTCAATGCCGCCCTGCGTCATGGTGGCGTCTTGTTCGAGAGACGCGAGTTGAGCGTTCGAGTCGACCTGAGGGGAAACTCCGTTATTGCTGAGGACGGGAGGCGTTTCGCCAATGCCTTGATAGGTCACGACACCAGTGGAGGGTCGGAGGCGAAGTACAAGTTGAAGGGTCGAATTTCCCTGAATGTTGTAATCCTGCAGAGTTCTGCCGTCTTCGAGTTGCCTACCTCGAAAGGTGAGCTTCTGCTGATCGGGCGGAACTCCTTCTTTGTCCTGGATCTTCTGCTTGACATTCTCGATCGCGTCGGAAGCTTCGACCTCAAGTGTGATCGTCTTGCCGGTGAGCGTCTTAACGAAGATCTGCATCGCGGGTGCTCCTTAAAGATCTTCAGCCGGTGAAGGTTGGATTCAGCGGTTGGTCGACGCCGGTTGCGGTCTCTGCTGTTGTATCGCAAAGTTCGATTGCGGTCAGGCTTACAAGATCGATGAGGACGCTGTTCGAGGTTGCGACAAATGAGAGGTCGCAGGTTGTGGTGCCTGTTGGGACGGTGAATTGTTCGTTGAATTGGGTAAGACCAAGGAGCGCTCCGGTTGTTGAGCTGCCGAAGCTTCCGATGATTGTGCCGTTGGTGTCGTAGAAAGTGAAGTCCCAATCGAGTTCACCTTTGGCCCAGAAGGAGAACTCGTAGGTTCCTGGTGAGAGCTCGATGTCGCTCTGCGTCATGGTTGCGTTCAGGGCGAGGATTGCAAGCTGCGCGTTTGCGGCCATCTGAGGCGAAAGTCCATTGGCAGTAAGTACCGGCGGCGTTTCAGATAGTTGTTGATACGTGACGACTCCGGTAGTGGCCCCCCGCAGGCGAAGCACCAGGTGAAGAGTCGACTCTTTCTGAATGTTGTAATCGGAGAGAGTGCGCCCGTCTTCAAGTTGTCTGCCAGCAAAGATGAGTCGCTGTTGGTCTGGCGGGTAGCCCTCTTTGTCCTGAATTTTCGCCTTGACGTTGTCGATCGAATCGTAGGCTTCGACTTCGAGTGTGATGGTTTTGCCGGTGAGGGTTTTGACGAAGATCTGCATGAGTCATCGATTCTTGGCTGGGTTCAGCCGGTGAAGTTTGGAAGTACTGCTGCCGTTTCGTCAGCCACGGGCCCGCATTCGGCGGTGACGGTGAGGCTCACGAGATCAATGAGGGCACTGTTTGATGTTGCTCGGAATGAGAGATCGCAGGTGGCTGTTCCTGCGGAGACGGAGATTTGTTCATTGAACTGTGCGAGGCCAAGGAGCGATCCGCTCGTCGATCCGGTGATCGTGCCTTTTGCGTTGCCATCGGCATCGTAAAAGGAGAAGAGCCAAGTGAGGTCGCCTCTGGCCCAATAGGAGAACTCATAGGTTCCCGGTGACAGTTCAATATCGTCCTGAGACATCATCGCATCAAGCTCGAGGATTGCCAGTTGCGAATTCGCTTCAATCTGAGGCGAAAGTAGATCGCCAGAAATTGCCGGCGGTGTCTCGCCTATCTCTTGGTAGGTAACGACGCCTGTTGAGGGTCGGAGGCGCACTACAAGATCAAGGGTTGACTCTTTTTGGATGTTGTAATCGGAAAGGGTGCGGCCGCCTTCGAGGTGCTTGCCGGCGAAGATCAGTCGTTGCTGATCGGGTGGTATCGCCTCTTTGTCTTGGACCTTCTGCTTGACGTTTTCGATCGTGTCCGATGGCTCAACGTCGAGCACAGTCAAATCTCCTGAGGGTTTCCTGATGAAGATCTGCATCGTTACGGGTTCCTTTTTACGACGGCAGTAACGTGACGGGCTGTTTCGAGTCCGGGGAGTGTTTCTGCGGTCCCGTCGGCGGCGGCGTGAAATGGATGTGGTGCATGAGTTGGTTCGATGGACGTTGCGAAACCGTTTTGTTCGAGATCATCGAGCAACTCGCGCAAGGGATTGGAGCCATCGGTAAACGACAGTTCCGCGCAGAGAGCGATGAAGATGCCGTTCGGTGCGAGAAGCTCGGTGCCCTCGAGGATGAATCGACGTGGAAGTTCGAATCCAGTTTCTCCGCCTTGGGAGTAGATGCGCCCATCGGCTCGATGAGCCGGCACCCACGGCGCATTCACGCAAACAAAGTCGAAGGTTCCAGGGTGAAGTCCAGCGGCAACATCATTTGTAACAACGTGCATCCGAGACTTCGCAGTTTCATGAAGAAGCTCGCGACTCAGTTGAGCTGTTTGCGTTGCTCGTTGATTGATGTCGGTCGCAACGACTGTTTCGTATCGAGAAGTGAGGAACGCTGCGACGAGACCCGTTCCGGTCCCAAGATCAATCGCACGCTTGCCATGCAACCCGTATTTCCAGGCTTGATCTCGTAAGAGCCATGTGTCGGTGCCGGCGTAGACACTGTCGATCGGAACATCATCGGCCGAATCAAGAAAGGGGAGGATCGCCATGGCCGTGCCGTCGGACAACACTTCAAACGAAAGCGAGAAGCGACTTTCCTCGGTGATCGTGGCTGCCTTCGTCTCTAAGAGGGCAGCAGTCGCCTGTGGCCCACCGAGGAAGCGTGATGCAACAGCGACGTCGATGTACTTGCCAAGGGCGAGGTCGGCGAGCGGTTCGTTCTTCTCGTCGTCGATTTGAAGACGCCCGAACCGATTGATGAAACCTGCGCCGGCAAGATGTCTCCCAAGTTCACGAAGGGCGAGACACGCCGCTGGTGACGTGAGCAGACGTTCAGGTGCCCACGTCGTTTCCGTGGTCTCGGTCGTGCTCACACTGGTGGCAGCGTGAAGGTCCAGCCGGGAGCAGTGGTTCCGGGTGCGCCGTCCTCAAATGATCCATTGGTGACGAGATTTGTCGAACCGCCGACATTCGGCCCACCGAGATTGTCCTCGTTGTAGGGGTTCGAAGGGCCATGCCAGTAGCCAGTGAACCCACCATCGCAGGCCTGGGTTGAGCCCGAGACCGTCGCACTGGCCAGCGAACTGGGGGCCAGCACCAAGGCACCAAGAAGGCCCGCTCCGAGGCCAAGGGCCCGCCGGCGGCTGATTTCAGGAACTGGCCTCATCGGTCAAAAGTAACAGATGGGTCAGGCGGTTATTCGGTCAGTGTCAGGGTTCTGTCTGGACTGCCGTACGATTCTCCAGTCCAGACAACGGCGCACCGGCGCTGTGAAGGGGGAGCAGTGGCTCAGCAAATTCCAATGGTCGACTATCTGGTGCTCGGAGATTCGCCGCACCTGGTCGCCAACGAGTGCACCGACTGTGGTGCAAAGTTCTTCGACCGCCGCAACGCGTGCGCATCGTGTGGTGGAACGTCGTTCAAGAAGACCGACATCGCTACTGAAGGCGAGATTCGTTCGTTCACGATCGTCACAGCGTTCATCCCGGGTGCCGAGAACTACGTCCCCGTGGTCGTTGACCTCGGCGGCACAAGCGTTCGCGGTCAGCTCATCAACACTCCTGCCGATGCCGCAAACATTGCGCTTGGACAGAAGGTTCGACTCACTACCTATTCCATCGGCGCCGATACTGCGGGCACCGAGGCCATCAACTACGGCTTCGAGCCGGTCAACTGAGGGGACTGACAATGGCAAACGATGACATTTGGATTCTCGGCATCAACATGACCAAGTTCGGAAAGCATCCGGACAAGGACGTTGTCGATCTTGCTTCCGAGGCTGCGCTTGCTGCGCTCGCCGACGGTGGCGTCACCATCAAAGACATGGGCATCCTCGCTGCCGGCAACCTCATGGGTGCTGCGGCAGGTATCGGTCAGCAACTGCAGAAGCAGATTGGCCAGACCGGTATCCCGGTGTTCAACGTCGCAAACGCATGTGCAACGGGCGCAACCGCGCTTCGTACCGTGATCATGGCGATCAAGGCGGGCGAATGCGATATGGGTCTCGCCGTTGGTGTCGAAAAGCTTTCGGGCGCTGGCATGCTCGGCGCCGGTTTTGGTGGAGCAGCTTCTGAGGAATGGACACCTGCTGGTCGTTACGGCGCAGTGTCTGGTTTCGAAGGCAAGCTCGGCACCGACATGATGCCCGGCGTGTTCGCGCAGGTCGGTATGGAATACCTGCACAAGCACCCCTACGACGGCGCCGACTTCGAACTCTTCGCCGGTATTTCGGCGAAGAATCATTTCAACTCCACCATGAATCCGCTTGCGGCAATTCAGAAGGACATGTCGGTTGAGCAGATCATGGCCGAGCCCATGATCGCCTACCCGAACACTCGTGCAATGTGCTCGGCAAACAGCGATGGTGCTGCTGCAGCAGTTGTTGTATCGGGAGCGAAGTTGCGCACGTTGTCGAAGGAACAGCAAAAGCGCGCCGTCAAGGTATCGGCATCGATCCTTACGAGTGATCCGTACCAAGAGGCATGCCAGATCCTTCCCGATGTCAACACGCTTACCCGTTCGGCTGCCAAGCAGGCCTACGAACTTGCAGGCATTGGTCCGGAAGATCTCGACCTTGTCGAACTCCATGACTGCTTCGCCACTGCGGAACTCGTGCATTACGACAACCTCATGCTGTGCAGCGAGGGCAATGCCGTTGACTTCTTCTTGTCAGGCGCAACCACGCGTGATGGTAAGACCCCGGTGAATGTTTCTGGCGGCCTTGAATCGAAGGGTCATCCCATCGCCGCAACCGGCATCGCCAACATCTGGGAGATCTGTTACCACCTTCGTGGTGAAGCCGGTCCTCGTCAGATCGAAGGCGCAAAGGTGGGCCTTGCTCACGTCATTGGCCTCGGTTCGGCCTGTGGTGTGCACATCCTCGAGAAGTCCGGACTCTGAGACCCAGCGTCAGCGGGTCGTTCATCGTGAGTTCTCGACTTCCAGCGTCTGAACGTCGCCAGCAGCTGCTTGATACAGCGCTGGCGACGTTTGCGCGTCTGGGGTACCGAGATGCAGCGATGAACGACATCGCCGACGCAGCCGGCGTTACAAAGCCGGTGCTGTACCAACACTTTGCGTCGAAACGCGAACTGTTCCTTGAGTTACTCGCTGATGTAGCAAGTCGACTTCGCGCTGCTGTTCGCGATGCGGCCGCATCAAGCGCTTCAGATGGGCCACGCGCTCAGGTCGAAGCAGGTTTTGCTGCATGGTTCAACTGGGTCGATGCAAACCGCGATGGGTTCACGGTCCTGTTCGATAGCGAAGTGCGACGCGATCCGGAGTTCGCTGAACAAGCCGCCAAAGTGCAGCGGCAAATGGCTGACACTGTCGCTGAATTCATTGTTGCTGAGGGTCTTGAATCTGAACGTCGCCGACTCTTGGCCTACGGAATCGTCGGTCTTGGTGAAAGCACATGCCGTCGGTGGCTCGAAAAAGAAATTGATCTCGATGCCGATGAACTCGCGGTGCAGGTCGCTGGCCTCGCGTGGTCAGGTCTGCGCGGGCTTTCGCCCAATTGATCGCTGGTTAGCGGCCGTTCTCGAGGTCGTCGCGCTCGGCAGCTTTCACTGCGTAACCGGCGACGATTGCTGGCGCGAGCAGCGCTGAGCCAATTGCCATCAGGGCGACGATTGCGGTGACGAGTACGCCGGTGAACCCGGCAAAGAAGCCGACGAAGAAAATCACAACGGCGATGCCGAACAACAGGTAACCAATGCGTTGTGCAAGCGACGCGGCGCGAGCGATCTGTGCTCGGCGCATGCGCACGGGGTCGTTTGAGTAATCGGGCTGTTCAGTCACGGCAACCAGCCTGCCTCATTGAGGAGGTCGGTCAGTGCCGACTCCATAACCTCGAGTGAAAGTGTGGACACGACAACCTCAACGTTGTGGTCAAGGAGTGATTCATCGGGTGCGGAGATCCATGTTTTAAGAGCGTCAAGGTTGTCGGGGTCGAACCACCTGAACCCGAGCGCTCGAAGTTCGTCAGCAACGGGGTAGTGGCCGACGATTGCTGGTCGGCGATGAATGGCGGCATCGATGGGTGGGTTGCCGAAGCC
>CAEZUO010000049.1_pt1 | contig 13020 bp, 11 predicted proteins | sample 7264501 | NCBI WGS metagenome assembly CAEZUO01 (sample SAMEA6813832, study PRJEB35770) | freshwater metagenome | biome: Freshwater; feature: Freshwater reservoir; material: water | place: Czech Republic | collected 2016-04-20 | depth 0.5m m
CAACGGAGGGTCGGCGGGAGCTTCGTAAAGATGCGACTGGGTCGGCCGAGAACTTCGGCCTCGGCGATCTCAAATGGCATGCCGGGGCCGGTGAGCACCGCCACTGCCTCATCGAATGTCATACCCACGGTCATTCCCTCCCGACGACTGTCGGGGGAGACGCTACGGGACAGAAGACCTGCTTTGCTACCGGTCGGTAACGGTGATCAATCGAGGCGACGAACGGTGGTCATGGCGAGGGCCATGAGGCGGTCGTCGGCGCCTCGGTCACGGACTTCTACCCGGACCAAATGATCGGGGCCACGGCGCCCTGCGGAGGTGGCCGTGGCGACAATGGGACCAACCCGGCCGGGGCTCAAATAGTGAACGGCAAGGTCGGTGACGATTGCTTCGGGCGTCGGCTCAACCGTGGATCGGCCAAGTACAAGGCTTCGAGCAGCGGCGTCGAGAACGACCGCGCTGGATCCGCCGTGGAGGATTCCCCAAGGGTTTCGAAGCCGTTGCTCGATTGAAAGGTGCGCCTCGCCGGGAGTCTGGGCGGCAGACAGATTGAAGAACTTGTGGGTGGGCGCAGCAAAGATCGGATCGGTGGGAACGCCGCGCTCGAATGGTTTGACCGGGCGGTTGAACGGAGGTGGACCATTCGCGGGCGTGAGAATTGCACAGGACATCCAGGAGGTGGCGACTGCGGCTCCGTCGGAGTCAGCGACTTCGACACGCGTGACGACCGATGATCGGCCTCGTCGAAGTACGTGAGTGTCGAGAGTGAGTTCTCCAGTGCCGCGAGCACCCGTCAACGCGTCGGGCGCACGCCGAATCATGAGGTTTGTGGTGACGATCCAGTCGGGGAGGCTGGCAAGGCCAGATGTCATCCCGCCGATGGAGTCGATGATGCAGGTCAGTAGATCAGTACCGAGACGTCCATCGGCATCGAGCGTGTTCGCTGTTCCCGGAAAGTGGCCGACTGTGTGTGGCAGCGCTGCTGTTCCGTCGCCGATCTCTTCAATCATCATGAGCAGATACTGCGCGACGCCGATTTCTGTTGGACTGCCGAACCCGCTCATAACGCAACAACTTCGGTTGTGGCGGTGGAAACAAGTGCGCCGTTGCCGTCGTGGACATCGACTGATGCGGTGAGTCGTCCATTTGCTGGGCGGCCAATTGCGGTTGCCGTTGCGGTGAGAGGTCCCACACGACCGAGATCGAGATAGGCCAAGTGCATGTCGGCAGTGACCGCACCACCGCCAAACAGTGAACGAGCAAGCGATGCAGATGCTTCGTCGATGAGCGATGCGTGAATTGCGCCATGGAGCGCACCGACGGTGTTGCACACAACAGGTCGGAGTTCGATCAATGCGATTCCCGGTTCGCTCACATGAAGTTCGAGTTCATCGAGATAGTTCGTCTCAAGTTTCTCGTGGGCCGAATTTGCGTTCATCTTTCGTCGGCCGGGCGTCATGTTGATCGTGATGTTCACGAGATGTTCGGGGCGGGGCACAACCGCGAACGTGAGAAGCGCGGAACCGGCAGGCCGTTCGCCGTCCGCGAGCAATGCAGCTTCGATGACGAGCGTGCGCCGTCCGCGACGACGCACGTGGAGATCGGCTTGGAGGATTTCGGTTGGTCCCGCTGGAAGAAGGTGAATCGACATGTCGGCGGTGAAGGCCCAGTCGGGATCGGAAGCGGTGATGGAGCGCATTCCGCCGAGGGCATCAACGAGCATGGCAACAGTGGCGAGTCGGGGCATTCCGTCGGGTGAGGACGTAAATGGCGTCACAGGCATCCAGCCGCGCACATCGCCCGCGTCGTCTTGTTCAGACTCAAGTGCCAGCAGGCTCATCGCATGGCGAGGAGGCGGATAGGCCGGACGAGAGTCGGCGGGAACATCGTCGGCAGGCACGAGGAGCGAGTCTATGGCTCCCGCGCTGTCCTCTTTTCGGTGGTCACCGGTAGGGTCAGAACTCGTGCGTCAATGGTCGATGTTCCGCTTTGTTGTTGTGGTGGCCATTGGGTTTGCGACGCTGGTTTCGGCATCGAACCTTTCGCTGGCGCAAACAGCGACGACGACTGCTCGAGTGGTGCCCGCGTCTCTTCGGATTCGTGCGTTCGGTGATGCCGTCACTGCCGGCTTTGGTATCGATGCCTCGGGTTTGGTCGTTCCTCGTGAGAAGACAATCGATTGCCGACCGAAGTGGATCGGCGATGGGACGGCAACGACTGCTGGTACGCGATGTTCCTCAAACGGATTGAACGGGCCTGGATCATCTCCCGACGAGATCTCTTTTAGCGCCGACTTTGGTTTGGCAAACAAAGCATCGTGGGCTGCTCAAGTAGCGAGTCAACTGAACGCTATTGATTTCGCGAACTACGCAGTTGCCGGTTCGTCGCTCGTTAGTTGGATGAATCTTCCGAAGGATGACACCGCCCCTGCTGAAGGGGCGCAACACGATCTCCTCGAGCGCATTGAGCGCGACGATCCCGACATCGTGCTTGCGACGATCGGTGGTGATTTGTTGCTGCAACAGCCTGCGAGCCCAGTTCGAACCTGTGCACCTTTGAGCGATGTGGCGACGCAAGGAACGCAATTCACCGACTGCGTGAATGCACTGCTCGATCGACAGATGACGAAACAGCGAATCATGGCGATTTCGTTCGATGTGCTTGCGCACACACAAAACGCGAAGTTGTTGCTTGCGTACTACTTGCCCGCTGAACCTCAGTTCTCTGTGTTACTGCCGTGGCAACAGACCGTTCTCGCGCAAGCAATCAATGCTCAGATCGATGCTGCCGTGCAAGGCGTCGCAGAGTCAGGTGCGGCGTGGGCACAGCGCATTGACGTCGTGCCGGTGGCGATCCAGAGCGATCGTTGCCCGCCCGTGGTCATCGCTGGCCCCTCGTTTCTTGGACGCACATGGTTTACGCCGCTCTCGGCGTGCGGTGTCGCTGGAGTTCCGCCGGCTGCCAAGGCATTGGCGTTCACTCCGGTGAGTATGGGCACGGTCCCAAGCGCCCTGCTGCAACAGGTCCTTGCGACAGTCGCCGTCGCCGCCATCCAGCGCCACGCCTGGGCGTAGGGCTCTGCTTGTGGTGATGACGATTGAAGGGATCGGCGTTTCCTCTGAACGTCGATGGGTGGCAGGATGGGAAACGTTCATGGGCCTTCGTGGCCATCTGGGGGAGGACTCACATGCTTGATCTTCTGATCAAAGGCGGATCAGTTGTCGACGGAACTGGTCGGGAACGTTTTCGCGCCGATGTCGGAGTTCGCGACGGTCGCATTGTTGCTATCGGCGACATCACCGAACAGGCAGCCAAGACGATTGATGCCGAAGGGCGCGTCGTAACTCCAGGCTTTGTTGATCTTCACACTCATTACGACCCGCAGGTCATGTGGGACCCAGCGGCAACACCGTCGTCTTTGCATGGCGTCACCTCAGTGTTTGGAGGTAACTGCGGTTTCTCGATTGCACCGGTAACGCCTGAAGCTGCGGAGTACCTGATCCCCATGCTTGCTCGCGTGGAAGGTATGCCGGTTGAGTCGCTTGAAGCGGGACTCGATCTCATGTGGGACGGCTTCGGTTCATGGCTGAATCGTCTTGAAGGAAACCTTGCCGTCAATGCCGGTTTCATGGTTGGTCACAGTGCTCTTCGTCGAGTTGTTATGGGCGAGGACGCTGTCGGACACGAAGCAACTCCTGAGCAGATCGCCGCGATGGTTGCCCTCCTTCACCGCAGCATCGAAGAAGGCGGCATGGGTTTCTCCAGCACCGCGTCGAATACTCACAGCGATCACCAGGGCAACCCGGTGCCGTCGCGTTGGGCGACCCGTGATGAATTCCTCGCACTTTCGACTGCGGCTGGTCAGCATGCAGGAACTTCGCTTGAATTCATCGCATCGGCGTCCGCGTTCTTCAATGACGATGAAATGAATCTCATGGCGGACATGAGTGTTGCTGCACAGCGTTCGCTCAATTGGAACGTCATGGTTGTTTCGTCCGATCCAGCAGCTTCAGAAGGTCGCGAAAACAAACTGTCGGCTTCGGATGTCGCTGCAGCGAAGGGCGGTCATGTCGTTGGCTTGTGCCTTCCCGAACCAATGCGCATGCGCCTCTGCTTCGCATCCGGGTTTGTTCTCGACATCCTTCCCGGAATTAAAGACGTCATTCATTTGCCGCTGCCCGAACGTAAAGCGGCGCTTGCTGATCCTGCAGTGCGCGCGACGATCGCTGCTGCACTTTCACAGATGCCTCCCCAGCACACGCTTGCCGCGCTTGCTGACTACCGCATCATCGATGTTTCAAAAGACGAACTGCGCCCGTACGTCGGCCGAATCGTTGCCGATATCGCAAACGAAAAGGGTGTCGCACCAATCGATGCACTTCTCGACATCGTTGTTGCCGACGATTTACACACTGGTCTCGAGCCACGCTTCATCGGCACCGACGACGAGTCGTGGGCGGAACGAGTTCGCTTGCTCGAAAACGATCCACGTGTCATTGCCGGCGGTTCCGATGCGGGCGCTCATCTCGACATGATGAAGACCTTCGCCTGCCACACCGGTTTCTTGGCAGAAGCGGTTCGCAATCGTCAGCTCATCTCGCTTGAACGAGCGGTGCAGCTATTCACCGATGCACCGGCGCGCTTTTACGGCGTTCGCGATCGGGGACGTGTCGCCGAAGGTTGGTTCGCCGATCTCGTCATCCTTGATCCGGACAAGGTTGGTCCCGGCGAGGTTGTGCCCCGTCAAGACCTTCCGGCCAACGGCTGGCGCCTCTATTCGGAAGCAACCGGAATCGACGCCACAATCGTCAATGGTGTCGAGATCGTGCGTAACGGCAAAGTCACCGGCGATACGCCAGGAACCACGCTGCGTTCTGGTCGCGACACCGAAACCGTCGCGATCTAAGTCCCGAAACTCGAATCAGAAATCGGGGATCGGCATCTCGAGCGTGCTCGACTCGGTGCCGCCATCGATTTCGATGATCTTGCCGGTGACGTAACGCGCTGCGGGCGACGACAGGTACAGAACGCCGAGAGCAATGTCTTCTGGTTCGCCGATAAAGCGAAGCGGTGTGTTGGCGATCATGGCATCGCGAATCTCTGGCATCACGAGAACCGTTTCAAGTGCCGAGGTCGCTGTCGAACCGACGGCAATGCCGTTAACACGGACCTTCGGATTGAGGTCGGTGGCGAGATAACGAGTCAGGTGGGTGAGTGCGGCCTTGGCCACGCCGTATTGCGTGAGGCCACGGGCTGCGGTGCGGCCAGCCATTGAGGAAATGTTCACGACGCAACCGTGGTTCTCGACGAGTTGGGGGATGCACGCCTGTGTGAGGGCAAGTGCAGTCGTCACGTTGAAGTGGAATGCATCTTCGAACGACTTGGCGGTGACATCGGTGATTGCCGCAGGAGGCGATCCGCCAGCGTTGTTCACGACGATGTCGATTTTGCCGAGTTCTTCGATTGCGGCATTGGCGAACTCGCCGAGGAAATCGAGCTTGTTCACATCGCCCGGAAGGACGAATGCACGCCGACCGAAACCGCGGATAGCGGTGGCGATCTCTTCGAGCTGGTCAGCACTGCGTGCAGTGATGGCAACGTCGGCGCCGGCTTCGGCGAGGGCGAGGGCAGATGCAGCGCCGATGCCACGTCCGGCACCAGTGACGATGGCGACCTTGCCATCAACGCGGAAACGATCAAGGAGACTCATGGCGCAAGACACTAGAGCCCAATGAGGCTCAGCGCCGAATGATGTCGGTGCGAATCGTCAGTTTCGAAAGAGCCCCAGAGTCGATGGTGATGCCAAGCCCTGGACCGACGGGGACCTTGATTGTTCCATTGCCATTCGACCCTGTAACGGCGAACGGCGCGCAGATGTCCTCAGTGAAAAACCGACTCGACGCAGCGATATCGCCAGTGAGTGTTGCGCCGGGATGGGCGGCGAGCGCGATGTTTGCCGCGCGACCGATTCCGCAATCAAGCATTCCGCCCACCCAAGCATCGATGCCGAGGCCCGCGCAATGGTCGAGAACGGAAGCGGCTTCGAGCCAACTTCCATAGCGCGGAGCCTTTACGCAAACAACTGAACACGCCCCCATGTCAAGCGCTTCTCGTGTCACGACTGATGATGTGAGCGATTCATCGAGACACACCGGGGTCGTGATGCGCTGCGCGAGTTCGGCATGATCGATCAGGTCATCGGCGGGAAGCGGTTGTTCGATGTAGGAGAGATCGAATGCGCCGAGTTCGGCAAGAGTTTTCGCGTCGTCGAGCGCATAGGCACCGTTCGCGTCGACGCTGAGTTGAATCGAAGCGCCGGCTGCCTCGCGGGCGGCGCGAACGAATTCGATGTCACGCCCAGGAGCGATTTTGATCTTGATGCGGCCATAGCCCTCGGCCACTCGCGTCGAAATTTCGGCGGCAAGAGCGTCTGGTGTTTCCAACAGTCCGATCGCAACGCCGGCAGGTACGACCGATGACGGGCCTGGTGGGTGAGGCGCGAAGAGATCTGAGAGCGATGTTGAGGACCGGTGTCCGTGCGCATCGAGGAGCGCGAGTTCGATTGATGCTTTGGCCATTGGGTGGCCGATGACGTCGCTGAAGAGCGAGGAAAGATCAGCCGGAGTAATGGGGCCTTCGGCGGCAAGCAGTCGCGGTACAAGAAGTTCTTGAAGAGCGAGATACGCGCCATCGACGTATTCCTCGCTGTAGGTCGGCTCGGGGAGTGCGGCGCATTCGCCCCACCCGTCGTCGTCGCCGCCGAGCACGCGCGCGATGACTGCGGTGCGGGTGCTCACGGTTCCGTGCGACGCAGCAAACGGCGAGATCATCGGCAGGGCGATAACTCGCAGTTCAACGGCCTCGACACGCATACGGCGAGCCTACGACCCGGGCAGATCGGGAACCTCGGCGGTAGCCTTTGGTCATGTTCTTCGGATCCCGCACCCCTGAAATGGTCGACCCATCTGCCGCGCTTCCTGGCCGCGACGCCTCGATGCCCGTTGCTCCTACCCACCTTGTGCTGGGCACGCCAATGACACCACCGTTCCCCGACAACTGCGATTCCATCGTTGTGGGCATGGGCTGCTTCTGGGGCGCCGAGCGAAAGTTCTGGCAACTGCCGGGCGTCTACACAACCGCGGTGGGTTATGCCGGTGGCTACACACCGAACCCAACCTATGAAGAGGCATGCTCGGGTCTCACTGGTCATACCGAAGCAGTGTTGGTCGTGTGGGATCGCACCCAGACCGACCTCGACGCGGTCCTCCGGTGTTTCTGGGAGAACCACGATCCGACCCAAGGTCATCGCCAAGGCAACGACATAGGCACGCAGTACCGCTCAGCGATCTACTGCAGTGACGACACTCAGTTGCAGGCCGCAACCGCAAGCGCCGTTCGGTTCGGCGAGATGCTGTCGGCCGCGCACTTCGATGCGATCACCACTGACATCGAGTTGGCTGGTCCGTTCTTCTATGCCGAGGACTACCACCAGCAATATCTGGCCAAGAATCCGAACGGCTACTGCGGTCTGGGTGGCACGGGTGTGAGCTGTCCGGTCGGCATTTCCGGCGTCTGAAGGTCCGCGGTTCGCGGAATTGGCCTCAAAAGAGGGGTCCGCGCCTTGTGGATCTCCTGTGAATAACATGGTGTACTGCTGGTGCGATCCCAAGGGGGCCTTGGGGCGTGTCCGATGTCACCCAGAAATAGGCCCGAGGGTCGTTGCAGTTTGATGACAAACCCAACAAACATTTGGGTGCTTTGTTGCAATTCCATGACGAACAGGTTTGCCCGTTCGGTGTCTCCGTGATGGTCGCGGAGCTCATGGAGGCGCACGAAAGGAGCACGCAATGTCTGCAGTTCGTCGTACCGCACTCTCTGAAGTTCGCCTCTCACACGGTGCCGTTGTCACGCTGGCCTTCGTGTTGGTGTTGGCAGTCGCAATCGTTGGTGTCGTCACTGGCGCAACCGGCGCCAAGGGCGAAGAAGCGGTGGCTCCGGTAACGGTGGCATCGACCGAGCCGGTCGATATGTACACCGCCATGGCCGATATCGCAGCGGCTCTGGCCACGCTTCCTCCTCCGGCCCCAACCACGACAGTTCCAGCTCGGTCAGCACAGACCCGAGCCGAAGTCAGGGTTGACCCGTCTGATCCCGGCGTATGGGATGCATTGGCCCATTGTGAGACGCGCGGAAATTGGGCGACTGATTCTGTGCCGGGCTTCTCAGGTGGCCTTGGTTTCGCAAATGGCACGTGGGCCTCGAACGGGGGCACCGAATTTGCCGATGTGGCGGCCGATGCGACCCGTGAACAGCAGATCGAGGTTGCACAACGGGTGCTCGAAGGCTCTGGCTGGGGCGCGTGGCCCGGCTGTTCCTCACTGCTCGGACTTCGCTAGCGCAACGAGGGTCGCCGCTCGTCTGCACGATTGCGGCGACCCTCCGCTAGATTGCCCATCCTTACCAACGAACTTCCGAGGAAGGGAACCTTCATGGCTTTCGAGCTTCCCGCTCTGCCGTACGCCCAAGATGCGCTCGCACCGACAATCAGTGCCGAGACCATGGAATACCACTACGGCAAGCATCATCAGACCTACGTCGACAACTTGAACAAGGCCGTCGCCGGCACCGCCGACGAGAACGCCTCGCTTGAGGACATCATCATGAAGGCCGAAGGACCGCTGTTTAACAACGCAGCGCAGGTCTGGAATCACACCTTCTTCTGGAACTCACTGTCACCCAATGGTGGCGGTCAGCCCACTGGTGCAATCGCCGATCGCATCGCCGCCGACTTCGGTGGCTACGACGCCTTCCGTGCACAGATCACCGATGCTGGCCTTACGCAGTTCGGTTCGGGTTGGGCATGGCTCGTCGAAAAGGACGGCAAGCTCGCCATCATGAAGACCCCGAACGCCGATCTTCCGATGAAGCACGGCGCCAAGGCGCTCTTCACGATCGATGTGTGGGAACACGCCTATTACATCGACTACCGCAATGCACGCGCCAAGTTCATCGAGGTCGTTCTCGACAACCTCGTCAACTGGGACTTTGTGAACGCCAACCTGGCGTCCTGATCCCAGCGCAGTGCCTAATTCTCGAACGGGACCCCTGCGGGGGTCCCGTTTCGCGTACCGTCACTAGTCGTGATTGATTCCCTGGTCCTCGCCGCAACCGATCCCGCAGCGCTTCAGAATGCGTGTGGAGACAACACCGGATGGTTCTGCGAGCGCGTTTTCGACTGGACCGGTTCAAAGGCGTGGGCTCGCGCCGCGGAATGGTTCATCGCCAAACCACTTTCGATTCTCTGCGTGGTCATCATCGCTGGGCTCGTGGCAATGATCGTTCGTCGGATGGTTTCTCGGTCGATGAACCGGTTGTTCCTTCCGGGCTCGTCGAAGAATCGAGTGAGCAAAGGTGGATTGCGTCGCCGCACCTCGGAGGTTCTGCTGGCCTCGGGAGACTCGTCGGTACGCACGGATGCTCGTCTCGAAACGCTTACCGCTGTCTTCCGATCGATCGGGACAGCACTGGTGTGGTTCATCGCTCTGTTCTTTGCACTTGAAATATTGGGGATCAGCCTTGGTCCGCTTCTCGCCACTGCGGGCATTGTTGGTGTTGCGTTGGGCTTTGGAACGCAAACGATGGTCCGAGATTTCATCAGTGGTTTCTTTATCGTCGCGGAGGATCAGTTCGGTGTTGGCGACACGATCGACGTCGGCGGCGGTGCGAAGGGCGTCGTAGAACGCATCACGTTGCGGGCAACGCATATTCGTGACCCAGAGGGAACGATGTGGCACGTCGCGAACGGGCAGATCGTGAAGGTTGCGAACAAAAGTCAGGAGTGGGCGCGCGCGCTCATCGACGTTGTGCTTCCGTATGACGCCGATATCTCCGCAGTGAGTGATGTCATGCAGGAAGTCGCTGACACCATTCAGGCTGATTCGGAATGGTCAACCAAGATCACCGAACGCGCCGAGATTTGGGGCATTCAAGAGTTCGATCCCGATGGTGTGCATGTGCGCATGGTGATCAAGACCGAGCCTGCAGCTCAGTTCGGCGTGTTGCGCGAGTTGCGGGCACGCCTGAAGGAAACCTTCGACGAGCGCGGAATCTCGTTTGCCTATGCCGGTTCACCGACGCAGGTCGTGCTGACCGAAACTCCACCGCCAAAGCCGCCGACACCTAAAGCGGCATCAAAGGCGAATATGCCTCCGTCAGACGGCGTCGGGATCGTCGGCGAGGGTGACAGCGACGCTGGCTTCAGCGCCGACGGCGACGCTGACTGACGTTGCGTTCGCCGCTTCACGAACATCTTCAAGAACGCTTTGGAACGCCTCGGTGCGTGGCGTGGTGTCAGTGACGTCGATGACATCGACCGGCCACTTGAGCGAACGCTTCGCTTCAGTCTTTGCGCGACGTGCAGCGCTGAGGATTTCTGCACCCATCGCATAGGCGAGCGGATTGCCATCGGCCGCAGCATCTCGAAGTTGTGATGCATCGGGCCACGGCGCGCGGTGGACTGAACCGCTCTGCCACCACGACCACACTTCTTCGGTGACGAAGGGAAGGAACGGTGCGAAAAGACGGAGCAGCGTCGACAGTGTGAGCTGCAATGCAGCTTGGGCTGAGCGAGCAGCGTCGTCGCCGCGACTTCCGTAGGCGCGGGTCTTCACGAGTTCGAGGTACTGATCGCAGAACTGCCAGAAGAACGCTTCGGTGCGTTCGAGGGCACGGGCGTAGTCGTAACCATCGAATGCGGTGGTTGCATCTTCAGCGAGCGCAGCAAGGTCGGCGAGCATTGCGCGATCGAGCGGTTCGGTAATGGCAGACGGATCATGAATCTGAGCGACGCCATCTTCAGATCCAAGTCCAAGTGCGAAACGGCTCGCGTTGAGCAGTTTGATGCCAAGACGGCGACCGATCTTCATCTGGCCTTCGTCGAAGGCGGTGTCGGTGCCAGGGCGAGCGCTTGCTGCCCAGTAGCGAACGGCATCGGAGCCGTACTGCTCTAGAAGATGAAGGGGAGTGACGACATTGCCCTTCGACTTCGACATCTTCTTGCGATCGGGGTCGAGTACCCAGCCGGAGATGCTGGCGTTACGCCACGGAATCGAGTTGTGCTCGAGATGCGAACGAACGGTGGTGGAGAACAACCACGTGCGGATGATCTCGTGTGCTTGCGGGCGCATGTCCATTGGGAAGGTGCGAGCGAACAAGTCGTCGTCTTCGCCCCAGCCGGTTGCGATCTGGGGAGTGAGCGAAGAGGTCGCCCACGTATCCATGACATCGGGATCGCCGGTGAAGCCGCCCGGAACATCACGCTGTGCTTCGGTGTAGCCCGTAGGCGTGTCGGTCGCAGGATCAATGGGGAGGGCGGATTCGTCAGCGGTGATGGGTTGATCGTGGATGGGCGAACCATCGGCGTCGAGCGGGTACCAAATCGGAAACGAAACACCAAAGAACCGCTGCCGGCTGACGAGCCAGTCGCCGTTGAGGCCGTTCACCCAGTTTTCGTAGCGAACGCGCATGTGGGGCGGATGCCAGTGAAGTTCTTTGCCTCGTTCGAGCAGCGCCTCGCGCAACGGAAGATCGCGGCCACCGTTGCGCAGGTACCACTGACGGCTGGTGAGAATTTCGAGAGGGCGATCGCCTTTTTCGAAGAACTTCACCGGATGCGTGATCGGCTTTGGTTCGCCGTCGAGTTGGTTGGCGTCGCGCAACAGGTCGACGATGCGGACCTGTGCTTGCTTGATCGTTTTGCCGGCGAGTTCGTTATATGCAGCAACGGCAGCGTCGCCTGCGCTCACGATCCACTCTGGTGCTTCGGACTGGATGCGACCGTCGACGCTGATGATCGAGCGAGTTTCGAGTTGCAACTCACGCCACCAGATGACGTCGGTGAGATCGCCGAACGTACAGATCATTGCGATGCCTGATCCCTTTTCGGGATCGGCGAGTTCATGCGGCTTGATTTCAACTTCAACACCAAACAGCGGTGTGCGAACTGTGGAACCAAAGAGTGGTTTGTAACGCTCATCGTCGGGGTGGGCAACGAGCGCAACGCATGCGCCAAGAAGTTCAGGGCGCGTGGTCTCGATGTGAATCGGTTCGCCGTTATCAGTGCGCACAAAAGGCAGGCGGTGATATGCGCCGGGCATTTCGCGATCTTCAAGTTCAGCCTGAGCAACTGCACAACGGAAGTCGACATCCCACAACACTGGAGCTTCTGCTTGGTAGGCCTCGTCGCGTGCAAGGTTGCGAAGGAACGCGCGCTGGGCAACGCGACGACACCGATCATCGATGGTCGCGTAAGTGAGCGACCAGTCAACCGAAAGTCCGAGCGTGCGGAAGAGCTCTTCAAATGCCTTTTCATCTTCAGCGGTGAGCGTGTTGCACAACTCGATGAAGTTGCGGCGGCTGATCTGCGCCGGAAGTTTCTTCTGATCTTCCTTTGGACGATCAGACATAGGTGTCGGCGTTGCGAAGTTGGGGTCGTACGGCAGCGAGGGATCGCACTGCACGCCGTAGTAGTTCTGCACCCGGCGTTCGGTGGGCAGGCCGTTGTCGTCCCATCCCATTGGATAGAAGACCGATTTGCCACACATGCGTTGGTAGCGGGCGATGGTGTCGGTGTGGGTGTAACTGAAGACGTGGCCGACATGGAGCGAGCCGCTGACGGTCGGGGGAGGAGTATCGATCGAGTACACGCCATCTCGGGTGGCGGTGCGATCGAAGGAATAGGTGCCGTCGGCGTCCCATGTCGCGCCCCAGCGGGCCTCAAGGCCCTCAAGGTCGGGCTTTTGGGGGACGGTCCAACTGCTTCGCGGGGTGGGGGTGGCCGATGTCATGACCCGATCACGCTAGTTCGCCCCGCCTGTTCGGCTCACGTGAGGACTCGCAGGAGGGGGTGTGGGGACAGGTAGCGTTGCCAGTCGTGCTTCACCTCTTTGATACCGCTCAGGGCAAGGTTGTGCCCTTCGAACCCCGTGAACCGGGGAAGGTCTCGATGTACGTCTGCGGACC
>CAEZUO010000053.1_pt1 | contig 12291 bp, 7 predicted proteins | sample 7264501 | NCBI WGS metagenome assembly CAEZUO01 (sample SAMEA6813832, study PRJEB35770) | freshwater metagenome | biome: Freshwater; feature: Freshwater reservoir; material: water | place: Czech Republic | collected 2016-04-20 | depth 0.5m m
CCAGCAATCGTTGTTCTGCCACTCGCGATTGTCGCTGCAATGATCGCCGCAGGTCTCGGCGCTTCGATTCACGCATTTCTCACGATCACGCTGCGTGTCAACCAGATCATTTCTGGCTTGGCCCTCACTATTTTCGCGGGTGCAGCAGGTCTCTCGTCCTATCTTGCTGGCATCTGGAACCTCGGAAAGACGCCAGTGGTGCATCAATTCCTGCGTTTAGATCTTTTCGGGCTTGCTGATGCGCCAGTGGTCGGTCCAATTCTGTTTCATCAAACGTTGCTCACGTACTTCTCCTGGGTGCTGGTGATCGCCGCGTCGTTCTATTTGTTCAAGACGCGTATGGGTTTGCACCTCCGAGCCGTCGGTGAGTCGCCGCAAACTGCTGACTCGGTCGGCATTCCTGTGGTTCGCTACCGCTACGCCCATGTCATCGTAGGGGGCTCATTTGCGGGTATTGCAGGTGCATGTTTCTCGCTGATGATTGTTCCGACGTGGGTCGACGGCATGACCGCAGGCCAAGGTTGGATTGCTCTGGCCTTGGTGATCTTTGGCTTCTGGCGTCCCGACCTGATGCTCGTCGGTGCCTACCTTTTCGGAGCGCTCTCGAGTCTGAGTCTCACGCTGCAGGCTCGAGGGTTTCATATCTCGACCGCGTTCTTGGCGGCGCTTCCATATGTGATGACAATCGTCGTATTGGTGTTTGCATCGAACGCCTCATCGCGCCGACATCTTGGCGCGCCTGCAGCGCTCGGTAAACCCTACGAACGAGAAGAGCGTTAGTTCGTCAGTCGTGAATGTCTGACTCGTGAGGATTCACCAGCGCATTTTTGGTTGACCATGGGAAGTCGATCCAATCGCTGGTGTGTTTCCAGACGTAGTCACAGTCGATGACCGATTCTGGCTTCTGGTACACCACTGCGGTGCGAACCTCGCCTACTTGCGACGCAACATATTCCACAACCATTTTCAACGTATGCCCTGTATCGGCGACGTCGTCACAGATAAGAACCTTCGATGACTCAATATTCACAAGGGTGAGAGGCGGCGGGAGGATGACGGGAAACTCAAGACGCTCTCCCTTTCCTGTGTAGTACTCGACGTTCATGACATGTGTGTTCTTGATGCCCAGCGAATAGGAGAGTGCTCCACCGATCGGAAGCCCGCCACGAGCGATCGAAAGTATGAGATTGGGACGGAAACCGTCATCATCAATCTTGCGGGCCAATTCGAGGGAGGCCTCTCCGAACATCGACCACGTAAGAACTTCCATCTCGCTCATGGGTTGAACCTACACAACCAAAGCGCCACGCCATTGCACCGTGCACACAAGTACGGTGCACGCATGTCCCAAGATGATTTCGTCGTCCCAGGTGCCCCTCCAGAGCTCGGTCCGCTCATGCACTCGGGCGGAGAACTCATGACTCGAGCCGAGCGTCGTCAACTCGGTCGAGATCGCCGGAAGGTGGCGCAACGGTCCTCTCACGCAGGCTGGGTTGCACCACCGACCCGTCGCGATCCCTTTGCGATCCTCGATGATCAAAACCGTCGCCGATTCCCTGACCTCATCCCACTCCGCTGGGGGAGAATGGCTGCTTCACCGTTCACCTTCTATCGAGGTGCGGCTGCTGTTATGGCAGCTGACCTCGCTGGCACACCGATTACGGGTCTCGATGTACAGGCCTGTGGTGACGCTCATCTCCAAAACTTCGGCCTCTTCGCTTCCCCTGAACGAAATCTCCTTTTCGATGTCAATGATTTCGACGAAACGCTTCCGGGTCCATGGGAGTGGGACGTAAAGCGTTTGGCAGCGAGTGTTGAGCTCGCCGCTCGCGATAACGGCTTTACTGCGGAACAGGCTGAAGCGGCGACGCTGCAGAGCGTGGCGTCGTACCGAGGCTGGATGGCGGTTCTCGCCGATCAAACGCAGCTCGACGTCTGGTACGCGAAGGTCGATGTGTCGGAGATCATCCCGCTACTGCCAACTGAGGAGCAGAAACGATCGAACAAGCTCGTTGAGCGGGCGCGACGCCATACAACACTTCAAGCGCTCGACAAGTTGACCGCCGTCGTCGACGGCCGGCGTGTCATTGTGGACAATCCGCCGATTGTTGAGCATCTACCGGAACTCACGACGTATCACGCTGTACATACGGTCTTGGATCGCTACAAGGCATCGCTACAAGAAGACAAGAAGTTGCTTCTTGAACGATTTGAGATCATCGACATTGCTCGAAAAGTCGTTGGTGTCGGCAGCGTCGGTACCCATTGCTGGATCGCGCTGTGTTCCGCAGATCGGGAAGATGATGATCCGCTCTTTTTGCAGATCAAAGAAGCCAACCGTTCTGTTCTCGAACCGTGGATCGGCGCGAGTAGCTATTCCACGAATGGCGAACGCGTCGTCGTCGGCCAACGACTCATGCAAGCAGCGAGTGACATGTTTTTAGGGTGGACGAAGTTTCGCGAACGTCATTATTACATCCGTCAACTTCGCGACATGAAGGGCTCCGCTGATGTTGCAACGATGACGCCAACCTTGCTTTCGAGTTATGCGGGAGTCTGTGGAATGACGCTCGCACGCGCTCACGCTCGAACAGGGGACCCGATCGCGATCAGTGCCTATCTCGGTGAAGGTGATGTCTTTGACCGTGCGATCGCTTCATTTTCGAAGGACTACGCCGATCAGACTGAACGAGACCATGCTGAACTTCGAGCGGCGATTGACTCGGGAAAGATCCAAGCCCTTGAAGGCTGCTAACGCCTATCGCTGACGTGTCGATTGAAGGTCGGCGAGAACTGCTGCCGCTGCGCGTCGGCCAGAAAAGAGTGCGCCCTGAATCGAGGCGGTGTCTCGGTGATCACCGCAGACGTATCGGCCATCGCCCAACCGGACTGCTCGGCGGGGGTCGAGCGGCGGAAGCTGGAGAGGTTGTCCATGAGGGATTACATCGACTCGTATGGTTTCCCAGGAACGTGAGTCAGGATGCCACTTGGCAAGTTGCTCACGAACTGAAGCTTCGAGTTGCGGATCGAGCGCCGATGGTCCAGGAACCGCTGCAGCGCAGAGTGTCTTGCCCGCCGGGGCATAGCTCGGTGCAACATCACTGAGTATCGCCAGATTCTTCATCGGTCCAGACTGCACGCCGTCGAGAAGAATGTGCCGGTTGTGAATCGGGGCAGAGGTTGCATCGAACCAAATGGCGGCAACGGGACGGGATCCCGGATCAGGGAGTCCGAGCAGCTGCGAGGCCGCTGGTCCTTGCGTCGCAACGACAACCGCTTTGCCGGTGACTTGCTCTCCGCTTTCGAGAGTGACAGTTGTGCCCGCGATGCTTCGCACGGGTTCGTTGCATCGAATCGTTCCAACCTCAAGCCCAGATGCCACTTCATTCGATAGCGAACCCATGCCTCTAGCCGGCACAGCGCTATCGCCTACGGCAAGCATGCGAAGGATTACTTCGAATCGCCGAGACGAGACCTCAAGCTCGGGATCAAGTTGAATGCCAGCGAACAAAGGTCGGAAAAAAGTTTCGATGATTCGATTTGAGAAGCCGAGCCTCTCGAGTTCTGCCTCGGTCGAACCGTCGGGGCGGCGCAAGAGATCGGGCACAGAGCCACGACGTACCGATGCGATGAGCTTGAGAAGACGCAATTTGTCGAAGATTGAGCCGATCGGTGCGAAAACCGTAGAAGGCAGATCGCGTGGGCTTCGAAGTGGATCGCCAACAGTCGTGAAACCTGAGCCTGTCCAGATGGTCGCCCCTGCTTGGAACCGCCGAAGATCCAATTCGTTTAGGTCAAACCATCGAACGAGTTCGGGGTAGGCAGTGAGGAGAATTTGAAAGCCGCGATCGAGAAGAAAGCCGTCGACATGGTCGGAACGCACTCGACCACCCACGCCGTCGGAGGCCTCGAGGACTTGGACACCAATGCCGGCTGCAGCCAAGGTTCGTGCACAGGCCAAACCGGCGAGTCCAGCTCCAACGATCACAACGTCTTCGTTCACGCGCTGCACGCTACCGACTGCTCGGTGCTGACTTGTTGATCGGGGCCGGCCCCAACTTCAGCCGTGCTCACCGTACGCTTTCATCATGCGTCCGCTCCCGAGAACCGTGGCCAATGGCTGATCGGGATCGATCCGGTCGCAAGGTCCTCGGAAGATCATCGTCCGAGGCCGTTCAAGGGGTTGCGCCGCCGAGTGGCGTTCCGCCGCGTCCCGTTCTGGGGCGGAGCGATGGTCGACCCGTTCGGTCGAACGCCTCTCCCACGGGCATTGGCGATTCGCCAGAACGGGCTGGAGCGCCGTATCTGTCAGGTACTCGTCGGCGCAGGCGGCGTCCGAGAGCCAGAACGATCATCGTTGGCCTCGTGGTCCTGCTGGTTCTCGTGCCCATCGGATCGTTTGCCTTCGGATGGTGGCAGTTTTCCAAGATCCCAACCGTCAATGTTTCGGACGCGTTGTCGGCTCGGGGATCGCGGTCGGGGACGAATTACCTCATCGTCGGAACTGACTCGAGAACTGGAATCGACGCCGATGATCCCAACGCAGGAGCCTTCCTTTCTGGCGAAGTCTCCGGTGCTCGAACTGACACAATCATGGTCCTCCATGTCAAGGGCTCGACCACACAATTGGCCTCAATCCCACGCGATCTTTGGGTGACTGATCCGGCAACCGGTCAGAAAGGACGCATCAACTCAACATTCGCATCAGGCCCCGCAAATCTGATTCGGGCAGTTGAGTCAATCGGTATACCGATCGATGACTACTTGGAAATCAACTTTGTGAGTTTCGGACGACTCGTTGATGCTGTTGGTGGAATCACGATCGACTTCCCGTATCCAGCGGTGGACGATCACTCCGGGTTGGCTATCGCAAAGGCCGGACCAAACCATCTGAATGGCACACAAGCGCTGGCCTACGTCAGAAGTCGCTATTACACCGAGCTCGTCGATGGGAAATGGCGAGTTGACGGAACTGCCGATATCGGACGAACTGAACGACAGCGCGCCTTTCTCACGGCACTGATGCACAGCGTTGCTGGCGAGCGGAATCCATTCCGCTTGTTCGGCTTACCTGGCTCGCTCGGTGTCGGGATGAAGCGCGGATCCACGTTCTCGTACTTCAATGCAATCGATCTGGCTTGGACAATGAAAGATGCGTCGCCCGAACCAGTTGGTCTTCCCGTGACCCCTCGTCGAACATCTGGCGGGGCCGATGTGCTCGAACTGCAACCAGAGGCAAGCGCTGTGATCAAAGGACTTGCCGAATAGTTTGCAGGAGTCTTTGATTAGTCCGAAATGATGAGCAAAACCTGATCAGGTTTTGTCGCTGCAGATTCGAAGACTTCAAAAGCGTTTTCAACAACCGCAACCAGCTCGGGGTGTTTGCGGAATGTGCGCGGATCGAGTTTTCGCATTCGGTCGAGCGCTCCGGTGACGTCATCGATATCGAGCCACCCTTTATGACCCCAACCAAATCGCGCAAGGAGCCGGTCAAGCGCAACGGGGCTCAGGTGACGTTCAGCGAGAGTAAGGAGCTCACGCCCTCGGGCGAGACGGCGCGACTCTGTTGCGTGCCAACCAAGATGGGGAAGTCCACGACGAAGCGCATCCGGCCCCTGAATCGAACGAGTTGGCGTGAGCCAAGGCGCCATCAAGACGCGATACCAATCGACGAGGTACGTGTCTTCGCAGGCACGATACCAATCATCCGGCGAGGAGATGTCGAGTGCTGCCAAATAGGAATGAACGACGGGATCGACGCCATCCCAAAGTTGGACTGCTCGATCACGCACTGCAACCAGTCCATCGGCGGCGAGCAATCGATCTTCGAAATCGTGGTGGAAAGCGATGGAGTCGAGCATCCATGACTGGCTTGTAACTGTCATGTGAATCGCTCCTTCACTTCTTGTTGGGCGGCCATTTTCGCGGCGTGGTGGCATCGGGGCGCGGATGCTCAGCCTGCGAACCGCAGCTGCTCCAGAAGCGCGTCGAGAACAGGGAGAATCGATGGCGCAGGCTCGGCCTCAATCGATTCCATTTCGCAGAACACGTCTGTTCCGTGCGCTCGACCCTGCAGCGTCATGAGAACCGAACACGATGGACCACCCTCAAAACGGACGATGACTTCGAGGAGGCCGAGATTGCGGTCAACGTGGCCGATTCCTCCGATTGTTGCTGCTGCATCGAGCAGTCGCTGATAGGTCTCATCGGGTGGTGCCTCAACCCAGATCGTGTCGCCATCGTGTTCAGAAGTGATTGGTTTTGGAGACGAGGGGGGAGATGCAGCAACGTCGACGACGCGAATCAGGTGCGGCACGTGGCCGTCGGACGAAGCTCGGACCGACGCCAGCACAACTGCGTAGGCCTCGGTGAGTAGTGACGGGTCGATCACGCCCTGTTTGTCACTGGTTGTAGATGCGACAACATCTGGATGATGTCGTCGCATGAGATCGTGAAAGAGGCCTCTGACGTCTTTTTCCGAATCCCCCTCAGCTACACCGAGGATGACGCATGCATCCCAGAGTTCCAAAGGTCAGTTCGCACTCTTGGAAGTTGAAAGGAAGGACTCGAGAAGTGTGGCGAATCGGGCAGGATCGATCACACCGGTGAGCTCGCGTGCCGAGTGCATCGACAACTGCGCAACACCGACATCGACCGTGGTGATGCCGAGGCGTGCGGCAGTGACTGGACCGATTGTCGAACCACACGGCATGTCGTTACGCGAGACAAACGTTTGCATCGGAATGTTTGTCGCGCGGGCGAGAGAGAGCACATGGGCGGCGCCAGGGGAGTCGGTTCCGTAGCGGGCATCTGCGTTCCACTTGAGCACCGGGCCTCCGTCGAGGCGTACCGGATGGTCAGGCTCGTGTCGCTCAGGCCAATTGGGATGGGTGGCATGTGCACCATCGGCGGAGATGCAGAGAGATGCAGCCAAAGCGGCAAACCAGTCATCTCGGGTGCAGTCGGCTGCGAGAGCAATTCGTTCAAGAACAGCGGGCAGGAGTTGACTCGCTGCGCCACTTGAAGACTGACTTCCAACTTCTTCGTGGTCAAAGAGGCAGAGCACGGGAACCTTGGACGATTCAGAAGATGAATTCAAAAGAGCGGTCAAGCCGGCGTGGCAAGAGAGAAGGTTGTCGAGACGAGCCGAAGCAAAGAGTGACTCGTCAACTCCCAACAACGCTGGAGCAGTGAGGTCGTGGGTCATGAGGTCCCAGGACACGAGTGCATCGACGTCGACGTCAAGCCTGTCGCTAAGCCATGCACGAAATGTCGGCACGGTCTGAGGGGCGGAACTCCAAACGGGCTGGAGATGACGCTGCGGATCAAGGCGTAATCCGTCGGTAGCAATTGACCGGTCGAGGTGAATAGCGAGTTGCGGAACTCGGAGAAGCGGTTCATCGCAACGGAACAAGACTGTCGACACTTCGTCGTCGGAGGTGCGAACCGAAACGCGTCCCGAGAGGCCAAGGTCGCGGTCAAGCCAAGAGTTGAGAAGGGCCCCTCCATAGATCTCTACGCCGAGTTGGGCCATTCCCGCAGACTCATGGTCAGGGCGAGGCCGCAGTCGAAGGTTCGGTGAATCGGTGTGAGCGCCGATCAGTCGGAAGCCGGCGCTCGGGTTACGGGCGCCAGCCGTTGACCACGCCACAAGGGCGCCGCCGCGCTGCAGGAAGAAGTCGCCAGGAGAGCGGGGCCACGATTTGGATTCATCGACACAGGAAAAGCCTGCATCGGTGAGCCGGCGTGAGGCCTCGGCGACGGCATGAAATGGCGAAGGGGAGGCCGAGACAAAGGCGGCGAGATCTTCGAGATGGCGACGAGGGCTGAGATCCGGGCGTTCCACAGCATGGGACCCTACCGGTGGCGCTGGGGCCTCGTCCTGCTACCAATCTGCACTCGGATCGCCGGACAGGGGATGCAAGCCTCTGCCCGTGTACAATTTGACCTCCGCTCCGGGGCCAGCGTCGTCCCCATCGTGAGCGTGTCATCCCCCCAGGTTCCGTCGCATCGAGGCGGACCTGCCGATCCACGCAACGCAGGAAGACGTATGTCATCTCTTAGCCCATCTGGGCTCCCCAGCGCACAAGGTCTCTACGACCCCCGTTTCGAACACGACGCATGCGGCGTCAACTTTGTCGTCCATATGAAGGGTCAACGCAGCCATCAGATCGTGCGACACGGTCTCGGCGCGCTTTGCAACATGGACCACCGAGGCGCCGCTGGCGCTGAGGAGAACACTGGTGACGGCGCCGGCATCCTTCTCCAAATCCCCGACGCATTCTTTCGAGCGGTACTGCCCTTCGATCTTCCTGAAGAAGGTCACTACGCGACAGGTCTGGCGTTCCTTCCCGCCGATGCCTCGGCATCAGCAGATTCCCGCGAGTCGATCGAGCGAATTTTCACCGAAGAAGGACTTTCCATTCTCGGTTGGCGAGAGGTTCCGGTCGACGACTCAATGATCGGCTCGCAGGCGAAGAGTGTTGAACCATCCTTTTTCCAGCCGTTTGTGGTCGGAGAGGGACTTCATGGTCTGTCGCTCGATCGCCACGTGTATCTCGCTCGCAAGCGTTCAGAGAACGAACTCGGCACAGTTGCTCAGGGCGGGGTGTACTTCCCGTCGTTGTCGTGTCGAACGTTTGTCTATAAGGGGATGCTCACAACGGGGCAGCTCGGTCAGTTCTTTACAGACTTGAGCGATCCGCGAGTTGAGTCGGCCCTCGCTCTCGTGCACTCGCGGTTCTCTACCAATACGTTCCCGTCGTGGCCACTGGCCCACCCGTTCCGGTTCATTGCGCACAACGGCGAAATCAACACCGTCCAAGGCAACCGAAACTGGATGCGTGCCCGTGAAGCGCTTCTCGGCTCTGAACTTCTTCCTGGTGACCTTGATCGGATCTTCCCGATTTGTTCGCCGGGGGCTTCAGATTCGGCAACTTTCGACGAGGTCTTAGAACTTCTGCATATGGGCGGTTACGAACTGCCGCACGCCGTCCTGATGATGGTCCCCGAGGCGTGGGAGCACCAGCCGTCGATGCCTCGGGCAAAGCGAGATTTTTATCGATACCACGCGTCGCTCATGGAGCCGTGGGATGGACCGGCGTCGATCGCCTTTACCGATGGCACGGTGATTGGTGCAGTGCTCGACCGCAATGGCCTTCGTCCTTCGCGTTATTGGGTCACCACCGACGATCTCGTCATCATGGCCTCGGAGGTTGGTGTCATTGACGTCGATCCGGCGCGAGTCGTTCAGAAGGGTCGACTTCGTCCTGGTCGCATGTTCCTCGTCGACACTGCGCAGGGTCGAATTATTGATGATGAAGAGATCAAGTCGCATCTCGCCGAGCGTCATCCATACGGCGATTGGCTCGCGGCAAACCAACTCGAACTCCATTCGCTCGCGTCGCAGCCCCATACCCTCATCGCGCACGATGCAGTCGTAAAGCGTCAGCAACTGTTCGGTTACACGAACGAAGAGATGAAGCTCATCCTTGAGCCGATGGCGAAGAACGGACTCGAACCGATCGGCTCTATGGGCACCGACACGCCTATTGCTGTTCTGTCATCGCGTTCACGTTTGCTGTTCGACTATTTCGCCCAACTCTTTGCCCAGGTAACGAACCCACCACTCGATGCAATCCGCGAGGAACTCGTTACGGCAGTGAGCGGAACGCTCGGTCCTGAGGGCAATCTTCTCAACCCGCAGCCTTCGTCATGCCGCCAAATTGTTATCGAGCGACCGATTCTCGACAACGACGAGCTCCGCACACTTGTTCACATTGCAGATCACGAAGGTGCGTCTGATTTCCGCACTGTCGTGATTCCGTGTCTCTATCCGGTCGCCGCCGGGGGAGAAGGGCTGGCAAAGGCGCTCGGGAACGTTCGGCGTCTTGCCTCTGATGCGATCGAGGCCGGAGCAACCATGCTCGTTCTCTCTGATCGCGGCGCCGATGCAGAAATGGCACCTATTCCTTCGCTGCTGTTCACCAGCGCTGTTCATCATCACCTCATTCGCGAAAAGACTCGCACGCGAGTTGGCCTGTTTGTCGAGGCCGGCGATGCGCGAGAGGTACACCACATGTGCCTCCTGATTGGCTACGGCGCTGCGGCGATCAACCCGTACCTTGCGTTCGAGACGATCGAAGATCTCATTGCTGAGGGTCGCTCAGAACTGCACGACCCGATCAAAGCGATCGGCAATTACATCAAGTCATCAAGCAAGGGCGTACTCAAGGTCATGTCCAAGATGGGCATCTCCACGGTTGCGTCCTATACCGGTGCTCAAATTTTCGAAGCCGTTGGCTTGTCTCACGATCTGGTCGACGAATACTTCAGTGGCACGGTGAGCCGTCTGGGTGGCATTGGCCTCGACGAAATCGCGGCCGAGGTCGCAGTCCGTCATCGCCTCGCCAACCCCGAAAACCCAACACAACGGGCCCATCGTTCGCTCGAAGTTGGTGGGGAATACCAGTGGCGTCGTGAAGGGGAATATCACCTCTTCAACCCGGAGACGGTATACAAACTCCAACATTCAACGCGCTCAGGCCGCTACGACGTATTCAAGGAGTACACATCGAGCGTCGATGATCAATCAAAGAACCTCGCTACGTTGCGCGGTCTTTTCGAGCTCCGTACTGGTGCACGCCCTGCCGTGTCGATCGACGAGGTCGAACCGGTCTCGGAAATCGTGAAGCGCTTCTCCACCGGAGCGATGTCCTACGGCTCGATCTCGGCTGAGGCACACGAGAATCTTGCGATCGCCATGAATCGCCTGGGTGGCAAATCGAACACGGGCGAAGGTGGCGAAGACGCCGAGCGTTTCATCCCGCTTCCCAACGGCGATTCTCGACGTTCGGCAATCAAGCAGGTTGCATCCGGCCGCTTTGGCGTTACGAGCGAATACCTCGTCAATGCCGACGACCTTCAAATCAAGATGGCACAGGGTGCAAAGCCAGGTGAAGGCGGTCAGCTCCCAGGTCACAAGGTGTACCCGTGGGTCGCAAAGACGCGTCACTCAACCCCAGGCGTCGGACTTATTTCACCCCCGCCGCATCACGACATCTATTCGATTGAAGATTTGGCACAGCTCATCCACGATCTCAAGAACGCGAACACCGAGGCTCGTGTTCACGTGAAGCTCGTGTCTGAGGTTGGCGTTGGCACGGTTGCTGCGGGTGTTTCGAAAGCTCACGCCGATGTCGTGTTGATCTCCGGACACGATGGTGGCACCGGCGCTTCGCCGCTTACGTCTCTCAAGCATGCTGGAGCACCGTGGGAACTAGGGCTCGCTGAAACTCAGCAGACATTGCTGCTTAATAACCTGCGTGATCGCATCGTCGTCCAGGTTGATGGTCAGTTGAAAACCGGTCGCGACGTTGTCATTGCCGCGTTGCTCGGTGCTGAAGAGTTCGGTTTTGCAACTGCTCCGCTCGTCGTTTCAGGCTGCATCATGATGCGTGTCTGCCATCTCGATACCTGCCCGGTTGGAGTCGCAACGCAGAATCCAGAGCTTCGGGCCCGCTTCTCCGGCAAGCCTGAGTTCGTTGTGAACTTCTTCGAGTTCATCGCCGAGGAAGTCCGTGAACTCCTTGCTGCTCTTGGCTTCCGCACGCTCGACGAAGCAATTGGCCAGGTTGAGTTCATCGATGCGAAGCAGGCAGTTGAGCATTGGAAAGCCTCTGGTCTTGATCTATCTCCGATCCTCTACCTGCCCGAACTCGCCGAAGGTGCCAGTCGCCGATGCATCTCGACACAGGATCATGGTCTCGACATGGCCCTCGACAACGAGTTGATTCGCCAGGCAGCACCCGCGCTTGATCGTCGTGAACGAGTCGAGATCGCTTCTCCGATCCGGAATGTCAACCGCACTGTGGGCACGATGCTCGGTGCTGAACTGACGCGTCGCTTTGGCGGCGAAGGGCTTCCCGACGACACGATCACGATCGCATTCGAAGGATCGGCTGGTCAGAGTTTCGGTGCGTTCTTGCCAAAGGGAATCACGCTTCGCCTTGAGGGCGATGCCAACGATTACACGGGTAAGGGCCTCTCGGGCGGCCGCATCGTTGTGCGGCCATCGAAGAGCGCAACGTTCGCGGCTGAAGAGAACATCATTGCTGGCAATGTTGTTCTCTACGGTGCAACGCAGGGCGAAATGTTCTTGCGCGGAATCGTCGGAGAGCGCTTCTGTGTTCGAAACAGCGGCGCCACAGCGGTTGTCGAGGGTGTCGGTGATCACGGTTGCGAGTACATGACTGGTGGTCGGGTCGTGGTGCTCGGTCCAACCGGGCGCAA
>CAEZUO010000054.1_pt1 | contig 12094 bp, 9 predicted proteins | sample 7264501 | NCBI WGS metagenome assembly CAEZUO01 (sample SAMEA6813832, study PRJEB35770) | freshwater metagenome | biome: Freshwater; feature: Freshwater reservoir; material: water | place: Czech Republic | collected 2016-04-20 | depth 0.5m m
TGGAGCCGTGTTGGCCGATGGTCGACACCCAAACCACGCGCCCCACGCATAGGCCCGACGGCGTTGCGGATTCGCATTCCAGTAAGGGTCTCGCGAAGCGTCGCACCACTTCGAAGCAATGTGCGCGGCTGCGGTATTCGAAGCAGTAACAACATCGATTGCATCAGCGGCAGTGAGATCCCAACCGCCTGCGGAGTCAAACTGCCACAAGCCAATACCAGGACTAAAGAACGCGTTGACATACGGGCCCGTCGTTTGGCCAAACGCGAAGAGATTCGCGTTTGTCGCTCTCACGTTTACGTTGTCCCAGCGCGAGAGTGCCATCGGCGACGGAACCGGGCCCCCCGCTTCGAAGTACGTCGGCACCATCATCATCACGGCTAACTCGATCGATGAGAGCCCACACTGTGAATACGGGCCCGATGTGGTGGTGCGGTCAGCTGCGTCGCGTATTGCATCGAGAGGGCCCTTGCCGTAACTCAGGCCAGAGGTGGGTGTCCCAACAACTCCGGGGAGGCAACTCGTTGCGAAGAAAACAACCGCCAGAAAAAACCCAACGACAATGCCGCGGCGCAACAGCGTTCGCCGGACGAGAGATCGCTTGGGAAATTTGAAGACGGACATGCACACCTCAACTGGACGCACGCCAAAAACGTGCTCCTCCGCCTCAGGAAAAGCGTACTCCCCGATCAGGTTGGTGCAACGCCACCCGGAATCGCCCCAAATGCCTGCGATTCGTTGTATCGAAAGAGGCCACCAACAAAGCGCGGAAAGGGAAATGAGCGGGTTTTGATCCCGACTCCACCGAATTCAGCGATCTGGGTGCGTAATGCGTCGGCATCGAGGAGCCGCACATGCGTGGGGTCAGACTTCTGCCCCGCCATCTGCGGGGTGATGAGCAGGATTCGCCCGCCTGGCTTCAGATACGGCAGATACGAGGCCAGAAGGTCTCGGCCTTCGTCCACGGTCGTGTGTTCCAAGACATGCGAAAGCAGGATGGAATCGAAAAGGCCAGCATCAATGCCGAAGAACTCCGCAGGGGTATAGGCCTCGAGTCCACGAGAGCGGCAAACTTCAACCGACTTTTCGTTGTGATCGACTCCGATGCCGTTGCCTTCGATGAATGCGAGGCACCGACCGATTCCGCAACCAACGTCGAGCGTTCGTCCAAGTTTGAGTCGGCGCAAGTTCCATCGGTAAGGGTCGGGAACAAACCGCTTCCAGCCCCGACCACTTATGCGTTGAAGGCGATCGGTGTACCACTCGCCCGAAGTATCGGCATCCATCAGATTTCAATCGGTTCGTGTTCGATTGCCTCGACAAGGGCTCCGACACCAATATCGTCCATCCGTGAACGGCGACGAAGCACAGCAACGAACATCACAACGGTGGTCAGCGATGAGCCCAGGAGGAATCCGAGGTCGACGCGTAATTCGAGATCGTGGATCAGAGCCATGCACGCAATGGCAACAATGAGGCCAAGGCTCCACGCAATCGCCGTCGTCCTATGGCCTCCGAGTGCCATAAGCGCTTGCGCGAGTGTCAGCGCAATGATGAAGACACCACTACCGGCGGCGAGCAGCGCAAGCCCGTTGGCACTCATCGTGAAATCTTTGAAAAGGATTTTGCCGACGGTAGGTCCAAGGATGAATGCACCGACGGTGCCGGCAATTGCGATACCAACAACAAGCACAAGCAATTTCTCGAGTCCGCTCTTGAATTCATCTTTCTGCCCGCTTCCCGCCAACCCAGCGAGTTTCGGCAACAGGACACCTTGGATCGCGCCGAAGGCTAAGACGGGAATTCGAGCGATGAAGAACGCCGACGCGAAACCGGCGACAACGGCCTCGTCCTCGGGACCGCCGAGAGAGTTGACGCCGAGAAGAGGTGAATACGCCAGTGCTTGCATGAAGACTGAGCCGGCGAGCAACCAGCCGAGATTCTTTGAAAGTTCGCCGAATGGAGCATCGGTACCCGGCTGCAGGACCTGCCGTTGCCCACGAAGCGCAAAGGGCAAGGCAACGAGAGGTGCCAAACCAATGCACAACGCAAAGATCCCTGCTGAAGTCACGCCAGCAATAACAAGGCCGGCCGCCATCACCAGGCGGACCACACCATCGATCGCAATGATCTCGGCATAGGGACGGAAACGCCCCTCGCCCGCAAGCACGCCTCGGGCGAGATGCATCAGGAAGAAAGAGACCAAGCTGATGACGAGTGCAACCGTGAAGAACTGATCGCCGTCATAAATTTCTTTCGAAAGAAGCGGCGAAAGCGCTATCGCAGCAACAATCAAAATCGCGGTGAGAGCGGCACCCAGCTTGAATGCTTTGGCGACAAGCGGCCGACTTCCGTCGTTCTGCGCTCGGCGATAGGCAACTGCGCGTCCGACTTCCTGCTCCATTGGCAAAAAGAACCCTGGGCCGATCACAAAGATCACTGCCCAGAACGCAGAGAACGCTGCTTTCGCTCCGCCATCAAGCGAGTTGAGTGTGATGACAACGAAGACGTACGACGCAATCGAAGCGACGGCGATTCCGAGCCCGACTGACGCAGCGCCATCCGGAACGGCACCTTTGACCTTCGCCGCTCCGGTTGCGATCTTCGCTCTCATGGCGACCATATTCGCATGACGCCGACCGCAGAAACGCGACCTCTCGCCAAAAAGTGGTTCCGATCGACTGACTATCGGTGAAACGACAGTCAGTCGGCTGGAGGAATCAGTGGGCGAAATGAGGTGCGTGTGGGGTGCAGTACTGGTCGTACTCGGCAATCACGATTTCTTCTGGCTCGATTGAGCACGCCGGGCACTTCGGATCGCGGCGGATCTTGTAGGTCATAAATGACTGCTCAAGGCTGTCGTAGGCCATCAATCGGCCGGACAACGAATCGCCAAGACCAAGCAGGAGTTTGATCGCTTCGATCGCCTGGATCGACCCAACGATGCCGGGGAGAACGCCAAGCACACCAGCCTCGGCGCATGACGGCGCGAGTTCCGGCGGAGGGGGCTCGGGAAGGAAGCAGCGGTAGCAAGGACCATCGTGTGGAAGGAACACGGTGATCTGACCTTCGAAGCGGAAGATCGATCCGTGAACAACTGGCGTGCCCGTCTTCAGCGATGCATCGTTGAGAAGGTAACGGCTCGGGAAGTTGTCGGCACCGTCGACGACAAGGTCGTACTGCGAAAGCAGTTCCACAACATTCGACGCGTCGAGACGCATGTCGTGAGTGATCACATTGACTTCAGGATTCAGCAACTTCAAGGTCTTCGCTGCCGAGTCGACCTTGCGCATTCCAACGCGTTCAATGTTGTGAATGATCTGACGCTGAAGGTTTGATTCGTCGACAACATCCATGTCGATGATGCCAATCGTTCCGACACCAGCTGCAGCGAGATAGAGCGCAGACGGCGAACCGAGGCCACCAGCGCCAAGAAGCAGAACCTTCGAATCGAGGAGCTTCATCTGGCCTTCTTCGCCCACCTCGGGAAGAAGAAGATGACGTTGGTAGCGATTGCGCTGCTCAGCGCTCAGCGTGCGAGGTGCCGACCAATCTCGCCCTTGGTCCTTCCAAGCGTTGAAGCCACCATTCATTGAAAGAACATCGGTGTAGCCAAGTTCCCCAAGGGTCTTGGCTGCGAAGGCAGACCGCACGCCACCGGCGCAGAAGACAACGATCTTGGAGTCGCGATCCGGAATACGGCTCTCGACCTGAGCTTCGAGATGACCACGAGGAATGAAGACCGCGTTCGGGATAGCGCCCTGTTCGAACTCATCGGGCTCGCGAACGTCGAGGAATACCGTCGCCGGTTCGGCGCGCAGCGCTTCGGCCTCGGCCGGTTCGATCTCGGTGATCTGGCTCTTGGTCTGCGAGAGAAGGTCTCGGAAGGTGGCCATGGTCTGCCTCTAGTGCTCGGGGGATCGGGCGAATTGCTCGCTCGGGAGGAAAACCCTACCGATTAGGTCGGCTTTCCGCCACCCCCGGCGATTGGCTTAGAGAATGGCTGGGAGAATCTCCGATGCAGAGCCCTGAACCACCACTGTCGCTTGCGAGTCGAACGGCGTCGACTGGGCGTTCACGATGACCACCGAACGGCCAGATTCCAACGCAATCTGAACCATCGCAGCGATTGGATACACGGTCAGGCTGGTTCCCACTGCGAGCAACACGTCGGCTTCGGTTGCCGCAATCTCTGCTCGCATGAGATCAGCAGTCACTAACGACTGCCCAAACATGATCGTCGCAGATTTCAAAATTCCGTCGCAGATCAGACACGGCGGATCGGGGTCCCCCGCTCGAACTCGATCAAGTGCTTCACCCATTGGACCGCGGGCACCGCAGTCGACGCACTCCCATCGATGCACCGTGCCATGAATCTCGACCACGCGGTCGGGCGAGTTGCCAGCGATGACATGGAGACCATCAATGTTCTGCGTCACCAATGTATGGAGACGTCCCGAGCGCTCAAGATCGACAAGCGCCCGATGTCCATCGTTTGGCGAAGCAGTGAACATGTCTGAGTCGAGTCGGATCTGCCACGCATCTCGTCGAACCTGGGGATCGGCCAAGTAGTGCTGGATCGTTGATCGCTTCTCGGCTTCGGGATTCCGTGTCCAAACCCCGTTCGGCCCTCGGAAATCGGGAATGCCTGAATCCGTGCTGATACCCGCTCCCGTAAGTACCGAAACCGAGGACGCTTCATGGATAACGCGACGAGCAGCCTCAAGCGCTTGCGGATCAATCTCGTCTGCGGCATCGGACATGACTCAATTGTGGCCCACCCCGAGTGCTCTGCAGAGAGCCAAGACGGGAAAACGGACTGGAGTAGCCTGCCTTTCAATGCAGGACAGGGCTAACAATCACGACAAAGTGCTCGTCATCATTCCCGCGTTCAATGAACACGAGACCCTTCCGTCGACCCTTGCCGAATTGAAACGCACGGTCCCCGACTTCGACGTGGTCGTTGTCGACGACGGATCCAAAGATGACACCGCCGACCTCGCAGAAGCCAATGGTGTGATTTGCCTTCGCCTTCCGTTCAACCTGGGTATCGGTGGCGCCCTGCGCACCGGTTTCCGATTTGCCGTTGAACGAGGGTACGGACGCGCCATTCAGTTCGATGCCGACGGCCAACACGATGCATCGCAAATCTCCGCGATCTTGGCGCCGCTCGCTGATGGCGCCGACATGGTGATTGGCTCTCGATTCGCTGGGGTTGGCGACTATCACGTTGGTCGCAGCCGAGGCGCTGCGATGGGAATCCTGCGCTGGTCAATCGAACGTCTTGCCGGACAGAAGTTCACCGACACCTCATCGGGATTTCGGTCATTCGATGCCGACATGCTCGCCATGTTCGCAACCGACTACCCCATCGAATACATGGATTCCGCTGAAGCACTCGTTCTCGCATGCCGAGCTGGTTTCGATGTACGTGAAGTTCCCGTCACTATGCGCGAACGCGCCGGCGGACAGGCGTCGAACCGCAGATTCCGACTCGTGTACCACTACCTCCGTGTTCTGGTGTCGTTAGCGAATACTCCTCGCCGCACTCGCAACCCAAAGGCGGCAACGTCATGAGCCTTCGTGCGCACATCTCGCTTGCCATCCTCGTAGCGCTCGCCATCGTCGGCATCGTTGTGCTGGTGCGTCGTCGCCATCTGAAAGCGAAGTACTCGCTGCTTTGGCTCAGTCTCGGCGCCGTCATGGTTGTCATTGCCGCCGTTCCTGGCCTTCTTGACTGGACCGCCGACCGACTTGGCATTTGGTATCAGCCCACACTTCTTATTCTCCTCGGGCTCGCACTACTTCTTCTCATCGTTGTGCACTTCTCGTATGAGCTCACTCGTTCCGAAAACCGAACCCGTGAGCTCGCCGAACAACTTGCGCTGTTGCGATTGCGAGTGACCGAGTTGCAGCAGTCCATCGACGCAAACGCCGATGGTGGCAGCGCCGGAAGCGACTCCGCGTCCTCCTGAGCAGTCCCCTCACGCCAACTGGCAAAGATCGGTCCATCTGGCCCGTTGACCTTTGCGTGCCCTGAGACGACAGTCAGCGAAACATCACGAAAGGTCGTGATGTGCAGCGACGTTCTCAGGAGGAGCCGTGACCATCATCAGCGATCCCGCACAACCGGCCGTAACACTCGCCGTCGAAACGTGGTCAGATCCTGTCATCGACCAACTCGGACACGATCCCCGATCGGCATATGTCGAAAAGTTTTGGCTTCCGATACTCGGGCCGTCTTCCGTCTGGTTACTGCGTCGAATCGCCGACGGACTTGACCGACATCCAGAGGGCTTCGAGCTTGATCTCGTCGACACCGCGCAATCGCTTGGCGTGGGTATGCGAGGGGGTCGCAATGCACCACTACTGCGCACCTTCGAACGGTGCTGTCGCTTTGGGGCGGCACGCATGCACGGAACCTCATCGATATCCGTTCGCCGACGTCTCGCTCCGCTGACACGAACGCAGACCGAACGACTTCCCGACTCGTTGCGTGCCGAACACGACCAGTGGTTGAGTCGACCCAGCACCTCGCCGTCATTCGAACAGATGCAAACACGAGCCCGTTCGCTCGCGCTCTCAATGATCCAGATTGGCGAAGACAACCAAAACGTTGAGCGACAACTCCACCGGTGGCGCTTCCACCCAGCGATCGCCCACGACGCACTTCGGTGGGCGCTTGCTCATTGCCCACATCGAGAGCCGATGCAAACGACTTCGCCGACGCGAAACCTTGTTAGCGGCGACGCGGCGTAAAAGTTCGGGCTAACTCGAGCAACGTGCGCACGCCGTAACCCGTGCCACCCTTTGTTGTCTCGGCATCGTCGGCATCGGACCATGCGGTGCCTGCGATGTCGATATGTGCCCATGGGATGTTCTCGCCGACAAATTCCTGCAAGAAAAGCCCAGCGGTAATCGTGCCGCCACCGCGCGACCTTGAAATATTCCGCAGATCAGCAACATCGGAATCGAGGAACGGGCGGTAATCGGCAGGCAACGGAAGTGCCCACATGCGCTCACCCGCTGACTCGGCGGCGGACTCGACATCGTCGAGCCACGCATCGTTGTTCGACATCACCGCAGCAATTCGACCACCAAGCGCGATTTCGACAGCACCGGTAAGCGTTGCGAGATCAACGATCGCATCGGGCGCATCTTCGGTCGCAAGCGAGAGCGCATCGGCAAGGATGAGGCGACCTTCGGCATCGGTGTTGAGCACCTCGACCGTTTTGCCGTTGCGAATCGTGAGGACATCGCCAGGACGAGTCGCGTCACCATCGCTCATGTTGTCGGTCATCGGCATGTAACCGACGACCTTGCATGTGGGAGCAACCGCGCGAATTGCGGCGAAACAGCCGAGGACCGCAGCGGCGCCGCCCATGTCCATCTTCATGGTCATCATGCCTTCGCCGGTCTTAATTGAAAGACCGCCAGAATCGAACGTGATGCCCTTGCCAACAAGCGCAAGCGTCCCCTTTGGGGCGCGAGGTGTGTACGTGATCTTCACAAATCGGGGTTCATGCGTGGAACCGCGATTGACACCTAGAAGGCCGCCCAACTTTTGGCGACGAATCTGGGCAAGGTTGAGTACTTCGATTGTGAGTCGCTCACGACGCGCAAGTTTGACTGCTTCTTGCGCGAGCACAGCAGGAGTGAGGTCGCCGCCGGGACGATTCACGAGATCGCGGGCGAAGTTCTGCGCTTCACCGATCTTCAATCCGCGCGCAAACGCATCGGTTGCAGCTTTAGCACTCACGCCAGCGACAGTCACGGTGGTGAGCGCAACGGGCTTGGGATCTGACCGATACTCGGTGAAGCGGTAGGAGCCAAGAACGAGTCCCTCGGCAAGCGCACGAATCGCACCCAACTTTTCTGCGGCGGTGTGACCTTCGAGGAGGTCAAGAACGTCGAGACCTACTCGCTTCGCCCGGGAACCGGCTCGCACCGCCTGAGCACCAAGGCGACGAAGTCGATTTTCGTCGAGTGACTTCGATGCGCCGACACCGATAACGATTACTGAGCGACCAGATGCATCGGCGACGAACGCAATTTGATCGGCAGCACCAGTAAAGCCTTGGGTGCGAAGAGCCGCTACAGGAAGTCCACGCGATTTCAGCGCACGATCTGAGCACTTGTCCGAAGCGACTGCGACGACGACTGCATCGATTGCAGCCGGCAGCGAGCGAGCGGGAGAAATCTTCAGCGACACGAGGACCTCGCAGTTAGGAACGGGAATTGAAAGGAACTATGGCTGCACAGAACGCGTGGGCAACGAGGTGCCTTCTTGCCAACGAGCAAGTGTCCAGAGCAAATCAGAAAGGCGATTGAGATAGGGCACCACAGCGCTTCCTGGAACAGCCGCGGCGAGGCTGTCGCGCTCTGCTCGACGAGCAACTGTTCGAGCGACATCAAGAAGCGCACCAATGCGATTCTGACCGGGAACCACAAATTCCGTTGGCGGTTCGAACTTGGCACTGGTGGTGTCGATGAGTTCTTCGAGATGGGTGATCATGTCGTCGGTGACCAACGTGGCCCCCGCTGTGAGCTTGTCGCGACTTCCGGGATCGGCAGCCAACTCGCCCATAAGGACCCAAAGGTCACGTTCGAGGTGCACGAGAATGTCACCCAGTTCCGAGTCGGACTCTGCCCGGGCGAGACCGATGAACGATTGAAGTTCGTCGACAGTGCCGTACGCGGTCGGCGCTGCAGAATCTTTCGCCACACGACCTCCGTAGAGGAGTCCAGTGGTGCCGTCGTCGCCTTTGCGCGTGTAGATCTTCACGCAGGTGAGCCTAGAGGCCGAAACGCGCAGAACTCGCCTCCAACGTCGGATTCGAACGCCTCTCTGCTACCGTGTGAGAGCCGAAGCTGACCTGATGGGTAGGGCAAGATGCCCCGGCTTGCGGCGAGATCACATCCGATCCTCGTTCCGCGCCCGGACCATCGCCAGGAGATCCACGGTGAGCACTTTCCTTGAAGCAATCCATGAACGTGTCGTCATTTTCGACGGCGGCATGGGCACGTGTATTCAGACCAGCGGTGTGACCGCCGACGACTTCGGCGGAGCCGACCTCGAGGGATGCAACGAACTCCTCGTCGTCACCCGACCCGATGTCATTGCTGACGTCCACGCCCGCTATCTCGAGGTCGGCTGCGATGTCATCGAGACCGACACGTTCGGCGCATTCGCCATTCCCCTTGGCGAGTACGACATCGCCGACCGCGTGCACGAACTCAATGTCGCTGCCGCCCGTCTCGCTCGTGGCGTGGCAAATGACTTCTCCACCCCTGACCGCCCCCGATGGGTTGCCGGTTCCATTGGGCCAGGTACCCGCTTTCCGTCACTTGGCCAGATTCGTTATGCCGAACTCCGTGACCACTACGAAGCACAAAGTCGGGCGCTGATCGAAGGCGGGGTTGACCTCCTCATCATCGAGACCATGTTCGACCTCCTCACCGTGAAGGCCGCCATGAACGGCGCTCGCCGAGCGATGCGAGCCGAGGGCAAGGAACTTCCGCTTCAGGTGCAGGTCACGATGGAGCTCACCGGCCGAATGCTGCCCGGCACCGAAATCGCTGCTGCACTCGCGGCAATCGATCCGTTGCATCCCGATGTCATCGGCATTAATTGCGCGACTGGTCCGGTGGAAATGGGCGAGCACCTTCGTCATCTTTCTGCTCACGCCCGCATGCCCATTTCTTGCATTCCGAATGCTGGTCTTCCCAGCGTTGTCGATGGCCACATGCACTACGACCTCTCCCCCGAGGGACTCGCCGAACATCACGAACGGTTTGTCACCGAACTTGGCGTGAACATCATCGGCGGCTGCTGCGGAACAACTCCGGAACATCTCGCGGCCGTCGTTGAACGCTGTAAGGACCTCACTCCAGCTCCTCGTGCACCGATGCATGAGGCTGGAGCAACCTCGATCTACTCGCTTGTTCCGTTCGAACAAGACACTTCGTTCATGATCATCGGTGAGCGAACAAATGCCAATGGCTCGAAGAAGTTCCGCGAAGCGCTACTCGATGCCGATCTCGACACCTGTGTGCAGATGGCGAAAGACCAGGTACGCGAAGGCGCTCACGTTCTCGATGTCTGCGTCGACTACGTCGGCCGTGACGGCACGAACGACATGGACGAACTCGCGAAACTGCTTGCTACGCAGTCCAGTGTTCCGCTCGTTCTCGACTCCACCGAACCCGAGGTTATGGAAGCAGGACTTTCGTGGCTCGGCGGGCGCGCAATTCTTAATTCCGCCAATCTCGAAGATGGTGAAGCCGAAGGAAGTCGTCTCGACCGCGTCATGAAGTTGGCGGCTGAGTACGGCGCCGCAGTCGTTTGCCTCCTCATCGATGAAGAAGGCCAGGCTCGCGACATCGAATGGAAGTTGCGTATTGCGCATCGCATCCATGACCTCGCTGTCAATCGCTACGGGCTCGAATCCAGCGATCTGATTTTCGATGCGCTGACGTTCCCCCTGTCAACCGGCGACGACGACCTGCGTGGCGATGCAATCGCCACGATTGAAGCGATCAAGCGAATCAAGACCGAACTCCCCGGCGTGTTTACGACACTCGGCGTTTCGAACGTCTCCTTCGGCCTCAAACCGGCGGCTCGCCATGTTCTCAATTCAGTCTTCCTTGCTGAGTGTGTGAACGCCGGTCTCGATTCCGCGATCGTGCATGCAGCGCGAATCATGCCGCTCAATAAGATTCCTGACGAGCAGCGTGCAGTCAGCCTCGATCTCATTTATGACCGTCGAAGCGAGGGCTACGACCCGCTCACGAAGCTTCTTGACATCTTCGCCGATGTTCAAGCAACAGAGGTCGTGCGAGAAGACCGCACTGACTGGACCATCGAAAAGATCCTGAGCCAACGAATCATCGATGGTGAGCGCGAAGACCTTGAGGAAGATCTTGATCGTGCCCGCGCACAGGGACTTGAGCCCCTCTTCATCATCAATGATGTTCTCCTTGCTGGCATGAAAGTCGTCGGCGAACTCTTCGCCACAGGCGAAATGCAGCTTCCCTTTGTTCTGCAATCGGCAGAAACGATGAAGACCGCTGTTGCCCATCTCGAACAGTTCATGGAGAAGGCCGACGACGGCGGCAAAGGTCGCATCGTTCTCGCAACCGTGAAGGGCGATGTTCACGACATCGGCAAGAACCTTGTCGACATCATCCTCACAAACAATGGCTACGAAGTCATCAACCTTGGCATCAAGATCTCTATTGCCGAGATGATCGAGAAGGCCGTTGAAGTGAACGCCGATGCAATCGGCATGAGCGGACTTCTCGTGAAGTCCACGCTCATCATGCGCGAGAACCTCGAAGAACTGAATACTCGCAACCTCTCCAACATCCCCGTGATGCTTGGCGGCGCTGCACTCACGCGCAGTTACGTAGAACGAGACCTCCGCGAGGTTTACGAAGGTCGCTTGTTCTATGGCAAGGATGCCTTTGAAGGTTTGCGCGTTATGGATCGTCTTGGCGACATCAAACGCGGTAACGAACCTGATGATGCCGACTGGGGTCGGGTTCCCAGCGAGAGCACCGTGCCGGCTCGTTCAGGAACCAAGGCCGTTACGCCCGCCGAGGACCTTCCGCCGCGCTCACCTGATGTCGCTGCCGACAACGAGGTCTTCACTCCCCCGTTCCTCGGCACGAAGGTCGTCAAGGGCATCCCCATCGACGACATCGCGGCGTACATCAACGAAACAGCGTTGTTCCGTAACCAATGGCAGTTCCGTCCCGAAACGACCGACGGGGTCACCGAGACCGACGAAGAGTTCAAAGACCGCATTCGCTCGATGCTTCGATCACAGCTTGCCGAGGCGAAAGCCGCCGACATGCTGATTCCCCAGGTGGTCTACGGCTACTTTGCGGTCAACAGCGATGGCGACGATCTCGTGGTCTGGACCGACGCGACTCGATCAGAAGAACTCACTCGCTTTCACTATCCGCGTCAGCAAGCTGCGCCGTTCATGTGCATCGCCGATTTCTTCCGCCCAATTGATTCGGGTGAGATCGACTACGCGGCGTTCCACATCGTCACGATGGGTCAGCGCGTGAGCGATGTTGCGGCGAA
>CAEZUO010000055.1_pt1 | contig 12050 bp, 9 predicted proteins | sample 7264501 | NCBI WGS metagenome assembly CAEZUO01 (sample SAMEA6813832, study PRJEB35770) | freshwater metagenome | biome: Freshwater; feature: Freshwater reservoir; material: water | place: Czech Republic | collected 2016-04-20 | depth 0.5m m
ATCAGCAAGTTCTTCACGAGGAATGACGCCGTAACCATTCGGACACGGTTGTGCATCCAACCGGTCTCACGAAGTTGTCGCATACCGGCATCAACGAACGGATAACCGGTGCGCCCGTTCTTCCACGCTTCAAAACCTTTGTCGTCTTGCCGCCACTGAATTGCCGCGTACTGCGGTTTCATCGGTTGTTCAACAAGAGTCGGTGTTCCGATCAACAAATGTGCGTACCAATCTCGCCATGCGAGCTGACGGACCAACGCTGCGCGTCCCGGAGTTGATTCTCCAACCACCTGAGCAACTCGGCGCGGCGACACTGTTCCGAAACGAAGATCAATCGACAATTGAGATGTACCGAGAATTGATGGCGTGTTGCGATCTTCGTCGTAGGAATCAGCGCGAGCGACCGCTAGTGCAAGTCGTGCAAGCGCTCCGCGTTCGCCTGGCAGCGCTGCCTCTCCGACCTCTCCATCAAGAACCGGGTAGTCACCCTTGACCGTCGGAAGCGCGTCGCCGGGATCGGCTGTAAGTGCCGCATCGCCCGACGTCGGCCAAGGCGTCCACGGCGTGCGCTCCCACACACGGAAAAAGGGTGTGAACACCTGCGAAAGCGAACCTGCATTTGTGCGGATCTGGCCAGGTTCATGCACCAGCGTTCCCCACTCTGGAACCCATTCAATGCCGCGCTCATCAAGAGCTATGCGCACCACTTCATCGCGTTCGCTCGCGTACGGCGTTACATCATGATTGACATGAACGGCAGTGACGCCGAGCCGTTGCGCTTCTTGCGGGACAACAACACGAGGGTCGCCGACTTGAACAAGTAGTCGACCGCCGTGGTCAGTAAGTGTTGCGTCGAGCGCCGCAACATCACCGAGAAGCCGAGCAACGCGGCGTGAACTCGCACGTTCGAACAGCGCTGGATCCACCACGAACAGCGCAGTGACCTGACCATGTTCTGATGTTGCAGCTGCCCATGCGGGATTGTCGTCAAGACGAAGATCGCGCCGGAACCACACCAATCCCGACGTTGATGACATAGCGATCAGGCGATCGGTCGACCGAAGGGGACAGTTGTCCAACTTGCAAGAAATGCTTCTGCAACCTCGCACGCACCAAGAAGCGGGCCATTTGGAGCGTCGATGAGTTGAGCGATTGCGTCGCCAACAAGTGCAGCGGCATCGGTCGACGAACCATCGACCGGCCACGCGGCAAGATGACCTGACGTCGAAACGAAATCAGGAAGAACAACGACACCGGATCGACCAAAGGCTGCGAATGCCTTCGCGGTGACAGGCATGGGGCCGCTCGGCACAATCAGCCGGGCCTTCACATTGTCGGCATTTGCATGACCGATAAGACCGACTTTCGAACCGGCAACCAAAATTTCAACATCTGCATGAAGAACTGCGTTCGCATCTTCAGAAACATCGGGCTCAACCACCGATGCACCCGCCGCGCGGAAGAGGTCGGCCAGTGAAGATGTCATCGCGTCGAACGTTTCAATCGCGACGGTGCGCCCAGAAAGCCCACCAAGTGCTCGGTCCGCCGCAGCGACGATGCCAGCAGCGGTGAGTGCGTCTCGATCAGACCACCAAGCGGCGGGACGCGGATCACGCGAACGAAGGCCCGCAAGATCGTCCGCCGAAACTCCACGACCCGCGCTGAGCTGAACCGTTGAAAAGGAATCGTCCGCCAACTCGGTGGCAAACGAACTGATGGCCTCAGCTTTTGCATCAACCGGGGCGTTCACGGCTGCCGATGCGCCCGAAACCTTGCGACCAAAAAACGCAAATCGATAGGTCTCAGACCGTGCGAGCCAGGTCGCTCCGTCGACGAGCACCTTGGGTGCGGAACGGACGATGCCGACAGCCATCGGCGCATCATCGAGATCGATGACGACGAATCCGTCGGTTGAGGTGAGTTTGCGCGTAGTCACGGTCGGTGAGTCTCGCACAGTCATCGAATACGTCCTTCCTCGGACCGGCAGCGAACCGGGCAGAATGAGGGAATGGAAACCATCGATGTCGTCATCGAAATCCCCCGTGGCAGTCGCAATAAGTATGAGATCGACCACGAAACTGGCCGAATTCGCCTAGATCGCCGCCTCTTTTCCGCCACCACCTACCCAACCGAGTACGGATTTATCCCTGACACGCTTTCCGAAGACGGCGATCCGCTCGATGTCCTCGTGCTCACCGAGGACCCCACCTTCCCGGGATGCTGGATTCATGTTCGGCCCGTCGGCGTGATGTGGATGACCGACGATGCTGGTCGCGACGCCAAGATCCTTTGTGTGCATCATCGCGAGCCACGTTGGCGAGACGCAGTCGACATTGATGACATCCCTGCAGAAACTCTTGCCGAGATCAAACACTTCTTCTCGATCTACAAGGACCTTGAGCCCGGCAAGTTCTCCGACGTCGGTGACTTCGAAGGACGTGACGCGGCCTGGACCGAAATCGAAGCGTCGCTCGCTCGTTACGTGCCCGGTAAACACTGACTCCGTTTCTCAATCCACCGACGCGCTAGAAACTGCGCATGTCAACCGAAGGTTCAAAGCGAGCAATCGTCGCAGCAATGATCGCGAACCTTGGTATCGCAATCGCGAAATTTGCCGGGTTCGTCTTCACCATGTCGAGTTCGCTTCTCGCTGAGAGCATCCATTCTCTCGCCGACACGGGCAATCAAGTTCTGTTGCTTCTCGGAGGCAAACGCTCGGCGATGCCGCCCACACGGCTTCATCAATTTGGATTTGGACGCGAACGATATTTCTGGTCGTTCGTCGTCTCGATCATTCTGTTTTCGCTTGGCTCGATGTTTGCGCTCTATGAGGGTGTCGAGAAGGTGCTTCACCCACACCCACTCGAGTCACCATCGTGGGCGATCGGAATCCTTGCGTTTTCTATCGTTCTGGAGGCCAACTCATTTCGCACAGCGATACGCGAAGCCAAAAAAGTCAAAGGCAAGAGTTCATGGAACGCGTTCATTCGACGGTCAAAGTCTCCTGAACTTCCCGTCGTGATTCTTGAAGACACCGGAGCGCTCCTCGGTCTCACTTTCGCTATGGCCGCCGTCGTGACCGCAGCCATTACCGGTGATGGTGTCTGGGATGGTGTTGGATCGATCACCATCGGCCTGCTACTCGGAGTCATCGCGATTGTCCTTGCCATCGAGATGAAGAGCCTCCTCATCGGCGAATCCGCATCTCCCGAAGATGAAGCTCAAATCGCTGAACTCATCTCGTCGTCCGAGTCAGTCACTCGCGTCATCGCCCTGCGAACGCAACACATCGGCCCCGATGACATTCTCGTTGCCGCCAAAGTCGAATTTGATGGTTCACTCACAATCGCATCGCTCGCAACCGTCATCGACAGAATTGAAGGTCGGGTTCGCGCGGCGGTTCCTGCTGCGACGCGGATCTTCATCGAGCCAGACGTCGTCCGGCCGGAACTCAGTGACGCCTCCGATCCGTGGTCAGGCCTTGACGATCGTTCCCACTAGGGAAATCAGGGGAAACCGCAATTCCCGACCTACGGGGTCGACTTTTGCGCCTGCGTCGGGCATGATGACGCCCCCAAACACTTTCGAGCCACGGAGGCTTCCGAAACATGGCACTACGCCTTGGCGATATCGCCCCCGACTTCACCGCTGACACCACACAGGGCAGCGTGTCCTTTCACGACTGGAAGGGCGACTCTTGGGCCATCCTCTTTTCTCACCCCAAGGACTTCACCCCGGTCTGCACCACCGAACTCGGCACCGTTGCCAAGCTGAAGCCCGAATGGGACAAGCGCAACGTGAAGCCCATCGGCCTTTCGGTCGACCCGGTCGACTCCCACATCTCGTGGGAAGGCGACATTGAGGAAACCCAAGGCCAGGCCGTCAATTTCCCGATGATTGCCGACCCGGACCGCAACGTGGCCGACCTCTACGACATGATCCACCCGAACGCCAGCGACACCATGACCGTTCGATCGGTCTTCGTGATCGACCCGGCCAACAAGGTTCGGCTCATCCTCACCTACCCGGCCAGCACCGGCCGCAACTTCGACGAACTGCTCCGCGTCATCGACTCGCTGCAGCTCACAGATGGCTACAAGGTTGCAACCCCTGCGAACTGGAAGGACGGCGACGACGTCATCGTCGTTCCGGCCCTTTCTGACGAAGAAGCAACAGAGCGTTTCCCCAAGGGATTCAAGAAGCTCAAGCCGTACCTTCGCATCACCCCTCAGCCCAACCGCTGAACAATCTGCAGTCGATTTGGCAAAGGGGACGGGCAGCCGCCTGTCCCCTTTGCGCGTCAAGGGCATAGCCTTTCACCCGTGACAACGACTACTTCTTCCCCCGCCGCCACCTCAACTGCTGCTCATACCGAGAGCGTCACGAAGGTCTACGGAGCTGGCGACACGCTTGTCACCGCTCTCGACAACGTGAGCGTTTCATTCGAGCGCAGCAAGTTCACCGCCATCATGGGGCCGTCCGGTAGCGGCAAATCCACCCTCATGCATTGTGTTGCCGGACTCGACACCATTAATTCGGGTCGGATCTTCATCGGTGATGTCGATTTGAGCGGGCTCAACGACAAACAACTCACCCGCTTGCGCCGCGACACGATCGGCTTTGTCTTCCAATCGTTCAATCTTGTGCCGACGCTGACTGCGCTTGAGAACATCACACTTCCGATGGATCTCGCGGGCCGCGCTCCTGATCAGGAATGGCTCGACACGATCATCGCCACAGTCAGTCTCGGCGATCGCCTTTCTCATCGACCAAGTGAACTGTCTGGCGGTCAGCAGCAGCGCGTCGCCGTTGCTCGTGCATTGGCAAGTCAGCCCGCAATTATTTTTGCCGACGAACCCACCGGCAACCTGGATTCGCACAGCGGTTCGGAAATTCTTGAATTCATGCGCACTGCAGTCGACAAGTTCGCGCAAACGATCGTGATGGTCACGCACGATCCCTTGGCAGCGAGTTACGCGGACCGTGTTGTCTTTCTCGTCGACGGCAAGGTTGTCGACGACCTGCAATCGCCCACCGCAGATTCGGTGATCGATCGCATGAAGAGCTTCGGAGCCTGACGTGCTGAAAGTCACGTTGCGTGGGCTCATGGCCCACAAGGTTCGCCTCATCGCGACCGCGATCTCTGTGCTTCTCGGCGTTGCATTCATGTCGGGAACGCAAGTACTCACCTCAAGCGTGAGCGCAAGTTTCGACAAAGTGTTCTCCGATGTGTACGCGTCGATTGATGTTGTCGTTCGTTCGACGAACAAGGTGGAAACACCGTTCGGATCGCAACGCACTCGCATCTCTGAATCAGTGATCCCGACTATTACCGGCGTGCCGGGAGTCGTAGCGGCCGAAGGCCAGGTTGTCGGCCAGCTCAAAGTTCTCGACAAGGACAACAAACCACTTGTTGCTGCGCAGGGCCCACCGAACTTCGGCTTGAACTGGCTGACATCACCCTCGCTCAACGGATGGAAAGTTGCCGACGGCGGAACACCTCCGATAGCTCCAGACGACATCGTCCTTGACGCGAAGACTGCCAAAGATGGCAACTACGTCATCGGCGACACCGTCAACGTCTCGGTCACCAAGGGCGTGCAGTCGTTCAAGCTCGTGGGCATCGCCAAGTTCGGCAAGCTCGACACGTGGGGTGGCGCACAGGCCGCACTGTTCACCACCCCAACGATTCAAGCCCTCGTTGGAGAACCAGGAACGTTTGACTGGATCTCAATTGCTGGCAAAGACGGAGAATCACAGCAGCAACTTGCAGATGCAGTTTCAAAAGCAATCCCGCCGGGTACCGAAGCAATCACCGGTAAAGAATTCACTACCGAAAGTCAGGACGCATTCCAGAAGATCATCGGCATCTTCAGCACATTCCTGCTGGTGTTCGCTCTCATCGCTCTGTTTGTCGGTTCGTTCATCATCTACAACACGTTCTCGATCATCGTTGCGCAACGTACGAAGGAACTCGCATTGCTTCGTGCCCTCGGCGCAAGCCGAAGTCAGATCCTGCGATCAATCATTCTTGAGGCCTTCTTTGTCGGCCTGACTGCATCCATCATCGGCGTTGGCTTCGGCATTCTCCTTGCCATTGGTCTTAACAAGTTGATGCAATCGATCGGATTCTCGGGTCCGGATACTCCGATCGTGATCCCGCCGGTTGCGGTCATCATCTCGCTCTTGGTCGGAACAATCATCACGCTTGTTTCCGCACTGTTCCCCGCTCGTCGAGCAGCAACGGTTCCGCCGATCGCTGCAATGCGCGACGTTGCCGTTGATCGCACCGGCGCATCGAAACGACGTGTCGCGTTCGGCCTCGTCTTGCTTGCGCTTGGCGCCTTCATGCTTTGGTTCGGACTCAACGGCAATTCCGATTCAGGCCTTCAGATCATCGGTGGTGGCGCGTTCTCCGTGTTCATCGCTCTCACCGTGATCGGTCCGGTAATCGCAACACCGTTTGCCAGCGTTCTTGGTTGGCCCCTGCAAAAAGCCAGCCGCATCACCGGACGTCTGGCTCGCGAAAATGCGATGCGCAACCCGCGCCGAACCTCCACCACTGCCTCAGCACTCATGATCGGCATCGGCCTCGTCGGATTCATCGCCGTGACCGCGCAGTCGATCAAGGTCTCGACGGTCGATGCCATCAATCAATCCGTAACGGGCCAGTACGTAGTCACTACCGAGGGCTTCGGTTCCACCGCACTTCCTGAATCAATGGCAACCGACCTCTCTGCCGCACCCGGTGTTCAAACCGCGGCCGGCATAAGTGGAACCTTCGCCATCATCAATGGTTCAAGCAAAGTCCTGCTCGCCGTCGATCCCACAACGATCACGCAGGTCATCAAGTTCAGCGACGTCGACGGGTCCTTTGCTGATCTCGGTATCGACGAAATCGCCGCTTCCGAGAAGTTGGCCAAAGACAAGAACCTCACAATCGGCCAACAAGTTTCAGCAACGTTCCTTCAAGGCGGAGCGGCAACGCTCACACTTACATCGATCTACAAAACCGAATTCCCCATGCAGGGACCAGGCTGGATCATCTCAACCGATGAATTCAACAAAGTTGTACCCCCTGCACAGCAGACGTATTCGGCGATCTACATCAAGCTTGACGACACGTCGTCGGCCGGAGTCGCTGCAGCCCTTCCCGGCCTCCAGCAGGTCACCGATGCAGTTCCCGGTGCCAAGCTTCAGAACCTCACCGAATACAAGAAGGCACAAACTGATCAGGTCAATCAGTTCCTTCAGATCGTGTACGTACTCCTCGCTCTTGCGCTCATCATCGCCATCGTTGGCGTCGTCAATACGTTGCTGTTGTCTGTCTATGAACGAACTCGTGAACTCGGCCTCTTGCGCGCAGTCGGCATGAGTCGCCGCCAGGTTCGTTCAACGATTCGCCTCGAGTCGGTAATCATCAGCTTGATGGGCACGCTTATCGGCCTCATCATTGGCATCATCTTCGGATGGGCCCTCGTCACTGCATTGGTCGATGAAGGCATCACATCATTTGCGATTCCGTGGAGTCAGCTGGTGGTCATCGTGATCATCGCAATCCTCGCTGGTGTTGGAGCTGCGCTCTATCCGGCACGTCGAGCAGCACGTCTCGATGTCCTCAAAGCGATTTCGAGCGACTGATGGCTCACGACCCCGCAAACCTCGAACCCGAGGTCACCACCTTTCTCACCGAACGCCATTTGGCGTCACTCACAACGATGCGCGCTGACAACACGCCCCATGTCGTGGCCGTTGGATTCACATGGGACCCCGAGGAATCACTCGTGCGTGTCATCACCTGGGCGGGAAGCCGCAAGGCACGCAACGTCGCTGAGCGGCCCGGTTCACCGGCTGCGGTGTGCCAAGTCGACGGAGGACGTTGGCTTTCGCTCGAAGGCACCGCCACGGTGACCAACGATCCCGAACGGGTCGCCATGGCCGTCGCTCGTTACGGCGAGCGCTACCGCGAGCCCAAACAACGCGACGATCGCGTGGTCATTGAGATCGCAGTTACGCGGATTATGGGCCGGGGCTAACCACCCGTGGCCCTCGGCCACACCCGCCGTAGACTCTTGCCATGGCCCCGAACAAACAGCGCGAATGGCATCCCGCATTCGAAGAATATTGCGAGGCCATCTTTGAGTTGCGAGAAGACGACGTTGACGTCATCCAAGCTCGCATTGCTGATCGCCTTGAACTCTCTCGGCCCGCGGTTTCAGAAATGATCCGGCGCATGGAAGGTGCAGGCCTCGTCGAAATCAACGGCGGCGTCATTCGCCTACTTCCCGATGGCCACGCGCTTGCCGAGACCGTCGTGCGTCGCCACCGGCTCGCCGAACGTTTCCTCACCGACATGCTCGGACTTTCGTGGGCAGAAGCCCACGACGAGGCCGGTCGCTGGGAACACGTCATTTCTCCAACCGTCGAACTCGCCATGATGCGGGCACTCGGCGATCCAACGACGTGCCCGCATGGCAACCCAATTCCTGGAACCGACTACCAGCCGCCAACTTCGGTCACGCTCAACACGCTTTTGGTCGGACAATCGTTCACGGTCTCTCGCATCCCCGAAGAACTCGAATTCACACCTGGACTTCTCGAGTTCCTTGAGTCTTCGTCGCTGCTTCCCGGACGATCAGGGACCGTCACGGCACTTGCGCCCAAAGGCATCACGGTTGTTGAAATCGATGGTCAGACCGTCGAGATCGATCAATTCGCGACACAGCGAATTCTTGTTACCGCAGCCTGAACGAATCTCAGTCGAATAAAGACTCGGGAAGATCGTCTTCGTGAACGATGGCCAGGCGCTTGGTGGCCCGAGTGAGCGCGACATACAACGCTCGGTTGCCCTGAGCTTGTTCGGCAACAATGAGCGATGGTTCCACCACAATCACTGCATCGACTTCGAGACCCTTCACAAGTCCGACCTCGACGACTGTGACGCGATGTTCGAGACCATGACGGGTAGCGCGGCCGAAGGCGATTCCTGCTTCTTCGAGCCCATCGCAGACTTCATCGATAATTGATGACGCACACACGACTGCAACTTGACCAGGATCAACCGCAGCGCGCTCCACTCGAGTGACTTCAGCAACCGTTTCTGCCAAACAGCCCTGCGCAGCCCGTTGGATAAGCGGCTCGGCGCCGTCTTCACGAACCGAGCGCGGCGGACGTAGATCGGGAGCAGCCCAACGAAGCACGCGAGCAGCGAGTTTCATGATTGGGGCAGGAAGGCGATAGCCGAGCGTGAGTTCGTTTCGTCGAGGTTCACGCTTCGCCGGAAGGAGGGAAAGAATTTCATCCCACGATTCATGCGCCCACTGCCCCGTGGCCTGAGCAATATCGCCAACGACCGTCATCGAGCCATTGAGCGAACGCCGTTCGAGCATGCGCAGCTGCATTGGCGAAAGATCCTGCGCTTCATCGACCACGATGTGGCCGTAGGTGCGAATTTCGTCGTCGTCATTTGCTTCGCCCTGACGGCGGCGACGCGGCTTCGGCCCCAGCAATGCACGGGCTTCGTCGAGCAGTGGAGCGTCGTCGTGCGTCCAGTCAATCTCGCCAACGGTTTCTGAACGTTCGCGATACAACGATTGCCATTCTGCTTCTGACAACAAGGTTCCTGCAGCATTCCGCAGCAATCCGCGAGCGCCGTACAAATCATGCAGGAACTGCGCGGGACTAAGCGTTGGCCACATCCATTCGAGAGCTTCGCGAATGGCAGGATCGCGACGCAGGCGTTCACGAACTTCAGAGGCAGCAATTTCTCCTCGACCGGAAAGTGCGAGTTCGGCATAGAGCTCGTTTTCAACGTACTTACGCGCCGGATTGTGGCGGCGGTAGCGGCGTCGAGCATCGGAGATGATCTGTGCGCTGCGTGAGCGAGAAACGGTGAGTCGTTGCAAACCGTAACCAATGACCAAATCTGAACGAAGTGGCCGCTGGCGATCGCGGACAGCGCGAGAAAGGTACGACACCATCCGTGGGTCGCCCTTTACGCGAGACGTAAGGCCGACGTCGTAATGACGAATGCTCACATCGGGAACGAGATCGGCAAGCACCGCGAGCTCAACACCGGCTTCACCGAGCGATGGAAGTACTTGTTCGATGTAGCCAAGGAACAAACGGTTTGGACCAATGACAAGGACGCCCTGGCCTTCGAGTGGGAATCGATGCGTGTAAAGCAAGTACGCAGCGCGGTGCAGCGCAACGACGGTCTTGCCCGTGCCAGGACCACCCTGCACGACAAGAACTCCCGGAAGTGGTGCACGAATGATTTCGTCCTGCTCACCCTGAATCGTTGCAACGATGTCGCCGAGTCGGCCGGTGCGAGCAGTTTCGAGCGCGGTGAACAATGCCCCTTGGCCGCGAACCACTTCGCCGGTTTCAATTTCGCCAACCGGCATTCCCAAGCTCGCCAAGGTTGCGCCAAAGAGTTCATCTTCGACACCCAACAACCGGCGGCCGCGAGTTGCGAAGTGGCGACGACGGGCCAGACCCATCGGTTGCCGTCCGGTCGCTCGGTAGAACGGTTCGGCCACCGGCGCGCGCCAGTCGACAATGACGGGATCCTGCGCCGAATCACTGACTGCAATACGCCCGATGTAGAAACTCTCCATCAGGCCATCGGGTGATTCGGCCTCGCGATCGATACGACCGAAGCAGAGGGCTGCATCACCAAGTTGAAGCTGGGTGAGACGGTTGTAAACCGTTTCGTGGATGACCTCGCGCTCAAAGCGCGCCTGCTCGGTGCCGCCGCGGCCAACCTCGACCATGGACGTCAGGCGAGACGCGGCCTGCCGCGACTCTTCGAGACACGCATAGGCGTGATCGATATAGGCCTGCTCGGCATCGAGATCGGGATGTGGGGCCATGGGCTCCGTCTGAGAAGTGAGAGTCCTTCATCGATCCACCGGAAATCTCCAGCGGGGCTCAGAAGGGGGTTCTTCACTTTAGCGGTCCTCTACCGAATGACCTCAGGCCGCCGGATTCTCCCTAGCGAGGCCATATCGGTAGCGTGGCCCCGTGACCGATCCAGCCGCCTCTCCCCTCCCGCCCTTCCTGCGCGCGTGCCGTGGCATCCCCGGTGGGCCCGGCGACCGCGTGCCGGTGTGGTTTATGCGCCAGGCCGGCCGGTCACTTCCCGAATATCGATCGATCCGCGGCTCGGGCAGCATCCTCGACGCCATCGCTGATCCTGAGCTCTCGGCTGAAATCACGATGCAGCCGGTCCGTCGGTATGACGTCGACGCAGCCATCCTCTATTCCGACATCGTCGTGCCGGTTGCCGCAATCGGTTTCGGCGTCGATGTCGCTCCGGGTGTTGGACCAGTCGTGGAGCAGCCCTTCACTCGCGCGGCCGACCTCGAACGACTTCGCCCTCTCGACCCCGAGGCCGACACGCCGTACGTGCTCGAAACTGTGCGCATCCTCGCTCGTGAACTTCCCGTTCCGCTTATTGGTTTCGCCGGCGCGCCGTTCACGGTCGCGAGCTACCTCATTGAAGGTCGCCCTTCTCGCACCTATACGAAAACCAAAGCTCTTATGCACGGCGACCCCGGGCTTTGGCACAAGCTCATGGAAAAACTTGCCGATCTCGCGATCGTTTCATTGCGATCGCAGATCGAAAACGGCGCGGTTGCATTGCAAATCTTTGATTCATGGGCCGGCACGTTGAGCGCACCTGACTACGAGAAGTTTGTTCTTCCTCACAGCCAACGAGTGTTTTCAGAGGTTGCCGACCTCAACGTTCCCCGGATTCATTTCGGTGTTGGGACCGGTGAACTGCTCGGCCTCATGGCCAAGGCTGGCGCCGACGTTGTCGGAGTCGACTGGCGCGTGCCGCTTGATGTCGCTCGCACTCGCGTTCCCGCTGGCATTTCGCTGCAAGGAAATCTCGACCCCGCACTTACATTCGCACCCTGGGATGTCGTTGCCGATGCAACTCGCGATGTCCTGCGTCGTAATGCCGGCAACCCCGGACATATTTTCAATCTCGGTCACGGCGTCATGCCCGAAACCGACCCAACCGTTCTTGAACGTGTTGTTGA
>CAEZUO010000056.1_pt1 | contig 11906 bp, 9 predicted proteins | sample 7264501 | NCBI WGS metagenome assembly CAEZUO01 (sample SAMEA6813832, study PRJEB35770) | freshwater metagenome | biome: Freshwater; feature: Freshwater reservoir; material: water | place: Czech Republic | collected 2016-04-20 | depth 0.5m m
GCACCGCCGCAGGGGGACAAATCATGGCTATGCCGACAGATATCGGCATCGTGGATCTCGGTATGGGATTCCCGTTCACGAGCATCGAAGAGAAGAAGTCCGCTTACGACTTCTTCAAGGCCAATCTGAAGGACAACGAGTCGCTGAAGGAAATGGAATTCCCGGCGCAATACATGTTCAAAGACGTTCCCGATGTTGTGTCACCCGATACCGACGTCGTTGCTTGGATCGTCGAAAAGATGGACGCGTTCAACATCGAACAGTGCATGACTGGCGTGAACGAGCACTCGATTCGTGCCAAGGCGGAACATCCCGGCCGCTTTCACTTGTGTGCACAGGCCGATCCCAACAAGGGAATGGAGACGGTCCGTAACCTCAAGCGTCTCAAGGCGGAGAACAACATTGTTGCTGCCATGACATTCCCCAGTGGCATGGTCCCGCAGGTCGGTGTCGGCGACAAGAAGATGTACCCGATCTACGCCACGTGTTGTGAACTCGACATTCCGATCTGCATCAACGGCGGAATCGTTGGACCGCGTATGCCAAGTTGGCCGCAGCACGTTGAGCAGTTCGATGAAGTTCTTTACGACTTTCCCGACCTGACAATGGTCATGATGCACGGCGGCGAACCATGGACAGAACTTGCGGTGAAGCTCATGCTCAAGTGGCCAGGCCTGCACTACATGACAAGCGCGTTCGCTCCGAAGCACTATCCCAAGGACATCATCAAGTACGCGAACACTCGCGGTAGCGACAAGATCATGTACTGCGGCTATTTCCCCGCTGGTCTTTCGCTCGAGCGTCAGTTCTCTGACATGCCCAACGTTCCGTTCAACGACAACGTGTGGCCGAAGTTCTTGCGTGAAAACGCGTTGCGCGTCTTCAAGCTCGATCAAGACAAGTAGGAACTCATGAAAATTGAAGCCGGACAGGTTGCGGTCATTACCGGCGCTGGGAGCGGCATCGGTCGAGCGTTAGCCGAGAAGGCGGCGCAGATGGGTATGTGCGTCGTTGCTTCCGATATTGAACAACCGCGCCTCGATGACACTGTCGCAGCCCTCGGTCAGATCGGGGCACAAGCGATTGGCGTGCGCACCGATGTGTCGGTCGAAGACGATGTTCAGCGTCTGGCCGATACGGCCTTTGCTGAGTTTGGGCACGTCAATCTGCTGTGCAACAACGCCGGTGTCTTCAGTGGCGGACTCATGTGGGAACGCACCATGGCTGATTGGAAGTGGGTGATGGGCGTCAATGTCGACGGACTCATCCACGCTGTTCGCGCGTTCGTTCCGCGCATGCTCGAAGATGAGGCCCCAGGCCACATCGTGAACACCGCTTCAATGGGCGGGCTCGTCACGGGCGCCTATTCCGGTCCGTACTTCACGTCGAAGTTCGCGGCTGTTGGTCTCACTGATTGCTTGGCGCAGGATCTTCGAACAACAGGAAAGAACGTTGCAGCTTCCGTTCTCGTCCCAAGTTTGATTAACACCAACATTGGTACATCGGGCCGCAACCGCCAAGAACGCTGGATCGATCGCGGTCGCGAAGCAACCCCCGACGCGGAATTTGTCGAGGCGATGCTCGCTGATTCAACTGCCGCTGGAATGTCGGCAACTGAAGTTGCTGACCTTGTCTTTGATGCGGTCGAAGCCGGAGAGTTCTGGATTCCTACGCAGCCGAGCTACCACGATCAGATTCGTGCGCGTCACGAAGACATGCAGGCGCTGCGTTTGCCTGTTCCACCAACGCTCGACTGATCAGTGAGCGTGAGCGGCACAACTGGTCGTGCCGTGTCCTTCAGTGCCTACGAAAGGTCCACACGGGGGATCGTCAGACCACACGTGCATCATTGGGGGAACGACACGCGGAGATGAACCGTTCGGGCACGAATTGTTGGTCGCAAAAGAAACGAAGCGCCAGATCTGCGTGTTGCTGAAGCAGATGGTTTGGTGGACATGCCAAGTCGTGAGTTCACCGGCGATGTTGGGCACATTCGCCATGGTCTTTCCTGGCTCGAGCGTGTACATCGCACCCACCGTTCGCCCAGACGACACATTTACGACAAATGATTCAATGTGGGTCGGATCAATTTCACGTCCATCGTGCATGTAGGCGTCGTTCACCCAATGCTGCAGGCCGCTTGAGTTGTCTCCTACCGAGACGTATCCGCCTGCGGCCAACGCAGTGGTGTTCGGAAATGAAGCGATTGATGAGCGGGATGAAATCAAAAGTCTGCTTGCGGCATCTTGCTGGGCGGGTGAGAGACGCGGGTCGCTGACCGAAACGATTGGGCCTGAGGGGAGGGCGGCGGGCGTTCCCGGGTCGTGCGCGTGTTCAACGGTTGCCGCAGCCTCAGAGCCACTCATTGAGGCGTTGGAGTGTTGGTGACCTGAGCCGGTCGATGAGACATCTGCGACCGACGTGTGGTCATGCGCGGCGTCATCGGCGACCGCAGCGTGATCGTGGGGAATCGTTTCGGGATCTTGGGTCGTGGGTGAAGGCAGTGACTCGACTGTGCTGGCAGATGACTCGGCTGTCGACGTCAGTGGCAGTCTCATGAAGGTTGCAATGAGCGCGGCCGCTGCCAGAAGGGCAACGGGAAATAAAAACCGCGAAAGTCTCATAGGAACAGTTCTCTTCCCCACCGGAAGATTCTTTCATATGCCGCGGCGCAGATCCCGTGAGATGGAAAACGGCAAGCTGGAAACGCCGCCTTTCATTGAATCGTTGATGAATTGAGCGAGTTCGTTACTGCAGCAGCGGGCTACGGTCCAAGCAACCGCTTTCGCTTCCTTTCAGATACTTGAGGTCCCCACATGTCGGTCTCCGAACACACTGCAGCGCATCAGCATGCAGTGACAATGGATCTGCCGTTCGACGATGAGCAGGATTTCGTCGACGCGCAACGCGGATTTCTCGCCGCGCTTGACGACACGCTTATCGAAGCAACCGACGGCCGCATTGTCTGGGACCTCGGCCCCTACGGCGATACGTCGGGTGATGCGCCGGCAACGGTGAATCCAAGTTTGTGGCGACAGGCCCAACTCAATCTCGTTCACGGTCTCTTTGAAGTTGTGCCGGGTATCTATCAAGTTCGCGGTCTCGATATTTCAAGCATGACGATGGTTGAAGGAGATGAAGGCGTCATCGTCATTGACCCACTTGTTTCCTGCGAGACCGCTGCGGCGGCATTGGCGCTGTATCGATCGGTCCGTGGCGATCGACCCGTTACAGCGCTCATCTATACACATAGCCACATCGATCATTTCGGTGGAGCAGGGGGAGTTGTTCCCAACGGCGACCCAGGTGACATCCCGATTGTTGCGCCGGAGCATTTTCTCGAACATGCAGTGAGCGAAAACCTTCAGGCCGGATCGGCGATGAGCCGTCGCGCTACCTATATGTACGGAACGTTGCTGCCGCGTGGCCCCGAGGGACAGATGACGTGTGGTCTTGGCCCGGCTCCGTCCAATGGCACGTTGTCACTACTTCCACCAACGATCGATATCACTCACACAGGTCAGGAACTTGTGCTTGATGGTGTGCGCATCGTCTTCCAAATGACTCCGGGTACTGAAGCTCCGGCAGAGATGAACTTCTTCTTCCCTGACTTTCGAGCCCTCTGCATGGCCGAGAATGCGACGCACAACTTGCACAACGTTGTGACTCTGCGTGGCGCGCTCGTGCGCGACGCGCACGCGTGGGCCGGATTTCTCGACGAAAGCATTGCGATGTTCGCGGCGAAGAGCGATGTTTCATTTGCTTCACACCATTGGCCAACGTGGGGGACCGACAACATCGTCGACTACCTCTCAAAGCAGCGTGATCTCTATGCCTATCTGAATGATCAGACGCTCCGCTATCTCAACCGTGGGTTTACCGGCGCTGAAATCGCGGAGATGATCGAACTTCCACCGACGCTTGCTTCGTCATGGCATTGCCGTGGCTATTACGGATCAGTGAGCCACAACGTGAAGGCTGTTTATCAGCGCTACATGGGTTGGTTCGACGGAAACCCTGCGCACCTTTGGCCCCATCCGCCCGAGCAAGCAGCGGTTCGCTATGTGGAGTTCATGGGTGGCGCCGATGCCGTGTTGGTAAAAGCGCAGCAGAGCTTCGACGACGGCGACTATCGCTGGGTTGCCGAAGTTGTGAACCACGTCGTGTTTGCCGATCCATCAAATATGGCTGCGCGTGAACTGCTCGCTGAGACCTACACCCAAATGGGCTACTCGCAAGAGAACGCCACCTGGCGAAATTTCTTCCTGACTGGCGCGCAAGAACTGCGAGGCATCGAGGTCGCTGGTCCTACAGGCCAAAACGCGCTCGCACTCATGTCGCATATTTCCGTGACGCAGGTGTTTGATGCAGTCGCTATTCGAATCGATGGCATGAAAGCAGCAGGTTTGCGTTTTGCTATCAACTGGACGATTGCCGAGACGGGTGAACGCCATTTGCTTCGAATGGAAAATGGCGTGCTGTCCAATGCTGCGAATCGACACGCTGACGATGCGGTGTTGTCGGTGACTGTTCCGCGTTCACAACTACTTCTGCTCGTTATCGGGTTAGTGACGCTTGAGTCGTTGGTTGAACAGGGCATCGCAACCGCCGATGGTGACCTCGGCAGACTTGATTCGATTCGAGCATTGCTCGATCCGCCTGATCCGAAGTTCCCGATCGTGCTGCCCTAAGGTCGCCGGAACTGTTGGTTACTCGACGACGTAGGACGTCATCGAGAGCGAACCGTAGGCATAGCCATCGAGAAGTGTTCTCGCAGAAACTCCCGATGCATCGGCGATGCCAGCGATGTAAGCGAGTGGCAGGAAATGATCGGGAGTTGGAACTGCCTGAAGCGCTTCGGGCAGCTCAAGTACGTCGCCGAGTCGTGCCGGATCGCTATTCATGATGTTGCGAGTGGCGTCATCGAACACGTGGGCCCACGGAGCGCCACCATCAGTGTTGGACCAATCGATCATTCCGAGGTTGTGCACGACATTGCCGCTGCCAATAATCAACACGCCCTGGTGGCGAAGCGGTTCGAGTAAACGTCCGATTGCGATGTGTTCGTTGATCGGCTTTTGTGTGTCGATGGAAAGTTGAAGCACGGGAACATCTGCAGTGGGCCACAAGTGAGTGAGCACTGACCATGTCCCGTGATCGAGCCCCCAACTGTCGGCATCGAGACCGCACCAAGTTGGAGACAGCGCGTCAACAACTTCTTGTGCAACTGCGGGTGATCCGGGCGCGGGATATTCGACATCGAACAATTCCTGAGGAAAACCGTAGAAGTCGTGAATCGTGCGCGGGGTTGTCATTGCCGTGACGGCAGTTGCATTGACATACCAATGCGCTGACACGCAGAGAATGGCCCGCGGACGAGGAATCGAAGCACCGAACTCGCGCCACGCGGTGGTGTAGCGGTTGGATTCGAGTGTGTTCATCGGACTTCCGTGCCCGATGAACACCGCTGGCATTGTGCTCATAGCCAAAGCCTACGGAGAGATGCGAATAATCCGTTGAGGACCGTGGTCACATTCTCGCATTGACGGCGGTTGCATCCATCATCAGCGACGCCATTACGAATTGTTCGTCACCGATTGCGGTCCAGCGATGATTCGTTCCGCGTTGAATCACAACATCTCCGGGACCAAGTTCGGTCTGTACCCCGTCGGGGAGTTCGAGCACTACGCGTCCGCGCAACACCACATCGACATCAACTGTTGGTGTGACGTGCCATCCTTTTTCGAAAGGTGGTGCGGGTGTGAGTTCAACAAGGCGGAACCATAAGCCGCCGGTTGGCGGAACCAGCGACCACGGTCCATCGGGATCGCCCCCTTGATCAACTGATTGCAATGGTCCGCCGGTATGCCACACATCGGTCATGGTTATTGCCGACATTGACACTGCGTCGACGGCGCCACCATCAACAACAGGGGAACCAGTCACGACGCGACGCACGGCTTTGTCACCTGTTGTTACCGGCTTCACGTTGACGATGTCGGTATTCGCATCGATATCGGGGCGAAGCATCGCAACGAAGTAGGTCCAGCCATGTTCATCGGCTGGTCGCCACCGATGGAGTGTTCCTCGCTGAATGACGAATTCGCCCGGGCCAATGACGCGCTCGCCATCTTCAAGTCCCATAACGACACAGCCTTCAAGAACGACCATGAGATCGAGTGTGTCGGTCGCGTGCATGCCCGGTTTGCTCTCGGAGTCACCAGCAACACGCAGCCAAGTGCTGTCGGGGTCGGCACCCGCAGGAATACCGGGCATGCGGATGATTCGTGCGCTCGCTCCGCCGGGAGGCGGTTCAAGGGCGAAGCCAGAATCGGCGTTATCGGGATCATCGGAAATCGAAGGTAGGGGGCCGTCAAGCCACAGCACTTCGCTGACTGCAACCGTGTCGGTCACGATGGTGTTCGGCGCTGCACCATCAGCAGTAATGAGGTGACGCCCTGCGGCGTCGATTCCCGTGACCACCCGTCGCACAAACGTTTGACCCATCGCGTGATCGTACGCTTGAGCCGACATCGATTGCAGAGCCTGTGGAATGATGTGGCCGTTGACCAAAACCGGTCCGGGGGGAACGATGCGTTACACGTCTTCTTTACGTTTGTTGGCTGCGACTATTGCGGTGGTGGTACTTGGGTCCACAGCCGCAGCGTGTTCTTCGTCGAAGGATTCCTCCTCGACGCCAACAACTGTGTTTTCGAGCCCAGTTGCTGAAGCAACGATCAAGGGGCCAGTCAGCGGCGGCAAAGGATTCGTTGTCCTCGCACCAAATCCTCCTCAGGATGGTCAACAGCCAACAGTCTTCGATCTCAAGACCGTTGGTTATCAAGAGGACGAGTACTTCATCTCAGGAAACGCGACTGCCTACACAAGCGATGCGCCGCTGACCGCTGACGGAATGTGGACGACCCGCGCTGCGGGAACGGCACCGTATGCCTCCCGAGTGGTTGTTCGCCGTCCGAGCGATCCGAAGAAGTTCAACGGCACGGTCATTGTTGAATGGCTCAATGTCACTGCAGGTCTTGATACGGCGCCGGACTGGACCTACATGGCGCCGGAAATCGTTCGATCGGGATTCGCATGGGTCGGAGTTTCGGCCCAGAAGGTTGGAATCGAAGGCGGTGGCATGTCGATCGGCGTGGATCGCGTGCTGAAGTCATTCGATCCAGCGCGCTACTCCTCGCTTTCACATCCTGGCGACAACTACTCCTATGACATCTTCAGCCAAGCTGGCGCAGCCGTGCGCCGCGATGCGTCAACGCTGCTCGGAGACCTGAAAGTAAAGAACGTCATCGGAATGGGTGAGTCACAGTCGGCGAGCCGACTCACCACGTACATCGATGCAGTCGCGCCAACTTCAAAAGTTTTTGATGGTTACTTCGTTCATAGCCGTAGTGGAAATGCCGCGCCGCTCTCTGTAGATCCGTTGCCGGCAGTGACTCCACCGCTTGGAACGACAATCCGAACCGATCTCGGTAAACCAGTGTTGACCTTCAGTTCTGAAACTGATGTTGCGGGCGCGAAGGGATACGTCAAGGCTCGTCAGCCCGATACCGACACATTCCGCGGTTGGGAAGCAACCGGAACCGCGCACGCCGATTATTACGACCTCGGTGGTGGCGGGTTTGATACTGGTGACGGCAAGAACGACATCACGTACTTCAATTCGATGATGGCTCCGCCGAAGGATGTCTACGACAACCTCATTACGTGTGCCGACGGAATCAACACCGGTCCTCACACCTACATCCTCCGTGCCGCGTTGCGCGACCTCAATCTTTGGATCACGAAGAACCAGGTTCCTGGTTCGCAACCGCGACTTGAGGTTGATGCTGCCGGTACCGGATACAACGTCGACGAACTCGGAATTGCCAAGGGTGGCATTCGAACGCCGCACGTTGATGTGCCAATCGCTGTGCTGACAGGTCTGGGACAGAAAGGCAACGCCTTCTGTTCGTTGTTCGGGGGCACAGTTCCGCTGACTTCGGCCGCACTCACTGCGAAGTACGGAACCCACGACGCGTTCGTCACCAAGTTCACCGAAGCAACCAAGAACGCCGCCAAAGCTGGGGCGATTCTTAACGACGATGTCGATCATTTGATCGCCGCGGCGAAAGCTTCAAAGGTTCTGCAGTAATCAGCCGTTTCGGCGCCCCCAAAGAAAGTGACGCAAATGAAAACTTGGCATCGCGTAGGCGCAGTGCTGGCCGTCACTTTCTTGGGGGTTGGGCTTGTGGCCTGTTCCTCAAGCAGTTCCTCGTCGACGAAAGGTCCCAAAGTGGTTGCACCATCACCTCCATCGCGTGATTCAGTCACGGTTCCCACTGTCGTTCCCGCAACGGGTGGTCGAGGCCAAGCGTTTATCGCTGCTGCCAGCGGTGACCTTGCCGCAGCCGGTTACGAACAGTCGGAGTTCTTCATCAGCGGAACTGCGACTGCGTATCAGTCGGCTAGCGCGTTATCTGTTGATGGAAATTGGAACGTTGAGCCAGCAACAACTGCTGCGTACAAGACCCGCGCAATCGTTCGTCGCCCAACCGATCCAGCCAAGTTCAACGGCAATGTCATCGTTGAATGGCTCAATGTTTCCGGTGGGCTCGATGCTGCGCCGGACTGGACCTACACCCACGTCGAACTCATTCGTGAGGGCTATGCGTGGGTCGGCCTTTCCGCACAGGTCGTTGGCATCGATGGCGGACCATCAATGGGTCTCGTCGCTGGTTACACGCTGAAAGCTGCTGATCCCGGCCGTTACGGATCGCTTGTGCATCCTGGAGATCAGTACTCCTATGACATGTACACACAGACCGGTGCAGCTGCGTGGTTCGCCAACGATGTGCTCTTGGGCGGACTGCAGCCGCAGCGAGTGATTTCGATTGGTGAATCGCAGTCAGCATTTCGACTTACGACGTATGTCAACGCGATTGGTCCGAAGACCGATATTTGGGATGGCTATCTCATCCACAGTCGCGGGAGCGCGGGTGCTGCGCTGAATGTCGATGTGAAGATGCCTGCCGATCAGCGCATCCGAACTGACCTCAACGTTCCCGTTCTGCAGTTCCAAGCAGAAACCGACATGTTGGGCAAGGGCCTGAATTTTGTTGGTGCTCGTCAACCGGACACCGACATGATTCGCACGTGGGAAGTTGCGGGCACGGCACATGCCGATGCGTACAACTTGGGTATTGGCGACACCGACAACGGTGATGGCGCGGCAGACGCAGCGTTGTTCCAAGCCATGCTCACGCCGCCGGCGTCGATTTACGGCGGGCTGTTGTCGTGCACGACACCAATTAACTCGGGCCCACACACCTATGTCTTGCGATCGGCGTTGAACTCGCTCGACAACTGGATCCGAACGGGTGAAGCGCCCGAGTCGCGTCCGCTGCTCGACATCAACAACGGTGCATTCGCTCTTGATGCGAAGGGCAACGTCACAGGCGGCATTCGAACACCACAGGTTGATGTGCCAGTCGCAACGTTGTCGGGTCTGGGTCAAACCGGCTCTGCATTCTGCGGATTGTTCGGTACAACGGTGACGCCGCCGCCAGCTGCGTTCACGTCATGGGCGGTTCCGAACGGTCGCCCGGCATTCGACACGTCATGGATCGCATCGCTTGATGACGCGGTAGCCAAAGGCAACATCCTCGAAGCCGATGCCGTCCACCTCCGCACTGTCGTGAAGAACGCCAAACTTCCGTCGTGACCACCACCATCCTTCGCGTCGGCCTGTTCTTTGGTGAAGGCCCTCGGTGGCACGAAGGTCGCCTTTGGTACTCGGACTTCTACGACCACGCCGTTCACGCCGTTGACCTTGATGGCAACGACGAACGCATCGTCGAAGTGGAATCCCAGCCGTCCGGTCTCGGTTGGCTTCCCAATGGTGATCTTCTCGTTACATCGATGCTCGATCGCAAACTCATGCGCTGGGACGGCTCAGCACTGACCATTCACGCCGATCTCGGCAATCACTTCACCTGGCACGCCAACGATCTCCTCGTTGATCAACAAGGTCGCGCGTACATCGGCAACTTCGGTTTCGATTACGAAGTGTTTCTCGATGAGCAGGGGATCGAAGGCTTGTTCGCCGATCCCGATTCGCTCACAACCGTGATGTGTCGCGTTGATCCCGACGGCACCATCAATGTCGCGTCTAACGGTTTGATCTTTCCGAACGGAATGGTCATCACTCCCGATGGCAAGACAATGATCGTCGCCGAAACGCTTGCGCTTCGACTCACAGCGTTGGATGTTGCCGCCGACGGTTCACTTTCGAATCGTCGAGTGTGGGCCGATCTCTCCGCGCACATGGCCGCGCCCGACGGAATTTGTCTCGATGCCGAGGGCGCGGTGTGGATTGCGAACGCGCTCGCGCCTCGTCTCATGCGCATCGGTGAAGGTGGCGTTGTTCTCGATGATGTCGAAACAACGATGAACACCTACGCGTGCATGCTCGGTGGGCCGGAGGGCAAACACCTCTTTGCCATGACCGCGCCAACTTCAGACTCACGTCACGCGCCACTGGCACGCAACGGAGCGATTGAAGTTGTACAGGTCGAAGTGCCCCACGCCGGGCAACCCTGAACTACTCGCCGGGAATGCATACCCAGCCGCGACGCACGAGTTCGTCGGCCAGAACCTCGTCGGGCATGGCAGCAACGGCCTCGGCCTGGCGATTGGCGGCGCGCTTTGCCGCGCGCTCGTTGGCGTCGGATGACGAGGCGATTGCACGCTCGGCTTGTTCGACATTGAGCTCGCCCTCGCCGGCAGCAAGCCGAGCAATGAGCTCGTCGGCCTCGCCACGAGTGAACTTTCCGCCGGCCTGGCGCTGGGTGAGTCCATAGATATGGCGCGCTTCACGGAACGAGGAGTAGCCCGCGCCTTCAAACAACGCGAGGAGTTCCTCGACCTGTTTCGACGATGCTGGTGGGCCTGATTGCTGTCCGAATGCCATGGTCTGAGCCTCGCACGCGCCACTGACACTGGGGGCGATGAGGGAAAACGCAGGTCGCCGCACTAGAGTGACTCTGTCGTTCCAGTTCCGGAGCGGCGCCGCTGAACCGCTTAGGCCCCAGCACCCCGACACTCACACAGTTTCGGCAGTGCTCACTTCTGGCCAATTGCTTTCTCAGCGGACCTCAGTAGGAGAAAATTCATATGGCGTCACAACGCCCTCGCACTAACCGTTCCTCTTCGGGCGCGCGTCCCCGACCCGGTTCCGATCGTTCCCGCAACGAAAAGCCCCAGGCCCCGCAAAAGGCCCTCCCGACTCTTGATCCCGACAATGGGTTCCTTGCCCTCGGCGTTCCCGACACCCTTTGTGGTGCGCTCGCCCTTGAAGGCATCACTGATCCGTTCCCCATTCAGGTGTCAACCCTCCCTGACTCTTTGAATGGCCGCGATGTTCTCGGTCGCGGTCGTACCGGCTCAGGCAAGACGCTCGCATTCGGTCTTGCTGTGCTTACGCGTCTTTCAATGCTGCAGCTCGATCGTCAGCCGTTCCGTCCGCGTGCGCTCATCCTTGCGCCCACTCGCGAACTCGCGTTGCAGATCGATGCAACTATTTCGCCGCTTGCTCGTCGACTTGGTCTGCGCACCACAACCATCTTCGGTGGTGTTGGTCAGAACCCGCAGGTCGACGCACTTCGTAAGGGTGTCGATGTCGTTGTCGCATGCCCGGGTCGTCTTGAAGATCTCATCAGTCAGAACTTCTGCAAACTCGATCGCGTTGAAGTCTGTGTTCTTGATGAAGCCGATCACATGGCCGATCTCGGATTCCTTCCGGGCGTGAAGCGTCTTCTCGATCGCACGCCCGACGACGCACAGCATCTTTTGTTCTCGGCAACGCTCGACAAGGGTGTCGACGTCATCGTCAAGCGCTACATGTCTGA
>CAEZUO010000057.1_pt1 | contig 11689 bp, 8 predicted proteins | sample 7264501 | NCBI WGS metagenome assembly CAEZUO01 (sample SAMEA6813832, study PRJEB35770) | freshwater metagenome | biome: Freshwater; feature: Freshwater reservoir; material: water | place: Czech Republic | collected 2016-04-20 | depth 0.5m m
AGTAACGAAACGGTCGCACCCACTGTCCCCTGCCTGAGAATTGCAATCGAGCCCGAAACCGCTGGTGTTGCCATCGAGGTTCCTTGCATGGCCGCGGTGCCGTCGCAGGGGATCGACGACGTCAATGTTCCCGGCGCAAAGACATTTACTTGAGGTCCAATATTTGAATAATTGGCACGCAAGTCCGCACCCGACCCGCCAGTGAGCGCCGAAACTGCAACAACGTTGGTGAGACATGCCGGAGCCGACACACCAGTGGTACGGAATTCATTGCCAGCCGCGACAACGGTCACGATTCCCACATTGAGCAACTGCTGCACTTTGGAAAAGGTGCTCGCCTCAGTTGCATCGCAAAAACCGGTATACAGCAGTCCATCACCAAGACTGAGATTCACCGTCGTGAGTCCGGGAAAATCCGCACGACGGTTGTAGAGCCATTGGAGCGCATCATCAATGTCGCCGGTGTTTGAGGTGATGCGATTTGTTGCGTACTTATAGGAAAACACCTGCACCGAAATGAGCGATGCTTCTGGGGCAATTCCTGAGTTCCCTGTTCCGTCTCCACCAAGAGCAATCCCGGCAACGTGTGTGCCGTGATTACATTCCTTCTGTCCTTGCGTGACGATGTCAACCGGACACGGTGCACCGGCGCCAACTTTCGACGCCTCGTTCACGCTCATTGGGGCGCCGCCAGGGCATGTCGTTGAATAACCAAATGCCGAAGCAAAACATGCTTCACCAATGGTTTTCTGTGCCGTCCCGTTCATCAAGAACGGGTGATCGGTCTGCACCCCAGTATCGAGCACGGCGACCGTCTTTCCGGCACCTTTGAATCCAGACGCCCATGCGCCAGTTACTGGCGTACTCGCGCCCATCGTTGCCAAATTGGCGCTGACCCCCAGTTCGCTCGACAGCCCGTCGGAACTTGAGACTTCGGCCGGATAGAACTCGTGCAACGCAGACTGCACACGCAGAATGCCCGGACGGTCCTGAAGCACGGAGAGCGCACGCGCATCGATGATCAAATTGGCAGTTGGATCCGTTGGCGTCTCGCCAGCAACGGACCAACTTCCCGCCGGCAAGGATTCGGTAATCGAATCGATCCCCGCTTGGACTTGTGCGCGCTTTTCGGCGTCAGTTCCTGAAATCTGTGCATCGAAAACCACGAGTACTTCGGTCGTACCGGTCGCAGCAATAGCGGCGTCGACTTCCGGCGCAACTCGCTCCGCTGGGACGACAGGTGGCTTCGGATCGTTCGGCATCAACGACTTGTCGACCTCTGTCGTCGAGGTCGTCGGGGCAGTTACTACCGGCGGCGCATCAGTTGCCGTGGTGTCAGTTCCTGGTCGTGCCGCAATCCAGAATCCTCCACCCGCCAGCAGAACGAGCAGCACCACGCAGAGGGCAAGTACTCGTAGTCGGCGTGAGGACATGAGGGACTCTGATCGAAACGGGAAGGGTAAAAACGGGCGAACCCAGTCACGCTGGCTTCATCGGTGCAACCGTTGAGGTCAGGTCAGACGTTACGTCACAACCTGCATTTGGCGTATTCAGGCAAGCCCTCGTCCGCCTGATTGGTGAGGGCTCCGTGGTTTCCACCGCCTTCAGCGCTATGGCCATGGGGTTCCGTTCAGTCATAGATCGCTTCGACTGACCAACTCCCCTGTTCGATCTGTACGAGCAACGCCCGACCATCGGCCAACGCCAACTGCAAGCGGGCACGGCGACGATGTGTGAGTTGATCCCACCACCGCTCATCGCATGGCCACGGCCCGGCCCACCCCACGATCGAGACCCCGCCTCGTGCCGCGTCATCGAGTCTCACCGTTGACGGTTCAGAACTCAGCGTTCCCCTCCCACTCACCCACACCGCAGCACCCCGCGCATCAAGCACTTGGATTGGCAACAGTTCAGCCGGAAGCAACGTTGGCAACGGCGAAGGCACTCGTCCAGGCCACGGCGCATCAACCGCGATGCCACGTCCTTGATCATCATCATCATCGCCATCGACACCAACAAACGGCGCGCGCACCACGACATCGGCCGGCCCCCGACCACCACGTCGTTCAGGAACCGTCACTGCAGCTACCCCCAAGATCCCCTGCACCCGCGCCAATGCTCGGCTGGCTCGTTCATCGGCTTCGGTTTCACCGCCCCAGAACCCATGCTGTCGACCACGAGCGGGCATCACTTCATCAGGGACCAGCAACAACCGCGAGATCCCGCCGCTTGGTCGCTGCGCGCTCGGGCCGTTCAACCATCCATCCAGTTGCCAACGAACACGATCGACAATCCCTGTTGATGACAGCGCTCCTTCGTGACGCCACACGCGTTCAAGTCGTTCGCCCGAATCGGTTTCAACGACGACGAGTAAACGAGTGCACGCCAAACCCTCGGCGCCAAGTCGATCGTGCAAGTCATCGGCGACAGCGCGCGCGGCAAACGCAGCGATGTCAACGCGTTCGGCAGGTGGATCGATGACCGACTCAGCATCGAAAGACCGCGGCGGAGGCCCCAACGATGACGGTCGATCATCAATCCCTCGAGCGAGGCGGTGAAGAAATCGGCCTTCAACACCAAACCGAGCAACGACATCGTCGACCTTGAGCACAGCGAAGTCTCCGAGCCGACGTAACCCAAGTCGACACAAAACATCGGCCAACTCAGGACGACCAAGCACACTCACGGGAAAGGGAGAAAGAAATTTTGCTGATTCGCCCGGGGCAATCACATGCACATGATCAGGCTGAGCAACCGCGAGTTCCGCAGCGCGGGTTGCCGCAAAGATGCCATCGGCGACTCCTACCCCAACAGCATCGGACCAACCCGACGACCCCAAGGCATCGTCGATCTCAGAGGCCACCATCTTCGCTAATGGCTCGTCTCCACCGAAATACCGAGAAGGCCCAAGGGTTGGAAAGGCAAGCGATCCAGGAGAAGACAGTTCAACTCGCGGAGTAAACCGATCAACAAGCGCAGCGATTGAAGCAAACACTCGGGCATCGCGGTCGGGGTCGGGATCAACGATGTGCAATGCCGGACACCGACGTTGCGCGTCGCGACGACGGAGCCCAACCTCAACACCTTCAGCGCGAGCTGCTGGCGAAGTCGCCGTCACCCTGTTTGCCCCAATTACTGCAACGGCTTCATCAGCCGAGGCTGCGGTTGCGATCACCGGCCAATCCGGACAAAGCACGACAAGTGTCCGCACGTTCATAACGTCACCATGTCAACGGCTGAACGCGACAACCGTCCCGTCCTCGCATTCAGACTCTGCAGTTGCGACCTGTGCGTTGATCGCGGGCAACAACAACTCGCATCGTGCCGTACGACTTGCTCGCCCCCGCCCATCGATACCGACACGAACACGACGCGAACGCAGGTGGCCATGGCCGCAACCCAAACCCTCCCATTGCGCGTCGCCAACAGTGAGCGAAAGATCGGCAGACAACGAGGAGTTCACCGCGCCACCCGGAAACACAACGATGAGGATTGATCCTCGCTCACGAAGTCGAGATGCAAGCCGACGACCATCGGATGGACGCAGCGAAAGCCGCGCATCAAGCACGATGACATCGACTGCGCCGATCAATGCCGCGAGCACATCGACGTGCCGTCCCGAGTTCCCTGGATCGATGAAGGCAACCCGTTCCGCTTCGAGGTTCGCTTCAAGCACTGCAGCCGGAGCGAGGTCGTTCAGCCCCACAACCGCGACCCATGACCCTGACTGCGACGCAGCCGTGCTCAGTTGCAGCGCCAGCGAGGTCGCCCCCACTCCACCGATGGTGATGGTTGACCCACGGATGAGTCCCCCATCGGGCACAAGCCGTTTGAGCGGTTCGACCACTGGCACCATCGCTTGGCGCGCCAAGACCACTGGCCGAATGCGTTCGGCCAGTTCTTGCAGCGACGGCGGTGCTACGGACGAGGGAAGAGCGGCGGGAAGAACCACCCCACCAGTATCGAACAGATGTTCGATAAAGGCAACTGGTTAGTCGCCGAACCCGTCAGGCATAACAACTTCGACGCCTTCTCGGTAATAGATGAAGAGCTCCTCGAGCCGTTCCTTCAGCCCTGAAGACCCACCGCTGACGGTCACCGTGATGACGTTGCCATTGACGTGCACTGACTCGACGCCGCCGGCCTCAAACAACGTGCGAGCCACAAGATCGGCCGGGCGATCGGCCAGGACGTCGTCGGCCGAACGGTAAATCTCATGCCCCATGCCGGTGAGAGGACGATTGGTCTCAAAGCGGACCACGCCGCTCACTGAGGACGGCTTTTCGATAACGGTGACTGGCTGACCCATGACGGTGAATGTAGCCGGGTCAGACCCGACCACCCTCCATTGCGTCGCTGCCTTGGCCACGACGCAACGCAACCGCACCGATTTGCCAGACCAGTGCGGCGAGAACCACCGACACCACACCTAGACCCACATGCACGATCTTGAAGCCGGGATCCTTGTCGCCATGATCGGCCATGAGGATCATGGGCACTCGCACGAGCCACACCACCACCGTGAGAGCAGCCGCCGTCATCAGAACTTTCGCTCCCCCGCCATCGATATACCCCTTCCATGCCTTGACCACGACGACAACGACTGCCAGCGCGAATGCCAGCAACACAAGCGAAAGCACAGTGGAGAAGGTCTTTGATCCGGTGGACTCATCGGATCGAAGCGTGTTGGAGATGCGGTTGCCCCAAACAAACGCCGTCCAGACGACAAAGGCGATGAGGACAATGCGGGAGCGGAGAGTCATGACGTGAGGGTACCCGCCGCCCGGCATGCGCCGAACTACCCGGCGTTAAACAAACTGGCCTGCGCCGACGCCGGATCCGAACGATGGATGCCCGACCACGGAAGATCATCCATGTAGGACCACGATCTCCGATGAATCGTCGTGGGCCCCATTGCCGACAACGCCATGCGATGACGCGGGCACGGGTAACCCTTGTTGCGATGGAAGTCGAACGCTGGAAAGTTCTCGGCCTCGGCCCGCATCATGCGGTCGCGACTTACCTTCGCCAAGATCGATGCAGCCGCAATCGACACGCAGGTCGCATCGCCCTTCACAATCGTCTTAGTAATTCCGCCGCCCACGAAATCGTGCGAACCGTCAAGCAACACACGTTCGGGAACGACACCAAGCGATGCGATCGCACGACTCGCAGCCAGTCGCAACGCAGCCGACATCCCAAGATCGTCACACTCCTCGTGCGTCACGATTCCAAGCGACCACGCATCGCACCACTCGGCGACACGATCGAACATCGACTCGCGTTCCGCTTCGGTAAGCATCTTCGAATCGCGAAGTTTGTAGACGCGCCGATCCTTCGGAACGACTGCGGCACCGATAACGAGTGGACCTGCCCATGCACCGCGACCAACTTCGTCGAGCCCAACAACAATTGAGTGCCCCTCGGCCCACAATTCTTTTTCATTCGCGAGCGTTGGCGAACTGTTACGCAGCCCCGCGCGAAGTTGTCGAACTGAACCAGCCATGACGCCGAACGTAGCGGCGATGGCTGGTTCAGTCCGGGATTACTTCTCGATCCATGTCTCGGTGAGCTTGACGATGCCACCCTGGAACGGCTGCGCCTTTGCCCCATCAGGAAGTGTCATCGACGTGAAGTTGCGGATGTTCTTCGCCGCGCCGAGCGCCCACTGAGTGTGAGCAAGCCAGATGTACGGAACCAACGCCGTCTGACGCTTCTGCACGGTGGCGTAGGCCTCTTTGCGCACGGCAATGTCAGGCGATGCACGACCCTTGTCAAGCGCGGCGTTGAGTTCTGGATCATTAAGTCGAGCGAAGTTCAGTGCGAGTGGGCCAGTCGCGTTCTTGCCTGTCCACCACACGTAGTCGACCGCGGGATCAGTGCCGCTGAACTGACGAGTGAGATCGGCTTGGTAGTTACCAGTCGCCATATCAAGGATGAACTTGCTCTGTTCAGTAGTCGTTGTGGTGACGCTCACGCCACAGGCTTCCCACTGCTGCTTAAGAAGCGCAGTGACATTCACGTTCACCGGCACCGGTGTGGTCGTGAGACTGAAAGAAATCGGACCTTTTTCCGCCTTGACCTTTTCAATCAACGCTTTACCAGCTGCAGGATCATTCGTCTTGAAGCCTGTATCGAAATACCACGGCGAATCTTTCGTGTACTGACTGTCCGCAGCCCGATCGGCCGGAGTTTCACTCACGATGAGAACCGCGGCGGGATCAGTGCAGAGTTTCAACCCTTCGCGCACCCGAACATCATCAAGCGGCGCCTTCGCCGTGTTGAACATGATGAAACTTTCTTCGGTTTGAGTCTGGTCGAACACAACTTGGATAGCCCCAGACTTCGCCTCGCTCGAAAGCTTCGCCATCGCGGGGAAGTCGGTGGTGTGAAGCATGTTGACGTCGCCTGCGAGCAACGCGTTCACGCGATTCTGCGGATCGGTGATTGGGCGGAACTCAAGCGAGTCGAGATACGGGAGCTTGTTTCCCTTGGCGTCCGATCGCCAATAGTTGGCATTCTTCGTTCCGACCCAACGATTGTCCGGAACCCATTCTTTTTGAATGAATGGGCCGGAACCAATCGGCGACCGCGTATTTGCCGGTGGCGTTGCATCGAGTTGGGCCGGCGAAACGACATAACCAACCTGTGTCGTCAGCCCTGCAGGCAACGACGCATCGGGGTCAATCATGGCAACGGTGACGCTCAATGGCCCTGACGCGGTCACCGACGCAACGTTTGAAAGCGCAATACCAACAAGAGGATCTTTACGAACTGCGTTGAGAGATTTTGCAACCGCAGCGCCATCGACGGGCGTGCCGTCAGAGAAGTTCACATTCGGGCGAAGTTCAATCGTCCATGTCTTGAAATCTGCACTCGGCGTAAACGCCTTCGCGAGGTACGGCTGCGCCTTGCCGTTCTCGTCGTAGGCGGCGAGCGGATCAAAGACCGCCGAACCAACCATGTGACCTGAGACTGCCCACCGGTTTGTAGTCGGGTTAAAGCCGTCTGACTCCCCCTCGACCGCAAACTTCACTGCCCCACCTGCGGTGGGCGCACCGGCTGCTTTCACGGTCACATCGGAACTCGCGGTTCCAGAATTGGCACCACCGCCCGAATCCGAACCACCGCAGCCAACCGCAAACAACGACATCGCGACCACCGCAGCAACCGCCGAAACAACGTGTCGCAAACGTGAGTTCTGACTCATGTCGACCACCCCCACAGCGCAGAGTAACGCCAACCACAGTTTGGCGTCGGAGATTTCAGAAACGCGAAAGGGCCCGGTGCCGAAGCACCGGGCCCTTTCAACAATGAGTTCAGCTCTGGGATTCTTATTCGACCCAGGTCTGCGTGAGACGAACCTCACCACGCTGGAACGGCAGTGCTGCCTGTCCGTCGGGAAGAGTCTGGTTCGTGATGTTGCGGACGTTCTTGGCCGCACCGATCGCCCATTGGGTGTGAGCGAGCCAGATGTAGGGAGCCAACTCGGTCTGACGCTTCTGAAGATCGGCGTAGGCCTGCTTGCGCACTGCCGGATCATTCGAGGCACGAGCCTTGTCAAGCGCAGCGTCCACCTGAGCATCCTTGAGACGAGCGATGTTCAGTGTGAGCGGTCCAGAAGCGTTCTTGCCGGTCCACCAGACGTAATCGCCATCGGGATCGGAAGCAGCGAACTGACGCCACAAGTTGACCGTGTAGTTACCGGTCACGGCATCGGAAACGAACTTGCTCTGTTCCGAGGTCGTGGTGTTCACGGTGATGCCACAGGCTTCCCACTGCTGCTTGATGAGAGCGGTGGTGTTGGTGTTGGCCGGAACTGGCGTGGTGCCAAGCGAGATCGTGATCGGACCCTTTTCGGCCTTCACCTGATCGATAAGCGCCTTGCCCTTTGCGACGTCATTGGTGGTGAAGCCACTGTTGGAATACCACGGCGAATCCTTGGTGAACTGGCTATCGGCGAAACGTTCCGCCGGAGTTTCGTTCACAACGAGCACCGCACTGGGATCGGTGCAAAGCGTAAGTGCCTGACGCACTCGAACATCGTCAACCGGAGCCTTCTGCGTGTTGAACATCAGGAAGGACTCTTCGGTTTCGGTGTTGTCGGCAACAAACTGAATGTTGCCCGACGCCGCTTCAGACTGAAGGCGGTTGATCGCCGGCCAGTCAGTGGTGTGGATCATCTGAACGTCGCCCGAAAGAAGCGCGTTGACTCGGTTCTGCGGATCGACGATCGGACGGAACTCCACCGAATCGAGATACGGGAGCTTGTTGCCCTTGTCATCGGAACGCCAGTAGTTCGCGTTCTTTGTTCCGACCCAACGGTTGTCCGGAACCCATTCCTTCTGAATGAACGGACCAGAACCGATTGGCTGACGCGTTGCGGCAGCGCCTTCGGCCTTGTACTGGGCAGGAGCAGCAACGAAGCCGACCTGCGTCGTAAGGACGGCAGGAAGCGATGCCCATGCATCGGTCGTTGCAATGGTGATCTGCGACGGCGAGACCACCGTGATGGTGGACATGTTCGCAAGCGCCGCACCGGTGAGTGCGTTGGCCTTGACGGTGTCAAGAGCCAACTTCACTGCGGTCGCATCAACCGGCGTGCCATCGGAGAAGTTCACCCCGGCACGAAGGTCAACGGTCCAGGTCTTGAAATCGGCACTCGGCGTAAAGGACTTCGCCAAGTACGGGGCCCAGTTGCCCTTCGAGTCATAGGCCGACAACGGATCAAACACCGCGTTACCAACCATGTAGCCAGAAATCGCCCAGCGGTTGCTGGCCGGGTTGAAACCATCGGTTTCGGCTTCAAGCGCAAACTTGACCGAGCCACCAGCCTTGGGTGGCCCTGATGCCTTGATGGTTACGTCAGTGGTCTTGCCGCTCTGGCCCGAGTCACTTGAACTCGATCCACCGCATGCCGTTGCAATCAGGCCCAAGGCCATGACCGCTGCGACAACCGGTGCCCAGCGGCGGAATCCCGCACGCTTCTCCATGATTACTGCCTCCTTCGGCCACAGCCGACGGTTTGGTTCAGGGGACCCCACGGAACCCTGGTGTGGGCGGAACCTTAGACGTGACCCGAGGCACATGCGAGGGCATGCGGAGAATTTCCGCTCCGAACCCGAAACGAGGCGCCGAACGTCAAATCTGACAGCGGTGAGAACCTCGATGGGACGAGGTCCGAGAACCCGGGTTCGCGCTCTGGATTCGCTCACGGCATCGGCCCACTCAGTTAGGAAAACGAGCCTCCCCCATCAATGGGGAGTTCGGCCGATCCCGAGTGATCGTGGCCGTGATTGTGATCGTGATCGTGAGCGAGATGTGTGTGCACGTGATCCATGATCGGCGCCTCTAAGAGGACGTCACCGCGTTGTTCCGATGTCGACCAGGACGGGTCGATCGCAGTGCAGGTCAGCGTGAACGGATGATCGCCTTCCACGTCCCAAAGCACTGCGGGGCGCGCACCATGCCAGCGCAGAGCAAAAGACAACGAACCGCCGATCGTTGGCAATCGGTGCACAGCGACCGGCTGCCCCAACCATTCCTCACCAAAACTCGGAAGAAGGTCAATGGTCGAGCCGCTGTCGTTCACAACAATCGAGCGAACATTGCGCAAGAACGCTGCGGTGCGGGCCGGATCATGCGCGTCGGTCGCGCTTGACCACGTCCACAGAGGCTCGCCCTCGAGGAGGTCATTTCGAAGTTGACCGGCTGCATCAACGAGTCGCGCGCCATCCCCCTGACCTTCCGCAACAATCGAACGCCGGTGCATCTCTTCGGTCAGTGCGTCAAGGTGACGTCGCACCGCGAGCGCTGCATCGGTTTGGCCACCGCCTTCGAGCAACGAAATTGCGGATCGATATGCGCGTGCAGTCCAGCGAGCGTCGTAGGCAGGTCGATCGTCGCTCGCAAGCCAATCTGGGCCGCCGCCTACCCCGAAGAACGACCGTGAGGGTCGCAGGCGACTTCCGCGTTGGCGTTTCGACAACCAATGCACTGCCGATGCCACGCGCTCAACGAGTGCCTCAGCGAACGCGTTGTTCGCGGTGAATGCGACATGTCGCTCAATAGCAACGACCCAACTCGCCGTTGCGTCAAGCCGTGAACTATCGAACGAACCATCTGAATTCTGAAGATCGATTGCGGCCAGTAGCAGTCGCTCCGCTTCTGCCGCCAATCCTTGTTCGTCGAGCGCCATCGTGAGCTCGGAACGTTCGAGACCATCAACGGGAGTCCCGGGCCAACGCAATGGATCATCACCAGCCACATGAACGAGAAGGTGTCCCCGCGCTGCATCTATTGCTTCTTCGGTTTCAATCTGTCGCTCGGGAAAATCAAACCGCGGTGCGCGCGCCAGTTGCGCCTTCCAACCGGCAATAACACGATCGTGAGGCGGAAGTGCTCCCACATCGATTCGAGAAAGTTCCATCGGAGAAACAGCCGCTCGCAACGGGAGCACGACTCGCAGTGTTGCTGTGTGCGGGAGTGGAAAGACAAATCCCACCGTCACGGAACCCGAGGTCGATGAAACTCCACCTTGAGGGAATTCCGGAACAGCGTCGCCTGCGACGGTCACCTCTTGCGCAGAATGCGCGTCAGTGGCAATTCCGAAGCGCGACGGCTGTCGGGAAAACAGCGCGACTCCGTCGCCATTGACTGTGACGATGCCGTCAACAACATCGATCACTCCTGAATCGCTCGACGATCCCGAGATCGCAATCGCGACGGCCACAGGGATCTTTGTCGCGTTATGGAAATCGACCACCAAAACCGGAAGGCCAGTCGCGCCATCGACCGCGCTCCATGCGCGCTGTTCGATTTCGCCCCCAGGAAGCCGCAATCCGCTGAGAACGACCGGCGTCGCATCCACCAGCGACTGGCGCACATGAGCGCCACTCGAGGCGATATGCCAACGATCCTCGGCTCCGACCCACCAATCGAGCGACCACGCTCCACCTTCGGGCGAAATGACGCCACGGCGACTGATCGAAGCTCGGCCACCGGCGCCGATCGTTCCGAGAAGAGCCCACGGCTCTTGGATTGGTTGCCCGTCAGGGGTTTGGTTCACGGCAGCACGCTCCATCGGCGGCGACGCTACCCCCGGTCGACGCACCCCTCTTCATTGTGACGACAGGATCGGCACAAATGAGCGTCTGGGAGTGATGCAACCGACGCGACCTACACTCCGGCGGTGTCCGCATCGGAGTCCACACGAGCTGTACTCATTCCCGTCAAGGCGTTCTCCGATGCAAAAGCGCGTCTCGCCGATGCCCTTGAACCAGCGCAACGGGCAGCACTCGCCGAATCGATGGCGACCACAGTTGTACGCGCTGCTGCACCCCTTGAGGTCTGGATCGTGTGCGACGACACCGCAGTTGCTGAATGGGCAACTCGTCTCGGCGCAAACGTTTTGTGGAAGCCCGGCCGCGGACTCAATGGAGCAGTCAACGAAGGTGTCGCCGATCTTGCTCACCTTGATTTCGACACCGTCATCGTGGCCCATGCCGACCTCCCACATGCAGAGCACCTCGAATGGTTGGCCGATGCCGATGGCGTCACCCTCGTTCCCGACCGACATGGCGACGGAACAAACGTCATCGTGATCCCGACCGACAGCGGTTTCGTGTTTTCGTACGGTCCCGCTTCGTTTGCTCGCCATCATGCAGAAGCAGAGCGACTCGGGCTTAAC
>CAEZUO010000058.1_pt1 | contig 11636 bp, 11 predicted proteins | sample 7264501 | NCBI WGS metagenome assembly CAEZUO01 (sample SAMEA6813832, study PRJEB35770) | freshwater metagenome | biome: Freshwater; feature: Freshwater reservoir; material: water | place: Czech Republic | collected 2016-04-20 | depth 0.5m m
ACACGTTCGACGCAATTGCAGCTGACGTTGATTGCAAAGTTGTGATCTTCACCGGCGCAGGCCGAGCCTTTTGTGCCGGTCTCGATCTGAAGGACTTCGGAACGCCACCGAGTCCAGGCGAGCACCCCCACATGCCCGCAGGTGTGGATGCTCAGACGTTCATGTCAAACCTCACGGTGCGTATGCGCGACCTCCCTCAGGTGATTATCGCTGCAGTGAATGGTCCAGCTTTTGGTGGCGGATTGGCGTTGGCGTGTGCCGCTGATATCCGTGTGGCATCGGCTTCGGCAAAGTTCTGCTCTGCGTTTATTCGCACGGGTCTCTCGGGGACCGATATCGGAATCACGTATTTGCTTCCACGATTAATCGGAAATGCAAACGCGTTCGACCTCATCCTCACCGGGCGCGACATCGACGCGGCGGAAGCATTGCGTATGGGCCTTGTATCGCGCGTCGTGGCCGATGAAGACCTTGAAGAACTCGCTCTTGGATATGCACGAGGAATGGCCGCCTATACGGCGAGCGGCCTGCGCACCACGAAAGAGGTGTTGTGGCATAACGCTGAAACGTCAAGCCTCACCAGTGCCATCGCGCTCGAAGCTCGTAATCAGAACCTTCTTAACTACGCGCCTGATGTCCGTGAGTACATGAAGGACTACCGAAAGAAAACCACGGGCTGATCTGCGTTTCTGCGACTAGCGAATCGTCCCGAGGTGCACGACGTACCACTGGCCGCGCCAAGAAATCATTGACTCGATGGGAATCTGCACGTTCTTTCCATCGACGGTGAAATTCATTTGAGCCTTGAAGACTCGCCAATACGGTCCGACGTTGTATTCCTCGCCGGGTTTCACCCAAACGGCGGTGTTGGGAACCGTGACGCCAGTAAAGACCGCGTTCTTTGCATTTGCTCCGAGCTTTTTGTTGGCGTCGGCGACATCGACCTTGAAGTTGGCGATGAGCCGATTCGTCCAGTCGGCCGCCGGGTTGGTGTTCTTCTTTGTCTGCTTGTAGGCCGTGACCGGGAAGAACGCAGAGACGGCGGAATCAGGCGTGTTGTTGATGATTGCGTTTGCGAGCGTTTTCATCCGGGCATCGAATTCCGTACCGGTGCCCGTTGGCTTCTCGTCGGTTTGGGCGAGAGTGCCAGGGTCGACGGTGGTGGTCGTCGTAGGTGGAGCAGTCGTTGTCGTGGTCTGCTCTTGGGTCGTTGGGGTTTCGGTGGCCTTCGACGAGGATCCACCGCACGAGGCGAGTGCGGTCGCGCCGATCGTCACGGAGAGCATCATTGCTATGAGCCATTTCAAACTCGACCGGGGGGTCATGGGATCTCCAGGGACGGTGTTAGCGAACTCGCAAAGTAGAGCACTAGAAGCGGACCCCGTTGTGGCATCTCGGTCTTGATGACGGTGCGGGGGGGAAGTGTCGTATCTTGTGGCGGGTACCAACCAAGGGGGAAGCATGGATCAGCAGGTTTCACGCGCGACTGAACTCGGTCTCGATGTTCGTCCGATGACTGGTTACACCGGCGCAGAGATCTTTGGTGTCGATCTGACACAGCCCCTTGATCCGGCGGTTACCGCCGAGATTCGGGCTGCTCTCTTGCAATGGAAAGTTGTCTTCTTCCGCGATCAGTTCATCGACCGTGACCAGCATCTGGCGCTGGCGCGGGCGTTTGGTGAACCTCTTCCTGGCCACCCCACGTTTCCACCAGCATTTCCTGACTACCCGGAGATCCTGCTTCTTGATAATCAGCAAGGAACCGCCAACGTCAAAGAGAAGAAGGGGACGGGCGGTACGCGTATCGAGAGCCGTTGGCACACCGATGTGAAGTTCATTGAAGCCCCGCCGATGGCATCGATCCTCCGAGCGGTCGTGGTTCCTCCTTACGGCGGAGACACTCAGTGGTCGAATCTTGCAATGGCGTACAAGTTCCTCTCGCCCGAGATCCAGTCGTTCATTGACGGATTGCATGCGGTAAACCACAACGCACTTCCGATTGACCGCGGCGAGCTTCCGGGTGAAGTGGCGAAGGCGTTTATGTCAAAGCCTCTTCGCGCGGTGCACCCCGTGGTGCGTGTGCATCCTGAAACCGGTGAGAAGGTTCTGTTCGTGGAACCGAACTTCACCGACTACATCGTTGAGTTGTCGCGCCGCGAGAGCAAACACATTCTTGCCATGCTTTGTGAGCATATTCAGCGTCAGGAATTCACTGTGCGTTTCCGGTGGGAGCCCGGAAGCATTGCATTCTGGGACAACCGCGCAACTGCACATATCGTCCCGACTGATATTCCAGCTGGCATGCACCGATGCCACGAACGAATCACGTTGGCTGGCGATATTCCTGTTGATGTGGCTGGCAACAAGTCGTACGCGCTCGTAGCCGACGATTGATTCGGTAAGGGTTTACTTGAGCGCCTTGTAGATCAGGTAGGCGCCAAAAATGACCTCGACAGAAATGCCGATCGTTCGCTGATGGCAGTTGATCTGTCTGGCGCTAGCCGGTGATGTCATGAAGCGCGGGTTGCGCGTTCCAGCGCCAACGAGCGATGCCAAGGCAAAGCAACATGAGCACTCCGGTGCCGGTAAAAATTGCTCCTCGGCCGTACGTGTCGTAAACGGCAGAGCCGATGAGTGCAGACGCAGCGGCAATCGCAAGGCCGGTCGCCCCGAGTAGGCCTTGACCTGCTGCGAGTTGATCGGGGGGACTTGAAACCGCGACTGCAACCTGGTTCGCAGGCATCGTGTAGGCATCGGCGATTGCGTGGAAGCCTGAAATCACTATCAGGAACCACAGGGGCAAAAATCCATAAAGGCAAGTGGCGATTGCTGCCACTGTGATGCTGACGGTAACGACACGGATGGGTCCGATTCGCTGAGCGAGCGCACCACCCTTGGGTGCAAACACAATCATTGGGATCGTGAACAGGCTCAATGTGACGCCGATGAGCCAAGTGGCTGCACCTTGGTCACGGAGAAGGATTGACCAAAGGGCTTCAAACATTCCGATCGTCAGGTAGAACGCGATAGCGGCAAACAGCGCTGACTGCATTGCGGGTAGCCGCAGCAGCGATGGGTGTTTGGTCGTTGGTGCCTCAGACGCCGCAGCATCAGCAGCAGTGGTGACTCGTCCGACCAAGAAGATGGCAGCAATATACGCAACGGTCAGAACAATGAACGGTGCACGGAGTCCGAAGAGTTGAGCGAGGCCTGCTGCAAGTGCGGGCCCGAGAACGAAACCAGCAACGTCGAATGCAGTTTGTCGTCCGAGATTTGCGCCTACCCGTTGAGGATCTCGAGCAATGATGACTCGGCGAATCGCGGGGCCGACCATTCCTGAACCGAGTCCGAGGAGAAGTCGGGCGGCGATCCACTGCCAGAGCGGTGTGGCGAACGTCATCCAAAGCATTCCGAATGCTGCGGTTGCGATGCCAACGCGCATCATGACGACTGCGTAACCGCGGTCGGAGAAGCGAGCGAGAAAGAGCTGACTGAGGACGCCTGTGAACAAGCCAGCGAATGCGATGATTCCAACTTGGCCATCGGTGAATCCGTACTTGTCTCGAATGTCCGCGAGGAGCGTGAACACGCTTCCGTAGCCGAGCGACATGAGTGCGGTGAGTAGGAACAACAGCACCATCGCTCGAGTGAGGGGGTGCGCAGGTTCGGTCGCCTCTGGCGGCATCGCTTCGTCAGTCATGTCTTTCCATCTCTGTTGTGCCACACCTCGTTCGGTTGCAAACCTACTTGCCACCGTTCTGGGAGAGGTACCTCCATAGAGGGCGTGCGAGGATGAGAGTGATGACCGTTGGCGATCTCCTCCCGTTCGTCTATGCACTTTCCATCGGACTATTGATCGGCTTCGAACGCGAACGAAGTCATCCGCCGGAAATCACAAAAATTGGGGGTTCGAGAACATTCGCACTCGTTGCAATTTGCGGAGCACTTGCGGCTCGGCTCGACGTGTTGGTACTCGTTGCCGGACTTCTTTCTGTGGCCGCATTTCTGGTTCTTGGATACCGCCGAACAAGTCTCATAGACCCCGGGACAACAACCGAGATCGCGCTTTTCGCTACGTACCTCCTAGGAGCGCTGACGCAACAAGATCCTGTGGTTGCAGTGAGTCTTGGAATCCTTGTCACGGTATTGCTCGCATCGAAAGCCAGAATTCACGGCCTCGCCAGAAGTGTGGTGAGTGATATTGAATTTGAAGACGCGCTGAAGTTCGCCGTTATTGCTTTTGTGATCTTCCCTTTGTTGCCAGATCGGAGCATCGGGCCCTACGACGCAATCAACCCGCATGAAATTTGGTTGCTCGTCGTTGCGTTTACTGGAATCTCCTGGGTTGGCTATATCGCTGTTCGAATCCTCGGGCCTCGTCGCGGAGTATTGGTAACTGGATTGGCAGGTGGATTCGTCTCCGCGAGCGCAACGACAGCAGCGATGGGGCGGCGCGCACAATTGGGCGATGTTGACGAGGCGGTAGCCGGCGCTTTGCTTGCAAGCGTTGCGACATTCGTTCAGCTTGAGGCGATCATGGTGGTCGCGTCGCCTGAGATCGCATTACGTCTCTGGCCAGCATGTTTGGTGGGCGCTGGAGTGCTCATAGGTTTCGCGCTGCTTGATCGTCGGCGACATCGCGGTGGAGGAGAAAATTTGAATTCGAATGAGACTCCTACCCTGGACTTCGTTCGCAACGGTGCAGCAGAGGGACGATCGGAGTCTCGGGATGATTTCAATAATTCGCGGGCACGGCCTTTCGCGCTTCGATCTGCACTCGTGCTTGCGACGGTTCTCACATGCGCCCTCTTGGTTGGACAATGGGCCGCCACTGCATTTGGAAGCAGCGGCGTCTTTGTTTCGGCCGGGGCGGCAGGGCTGGCAGATGCGCATGCGGGTGCGCTGGCGAGCGCTGAACTATTTCGCGCTGGGGCTGTCGGCCTCGCGACCTCGCTCGTGGCTGTGGCAGTCGCAGTTTCGACAAATACAATTACGAAAGTTGTTCTCGGATTTTCGACGGGCGGACGTGCTTTTGGTATCCGGCTCGTTTCAGGGATAGTTCCGGCCGTAGCCGCGTTCGTGGCGACAGTAGGAGCAACGGTCGTTCTCGTCGGCCGATGACCGCTCGCCGCTACGCTTTCGACGTTCGAAAATTGGAGACAAAATGAACGCAGCGACAGAAACCCTTCGAGTCGATATCTGGTCGGACGTTGTGTGCCCATGGTGTGCCATCGGCAAAGCCAATCTCGATGCTGCGCTTGTTGAGTTCGCTCATTCGGACAACGTTGAGATCATCTGGCATAGCTACGAACTTGATCCCACCGCACCTGCAGCTCGCCAGGGCGATTACGTCGGGATGTTGTCGAAGAAGTACGGCACCTCTCCCGAAGAGGCCCAGGCAATGATCGATCGGATGACTGCGACTGGAGAGGAATGTGGCGTCGAGTTTCATTTTGATCGGGTGCAGCCGGGCAATACGTTCGATGCGCACCGCATGATTCACCTTGGTGCTGCGCGCGGAATTCAAACACAGGTGAAAGAGCGGTTCCTGCGCGGCTATTTGTCTGAGGGTGAAGCGATTGGTCTCCCCGAAGTCGTCGAACGCCTCGCTATCGATGCAGGGCTCGATGCCGACGAAGTCGCCGCGGTGTTAACGACCGAGGCATTCGCTGATGAGGTCCGAATCGACGAAGCCACTGCTGCGTCGATGCAAGTCACTGGCGTTCCATTCTTTGTGTTCGATCGTCGCCTTGCCGTTGCCGGAGCGCAGCCACCCGAAGTCCTTCTTCAGGTTCTCGATCGAGTCTGGTCGGAACGCGAACCCGCCCTCGAAGTGCTCATCGAGGGCGAGGTCTGTGGTCCTGAAGGTTGTGACTGACTCGAATCGTCAGTTGCGCTTGGACTGAGTGATTCTCAGACGCTGCGAGTTTCGGGAAGACGAACCAACGGAATCGTGCGATTGCACTTCTTTTGGTAATCGCGGTACCAAGCGCGATCGTCACACAGCAGTTCCCAAATGCGGTCGTGCTCGGGTCCTCCATCGAGAATGTCCGGCACTGACCAGAACTCGCCGTCCTGCACCTTCACGTACACCTCGGGGTTGGCGTTGCGATCGCGAAGATTGATGAACCATGCGGGGTGCTTCTCATGGCCGGCATAGGACGCAACGACGACGCGTACGCCTTCGGGATCGCGCCAATAGGGAAGAGCGATCTTGTGCTCGTTGCCGGACTTGCGTCCGATCGTGCGGAGCATGACGTGATGCATTCCGGCTTGTACCCATACCTCGTCGATGTTCATGGTTTCCATGGCTTCAACATGGCTCTTGGTGATCCCAATGATCTCTTCGTGGCTGGGGGTTTCCCAGAGCATCTCAGCGTGCTGTTCGGTAGGCATCGTGGTCCTCCTCGATTGTGTTTGGGGTGATTGTGTCAGAAGTTGAGGTTCAAGACGTGCTCGATCAGAGCATCATCTCGCCGCCGTTGACGTCGAGTTCCGCTCCGGTGATCACGCTGGCGAGATCAGAGGCGAGGAAGGCAACGGCATTTGCGCAATCGGCATCGTCGGGAATGATCCCAAGAGGAATGTCTTTTGTGATTTCAGCGATGACGGCGTCGCGGTCTTGGCCTGTGCTTACGGCGTAGTTGACGTAGCCCTCGACCGGAGGGCCCCACATCCAGCCCATGAAGGTTGAGTTCACGCGGATGTGGTGTGCGCCGAGTTCCTTGGCGAGCATGCGGGCCGCAACAGTGAGGGCGCCCTTCGAGGTCGCGTATCCCGACTGCGTCGCAAGCGGCTTCTTCTGGATCATCGAGTTCACGAACACGATCGAACCGCCACCGTTGGTCTTCATGTGAGGCACGACCTGTTGAGTGAGTTGGAGCGTTCCGAACACCGTGACGTCGAACGACTTGCGCCAATCATCGAAATTCGCATCTTCGAACATGGTGAACGGGGGCGGAACGTAAGCACTATTCACGAGGCAGTCGATACGGCCGAACTCGGCAATGGTCGCATCAACCATGCGCTGGGTTTGATCAGCGTCGGAGATATCGGTGGGGCAAATAAGCGCACGACGCTCGGGCCATTGACGCGAGATTTCGTCGGCGACCTCTTGGAGCTTTGATTCAGTTCGGGCGACGAGGACGACGTCAGAACCTTCACGAGCGAAGGCATAGGCGAGTTCCTGTCCGAGACCTGGGCCGATGCCCGAAATGATTGAGACCTTGTTTTCCAGAATCATGTTTCCCCCTTGCGGCAGCTCATTGCTGAGAGAGATTGCTACCACGGCGCTGATGGCTTCGGTGACTCGCTAGCGGGAACTGGTCTGCTTGTAGGGTCGGCGAACGAACCTCGCATGATGATGAGAGCGAAACATGACACGCACACTGGTGATTGGCGGAACTGGTCCAACCGGAATCCATTTGGTTCGCGGGCTGATGAATCGAGGCCATGACGTCGTCATCCTGCACCGTGGCACCCACGAACGACCCGAAACCCCGGCCGACATCGAGCACATCCACGCCGATCCCTACGACATGGAGTCGTTGGCAGACGCGATCGGCGATCGCACATGGGATCTCACCGTGGTGATGTACGGACGGCTTCGTCGCATTGCCGAATTCATGGTGGGCCGAACCGACCGCTTTGTGTCTGTCGGCGGTGTGCCAGCGATTCGGGGTTGGATGAACCCGTGGCTCTTCACGCCCGAAGGCTTGCCCGTCCCGGTGAGTGAGTTGGCTCCGGTGGTGGGGAGCCCCGAAGAAGACGAAAAGGGCTTTCGAGTCGCGAGAACCGAAGAGTTTGTTTTTCAAAATCAGCCCACCGCCGCGCACTTTCGATACCCGTACGCGTATGGCCCGCTCCAAGTTGTGCCGCGGGAGTGGAGCATTGTTCGACGCATTCTCGATGGACGACGACAGATAGTTGTTGCTGATGATGGTCTGACGTTGCATCACCACGGATACACAGAAAATCTTGCCCACGCGGTTTTATGTGGCGTTGATGATCCAGACGCTGCAGCGGGTCTCGCATTTAATTGCGGCGACGATGAGGTACTCACTATTCGTCAGGTCATCGAGATCATCGCTGCAGAACTTGGCGCTGAAATCGAGATCGTTTCGATGCCGTTCGACATCGCTTTGCCGGCTCGGCCACTACTTGCCCAGCCATCACCGACACATCGAGTGCTCGATACGTCGTTGTTGCGGACGCGACTGGGCTACCGAGACCTCGTGCCTGCGCGCGAGGCGGTGGCCCGAACTGCGCGTTGGCTGGTGGAGAATCCGATCGCTCCGGGTGCTCCGGAGGAATATGTGCTCACCGACCCGTTTGAGTACGCGGCGGAAGATCGGCTGATTTCTTCCTGGAAAGCGGCCATCGGGTCTATGGCTCCTGCGGCATTCGAGGTCACTCCCGGAGTGGGACTCGCTTACAGCGGGCCCGGTGGACGGCCAAGGACTCAGGCAACGTTCGAGAACTAGCACGCGTTCCGACACGGTCTGGTTCCCCGCTACTAGGGTCCCGGCCCATGACCTATCGAGTTGTGGTGTGGGGGACAGGGAACGTTGGGCGACCGGCGATCCGAGCGATTGCGACGCATCGCGATCTGGAACTTGTCGGAGTGGTGGTGTCGAACCCAGCAAAGGTTGGGAAAGACGCAGGTGAACTCGCAGGTAGTGCTCCGCTCGGAGTGCTTGCAACTGATGACACCGAGATTGCGTTTGCTTCCGATGTCGACTGCGTTGTTTACGCGGCAACTGCAGATACGCGCCCGATGGAGGCGTACATGGATCTCGAGCGGCTTCTTCGTTCGGGTCGCAATGTGGTGTCGACGGCGTTCTATCCCTTACTTCACCCCGCAAGCGCTCCTCCTGAGTTGATGGGGATGCTCACCCCAGCAATGGAAGCCGGCAATTCATCAGTCTTTGTTTCCGGCATCGATCCTGGCTGGGCGCTCGACATCCTCCCGGGCCTTGTGAGCGGAGTCGGCGCGGGAATCACCGAGATCCGAATTCAGGAGATTTTCAATTACGCGCTGTATGACGCACCCGACATCGTGCGCAACGTGATTGGTCTCGGTGGACCGATGGATGTTCTTCCGCAGATGCTCGAAGAGATGTCGTTGATGATGGTGTGGGCGCCGATGGTGCGAGTGCTTGCTGACATTCTCGAGGTTGAGATCGACGACGTCACCACGACGGTGGAACGTCGCCCACTTGAGAAGACGATCGAAGTTCCGGGAATGGGAACATTCGAAAAGGGGACCATGGGTGCCTTCCGTTTCCAGGTCACAGGATTCGTAGGCGGACATCCGCTCCTTACGGTCGAGCACATCACCAGGATCGATGATGACTGTGCGCCAGATTGGCAGCAGCCGCTGAATCCTGGCGGCGAACATCGCGTGGTGATGAGCGGTCATCCCCATTTGGAGATCACCATTCACGGGAATGAGCCTGGTGAACCGGGCGCGGCAGGTGGAGGAAATGCGAGCGCAGCAAATCGTTGTGTGAACGCGATTCCCGCGGTGTGTGCTGCCGCAGCGGGTGCGTTGAGCCCGGTAGACCTGCCCGAGATCACCGGTGCAGCTCAGATTCGATTGGGCTAACTACTTCTCGAGTGCCACTCGCGACAAAAGTGGGATCCACGAGTCGAGACCGGGGACATCGAGGCCGATGACTTTTCCGTAGTCGTCCCAGCGGCGGAGTTTCAGCGCGTCGGCGCTTCCTTCGAGTCCGATGAACGTCGCGCTTTCAGAAGCAGTGAATGGGCGACCTTGTACCTCGAGGCTTCGCTGGGAGCCCCGAGAAAGTCCCTCGAAATATCCGCTCTCGTTCGCAGCGAGGTAACGCTTCGCCTCGACGTGCATCGCAATCGGTGCCGTGACCGCTTGTGGGAAGAGGTCACTCAGGAATTCAGAACCAGTGATCTCATGTCGGAGATCGCTGCTGTAGTCGGGCCCGTTGTTGCGTTCAATTTCAAAAAGATGACCGATGTCATGCAGGAGAGCGGCGGCGATCAACTCTTCGCTTGAGCCTTCGTGGTTGGCGAGCGCAGCGCATTGCAGCGCGTGCGCAAGTTGCGTGATTTCCTCGTCGTACTTTTCGTTTCCCCAGGTGCTGTACATGGAAATGATCGAATTAATCGAGGCAGATGGCATCAGAGCATTTGTCCTTCGAAGTCTCCGATAAGCGAAACCCGCGGACCGTCGGAGGATGCGAACTCCTTCGCCTTCTGCTCGTAATACGCGTCGCGTAGATTGCCTTCACGAAGCGCGTTGTAGGTCGGGTACAGCGCTCGACGAGGTTCAGAAGATGTATTTGGACCGCTTCGGTGTGGGGTCCGAGAATGAAACCACAACGCTTGACCAGCCCAGATCGGAGCTGGCTTCCAGTCGAGTTGCTCGACAATGTCGGCACGAATGCAGCCCTTGTCGTCCAGCGGCAGGATCTCGTTATGCATCGACGACACGATTTCAAGACAACCGTTCGCTTCTCGTGAATCGTCAATGGCCAACATGCACGAAACATGCGTTTCGATAAATCGATACGCCGGCGCATCTTGGTGGGGCGAATAGCCGGCACCGCCCGGTGCTTTGTAATTGATCTTCTCTTTGTAAAGGACGGCCGATTCGTCGAGCAAGATCGATGCGGTGTCGGAGAGTTCGCTTCGGGTGAGAAGTTCCCGCAACTCGTCGTGATACGGAACAAAGTTTTCGGTCCGGCAGAGCCGAGGTCCGTTCGCTGTTGCTTCGCGATAGTGCAGCCAAGGACCATCGTCGGGCCACATCATGAGATCGTCGATCCATTCACGAAGCTCGGCAACTCCTTGGGGCTGCAGGGGCTCTGTGAGCACCCAACCGAACATCTGAAAATGCTCGGCGGCATCGGGTCCAGGTTCGATGGTGTCAAAGAATGGATCGTCCACATCGCGATGCTAGGCCCGTGTCCTACGCTCCGTGAATGGCCGAGGCTCGCCCGAACATCCTTTTCATCACACTCGATGAGTTCAGGGCCGAGTGCCTTTCGGCTGCTGGCCATCCGGTTGTGAAGACCCCAGCGCTCGATGCGCTCTGTGCTGAGTCGGTGCGCTTCGGGAAGCACTACGGACAAGCGTCTCCATGCGCGCCCGGCCGAGCGGCGCTCTACACCGGCACGTATCAAATGAACAACCGAGTGGTGATGAATGGTTCGCCGCTTGATGATCGTTTCGACAACATTGCGCTCGCTGCTCGCCGTAATGGCTACGACCCGGTGCTGTTTGGCTACACCGATCAAGCGATCGATCCCCGCACGGTTGCAGCCGATGATCCGCGGTTGTCGACCTACGAAGGCATCCTCCCCGGATTCCGTTGTGAGCTCGACCTCACTCGTGGACGCGAAGCATGGGCGGACTGGGTACGTGCACAGGGCTACGACATGCCTGTTGACCCTGAAGAAGGTCTCGCAACCGAATCTCAGCGACCCGCCGCAGTTGGAATCAGCGCGTTTCTCACCGATCGATTTCTTGAGTGGCTTCCTTCGCAGAACGAGCCGTGGTTTGTTCATTTGAGTCACCTGCGCCCGCATCCTCCCTTTTCTGCTGCGGGGGAGTGGGCGACTGCGTACGAACGCAGTGCGATCAATCTTCCGAACGCT
>CAEZUO010000059.1_pt1 | contig 11626 bp, 10 predicted proteins | sample 7264501 | NCBI WGS metagenome assembly CAEZUO01 (sample SAMEA6813832, study PRJEB35770) | freshwater metagenome | biome: Freshwater; feature: Freshwater reservoir; material: water | place: Czech Republic | collected 2016-04-20 | depth 0.5m m
CCATAGATGCCGAATTGACCCATGGTGTCGCCAGAGACTCCAGTGCCATTGGTCGAAATTCCGTAGACACCGTAGAGGTCGCCGTTCCCGCGAACGCCGACGCCGTCAGTGCCTGACGAGAATGCGTCGACGGCAACGCCGTTCGTGCCTTGGACCTGAGCATTCACGCCGACCGACCCCGTGCCGGATCCCCCATTCGCCGTGACGGCAGGACTGCCACCATCGAAAGTTCCCGTTGCAGCGGCAGCGGGAGTTGCCGCTGCAATGATCCCTGCGCCTCCAGCGACTGCGCCAGCAGCGAGAACGCCAGCGGCGCGCAATGCGTGACGTCGCGACATCGGGGCTTGCTCTCCTCTGTCAACTTCGCCGCTAACCGATTCTGCAATTGTGGGCGAATTGGTGGACGCGACACCTGCCGTCGGTCGTTCGCCGTTGGCACTCAGCGAACCATGCTGGAGTTCCGACCGAAGGGCATCGAGTTCTCGAGCCAACTCGTCAATTCGACGAGTCAATTGCTCCGTATGGTCGTGGTTGCAGTCCAACGCATGGTCGGCGTTCATGGTTCCCCCCAAGGTCCCGATCATCAAAAATCGGATATTAGAACCTCCCATTGGCGGTGTGCCCGGGATAAACGGCAACTTCTCGGCATAGGATCTCCTCATGCGTGAAGTCGTGATTGTCGATGCCGTCCGTACTCCTGTTGGTCGTCGCAATGGGGCCTTGTCCTCCATGCACTCGGCCGACCTTCTTGCCGTGCCCTTCAAGGCACTGTTCGACCGAACCGGCATGGATCCGGCCGATGTCGGTCAGGTCGTTGGCGGTTGTGTGAGCCAAATTGGCCAGCAAGCGTTCAACATCACCCGCACCGCCTGGCTCACCGCCGGCCTCCCTCTCGAGGTCGCCGCGACAACGGTCGATACGCAATGTGGTTCGAGCCAACAAGCCGTCGACATCGCCTATGCGCTCATCGCAGCTGGCGTCATCGACAGTGCTGTTGCTGGCGGCGTTGAAGTCATGAGCAAAGTTCCGATTGGTTCGAACGTGGCCAAGGGTCTCGATATGGGCTCGCCCATTCCGAAGACGTACTTCCCTCAGTACGAATACACCTCACAGTTCGACGGTGCCGAACGCATCGCCAAGAAGTGGAACATCACCCGCGAAGACACCGACGCACTCGGATTGTCTTCACAAGAACGCGGCGCACGGGCGTGGGCCGAAGATCGTTTCGCGACACAGATCGTTCCCGTCGATGCACCTGATCTTGGCGAAGATGGCAAGCCATCTGGCACCACGCACCACGTTGCTCGCGACGAAGGCCTTCGTGACACCACCACTGAAAGCCTTTCCGGTCTCAAGCCCGTGTTCGGCGAAGACGGCGTGCACACCGCTGGCAATGCCTCACAGATTTCCGATGGCGCCGGTGCCGTGCTTCTCATGACGCCCGAGAAGGCCAAGGAACTTGGTCTCACGCCTCTCGCTCGCATCGTCGATACCTGCCTCGTTGGTGTCGACCCCGTCCTCATGCTCACCGGCCCCATCGATGCCACACAGCATCTGCTTGAGCGCAACAACTTGTCGGTCAACGACATCGACCTGTTCGAAATCAACGAAGCGTTCGCATCCGTCGTTCTGGCCTGGGCACGTGAACTCGACGGTGATCTTGAGCGAGTGAACCCCAACGGTGGCGCGATTGCCCTTGGTCACCCGCTCGGCGGCACCGGCTCCATCCTCATCACCAAAGCCGTACATGAATTGCAGCGCACCGGCGGCAAGCGGGCAATCGTCACGATGTGCTGTGGTGGTGGACTCGGTACCGGCACTCTCATCGAACGACTCTGATCAAACGGCCGAACTTCGGCCACCAGTCGAACGAATCAATGTGTTTCGAAGAGCCTCGGCCTCAGGCCGGGGCTCTTCCGCGTGACGCACCCTCCTCCTATGGTCGCGACATCGCGGCATGTGCTGCCACAACAACCTCACCTCCGAGGCAAACATGGCGACGACCACACGAACAGCCCACTCCGCGCAACGAGTTCCATCGAAACTCGAGCAACACAATGCTCGTCGGCGACGATCGGCGGGTGTCCTTGCAATCATCGGGGTTCTAGGAGCCGTGCTCTTTGTGGGCTCGCTGTCGCTCTTTGTTCTCGTTCTCGACACCGTCGCTCGCCACAGCGCAACCCCGTACGCCGCCGAACCCACTGTCATCGATGTTGTCGACGGCGACACCATCGACGTACGCATCGGTTACAAACGCCAACGCATTCGGATTCTCGGCTTAGACACCCCCGAAACCAAGGACCCGCGTAAGCCCGTGCAATGTTTCGGCCGCGAAGCGAGCAACCACACCGCACAACTACTGCCGCCCGGAACCATCGTCCGCCTCGAACGCGACATTGAAGAGCACGACGCCTACAACCGACTCTTGGCCTACGTGTGGCGGGCGTCCGACGGGCTGTTCATCAATCTCGACCTTGTCGCCGGTGGCTACGCCGACATCCTCTCCATTGCCCCAAACACCGCCCATGCCGACGAGTTCCGAGCGGCAATGAACGCCGCCAAAACCGCCCCGCGTGGGCTTTGGGCAACCTGTGGAGGACCGGGCAAACCCGCCTCATGAGGGTCGGCGCGGTCTCGGGCGATACCGTGACACCCGTGACAACACTCGCCGAACGCTTGGGTTATGCCGCCGATGCCCGCTTGGTCATCATCAACAGCGACGACCTCGGCCTGTGTCACGCCTCGAATACCGGCACCTACGAATCTCTTCGACAGGGCGTGTGCACGAGCGCAACGCTCATGGTGCCGTGCGCATGGGCTCGCGAAGCAGCATCGGACTTCAGTGGCGAAGACATCGGCGTGCACCTCACGCTCAATGCCGAGCTCGAGCGATACCGATGGGGACCAATCACCCACGCGCCGTCGTTGCTCGATGGCGATGGTGGTTTCCCCCGAACGGTTGCCGACCTTTGGGACCACGCCGACCTCGACGAGGTACGTCGCGAATGTCGCGCACAAATTGAACGAGCCATCCTTTGGGGCTTCGACGTCAGCCATCTCGATTCACACATGGGTGCCCTCCAACTTCGCCCCGAGTTCTTCGACGTTTATCTCGACCTCGCCGTTGAGTTCGCGTTGCCGCTTCGACTTTCGGGTGCGTCAACGGAACGCTCAATCGGATTCCCTTTCCGCCGTCTCGCCGCCGAAGAGGGAATCATCTCTCCGGACAACTTCTTGTACGTCAATGGCGTCGGAAGCCGACGAGTCATCGAAAAAGCAGTCTTCGAACTCCGTCCTGGCGTTACCGAAATGTACGTCCATCCCGCCACCGATACGCCTGAACTTCGCGCCATCGGTACCGACTGGGCCGCACGGGTCGACGATCTGCACCTTGTGTGTCACGACTCGCGCCTTCGGGCCATGCTCGAGCGTTCCGGCGCTGTGCTCATTGGTTATCGCGAACTTCGCGAACTTCAGCGCGCTGGTTAATTTCCGCTTTCAGAGTCGCTTCGACATCCGCTGGTAGCGGGTTGACGCAACCGCTCCCGTTGACTCGATGAACGAGCGAGCAACGTCGTCAGGCAGATCGGCAACGACGACCCGATCAAACTCAGCAATCATCAGATCTCGGCAAATCTGACCGAGTAATGCTTGACCAACACCACGGCGACGAGCGGACTCGTCGACAATCAGCGGACCCGTCCAACCCGCCCGCGTAATTGAGTGACAGCCAATTCCAACAACGACAGGATCGGCATCACCCCGCAAGGCCACATGACACGTACCGTGCTCAAGTGCTCGAGCGATTTCATCGGCGCTTCGGGGCCAACCCGATGTGGCTGCGAGCAACACCCTCGTCACATCTTCATCGTGCACTGCGCGACGAATCACAACCCCTGCTGGCGGATCGGCCCGAAACGATGTTGCGACGTCATAGGACTGCCAGAACTCGTGGGTCTCGTAGCCACGCCCCGAGCACAGTGCCGCAATCGGCGATTCAACCGGAACGCCCGGCCACAACGAAAACGAAAGTTCGCCACCGACATGGATCCGCTGTGCACCACGTTCCGCCGCCCATTTCTCGGCGTGATCAAGAAGGTCGCCGCCGCGACCAGTGCGCTGAACACTTGGGCCAACAGCGACAAGACGAATCGACGCGATCAAATCGCCATCGACATCGCGATCGACACCAACGGCGATCACTGATTCACCATCAGGAGTTGCCATAACAATTCCTGAGCGTTCGTGACAGGCCGTCAAGAGTTCATCGGGAGTCAGATCTTCTTCAGCAGCCACGCGCAACATCAGATCGACAAGATCGTCGACTCGATCAGCTCCCCACGGGACGAGTTCAATCACGTTGCTGGTGTCGCCACATCATTGGCGGCGGCGGAAGGGCTGCGAGATGTGAGGATGACTGCCAGAAGTCCAACGACAAGGACGGCAACCGCCACCGCACAGGTAACAAGCAGCGCGCTATCGAGGCCCGACAGGACCTGGTCGACGATGACACCCGCAGAAGACATGCCGAGCACGCCGCCCGAGATGTGCTCGATCGCACGCTCTCGGCCGGTCGACGAAATCAGGGCGACAACACCTGCTCCGACGAGCGCTCCGACTGCGCCTGCGATCACTGCGAACCAGCGCCGTCGAGCGATGAGTATCCCAGCGATTGCTGCAACGATCGCTACCGCGGGAAACACAATCGAACCAACTCGAAGGACCCGAACCCAGGTTCGGATTCGCTCGAGTCCAGGAGCGTCAACCAACTGAATTTTCACATCGATCGATGCAAGATTGACGTTGTCGAGAATGCGAATGCCTCGTTGGTCAAGTTGCTTGTTGATTTCAGCAAGTGATGCCCCAAGGTCAAGAGATAACCCTGTTGAATCGATGCTCACGAACCGTTCGCTTCCATCGACTGCGTGCACGAACTCATCGTGCGTGGCTCGCACCGCCGTTTCCCAGACACTCACAAATGCATCGGTCTTCACGACCTGCACGGCAGCGACAGCAATGAGGTCAGTGACTTTTTCGGTCACCGTTCCCGAGAACCCACTAAGGGGACCAGGGAGCACGCCACCGACCAGATCGTCGACACCCACGACAGTGACGATCTGCGTGGCGATCGCATGAGCGACGTCATCTTGCACCTGCGGGTTGTTCACGATTGCTTTACTCGTTGCGACCCACGTGTTTTCGTCGAGAAGCGCGCGTTCGGTCCAGAACGATGCGACACCAAACGTTGCCGAAATACCGGCGAGGAACAGAAGAACAATTCCGATAATCATCCGAGCGCGACGAGGCTGCTGCTGCGTTCCCGCTGCTCTTGGAGATGTGGTCCGTGATGTTTCAGCGACATCCGCAGACACAGACCTCGCAGTTACCGGTTCGGTCGGAGGCTGCGCAGGAGGTTGCGTGGGTGGAGAATCGGGCCAAGTCATTTAGTGAATACCCGCAAACAGGTCAGTCTCGGGCAACTGGGTCTCGACTCGGGAATGGGCGAGGATGTAGTCCTCGTAGGGGTGGACAGAACGCGCGATCTCTCGGGGAAGCCCAAACCAAAACGCGGAATCGGGATCGACCTGAGTCTCATGCGCCAGCAGCGCTTCCAGGCGAACATCGAACCAAGGGCCGATGTCGATTGAGGTTGTTACTCGCTCGTCCTGACTTGGCCGTGTGAACCAATCTTCGGAGAACGGAGATTCGAGACCAAGTTCCACAAACTTGTTATGTGTTGCCTCAATCCGTGTACGCGACCACACCGAGTAATACATCTTGAGAGGTGTGAAGGGTTCGCCAAGGTCGGGTCGATACGAAGGATCACCAGCACGTTCAAACGCAGGCAACGAAATGTCGTGCACGCGCAAATGATCCGGATGCGGGTAGCCCTGCTGATCGTCGCCGTAGGTGAGGATCACCTGTGGACGTTCCCGGCGAATGATTGCAACCAACCGAGCAACAGCTTCATCGAGATCGGCATTTGCGAATGCCTCGGGCCGAGCATTCGCTTCGGAGTCGGGCATCCCCGAGTCTCTATACCCGAGCAAGACAACTTCGTCGTACCCAATCAGTGCCGATGCCACTTCGAGCTCACGTTTACGCACTGAGGCGAGATCGGCTCTGATCTCGGGGCGATCCATCACGGGATTGAGAATGTCGCCCTCTTCGCCGCCAGTGCAGGTCACGAGGACAGCTCGAACACCTTCGGTCTTGTACTTCGCGACGGTGGATGCGCCCTTGGACGCTTCGTCGTCGGGGTGAGCGTGGATAGAGAGCAGACAGCGGTCAGCCATTGCCGCACGCTACCGGTCCATGAGAGGGGCGGCACCGCACTCATGGCTCACACGCGTAGTCTCAACCCGATGACCGAGTCCCCTTCTACCCGTTGCGCTTCTCGCACCCGCCGCCGAGGTCTCGCCCTTCTTTCCATCGCTGCGCTCGCCGTTTCTCTGACTGCGTGCGGAACCAGCGGACGAACCCTCAAAGACCCAAAGCCAGGAGCCACTGCCCCGGAACGAAAGAACTCTGGTTCAACCGCTCCGGCCAACACCAACGCAAACGCCACCAACACCACTGCTGGTGCACAAATTCGCTCCACCGCGTTCACCCTGGCAACCAGCGCCTGGAAAACGGGTCAGTCCATTCCCAAGCCCTACACCTGCGATGGAGTGAACACCTCTCCCCCATTCGCCATTAGCGGAGTTCCCGCCGGAACCACCGAGTTGGTCTTTGTCGTCACCAATCAGAACGTCCCCAATCAGACCTTGTGGCTTCTTGCCGGCATCGGTCCGGCAACCGTGTCGATACCGCAGGGCGGCGTGCCAACAGGGGCCATTCAACTGACAAACAGTTCAGGCACCGCTCGCTGGTCAGGCCCGTGTCCCGCATCGGGAGCAAACGCGTACGAGTTCGCGCTCTACGCGCTGGCCGCACCTTCGGGACTCACAACGAGCTCGACCTTTGCCGAAGTCAATGCTGCTATCTCAAAGTCCACTGCAGCATCGGTCATCAGCGGCACCTACACGCGCTGACTTCAGGCCATCGGAAGTAGCGCCATCAACTGACGCGTGTGAGCGAGGAGCGTTCCGTCGCTCGCCCAAATGATTCCGTCTTCTTCACAAAAACCGTCGAGGCTTGCGGTGGAATGAAAGAGCACGAAACACCAACCATCATGATCCACTGGCGGCAGTGAACGAACATGCACGGTGAGGTCAACCGTTGTAATTCCCCATGGCCCGCTCACCCGACTGAACATCGCAGGCATCCATGCGTCGGCAAATGCTGCGAGAACTGCACCATCGACACGTTGTTGTTCCGGAAGACGAATCCATCCACCAATTCGCGCTTCGTCGCCACCGGTGAAGGCGCGCGCTCCGAGTACCCACTTCTGCTCGTAACGCTTGGCCATTTCGGGAAACGCCAAATCATGAATGGCCGGTTCGTACCCTGGCGAAACAACATCTTCGGGACGAGGAACATCAGGCATAACAACATCGCTGAACGAAGGACCTTCGCGTCCTGTTGAAAATGCTCCGATGGATACCGCGATGGTTCGACCCTGTTGTGTCATCGAGACGCGCACTGAACTCAGCGACCGACCAGACCGTTCGGTAACGACCTCAAGTTCCACGGGCCCTTCGGATGCCCGTGAAAGGAAATGTGTGGTGAATGATCGACAGACACGCGATGCGTCGTTGATCTCGGCTTCGCACGCATGCACGAGGATGGCATTGAGGTACCCGCCGTTTGGTCCGACACCGGCCCACCACCCCGTGTCGAGGCGCGCTTCGTAGCGTCCGTTCCCAAGCGAGTGCACAGCAGTGTCAGTGTCGAAGCGAGTGGTCACGCCCTGAGACTAGGCATCGTGCACGCTCGGCGATGACCGCCGACCTGCGCTAGAACCTGTGAACACATTGCTCTGCATTCGGGGGTTTCCATGAAGGCATTCCAGTTGATCGGTGGTTCGGCAGAGGTCGACGCCACCACTGCGCTGAACGAGGTCGCTCAGCCCGATCCGGGCCCGGGTCAGGTGCTCATCCGTATCGGTGGCGCCGGCGCGTGTCACAGCGATATCAGCCTCATGGAATTCTCCGCAGGTGGTCCTCGCGAAACGCCGATGACCCTCGGCCACGAAAACGCGGGATGGATCGAAGCCTTCGGCCCCGGCACCGTGGCGACTCCTGGGCTTGAAATCGGTTCGCCCGTCGCCGTTTATGGCGCGTGGGGCTGTGGGCAGTGTTCGAACTGCCGCAAGGGCATGGAGAACTACTGCCTCAACATTTCCGCCAGCGGTCCCGGCCTCAGCGTTGATGGCGGCATGGCCGAGTATCTGCTCGTTCCCGCCGCTCGCTATCTCGTTCCGCTCGGCGACATGACTCCGGCCGAAGCAGCACCGCTCACCGATGCCGGCCTCACGCCGTATCACGCGATCAAGCAAGCGCTTCCGTTACTCGTGCCCGGTTCGTTCGTAGTTGTCATCGGCGCTGGTGGACTTGGCCACCTTGCGGTGCAATTCCTCAAGGAACTGTCACCGGCAACGGTCATTTCGGTCGATCAGCGCGAATCAGCACTCAAGGTCGTGGCCGGTCTTGGGGCTGACCACACCGTTGTGATGGGTCCCGATGCTGCGGCCGAAATTCGAGGCATTACTGGTGGTCGAGGCGCCGAAGTCATTCTCGACATTTGCGGCTACAACGACACGCTTGCCCTAGCGGCCGCGGTTGCTGCCCCGCTAGGCCGCCTCACGGTGGTTGGCGTCGGCGGAGGCACGCTGCCGTTCAGTTTCTTCACCTTTCCCTATGAGTGCAGTGTGCAGAGCACCTACTGGGGAAGCATCACTGAACTTAGTGAGTTGCTCGATCTTTCACGCAGTGGCGGTTTCCGGGTGCATGCCGAGACGTACTCGCTCGATCGTGCTCGCGAGGTTTACAACAAGATGGTCGACGGGACGTTGCAGGGTCGAGCAGTCATCGTTCCCTAGCTCGAAACTGTTCGGAAAAACGAAAGGGCCCGCAGCGCGTGCTGCGGGCCCTTCTCGTTCTCGGTTGGAGAAGATCAAGCAGAAGCGACCGACTTCGGACGCCAGAAGGTTGCGAGCTGCAACAAGCCGCCACCGATACCGGCAGCAAGCACGATGATGAGGCCCTTGGGAACTCCAGACCAATGAATGCCAAAGGCATGATCGAGCGACCATTCACCAGCGCCGGTGCAGGCGAGACCAATACCAACAGCAGCAAGTACGACGACGTACTCAATGCCGCCGCCCGGATTGAAGATGAACCATCCGTTTTTGCGATGCGTCGTGATCAGCGCCACCACCATGATTGCCACCATGCCTGCTGCGGCAAGCGGGGTGAGAAGACCCAGTGCAAGAAGTGCACCGGATCCGATTTCGGTGAGGGCAGCAATCCATGCATTCGCCTTCGGCATTTTCATACCCATTGATGCAAACCAGCCAGAGGTGCCGGCGATTTTTCCGCCGCCGAAAATCTTGTTCAGGCCATGTGTTGCCAGTGTGAGACCAACGACAACGCGGATAATAAGCAGACCAAGATTGAGGCCATTGATGATCTCATCACCGTGAAACATGTGACCGTGATCGACGGTCTGTGCCATAGCGACCATTTGGGCAAACATTCTGTTCCTCCTCGAGAGGGTTGTTGACGGGCAAAGAGTACGGCCGACACCCGCGCGGGCGGTGGACACTCGGAGATCAGCGAAAGTCGCGCGAGCGATGCCCGCCAACCACAGGAAGAACCTCGAGTTTGTCGGCCACCACGTTGATGACGCCGTCAACCCGTTCAAGACGACCTCGCACCAGCAATGCCGGTGCACCGCGAGCCACCCGCCGGTAGCGCTTCCACAACCCAGGAGAACACACCACGTTGATGAGGCCGGTTTCATCTTCAAGATTTACGAAGGTGATGCCATGTGCGGTTGATGGCCGTTGGCGGTGAGTGACGACTCCCCCAACAAGTACGCGCGTGTCGGTGGGAGCGGTGCGCAATTCGACTGCAGTGAGAACACCGAGCGATGCGAGATGTTCGCGTTCAAACAACGTGGGGTGTCCATCGGGAGAAACGCCGGTGGCCCAAAGATCGGCGCCAGCGAGTTCGCGCGTGGAAAGCCCGGGCAGTGTTGGCGCATCGGTACCGGTAACGATGCCAGGAAGTCGATCGGCGCTGGTCTCGGCCACTGCTCCGGCGACCCACAATGCGCGACGACGATCGAGGGCAACACCTTCACGGTCGGTGCACTTCGAAAACACACCCGCGGTTGCCAATGCTTCAAGCGCAGTGCGGTCGATATCGACACGTTGCGCGAGATCGGTCATGGACGCATAGGGCCCGTTTGCTTCGCGTTCAGTAACGATTGTTTCGGCGAGGTCGTCGCCGACCGAACGAACCGACGACAACCCCAGACGCACTGCAGGCTGAGGAACCTCGACACCACCGATAGGGAATGCATCGACTGGGAACGGAACATCGGCGGTTGTGGCCACGAGCCCCTCGACCCATTCGAGAGTTGCACCAACGCCTGATGCTGCGAGATCGGGGGTACGCACCACCACACCGTGGCGCCGGGCGTCGGCTACCAGCGTGTGTGGTGAATAGAAGCCCATAGGTTGCGCGTTGAGTAGGCCGGCGCAGAACGCGGCAGGGAAATACCGCTTGAGATACGAGCTCGAATAGACGAGATAGGCGAACGACACCGAGTGACTTTCGGGAAAACCGAAGTTCGCGAATGCTGCAAGTTTGTCGAAGATCTGATTGGCAATGTCGCCAGTGATGCCGCGTTCGGCCATGCCTTCAAACAAACGGCCCCGCAAACGTTCCATGCGTTCAGAACTTCGCTTCGAGCCCATAGCCTGGCGCAATTGATCGGCCTCGCCCGGACTAAACCCGGCAATGTCGATTGCCATCTGCATGAGTTGTTCCTGGAACAGCGGAATGCCCAAGGTTTTGGCCAACGATGGCTCGAGCAATGGATGCAAATAGGTGATCTTCTCGAGACCATTGCGCCGCCGAATGTACGGATGCACCGAGTTGCCTTGAATGGGACCAGGACGAATAAGTGCAACCTCAACCACAAGGTCGTAGAACTTGCGCGGCTTGAGCCGAGGAAGCGTGGCCATTTGCGCGCGGCTCTCGACCTGAAACACGCCGACGGAATCGGCAACACACAACATGTCGTAGACGGCGTCGTCTTGAGGGACTTCGGCAATATCAATGGCGAACCCGTAGGCCTCGGTAATTGAATCGACCGTGTTGTGCAGCGCGGTGAGCATGCCGAGGCCGAGAAGGTCGAACTTCACCAGGCCCGCAGCAGCGCAATCATCTTTATCCCATTGCAAAACACTTCGGTTCTCGCGACGAGCCCATTCGACCGGACAGACCTCGATGATGGGCCGGTCGCAAAGCACCATGCCGCCAGAATGAATACCGAGATGGCGCGGTGCGTGTTCGATCTGTGCAGCCAACTCGACGACAGCTTGCGGAATGGCGTCGGAATCGGGTTCGGGCGTAACTGTGTTGGCGTTGTCTTCAAGTTGGGTGATGAGCGAACCCCAACGATCGACGTTCTTGGCCCATGCATCGGCCTGACCGGGCGCATACCCGAGCGC
>CAEZUO010000061.1_pt1 | contig 11464 bp, 8 predicted proteins | sample 7264501 | NCBI WGS metagenome assembly CAEZUO01 (sample SAMEA6813832, study PRJEB35770) | freshwater metagenome | biome: Freshwater; feature: Freshwater reservoir; material: water | place: Czech Republic | collected 2016-04-20 | depth 0.5m m
GAACGACATGATTGATGTCGATCTGACCGGAACGTTCAAGACCATTCGCGCCGTGCTTCCCCAGATGCTCGAGCGACGGTACGGACGAATCATCGCGACATCGTCGATGGCGGGCCGTATGGGTAACGCAAATCTCGCGCACTATGTCGCTGCGAAGTGGGGTGTCATCGGCATGGTGAAGTCACTCGCCATGGAAGTCGCGAACAAAGGCATCACTGTCAACGCGATTGCACCGGCTGCGGTCGACACTGCCATGTTGCATAACGAAGCGATGTACAAACTCTTTTGTCCCGATATGGACTCACCAACTCGCGAAGACGTCACGCCGCGCTATCAGGCAATGAACCGACTCGGCGTGGCGTGGATGGACCCCGAGGAAATCTCACGAGCCGTTTTGTTCGTTGCCGCCGATGCGGCGAGCAGCATGACTGGCCAAGTGATTGAAGTCAGCCTTGGTTCCAGCGCAGGAACGCACTGAACGCAACGTTGTCGTTACGGGCAGCCAATTCCGTTGAGCGTCGCGCACGGCGGACACAAACGAGCCGGACCATCGGGTGTGTGCCAGATGCGCGCATTCGGTGAACCACACGACATGCACGGACCGTTTGCATCGAGCACATCGTCAGCAGGTTCTGCGGTTTCGTTTGAAGCTGCTGAGGGCAGTTGTTCACTCATGAGTTTGCACAGATGTCATTGATGGTGAGTATGTAGGAGCCATCGGTTGGCTGCGTGTCTCGGAGCGTTTCGCAGAGTGCTTTGAACGTGGTCTCGATGCTCGTATCGAGTTCTGGTCGCACCTCGGTGACGTAGCCGTAAAGGCTGAGTGTCGATGTGCGATCTTGCAGCCATTCGTTGGCGACCGGGACAATCGCTGCAGCCCATCGCTGCCACGCCTTGTAATGATTCATTGCGAGGTCGCGAACCGAATCAGGTATCGAGCCATCCGCGTAGGTTCGCGCGGCGTAGTCATCTTCGATTTGCTGGAGGTCGAGTTGGAACTGCGCTACTTCGGCATCGATATCGGAAAGCCAACGTTCAGTGATTGCTGGGCGCTCTGCTTCAGTTGAGGCCGTCCATTCCTCGCGGTATCTGGTGTAACTGTCCCAAAACGTTTCAATGAAAACGAGATTGGTGACTTCTGAGGCCACGAGATCTTCGACTGCCATCTGGTACTTGGGGTCGTTTGATTTCGCGGTCGTCGATGAGTCCGGCACGATCGAAACACCGATGCCAAAAAGGAGAGCGCCGATGAGAAGAAGGACGAGGCCGGCGAGGAGAAGCGGACGTCGCCGCGAAGGTCGAGACCTCGGGATGGGTGCGAGCGGGGCGAACGGACGTTGCGCACTCGGATCGAATGGGTAGGGCGGATGATCAGGAGCGGGGGTCGGCGGCCGCGCCGGCATCTCGTCGGTGAGGCCAGGAGGCGGCGGATACCAACGGCCATCGCCGGCTTGCCACCACCCGGGGCTGAGGGGAACGTCGCTCATGACGTCCCAACGATAGGGGGCGATTCAATGACGATGAGTGTCGGGGGTTAGCGAGCCGCCCACATTGTGTTCTGACACGCGATCGGCTCGGTTGTATCGATGGCTCGGAACACGATGACTTTCTGTTCCCACCACGGCAGTTCGCTACCGAGCGTTGGATCATCACGAGTGTGTTTGACGGTTGTTGTCAGTCCGTCGCGTTCGTAGGTGATTGACGCATCGGGATGGGTCGAGGTGTAACCCCGAAGATTGACAAACGGCAGTTCGTAGCCCGAGTTGACGTAGCGCTGCAGGCCTTGGTCACTTGTCTCGACGATGCGTACGAGATCGCTTTGGTAGTCGGTGAGTCCTGCCGTGGCGGGGATGACGAAACTGTTCGTTGAGCCGTTCGCTGTTTGTTGGTTTGCGTACATGTTCCACGAGGTGCCGACGCGGAGTTCGAGATACGGACCACAACCGATGAGAAATGCGACCGCAGGCCACATCACCATCCACCGATCTTGCGGAAGAAGTGCGATGTCAGAGCGAAGTGTTTGCGCACGAATTGCCCACCCAACGACGACCGCAGTGAGGATCGCCCACACGATCCACCACATCCAATCGCGAACATCTCCGATGGATTGATCGGAATGATGCCCGGTGTCTGTTGACTGCCAAACAATCAACAGGAGCGAGAGAGCGGCGACCGCAACCGCCCCGGTACGAACAACTGTTGATCGGAGCCAGGGGGCCACCGTGGCGAAGAACGAGTCGGGAAGAAACAGAATGACGAGGGCAGCGATGACGCTCGAGAAGTCTGAAAACGCATGCGCGGTGTCGAAAGCGATGATGCCGTGGAAGACCAACGCAAGGATCACGCCGAGAACTCGAGTCCGGGCAATCAGTAAGAGGACAACCACGCCGACTTCGATTGCCATCACGGCCCACGGAATGGCGTGCATCCACGCGCTGGAACCAGTTGAGTCGAACTGAGAGAGGCCGAGCGAATGAGCGACCTCGTTGGCGTAGAGGTTTGCGCAGCTCACCGTCGGGTTGATGAATGAGGTATTGAACTTTGCAAAGGCGCTGAATCCGTAGGCAACAAGAAAGATCAGGCGCGCGCTGGGTAGTCCGTCGGTAAGCAAACGGGAACAGACATTCCGAGGCCGAACGAATGCGCCAATCGCCATTGCGCAGACCAAAGCCAGGGCGACGAGTGAGGCGAGGAGCCAATGGTTGCCCAGGCGTGGGGCCTCGAACCACGCAGTGATCGGCGTGAGTAGGCACACTGCTGCGAGCAAGGCCAATGAGCGAGGCCGCACCAAAAGTGCAACGGCGGCAAGTGCCAGTAGAAGATGCACGACGTGGTCGGCGGTGAACGAGCTGAACGCTGCGTACGAGTTGTTCAGGTAGAGCAGATGGAGAACAACTGAGAACGCCCAGAGCCACGCAAAGACGGTGAGTCGTGTTGCTGAAGCGTTGCACGAATCGGCTGTCATACGCGGGCCACGCTAGGGGTTGGTGAGACAACCGGGCCGCAACTTCTCTGCAGCAGAGCGGCAACCTGCGATTTCTAAGTTTCCTTCACCACACAGCAAGCCCCTGCGCTGCTGTTGTCAACGGAGGAAAGTATGCGGACCAAACGGCGTTTAGGAATTGGAATTTCGGTAGCGACAGCAGTGGCGCTTGCTGCACTTTCAGTAGCAATGGTGACACCAATCGTTCAGCAGGCTGGTGCCCAGATCGCCCCGATTGCTCTTACTGCGGAGCCCAACTCGAACACAGCACTCTCGTTTGACCTCACAGTGCCGACTGCACCGTGTGTTACCGAAACAGCGTTGACGGTGACGGGCAATGCGATCGCCGTGACTCCGCTGTCTCTCACGGTGACAGACCCGAACACCCTGGCGGTGGTGTTGCCGCCAACGACAGGTTTGACGCTTGTGTTCACCGTCACGTGTCTCGATAGCCAAGAGGAACTCGTGACCGCCCAGGTCTCTAGAGAGTTCTATTCAATCCCCGTCACGAAGACTGTTGAGGGCGATGTTCCTGCCGATGCAACCTTCACGGTGAATGTTGCCTGCATCGCATCGATGACTCCTGTCGCGATGACTTCTCAGTCATTCGGGCCATCGGCAGTTTCGGTTATGGATCCAATCTCGATTGACTTGGCGTTCACCGCCGCCGGAGGCACCTCGTATGTCTTTGGCTACCAAGCTTCTGACTGCACGATTACCGAACCGGGAAATGGTGGCGCAACCACAACGGCAATTACGCCGGCGACGGTCAATACTGACGACCCAGGCGTGTATCCGGTTTCTGTCGTGAACACCTTTGTTGCGGTCCCAACCTTCACCGGCTGAGGAACAACGATTCAGACGTTGTCGCCGTGAAGATCAGGCATAACAAGTAGCTCGGGGTCGGCGAGGAGAAACTCCTCGTTCGGCCTCGTGTTATGTCGGGGCAGAAGAAACACGAGCGCGGCTTGGATGGCTGCGAGACCTATGGAAATCCACATCACCGCATTGATGCCATCGATGTACGCGCTGAGTTCTTCTGATCCGCCGATGCGACCCCAATAGGCCACACCAATGACGGCGATGCCGATTGCGCCAGCGAGTTGGAGGCCAGTCGCTTGCACGCCCGAGGCAGCACCGGCGTACTCGTGCGGAACCTCAGACAGGACAAATGCAATCGTCGCGGCGATCGAAATTCCCAGCGCAAATCCAAGGAGCGCAACTGCCGGCACCAAGTGGATGGCTTCAAATTGAGCCGAGCCGACGCGAGAGGCAAAGAGAACGGCAACAGCCGAGAGCGCATTGAGTGCGGCACCGATGACCAGCGCACCGCGGCCATAACGACGAAGAATCGGCGCCGCAGCAAGCGAACCAAACATGTTGGCGAACGGCATGGGGCACGTGAGGATGGCCGCTTGGAGTGGGTTTTTATCGAAACCAAGCTGAATCGTGAGGATGAGATAGATCGGACCCGCTGCCGAAAGCAAACCAACAAGCAACGTGATGATGTTGCCAATACGGAAACTGCGGATAGCGAACAGAATCGGATTAACGAGTGGGTCGCCGCCGTTGCGAACGAGCCGTTGCTCGTAGCGAATGAACGCGAAGAACAGCGGCAACGAGCAGGCCAACATCAGCAGGATCCACACCGGCCATCCGGCGTTTCGTCCTTGGATCAGTGGGAACATCAAGAAGAACGCAACAACGGCAAGAACTGCAGCACCTGTGATGTCGAGTCGGCCGGCTGTTCCTGGTTGTGTTGCAGGTAGGACCTTGGCGGCGATGAGCCACACCACGAGACCAATCGGAATGAACGGAAGGTACGCCCAGCGCCATCCCGCACCGAACAGATTCGCGTTGGTCAGTGCACCGGCACTGAGTTGACCGAGCATGAAGCCACCACCAGCGAACATCAGGAACACGGAGAACGCGCGAGTTCGGGTGTGTCCGGTGAAGGTTCGCTGGATCATCGCTGAAAGCTGGGGCGCAGTCACGCCGCCGGCGATTCCCTGTAGTGCGCGAGCAACAAGAAGGAAATAGATGTTTGGTGAGGCCGCGCTGAGAGCCCACGATGCAAGAAGCGCACCGAAACCAATGATGAGAAGGCGCCGGGTGCCGAAGAGATCGCCGAGTCGACCAGAGAGAACAAGGACCAACGAGAACGTCAGCGCGAACAGCGAGGCGTACCACTGCAGTTCGCTATTTGTTGCGCCGAGACCGTCACGAATTCCAGGCAGCGCCATGGTGGTCGAGCCGTTCACCAACACCAGCACGAACTGCAAAGCGATAACGACGGCGAAGACGCTGTTGCGAAGAGAGACCGGTGCCGGAGAACTTGGGGAGTCAGTTGGCATCGAGATCAATCGCAGCAGCCACGAATTGGGCGTTGTAGAGGTTGTAATAGGCCCCGCCGGCTGCGAGAAGTTCCTCGTGATTGCCCTGTTCGACAATGCTGCCGTTCTCCATCACCAAGATGATGTCGGCATCTCGAATTGTGGAGAGACGATGGGCGATCACGAAGCTCGTGCGGTTCGATCGCAATGCGGCCATCGCGTGCTGGATGAGCACCTCGGTGCGGGTATCGACCGAACTCGTCGCTTCATCGAGGATGAGAATTGTGGGCTCGGCAAGGAATGCACGCGCGATCGTGAGCAACTGCTTTTCGCCGGCGCTCAGGTTGCTGGCTTCGTCATCGAGGATGGTGTTGTAGCCATCGGGCATTGCTCGGACGAAGTGGTCGACGTGCGTTGCCTTCGCGGCTTCGATGATTTCTTCTTCAGATGCATCGAGACGTCCGTAGGCGATGTTGTCGCGAATCGATCCGCCGAACAGCCAGGTGTCTTGCAGCACCATGCCCATGCTTGAACGAAGGTCATTGCGCCGCATCTTCGAAATATCGACACCGTCGAGCGTGATCGCGCCGTCGTTGAGTTCGTAGAAACGCATCAGAAGATTGACGAGCGTTGTCTTTCCTGCACCGGTGGGTCCAACGATGGCGATGGTTTGTCCGGGCTCGGCGATCAATGAGAGATCGGTGATGAGCGGCTTGTCGGCGGAATAAGAGAACGTGACATCTTCGAACGCAACTCGTCCCTTTGGCGACACGACGGTTTGCGCATCGACCGGATCGGGAGACTGATCATCGACATCGAGGAACTCAAAGACTCGTTCCGCCGAAGCGATACCCGACTGCAGCATGTTCGCCATCGATGCCAACTGGTTGATTGGCTGGGTGAACTGACGGGAGTACTGAATGAAGGCCTGAATGTCGCCGATGCTCAGATTGCCTGAGGCAACTCGCAAGCCACCAATGACAGCAATGGCGACGTAGTTGAGGTTGCTCACCAGCATCATGGCGGGTTGGATGATTCCGGAAATGAACTGAGCGCCGAAGGCGGCCTCGAAGAGCTTTTGGTTTGTCGCTTCGAAACGATCTTCGGTCTCTTGCTGCTGACCGAAGACCTTCACGAGAGCATGGCCAGCAAAGGTTTCTTCAACAATGGCGTTCAACGAACCGGTATGTCCCCACTGCGCAATGAAGCGCCTCTTCGACTTCCCGGCGATGAACTTCACGGTGAACAACGTGACTGGAACGGTTAACACTGCAATAAGTGAAAGAAGCGGCGAAATCGTCAGCATCATGATGAGAACGCCGATGACAGTGAGGATCGAAATCGTCGACATGCTCATGGTTTGCGCAAGGTTCTGAGCAATGTTGTCGATGTCGTTGGTGACTCGACTGAGCAGATCACCGCGTGGCGTCTTGTCGACATACCCAAGCGGAAGCGAATTGATCTTGTCTTCGACAGCAGAGCGAAGACGACTCATCGTTCGGTGAATGACACCGGCGAGAAGGAAACCTTGGGAGTAGGCGAGTGCAGCCGAACCGAGATACAGCGCACCGACGGTGAGGATCGTGCGGTGCAACGCCGCGAAATCGATTCCATTCGGCGAACGCACACCCTGAATGATCAGGTTCGTCGCGTTACCAAGAATCTTGGGGCCCACCACAGACATCACGACACTGAAGACCGAAGCAACCAGCACCAAAATCAGTCGAGTGCGTTCAGGTCGCATCCAGGAAAGGAGGCGCAGCGAGGAATTGCGGAAGTCCTTTGATTTTTCGACCGGCATGGTCGAGCCCATCATGCGCGGGCCGGCAGCCATCTGTGGCTTCGGCGGGGCGACCACCTTCTCTTCCGAGGACTCGCTCATGCGGCTTCCTCGGCCGTCATCTGCGACTCCACGATTTCCGCGTAGGTCGGGCAGTTCTGCAGAAGTTCGTGATGCGTCCCAAGTCCGACGCACTTGCCCTCATCGAGCACAACGATTTGGTCGGCGTGCTTAATCGTCGACACGCGCTGCGCAACGATGATGAGTGCGGCGTCGGTGGTGACGGGGATCAGTGCCGTTCGCAATCGAGCATCGGTTGCAAGGTCGAGAGCCGAGAACGAATCATCGAACACGTAAATGCCGGGCTTGCGAACGAGTGCTCGCGCAATCGCGAGCCGCTGGCGCTGACCGCCAGAAACGTTGGTGCCGCCCTGAGAAATAGGCGAGTCGAGTTTCTCGGACATTGCGTTCACAAAGTCGGCAGCCTGAGCAATCTCAAGCGCTTTCCAAAGATCGTCCTCAGAGGCATCTTTGTTTGCGAACAACAAGTTCGATCGAACGGTTCCTGAGAACAAGTAGGGGCGTTGCGGAACGACAGAAACGCGCTTCCACAACGTTTCTGGTTCGAGATCACGGACGTTGACGTCGTCAATGAGGATCTCGCCACCAGTGCTGTCGATGAGGCGGGCAATGAGGTTGACCAGTGTGGTCTTGCCTGAACCGGTGGAACCGATGATCGCTGTGGTTTGCCCCGGTCGCGTGGTGAAGGAAATATCAGAAAGAACAGGAATCTCTGCGCCGGGATAACAGAAACCAACGTTGCGAAATTCGAGTGTTCCTCGTCCAGAAAGTTCGGTGATCGGTGTTGTGGAGGTGACGATCGACGACTCTGTATCGAGAACTTCGTTGATTCGTTCGGCGCAGACTGAAGCGCGCGGCCACATCACTGCAACGAACGTGGCCATCATGACGGCCATCAGGATCTGCACGAGATAGGTGAGAAACGCGACGAGTGCGCCAATCTGCATATCGCCTGACTGGATGCGCCCTGCCGCTACCCAAACTGCGGCTGCGCTGGAAACGTTCATGACCAACATCACGGTCGGGAACATCGAAGACATATAGCGACTGGTGAGAATCGACGTACGCGTGAGACGTTGGTTTGCGTCATCGAAGCGTTCGGTTTCGAGTGGTTCGCGCACAAATGCACGCACGACACGCATGCCGACAATTTGTTCGCGAAGTACCCGGCTCACCCGGTCGATGCGTTCCTGCATGAAGCGGTACTGCGGGATGACACGAATGACGATTGTGCCGACGGACAACAAAAGGACGGGGATGCCCGCAACAAGAATGAGCGAAAGCGGGCCGTCTTCACGAACGGCAAGGAAGATGCCAACAACGACGGTGATCGGTGCACTAATAAATGACGTGCACAACATCACGACGAGGGTCTGCACCTGTTGAACGTCGTTGGTGATGCGGGTAATCAGCGATGGCGCACCAAAGTTGTCGACCTCTCGGGTAGAGAACCCGGTGACGGTGTGAAAGAGGCGATCGCGAACGTCCCGCCCAAATCCCATTCCCGCTCGTGAACCAAACCATGTGGAACTAATTCCGAAGACGGCCTGGATGAGCGAAAGCACCAGCATGACCGCGCCGATTTTTAAGATGTAGTGCGTGTTGCCCTTGAGGATGCCGTTATCGATGAGCATGGCGTTGAGGGTCGGCAACGTCATGGTGGCGGTGACTGCCACAATCTGAAAGATCAGGACCGCCCACAGCAACTTTTTGTATGGCAGCAAGTAGCTGCGCATGAGCCGGTTCACTCGGATACCCCCTGTAGCGATGTTACGGGTGAGACCGAGATCGCACCGCATTGCCATGTTTCGGGCTGCAGAGTCGACGGCAAAGTGCCATTTTCGGAAGACATCGGCAGCGAAAACGATTCGTGCCAAAGAAACTAAGTGACACCACGCATAAAGAGATGCGTTACCCCGTAAAATAACGAAGAAGCATCATTCTTGGTACGTGGGCGGACCACAAACGGCCAAGATGGCGACATACCTACGGCGGCGGGTGCCATGGAGCGGGAATCAGTGCGAGTCGAGGCCATTTTGGCCTCGACTCCGCCAACAATCATTAGCTGGGATCCATTGGCAGGGGAGCTCCTTCGGGGCCACCTCGAGGCCGAAGGCTTCCCTGGAACGACCCACATCGTGGGGGGCGAGACCGCCGAGGCTGCGGTGCCACTGGTTCTTCTGCCGCCCCCGACCTACGCCGACTATTTGGGGAGTGGTTGGGATGTTCGATTGCGGTCGGTCCCGCTCGATGTCCCCATGGTGGTTCTGGCTCGCCCCAATGTGCCGGTGAGGTGAGCGCTGCAACTGAATCTGCGCGAGAGCGGAGTGGCGTTGCTCGATGCTGGCCGCCCTTCAACGGTGGGAGCCGTTTCGTCGGCATTGCGAATGTCGCTTGAAGGAGGACAAGTCATTGACCCCCTCTTTATTGAGCCGACTGGCGAACTGACTCGAGCCCAACTGACGCCCGCCGAACACCGTGTCTATGCCTTGCTCGCAAATGGGCGCTCAAACAGCGGAATCGCCGATGAACTCTTTCTTTCCGAACGAAAGGTGGAAGTTAATGTACGCAAGATCTTCGCCAAGTTGGGATTGGGAGATAACCCCGCAATGAATCGTCGGGTTGTGGCTGCGTCCATGTTCGTTGCGTCGGACTAACGCAGCCCGAGCAGTGAGGCCGCGGCGCCTCGGCGACTGTCACAGGGGCCGTCTATCGTCACTGAAGTGACGACGCGGCGGAGTTCATGACACCTAGTTCCCAGGTCTTTTCAGCACAGTCAGCGCAGCAATTGCTGCCGCTCCTGGCCGAACGTTTGCGCGCGCCGCTGGCCGACCCCTTCCTGCCCGACATCGTCGTTGTACCCACCGCCGGCACCCGCGATTGGCTCATCGAACAGCTCGGCCACGAGCTCGATGCCAACGGCACTGGCGAGGCCATCCTCACCAACGTTCACTTCTGGTTCCCCAACGAGTTCAACCTCCATGCCATTGGCACCGAGCGGGCAGCCGACGACCCTTGGTCGGTCAAGCGCCTGCGCTGGACATTGCTCGGTCTCCTCACCGCCGACCCGTCGTTGGCTCCCGGGTTCGCCGATGCCAAGAGCCCCTTGGCCACCGCGCAACGCATCGCCGAGTTGTTCGATCGCTATTCGGTCTACCGGCCTGAAATGCCAGCGACCTGGGCAGTGGGCACACAAGCCGATCCGGTGACGCCGCTTCGCCCCGACAAGCAATGGCAATACGCGCTGTGGCATGCGGTGCACAGCGTCATCGGTGTTTCGACCGGCGAGCGCTTCATTGCTGCTCGCGGTCACCTCGACCCGGCTGCGGTGCAGCGCGCCCTTCCTGGTCGGTTATCGATCTTCGGTCTCGACGCGTACTCGCCGGCAAAGGTTTCGCTGCTCGCGGAACTCTCCACGCTGCTCGACCTTGCGGTGTACACGGTGTTTCCAACCTCCGATCGCATCACCGATCTTCGCTCGGTTGATCTTGGCGATGAACTACGCAGTCATCTCGATCTTGCAAACGACATGCACAATCCGTTGTTGCGTTCGTGGTCGCGTGCCGGCCTCGAATCCATGGCGTTGTTGTCTCGCGCGTTTCCGAAGATGCAAACGCTTGAAGCAGTGGCAGCACCGACTGTGCTTGGCCGTTTGCAGCAATCAATCGCGCACGATGAATCGCTCGCTATTCCGCCGCACAAAAAGTCTGTGCTCGAAAACGGCGACGGCTCATTCGAAGTACATCTATGTCACGGGCCCACACGCCAGGTTGAAGTCCTGCGAGACGCACTTTTGCATCGTCTTGCGGCCGACCCGACATTGCACCCACGCGACATCATCGTGATCTGTCCCGATATCGAAACCTACGCTCCACTTGTCGGCCCGGTGATGGGTGCCGAATTCCGCGAAAGCATCGAAGGCGACGCAACTGGCGCGCGCTTGCAGTTACCCATCGCGATCATCGATAAGACCACCAGCACCTCAACGCCGGTTGCCGATGCAGTTGCTGCGTTGTTCGATGCGGTCGGCAATCGTCTTGAACTCAGCAAGGTGCTTGAGCTGCTTGCGCTCGAGCCAGTGCGCCGAAAGTTCGCGATCAACGAAGACGGCTTTGCCACAGTTGAACGTTGGCTGACTGATCTGCAGGTGCATTGGGGAATCGACGACACCTATCGCGCTACCGCCCCTTGGAACTATCCGGCCGGCATTGAAGCAGGCACCTGGCGCATTGCGATCGATCGCCTGATCAACGGCATTCTCGTGCAGTCGCCCGAGGACCGAGAAAC